>ERZ869909.700-NODE-700-length-34302-cov-5.195588_pt1 | contig 34302 bp, 26 predicted proteins | sample MGYA00520892_ERZ869909 | MGnify/ENA primary metagenome ERZ869909 (study PRJEB32215, sample SAMEA104723947) | bioreactor metagenome | biome: bioreactor; feature: anaerobic bioreactor; material: water | place: China | collected 2015-03-12 ...
TCAACGCTCAGATCAATCAAACGGGCATAGGCGGTTGTTAAAATGGCCAGAGATAAGCAATTGCCTGTTTCACCTTGCAAGCTATTGGTCGCTTTTAAGGTTTTGCCATAATAATTAAAGTCTGCGTATCGTCGTTCAACGAAACTGGCGAGTCGTCGGTCGGGTAGCAGATGTTGTCGTGCCTCATCGTAATAAAATTCGAGAAACTCCCGCTGCTGCTTTGAAGTGAGGTAGAAAATTTCCGGTGGCATGGGCGGCGGCATCACGGTTTCGTTTGGAAACAGCGCCTGATTGACAGGGATGTCTGTAAAACGCAAGTGATCCATACTATTGTTGTTGTTATTATTATTTGGAACGGGCGGGTAACTAGTAACAGAGGAGCAGCCGTTGAGCACAAATGCCAACAGTATATACCCAATGCTCAACCAGTGTGCTAACTTCATCCTTCTTCCTTGATTATCAGGCGCTTCACTCCCCAGTCTAATCGAACTCTGTATTAACGCAAGTAGTTAAAAAGGGGAGACAAAAGCCTCCCCATAGAGCTCACGCTTTATTGACAAGTACCCTGATGAGTCCAAACCGCCCATTGGCCGGAGTATTGGCTTGGGTTCTGGTTTTGAGTCCACCAGTTCGCACGATAGCGTTGGCCATTGTGCTGTACTTGGTCGCCAGCAGTGTAAATCGCACTTGCTTGCCAGGCAGGTAAACCGGAGCAGCCTCCGCCCTGATTGTTGACCGTTACTGTTTTGCTGATGCTATGGCTGGCACCATCCGCATCTGCCACTGTTAACTGCACCTGGTAGCTGCCAGCCTGGCTGTAGCTATGTACCGGGTTTTGTTGGCTGGAGCTGCTGCCATCGCCAAAGTTCCACTGCCAGCTAACAACACCTTGATCATCAGTGCTCTGATCGCTGAACTGTACGGTTAGACCATTGGCTTGGAAGTTGAAGTCGGCCACCGGAGGTTGATTGCCGCCACCACCGCTGCAAGGCCCCAGATCACGCCAGACATTGCTGAAAAGATCTGGTCGCGCCCCGGTAGACCACCAGGTTGCTTCATAGCGGCGACCGTTGTAGCTGACCTGCTGACCAGCTTGATACGATGTGGTTGCTGACCAGGCGGCTAAACCATCGCAGCCTGAGCCACCGCCTCCACTGACGGTAATGGTTCTGCGAGCTGTGCTTTGCAAGCCTTGTTGGTCTGCGACGGTCAGGCTGATGCTGTAACTACCGCCTTGGGCATAGCTATGCATCGGATTTTGCTGGTTGGAGCTGTTGCCATCGCCAAAATCCCACTGCCAGCTAACCACGCCTTGATCATCGGTGGATGTATCCTGCAAACTGACCGACAGCCCATTAATGCTTACCGTAAAGCTGGCAACAGGCGGCTGATTGCCACCACCGCCGCCACCTCCAAGTAAAAACTCAGTGTTGAGAAGCCGGTTCACGGTGCCATTGGGGTTAGAGATTTTGCCAGTGGCAGCATTGCTGTAGATAGCCTGGGCGACCTGAGCTGGTGTGGCATTGGGGTTTTGTTGCAGGTAAAGCGCTGCGGCTCCGGCTACATGAGGACTAGCCATGGAGGTGCCGCTGATGGTTCGGGTGGCGTTGGCACCCCCAATCCAGGGAGCGATAATGTCCGAACCCGGTGCAAAGATATTGACGCAGCTGCCCCAGTTGGAAAAATTGGAGCGACTATCGGTGCGGGTTGATGAGCCGACCGTCATTGCTGCAGCTACCCGGGCTGGTGATGTGTTGCAGGCATTGGCATTGCTGTTTCCGGCTGCTACCACGGTAGCAACACCGCGCTGAATCAACCGATTGGTGGCTTGATCAAGGGCTGCCGAAGCTCCTCCACCCAGGCTCATATTCGCGACGGCTGGGCGTACGGCGTTAGCTGCAACCCAGTCGATGCCTTGGATAATAGCGGTGGATGTTGTTTCACCTCCGCAGCCAAATACCTTCACGGAGTGCAGCGTCACTTGTTTGGCAACGCCATAGGTCGTCGCACCAATGCTGCCAGCAACATGAGTACCATGGCCATTACAGTCTTCGGGGTTATTGCCTATGGTGGTCACGACCCGCCCGATTCGACCTCGGAATTGTGTATGACTGGTATTGATACCTGTATCAATGACATAGGCATTGACGCCTGCACCGGTTAAATCATAACGGTAAACACCATTCAAAGGCAGATTTTGCTGGTCCAGTCGATCCAGGCCCCAGGGCGCATTATTTTGTTGGCTGTACAGCGATATACGCTGTACAGGCTCAATGTAATCGACTGATGCTTGTTGCAGCAGCGTTTTGACACCGCTGTCATTTGTTTCAATCACAAAGCCTTTTAGCGCATGATTGAACTCTGCTTTTACCGTGCCTTGTGCCAGCTGGCTGTAGCTACGGGCTTTTAAGTTGACTGCATCAGCACCAAATAGCGCCAACTCTTGTTCTTTTAAGACCACAATGTATTGGTTCGGTATGGTTTTGTGCTCAGGAACGCTGAGCAGATTGGCTTGCGACCAGGCAGGAAGAGCGGCAAGAGCAAGACTGCCCGCAATTCCAGCTATGGTCAGCTGGTGTTTTAAGGTCATTTGGATGTTCCTCGGTTCTATTGTTATCTAATGTGCTCATTTGAGTCAGAGCGCTTAAATAATGAGCGTTAGTGCAAAAAATAGGCAAATAAAACTTTAGAATGCTTTGCTCTGAGCTAAGGAAAAATTGGTCTATAGCAATTTGTTTGTGTGGTAGTAAAGATGTTTAGACGTCTTTGTAAGCTAGGGTGCACAGTGGTCCCGATAAAAGAACCACTGTGACAAGATTGCGTCTTGTTTGGCAGGAAAATGAGGTTGGTGTCAGGCTGGCTGCTGCTGGGTAATGCAGTGAATATTGCCACCGCCGAGTAGTATTTCCCGGCCAGGCACCAGTACCACTTCGCGTTCCGGGAACAAAGCACGCAGTATGTCTGCAGCGACTTTATCGTTCGGATCGTCAAAAGCCGGCATAATCAGGCCGCCATTGCACAGATAAAAGTTGATGTAGGAGCCAGCCAGCCGGGCATGCGCTTCGCGCGGAATGGTATGCAGCACCGAGTCGACACTGGCGTATTCTTCCGGCTCCGCAATAATGGGGGCTGGTAATGGCAGCTTGTGTACCTTAATGGCACGGCCTTTGGCATCGGTGCTTTGCTCAAGTACGTCAAGCGCTGCTTTGGAGCGGGCGTACTGCGGATCGCTTTCATCGTCGGTCCAGGCCAGCAAGACTTCACCAGGCTTAACGAAGCAGGCCATGTTGTCGATGTGACCATCGGTTTCATCCAGGTAAATGCCCTGCTGCAGCCAAATCACCTTGCTGGTGCCAAGATACGCATGCAGCATCTGCTCGACCTGCGCCCGGTTTAAATGCGGGTTGCGATTTGGGTTGAGCAAACACTCTTCGGTGGTGAGCACGGTGCCTTCGCCATCGACGTGAATAGCGCCGCCTTCCAGCACAAAACCTTCAGTGCGATACCGCAGTTGCTGCTCAACGCTCAACACCTTGCTGGCGACCTGATCGTCCAGGTGCCAGGGGAAATACAGGCCGCCATTCAGACCACCCCAGGCGTTGAAGGTCCAGTCGATGCCCCGAACCTCGCCCTTATCATTCACCACGAAGCTGGGGCCGGTATCCCGGCACCAGGCATCGTTGCTGGAGAGCTCAATCACCCGAATGCGCTCAGCCAGCTCAGGCTTAGTGTGCAGCTGTGCCAGCGCATTGCCATACTGATTGGCAGACACGCCGACCGTCACCGGCTCAAAGCGGGCAATAGCCTGAATCACCTGGGTAAATGCTGCCTGAGCCGGTTTGGCACCCAGCCGCCAGTTGTCGGTCCGCTCTGGCCATACCATCCAGGTCTGGCGATGTGGTTGCCACTCGGCAGGCATGTAAAAGCCATCCTGCCGTGGTGTACTGCTAAGGGTGCGCGCCAACTTAATTGCCACCTTGCGCGGTGCTGCCATCTTTGGTCAGCAAAGGTTGGTACAAATCGATACGGCGGTCACGGAAAACGCCCCAGCCGCGCCGGTTTTGCGCCACTTCATCCAGATCGAAGGTGTGTACCAGCACAGCTTCGGAGCTCTCGTCGGCTTCCTGCACCTTGGCACCGTATTCATTGGCGATAAAGGAGCTGCCGTAAAAGGTGATGGCGAAGTCATCTTCGGTTTCCACCCCAATGCGGTTGGAGGCAATCAAAGGCACCAAATTGGCGGCGGCATGGCCTTGTTGGGTACGTTGCCAGTGATCGCGTGAATTCACAGTGGCATCATGTGGCTCGCTGCCAATGGCGGTAGGGTAGAACAGCAGTTCAGCACCCATCAGCGCCATGCTGCGGGCACACTCCGGGAACCATTGATCCCAGCAGATGCCAATGCCGATTTTGGCGTACCGGGTTTGCCAGACTTTAAAACCGGTATCGCCCGGTGTGAAATAGAATTTCTCCGAGTAACCAGGACCATCCGGGATATGGCTTTTGCGGTAAACACCCAGCAGGCTGCCATCAGCATCTAGTACGGCGATGCTGTTGTAGAAGCAGTTGCCCGCTTTTTCATAGAAGCTGATTGGCAATACCACCGCCAGCTCTTTGGCAATGGCCTGAAAGTGGCGAATAGCTGGGTTTTCTTCTACCGTGGTGGCAAAATCCAGGTACTGCTCTTTTTGTTTCTGACAGAAGTAATTGCGCTCAAACAGCTCCTGCAGCAGGATGATCTGAGCACCCTGAGCCGCTGCCTGACGGACCAGTTTCTCACCACGGGCAATGTTCTCGTCTACATTCCAACCACCGATCATTTGGGTGGCAGCAACCGTTACATTTCGCATTTAACTTCTCCGCTAGAGTAAGCCTGGGCTCCCGAACTCGTGTCGGAGAACCCTTGAATAAAGGCGCGCAAAATGCCGTATTTTTCAACAGCCGTCAACTGCTTTTAGTGCCTGATGTTGAATTGACCCTGGCCAGGCGAGATAAGGGTTGCTCTAAGCGAAGCCTTGCAGCCCTGGATGGGCTGCAAAGAGCCCCCACGGAAGGGTTTACGGCGTATTCGCGTGAGCAAGCCGGTTCGAGCTGTGCCCCGGATCGGACGGTACGGCATCGTCACCTCTGTGTCTGACAATGCAGCACAGAACCACCATTTTAGCGTACAATAAAGCGGTTGAAAAATGCAGAGGGCGAAAGATGTTTGATCTGACGGTGGTGGGCGGTGGCATGGTCGGTGCCAGTATCGCAGCCTATATGGCGCAGCAGGGCTGGCAAGTGGCGCTGGTAGAAGCGCAGCAGCCAGAGCCTTTTGAAGCCAGCCAACCGGCAGATTTACGGGTCTCGGCCGTCAGCCAGCGTAGCCAGCAGTGGCTGGAGCAATCCGGTGCCTGGCAGGCAGTAACGGCGATGCGGTTGTGTCCCTATCGCCGCTTACAAGCCTTTGAGCGCCCAGAGCACAGTGTGGAGTTTAACGCCGCCAGCATCAACCAGAGTGAACTTGGCCATATCGTCGAAAACCGCCTGCTGCAGCTGGCGTGCTGGCAGCAGTTTCCAAAGAGCTTGCAGCTGTTTTGCCCGGCCAGAGTAACCGCACTGCAACAGGATGCCGACAGCGCACAGCTGACGCTGGATAATGGCGACTGTCTGCACAGCCGCTTGGTGATTGCCGCTGATGGCGCCCGCTCGACACTGCGTCAGCTGGCTGGCATGGGTACCCGCGGCTGGCGTTATGCGCAGGGCTGCCTGGTGGCCCATGTGGTGACTGAGCTGCCGCAGCAGGATGTGACCTGGCAGCAATTTACTGAAAGTGGCCCGAAAGCTTTCTTACCGCTGCCGGGCCAGCAAGGCTCGCTGGTTTGGTACGACAGTGTACCTAAGGTGCAGCAGCTGGCTGCGATGTCGCCGGCTGCGCTTAGCCAGGCCATGATGGCCGCTTTCCCTGCGCAACTGGGACAAATTGAAGTGCAACGGGCCACCTGGTTCCCGCTGCAGCGTTTGCATGCGTTGTCTTATTACGAGAAACGGCTGGTGCTGGTGGGGGATGCGGCGCATGCCATTCATCCGATGGCGGGGCAGGGGGTGAACCTGGGTTTTGCCGATGCCGCCTTGCTGTGTCAGTTATTGCAAGAAAAAGGCGTGGCAGTGCTCGAGCAACCACAAATGCTATTGGCGCGCTATCAGCAGCAACGTCAGCCGCAAAACTGGTTGATGATGAGCAGCATGGATGCCCTGTATCAGGGGTTTTGCAGTCGATGGCCGCTGGTACGGCAATTGCGTCAATTGGGTTTGGTGCTGGCCGGGCGCAGTGCTTTGCTGAAAAAGCTGGTAACCCGTTATGCTACAGGCTGAGCAGTACAAAGATGATCTTGTTGAAGGATTTGTGGTGCTGATTTGCTGAGAATGGCAGGGGTGCCAGGATTCGAACCTGGGCATGGCGGGATCAAAACCCGCTGCCTTACCGCTTGGCTACACCCCTAACAAGGATTTACAACCGAAGAAAGAGAAATGGCAGGGGTGCCAGGATTCGAACCTGGGCATGGCGGGATCAAAACCCGCTGCCTTACCGCTTGGCTACACCCCTGCAGTGTCTCTCCTTGCCTGGTACATATGGTGCGGAAGGAGAGACTCGAACTCTCACACCTTGCGGCGCTGGAACCTAAATCCAGTGCGTCTACCAATTCCGCCACTTCCGCGACATGTACCTGAAGAAAAAGTGGTGGCTACAGCGGGAATCGAACCTGCGACCCCAGCATTATGAGTGCTGTGCTCTAACCAGCTGAGCTATGTAGCCACGTTAACTTGTCTTCAGCAAGTGGCGCGTATTATCCGTATCTGCTTTGGCAGCGTCAACCGTTTTTTGCAAATTATGCCGGCTGCCAAAGGCCGTTTGCTGTTTTTATACACAAAGCAGCACACGGCTTGTGGATAGTTTCGCCAGTTGCTTACACATTAAACAGGAAATGCATCACATCGCCGTCTTTTACAATGTAATTTTTGCCTTCCACCCGTAGCTTGCCAGCCTCTTTGGCACCGGCTTCACCCTTGCAGGCAATAAAGTCGTCAAAGCCAATCACTTCGGCGCGGATAAAGCCTTTTTCAAAGTCGGTGTGGATCACGCCGGCGGCTTTTGGTGCGCTGGCACCAATGGCAACGGTCCAGGCCCGTACTTCTTTTACACCGGCTGTGAAGTAGGTTTGCAGGCTTAGCAGCGAGTAGCCGCCGCGGATCACCCGGTTCAGGCCGGGCTCTTCCAGGCCAAGATCCGCCATAAATTCCGCTCGCTCGTCGTCATCGAGCTCGGCGATTTCCGATTCAATGGCGGCGCATACCGGTACGACGATGGCATCTTCTTTGGCGGCAATGTCACGCACGATGTCGAGGTAAGGGTTATTCTCAAAACCATCTTCGGTGACATTGGCAATGTACATGGTTGGCTTGATGGTCAGGAAGTTCATGTAACTTACCAGCGCCACTTCTTCTGGCTCCAATGCCAGTTGGCGCAGGGTTAAGCCTTCTTCCAGGTGCGCCTTCACCTTAGCCAGGACCTCTAGCTCAGCTTTAGCGTCTTTGTCGCCGGACTTGGCTTTTTTACCAACCCGCAGCATGGCTCGTTCGGCACTTTCCATATCGGCCAGCACCAGCTCCATATTGATGGTATCAATGTCATCGGCCGGGTCGACTTTACCAGCTACATGAATGATGTTGTCGTCGTCAAAACAGCGCACGACATGACCAATGGCATCGGTTTCCCGGATATTGGCCAGGAATTTGTTGCCTAGGCCTTCGCCTTTGGAAGCGCCTTTGACCAGACCGGCGATATCAACAAATTCCATGGTGGTTGGGATCACCCGCTGTGGCTTGACGATGTCGGCCAGCTGGTTCAGGCGCTGATCCGGTACCGGTACCACGCCGGTATTGGGTTCAATGGTACAAAACGGAAAGTTGGCCGCTTCAATCCCGGCTTTGGTCAGTGCATTGAACAGGGTTGATTTACCAACATTTGGTAAACCGACAATTCCACATTTAAATCCCATGACAGTGTCCTATCGTTGTGCAGCGACATGCTGCCAGTTACGCGGTGGTGGCCTGAAAGCTATGCAAACGGCTTTGCGCTTTCACCAGGCCATCCTTCAGCAGTATTGGCAGGCAACGCAGTGCCTCATCAATACTGGCTTCAATTAGTGTTTGCTCACTGGCTGGTGCTTTGCCAAGCACATAGCCGGTAACTTTGTGTTTATCTCCCGGATGACCGATGCCAAGCCGTAACCGCAGAAAGTTGGCATCATTGGCCAGCCGTGCAGTGGTGTCTTTCAGGCCATTGTGACCGGCATGGCCACCACCGAGTTTAAAACGGGCAACGCCAGGTGGCAGTGCCATTTCATCGTGCGCGACTAAGATGTGCTCGGTGGGGATTTTATAAAACTGCGCCACGGCCTGCACGGCTTTGCCGCTTAGATTCATAAAAGTGGTGGGGATAAGCAGTTTGATGTCGTGACCAGCCAATGAAATACGGGCTATATCACCAAAGAATTTGGGCTCGTGTTTTAACGACGTCTGAGCCTGTCGTGCCAGTTGTTCTACAAACCAGGCGCCGGCATTGTGTCTGGTCTGGCTGTATTCGGGGCCTGGATTACCCAGGCCCACGATCAGCTGGATCGGCTGCGACATTACTCAGCAGATTCGGCTGTTTCACCTTCATCAGTGTCTACTGCTTTACCAGCAGGTTTGTTGACAGAAACGACAGCCAGGTCATGGCCTTCGCCTTTGGTCAACTGAGTGAAGGTAACGCCTTTCGGGGCAACCAGATCAGACAAGTGGATGGTCTGACCGATTTCAACATTGCTCAGATCAACCTCGATGAACTCAGGCAGATCTTTTGGCAGCACGTTGATTTCTACTTCGTTGGCACCGTGAACAACCACACCGCCTTTCTTGATGGCAACGTCTTCGTTCAGGAAGTGCAGAGGCACAGTGGTGTGCAGTTCATGGCCAGCTTCAACACGTTGGAAATCGACGTGCAGAATTTTTGGCTTGAACGGGTGACGCTGCATATCTTTAACGATGGCCTGGATCTTTTCTTTGCCGACATTCAGAGTCAGAATGTGCGAGTAGAAAGATTCAAAGCTTTGTGCTTTCAACAGCTTAGAGTGCTCTAAAGTGATTGACAGAGCATCTTTGTGACCACCGTAAATGATGGCTGGTACTTTATCCTCGTGACGCAGGCGGCGGCTCGCACCTTTCCCCAGGTCAGTCCGGACTTCAGCATCTAATGTATAAATTGCGTCAGACATGGGCTTTCTCCAATAATTCATAAGGTTCCACAGCCCGCGACCAGACTGTGGGACGTTCACCCCCTAAAGGGGCGCGACATAATACCACCCGCAGGATCAGCACGCAATGAAAAAGGCACCCTGAGGTGCCTTCTGTCACTGCATCGAGATGTACTTAATCAAACATCGACGAAATGGACTCTTCGTTGCTGATACGGCGAATGCACTCTGCCATCATTTCGCTTAGCGACAGCTGGCGCACTTTGGCCACTTTCTTCATGTCAGCACTTAGTGGAATGGTATCGGTCACGATCAGTTCATCGATCACAGAATTGGCAATGATTTGTGGTGCATTGCCGGAGAACACCGGGTGGGTGGCGTAGGCAAAGACCCGTTTGGCACCTTGCTCTTTCAAGGCTTCCGCAGCTTTGCAGAGGGTACCGCCGGTATCAATCATGTCATCGACCAGGATACAGTCACGATCTTTGACATCACCGATGATGTGCATCACTTGCGATACATTGGCTTTCGGGCGACGTTTGTCGATGATGGCCAGATCGGCATCGTTCAGCAGCTTGGCCACAGCACGGGCGCGCACCACACCGCCGATATCCGGTGACACCACCACCGGCGATTGCAAATCTTGCTTGCGCATATCTTCCAGCAATACCGGGCTGGCAAAGACGTTATCCACCGGCACATCGAAGAAGCCCTGGATCTGTTCGGCATGCAGGTCGACGGTCAGCACCCGATCGACGCCAACGCTGGACAGGAAATCGGCCACGACTTTAGCGGTAATCGGTACCCGGGCCGAACGGACCCGGCGATCCTGACGGGCATAGCCAAAATAAGGCAGTACCGCAGTGATCCGGCCGGCAGAAGCACGACGTAATGCATCCACCATCACGATCAGTTCCATCAGGTTGTCGTTGGTTGGCGCACAGGTAGACTGAATGATGAAAACGTCGGAGCCACGGACATTTTCATTGATCATGACGCTGACTTCGCCATCGCTGAAACGGCCAACATCGGCATCACCTAATTTGATGTAGAGTCGGCTGGCAATTTTGCTTGCGAGTTCTGGTATGGCGTTACCAGCAAAAACCTTCATATCGGGCACGGTAGGATCCTCAGGGCAGTTGGAGTCCGGTTAACAATTCTGACCCTGCCACAAGCAGGGCCCTGATGGTAATGATGCGGCATTACCTAAACGCGGCCAGAGCAGCCAGGGTTGGCGACTCATTGACCCCTCTGGCGACAAAACCCCGACAGAACGAGGGCAAATCACGCAGAGCAGCTTCCGCTTGCAAACGATCAGAAAACGCGGCGAACACACTGGCTCCGGTCCCTGTCATGCGGCTTGGAGCGTATTCTAACAACCACTGTAAGGTTAATGCAACATTCGGATAGAGCTGACTGACCAGTGCTTCACAGTCATTGCGCCAGTCTGAATGCTGTAGCTGATTAATGCTGATTTTGGCAGTATTTCTTGGTAAATCAGGGTGTTGAAATATTTCTTTGGTGGAAATATGGCAATCCGGTGTGACCACCAGGTACCAGCGCTCGGGCAATTGAATCGGCGTCAAATGTTCACCGACACCTTCGGCAAAAGCGGTGTAACCCTGGACAAAAACCGGCACATCAGCACCCAGTTGCAAGCCAAGCCCGGCCAGTTGCTGCTGGCTGAGCCCCAGTTGCCATAATTGGTTGAGCGCCAGCAGGGTGGTGGCGGCATCGGAAGAGCCTCCCCCCAGACCGCCGCCCATGGGCAATCGTTTCTCCAGTTGGACCCGTACACCCTGAGTGCAGCCGGTGGCACGCTGCAACAAACGGGCGGCTTTTAGCACCAGATTGTCGTCGGTCACCAGTTCAGCCTGATTGCAGCTCAAAGTGAGCTCTGTTGTGGGAAGGGCTGAAAAATGCAGGGTATCGCCATAATCCAGCAGCTGGAAAATACTTTGCAGCTCATGGTAGCCATCGGCCCGGCGCCCGGTAATGTGCAAAAATAAGTTCAGTTTCGCCACCGCCGGCAGGCTAAGTTGGTTGTTCATAGCTGCCAGCTCCTGATCAACAGGCGGATGCGAATATCATCCGATTGCACCACAATGCGCCTGGGTAGTGCCAGGCTGTCGGAGAAAAAGCTTTCATAGCGCACCTGCCAGAGATAACCACTGCGATCCTGTAATGTAAACGCAATCAAGCGGTCCAGCTCATCGTACTCTTTGGCACTGGCATTGCTGCCAGCTAAACCTTTAAGCCATAGCGGCATCTCGTCCAGCGGTAGGCTCCAGCCTGTCAGTGCCAGCATCAGCTCGCTGCTGTTGCTGGCCTGGTAATCTTCGCCCCGGACTTGCAAGCGGGTGCTGCCAGCGCTGCTGTCCAGTCTGAAGATGCTGATACCAAAGGAGTTATTCATTCTGGCCTGGTAGTCGTCGGCCTGCTGCTGCCAGTGCAGACTGCCACTGACGTTGTCGGCTGGGCTTTGGATCCCCATGGTAGCGGTCAACTCAAAATGCTGCAGCTGCTCAATGCGATCTAGCCGTTGCTGGGCTGTAAGTGCGGGGCCATCGGTCCGCGGTTTCAGGCTGCAACCACTGAGCACGACGGTCAGCAATAACAGGGAAAACAGGATTTTTACTGCTTTTGGCACACGAAAGTCCTCGTCTGAGCTTTTATTAACCTGGGCTTTTTCGTACAATTCGCCCCTTCAATATCAAGGTTATTACAGGTGAATGGCCATTTACGCATTAGGCATTAATCACAAAACAGCACCAGTGGCACTGCGTGAACAAGTGGCTTTTGCACCTGAACAGGTGCCGCAGGCGCTGCGTGAGCTGGCTAGCGTGGCGAATGTCACCGATGCGGTGATCCTGTCTACCTGCAATCGAACAGAACTGTATTTTAACGGTTCCACCGAGCAAGCGGAACAGGTGATTGCCTGGTTGGGCGAATTTCATCAGTTGGATAACCAACTGTTGCAGCCGCATTTGTATCTGTACCAACAGCAGGATGCAGCCACCCACCTGATGCGGGTGGCAGCCGGGCTGGACTCCCTGGTGCTGGGCGAGCCGCAGATATTGGGCCAGGTGAAGCAAGCGTACAACCAATCGCGTCAGGCGGGAACCATCAATCCACAATTTGAGCGTCTGTTTCAGAAAACCTTTGCCATTGCCAAGCAGGTACGTACTGAAACCGAGATTGGTGCCAATGCGGTCTCGGTTGCCTTTGTCGCCGTCAGCCTGGCGAAACAAATTTTTGGCCGCCTGGATAAAGTCTCGGTGCTGTTGATTGGCGCCGGAGAAACCATCGAGCTGGTGGCGCGTCACTTAAAAGAGCAGGGGGCCAGCAAGCTGACGGTGGCCAACCGGACCTATGAGCGAGGTTTGGCATTGGCTGAAGCTTTTGGTGCCGAAGTGGTGACCTTAGCTCAGGTGCCTGCGGTGCTTGGCCGGGCGGATGTGGTGATAAGCTCTACTGCCAGTACTTTGCCGATCATTGGTAAAGGCATGGTCGAACAGGCGCTGAAAGTGCGTAAACACAAGCCGATGTTTCTGGTAGATTTAGCCGTGCCGCGCGATATTGAAGCTCAGGTTGCAGAGCTGGATGATGCGTATCTGTATACGGTAGACGATTTGCAGAGCATCATTGCGCAGAATATGGAGTCGCGGCAACAAGCTGCGCAGCAAGCCGAGCAGATGATTGGCCTCGGCGTGGCGGAATTTCAGCAGTGGCAATTGCTGCAGGGCAATGTCGACTGGGTAAGGGATTACCGCCAGCAGTGCGAACAAATTAAAAACGAGTTGTTGGCCAAGGCGGTCAATCAGCTGGTCGCCGGCCAGGAGCCGGAAAAAGTCATGGCCGAGCTGGCCACTCGTCTGAGCAACCGTTTGATGCACAGCCCGACCAAGGCCATCCGTCAGCTGGTGCAGGATGAACAACTGGAGCCACAAAGGCTGATTAACATTTTACTCGATCTCTGATTCAGAGCCGGATTTTCCCAAGGAACCACAGTTAACATGAAAGCATCGGTATACGGCAAGCTGGAAGCCCTGACAGAGCGCTATGAAGAAGTACAGGCGCTGCTGAGTGACGCCAGTATCATCGCCAATCAGGAGCGTTTTCGCGAGCTGTCGAAAGAGTACAGCCAGTTGGAAGATGTCAGCAAAGCCTTTGCAGAGTATCAGCAGGTCGAGCAAGGTTTGAAAGACACCGAGCTGATGCTGCAGGATAGCGATCCTGACGTCCGTGAGATGGCGCAGGAAGAGTTCAAAGACCTGAAGCAGCAACTTGAAGCGCGGCAGGCCGAACTGCAAATTCTGATGTTGCCAAAAGATCCAAACGATAGCAGCAACTGCTTTTTAGAGATCCGGGCCGGTGCCGGGGGCGATGAAGCGGCGATTTTTGCCGGGGATTTATTTCGCATGTACAGCCGCTTTGCGGAAAACCGTGGTTGGCGCCTCGAAGTGATGAGTGCCAGTGAAGGCGAGCATGGTGGTTACAAAGAAATCATCGCGCATTTATCCGGTGAGGGTGTTTATGGCACCATGAAGTTTGAGTCCGGTGGCCATCGGGTGCAGCGGGTGCCGGCGACGGAGTCGCAAGGCCGGGTGCATACCTCCGCCTGTACCGTGGCGGTGATGCCGGAAATTCCGGAAAGCGACGCCATTGAAATCAACCCGGCTGATTTGCGGGTGGATACCTTCCGCGCATCCGGCGCCGGTGGCCAGCACGTCAACCGGACCGACTCGGCCATTCGTTTAACGCATTTACCAACCGGTATTGTGGTGGAGTGTCAGGAAGAGCGCTCGCAGCATAAAAACCGCGCCAAAGCGATGAGCATGTTGCAGTCGCGTATTCAGGCCGCTGAAGATGAAAAACGTCGTTTATCCGAAGAGTCGACCCGGCGTTTGCTGGTGGGCAGCGGTGATCGCTCCGAGCGTATTCGTACCTACAACTTCCCACAAGGCCGGCTGACCGATCATCGTATCAATCTGACGCTGTACCGCCTGAGTGAGATTATGGAAGGCAGCCTGGAGCTGGTACTGGAACCGATTCAACAAGAGCATCAGGCCGATTTGCTGGCCGCCATGTCTGAAGACAACTAAATCATGGTGAACAGCTCAGTATGCACCCTTGGCAGTTGGTTAAAACAGGCCAAAACTGTGCTGGCGCAAGTCACGGATGAGGCTGAAATCGAAGCCAAATACTGCCTGAGCCATGTACTGCAGTGCAATTACAGTTACCTGGTCAGCCACGCCGAACAGCCGTTGACTGCAGAGCAGCGTCAACAGCTGGATGCCATTGTGCAGCAGCGACAAACCGGCACACCGCTGGCTTATGTGCTGAAGCAGTGGCACTTCTGGGATTTTGAACTGGCCGTCTCACCAGTCACCTTGATCCCGCGCGCCGATACCGAAATTTTGGTAGAACAAGCGCTGCATTTCTCACTACCAGCAGATGCCAAAGTGCTTGATTTAGGTACCGGCACCGGCGCCATTGCCCTGGCGCTGGCGAAGGAGCGGCCGGGCTGGCAGGTGACCGGCGTTGATGTGCAGGACGAAGCTTTGGCCTGTGCCACTAGCAATAAAGCTGCTTTGCAACTGACAAACTGTCATTTTTTGCAGAGCAACTGGTATGCAGCCGTCAGGGCGCAGCAATTTGAGCTGATTGTTAGTAACCCTCCTTATATCGAACCGGATGATGTGCACCTGCAGCAGGGCGATGTGCGGTTTGAGCCTAAAACCGCCTTGGTCGCTGCTGCACAGGGGCTGGCTGATATCGAACTGATTATTGCGGGCAGTGTGCTGCAATTACAGCCCGGTGGCTGGCTGTTGCTGGAGCATGGCTACCAGCAGGCCGTGGCTGTCCGCGAGCGTTTACAGCAAGCCGGCTATGTTCAGGTGCAATCGAAAAAAGACTATGGGGGTCAATGGCGTATTAGTTTTGGCCAGCGGCCCCTCTGAATCATTATCCTTGTTTTAACCTTTGACCAATCGCCATTCTGCACATATAACTTAAGGGTAGATCAGTCAAAGAGTGATGTGTGCATGAGCGATGACTTTTTATTCGCCGATGAAGTGCCGGAGCAGGAGCAACCTGAGCATGCCAGCAATCTTGCCCGCTGGAAAGTGCTGGTTGTGGATGATGAGGCTGAAGTGCATGCCGTTACCAAGTTGGCGCTCAGCGATTTTAGTTTTCAGGGCAAGAACCTTGAGTTTATCAGTGCCTACTCCGGTGCTGAAGCCAAAGCTTTGATGCAACAGCATCCGGATACGGCCATCATGCTGCTCGATGTGGTGATGGAAACCGACGACGCCGGTCTGCAGGTCGCACGCTACATTCGAGAGGAACTGGGCAATACCCATGTGCGGATTATCTTGCGGACCGGGCAACCTGGGCAGGCACCAGAGCGGCAGGTCATCGTCAATTACGACATCAATGATTACAAATCCAAAACCGAACTCACCGCGCAAAAGCTGTTTACTGTGGTGATGTCGAGCTTGCGTTCCTATCGCGATATTCTGGCCATTGATCACAGCCGGCAAGGTCTGGAAAAAATTATCAACGCCTCGGCGAATCTGTTTTCTGCCCACTCGATGGAGCAGTTTATTGATGGCGTGCTGCAGCAGCTCACTTCGATACTGGGATGCAATGACGATGCCTTATTGGTGACATCCTCTTTAGTGGCTGGTAACCCGGCTGAAGATACCAACCCTGAGCACCTGATTGTTTTTGCCGGTATGGGAGAGTTCGAGAAAAAAGAAGGCGAGCCGGTCACCAAGGTGCTGGATCAACCGCTGCTGGATGCTTTTTACGCCGCTTTGAAAACCCGCAGCATTGTCTACAAAGAAAATTACCTGGTGGCGTATTGCACCAGCAAATTTACCCATGGTTCTTTGCTCTATGTGTCTGGATTACCTGGCCAGATCACCGATAGCCAGAAGAAGTTGATTGAGCTGTTTTCACAAAATGTGCAGATTGCCTACGAGAATGTGCAGTTGCAGCATGAAATTGAAGATACTCAGCGGGAAATTGTCTATCGCCTCAGCGAGGCGGTCGAGCACCGTTCCATAGAAACAGGCAACCATGTCAAGCGGGTAGCGTTTATCTGCTACGATCTGGCCAAAGCCTATGGCTTGCCGGAAGAAGAAGCTGAAAAACTGATGTTTGCTTCGCCGCTGCATGATGTCGGTAAGGTCGGAATTCCTGATGGCATTTTAAATAAGCCGATGCGCTTGGATGCGCGTGAGTGGGAAGTCATGAAGACCCATGCCACCATTGGCTATGATATTTTGAAAAACTCCAAGCGGGCCATTATTCAGGCCGGGGCTGTGATTGCCCGTGATCACCACGAGAAATGGGATGGCAGTGGCTATCCGGATGGTAAAAAAGGTGAAGACATCCATATTTATGGCCGTATTGCTGCGATTGCTGATGTGTACGATGCTTTGCGTCACCGCCGCTGCTACAAGTCGGCCTGGCCATTAGAAAAAGTCGTTGCCCTGATAGAAAGTGAGTCAGGCAAGCAGTTCGACCCTAAACTGGTCACACTTTTTAAAACCCGGGTAGAGAAGCTGGAAGCCATTTTGAAAAAATATCCGGACTCGGACGAAGACGATATTCGTTAATTCATCCGCTGTTGTTTGCTGCCATGTCCAGGTGTCACACCCTGATGAATGTTGTCAGAAGCATCGCTTTACGCCTGCGTACTTAAGATGACTCCTGTTTTTTTGGCTGGCTTATGTCAAAATAACCTGCTAACTGTGGGCTTGACCCTGAGCTGATTGCGCAGCTGAAACTACAAGGATTTTTATGACTCAACAAACCATCGCTTTTGGTAATGTAACCGTAAGCAACAGTCTGCCTTTTGTGCTATTTGGTGGCATGAATGTGCTGGAATCAAGGGATTTGGCGATGCGCATCGCCGAGCACTATGTCGAAGTGACCACCAGGCTTGGTATTCCTTATGTATTTAAAGCCTCTTTTGATAAAGCGAATCGCTCCTCGATTCATTCGTACCGAGGTCCAGGTCTGGATGAGGGGCTGAAAATTTTTCAGGAGATTAAGCAGACTTTTCAGGTACCGCTGATCACCGATGTGCATGAGCCCTGGCAAGCGGCTCCGGTGTCGGAAGTGGTGGATGTATTGCAATTACCGGCTTTTTTGGCGCGTCAGACCGATCTGGTGGTGGCGATGGCCAAAACCGGTGCGGTGATCAATGTAAAAAAACCACAGTTTCTGGCACCAGCAGAAATGCGCCATATACTGACTAAGTTCAGCGAAGCCGGTAATGAACAGGTGATGCTGTGTGAGCGCGGTTCCAGTTTTGGCTACAATAATCTGGTGGTGGATATGCTCGGCATGGATGATATGAAAGTTATGGCCCCGGTTATTTTTGATGCTACGCATGCCCTGCAGCGTCCGGGCGGCCGCGCAGACTCAGCGGATGGTCGTCGGGCTCAGGCAGCGCAATTAGCGCGCTCTGGTATGGCGCTTGGCCTGGCGGGTTTGTTCATCGAGGCGCACCCGGATCCAAACCTGGCCAAATGCGATGGTCCCTGTGCATTGCCACTGGCGAAGTTGGAGCCTTATCTGGCACAGATGAAAGCATTGGACGAGTTGGTCAAAAGCTTTGCCGAACTGGATACTTCGGCAGGCCAGTAAAAGCCGCTCAAACGTGCGCCGGCAGTGCTTAATAGCGCTGCTGGACATAGTTTTCTACACACTGATACTCTGCTTTCAGCTGCCGGAAATACTCCTGCAAACTGGCCCAGTCTTTTTCGGCACTCGCTTGTTCTAATTGCAAGGCATGGGCTGTCAGATTCAGTGCCCCCACACTTTTGGCCATTGCTTTTAACTGATGGGTTTGTTGGCGCACCAGCGAGCGCTCACGCTCCTGCAGAGCTGTTTCCAGGGTTTTCAGTAGCGGCTGCGCCTGTTGGATAAAGAAGTTTAAATGCTCCTCGTGTTTGGCCGGATCATTACCCAGATAATTGGCTATGGTGGTAAAGCAAATAGGTGCTTGCGGGGTAGATTCCCGAGCCCCTTGCTGCTCAATCAATTCTTTGTTTGGTTTTGGTTGTTGTGGGAGCCAACGCTGCAACAAGCTCTCCAGAATATTCAGTTCAATCGGCTTGGTAATGTAACCATCCATGCCAATACTGAGGCACTTCTGTTCTTCACCTTTTAAAGCATTGGCGGTAATCGCAATGATGCGGGTAAACTGGCTGTCGTCGTTGGCTTGCAATGCTTCTTTACGCACAGCCTCTGTCAAATCATAACCACTCATATTCGGCATATGCAGATCGGTCAGAATCAGTGGATAGCGGTAGTTGCGCCACATTTCCAGCGCAATGGCGCCATCATCGGCAACTTCTGCCGCATAGCCCAGGGCATTGAGTTGATCCAGGATCACTTTCTGGTTCATCTGATTGTCTTCAGCCAGCAAAATTAATTGCCCCTGCCGCCGGGCCGCTTCTAAACTGGGTGCTGTTTTAAAGGCTTGTTGTTGGCTTTGCGCTAACAGGACATTGGTTTTTTTGCCGGCAGCTATCAGAATAGCGTCGATCACATGGCTGCGACAAATAGGTGAGCTGTGCAAATAAATGACCCGATCATTGCTTTGTTCGGTCAATTCAATCAGATTGGTAATAATCACAAAACAAACCTGCTGTAACTTGTGATGCTCAATCAACCGGGCAATCTGAGTACTACTGATTTGTTCGTAGGTGGCATCGAGCAGCCATACCGCTCTGATTTTGGGTGGTAATAATTGCTGTTGCGCTGCGCGTTCAAGCAAGGGTTCAAAAGCTTGGTAACTGTGATAATCAGCACCGAGATAGTCCAAATAGCAGCTCAGGTGTTCACTATTGTCTTGATCGGTACTAAAGAGTACCAGCTGTACATCGCGTAACAGCTCAGGATCAAGCTGTTTCACTTCATCCGACCGGCGCAAAGGGATCTGCACCTTAAACTCAGTGCCTTTATCCAGCTCACTTTGTACTTCGATGTTGCCATACATTAAAGAGGTTAACCGCTGGCAGATGGACAAGCCTAACCCAGTACCGCCAAACTTACGGGTAATAGAACCTTCAGCTTGGTTAAATGGCTGAAATACATAGTTTATTTGTCGCTTGGTCATGCCCTTGCCGTTATCCGTGATGCTAAACAGTACCTGACAGTAATCGATGGTACTTTCCAGTAAATCCGCCCGGATCACCACCAAGCCGGTTTTCTCCGGGGTGGTACTGGTAAACTTGATGGCATTGCCTGCCAGATTGTAGAGAATTTGCCGCAACCGCACCGGATCGCCATAGAGGCCATCGGGAATGCGTGGGTCGATAAAGAGCTTTAAGTCGATCTGTCGCTGATGGGCCACGGACACCAGAATTCGTCCCACAGCTTCAATGATGTCCACCAGTGATAGCGGGATACTTTCCAACTCCAGTTTGCCGGCCTCGATTTTCGAGAAATCGAGAATATCATCCAAAATGCGTAGCAATGAAAACGACGACTCCCGGATGGTATCGGTCATCCGAAACTGGGCATTATTCAGTGGCGTTTTGCGCAATAAATCCATGGTGCCGATAATGCCATTCATCGGTGTACGGATCTCATGGCTCATGGTGGCTAAAAAGGTGGACTTAGCTTCATTGGCTTTTTCTGCGGTTAGTTTGGCGGTTTCCAGAGCATCGGTGCGCTCTTTGATGCGTTGTTCTATTTCCTGGCGCAACTGGGCAATGTTCTGTTCTGCTTGCTGACCAGTTTGCTCACCAAGCTCAATGCGCTGAAACAGGCGGTTAATCAGGCCAGCCAATACGCCAAAGTCATGCTCTCGGTGTTCGTCCAAACGAAGCTGATAGTGTTCATCACGAATTGCAGCATGCAAGGGCCTTAGCAGAGGATCTAAATAACGGTGCAACAGTCGGTTGCAAAGAGCACTGATAGCGATGGCCATCAGCGTCGTCATCAGCAAAGTGAGCAGCAGGCTGCTTATCAGGTTAATAATCGACAAGGAGCTGTCCGGGCCTTTGGGCAATAAAAAGAAAGCCAGCACCAGCAAGAGCGAGCTAAATAACAAGCAAATCGGAAAGCTTCGCCAAAACAGTGGTGCAAAAAACGATGATTTTTCCATGCGATTACCAAGTCTATGAACGATTTAGGGTATTTGCCTGCTTTTGGCTGATTGTAGCATAGGCCAGCTTCGCCTGAGAAATGAACTCTGTGGCTGCTAAAATTCAGGATAAAGCATGCCTTTGCTCAGAGAATAACCGAACGCTATCGGGCAGAAAAAAAATGATTGACTTGCATTGTCAAAATCCGTTTAATACCTCCCCGTTGCCCAGATAGCTCAGTCGGTAGAGCAGAGGATTGAAAATCCTCGTGTCGGTGGTTCGATTCCGCCTCTGGGCACCATTCTTTCCTGCTAAGACTGGTGCACGCAACAAGCTAAACGTTTTTCGCCTTTCCAGGCACTGTATGCCCAGATAGCTCAGTCGGTAGAGCAGAGGATTGAAAATCCTCGTGTCGGTGGTTCGATTCCGCCTCTGGGCACCATTCTTTTCTAAGCTCCATCAAGCCCAATGCGTAATTAATTTAGTCGCTTTAAGGCGCAATAGCTCATCCTCAATCCCTGTTAACATCATTTTTTTCGGAAACTTGATATACTGTGGCAATAATCCCATCAATGCTGATATCAACCCATTCAGCAAAGCGAGGCGATGATGACAAAGGCTGTGATTCTGGTATTGGATAGTTTTGGTGTAGGTAGTGCGCCAGATGCTGCCCGCTTTGGCGATGTCGGCGCCAATACCTTAGCCAGCATTGCCAGAGAGTTTGCGAAAGTCAAAGGCCGTCAGCTGGAACTGCCAAATCTGGCGGGACTTGGTTTAATTCGTGCGGCAAAGGCGGCCTCTGACCAAGCGATTCTGGTGCAGGATGCGGCTAAAGTGGCTGGGGCTTATGGCTATGCGGCGGAGCTAAGCAGTGGCAAAGATACCCCGAGTGGTCACTGGGAAATTGCAGGGGTACCGGTGCTGTTTGACTGGGGCTATTTTGAGCAAAAAACAGCGAGTTTTCCGCAGGCATTGATCGACAGATTATGTGCTGAGACGGGCGTCCCTGGCATTCTGGGGAACTGCCACGCTTCCGGTACCGAAATCCTGAAGAAGCTTGGTGATGAGCATGTGCAAACTGGTCAGCCTATCTGTTACACCTCTGCCGACAGCGTGTTTCAGGTGGCGGCTCATGAAGAACATTTTGGCCTGGAGCGACTGCTGGATTTTTGTCAGGTCGCCCGCCGTTTGCTGGATGAATACAATATTGGCCGGGTGATTGCGCGGCCATTTTTAGGGGATGGCCCGGATAGCTATGCCCGTACCGGCAATCGCCGTGATTACTCCGTACTGCCGCCAGCGCCAACTGTGCTGGATAAACTGACGCAAGCAGGCGGGGAAGTCATCAGCATTGGTAAAATCGCCGACATTTACGCCCATCAGGGCATTAGCCGTAGCTTGAAAGCCACAGGCTTAACCGCTTTGGTGGATACTACGCTACAGCAGATGCAACAAGCTGACAGCCACAGCCTGATTTTTACCAATCTGGTCGATTTCGATCAGAATTATGGTCACCGACGCGATCCGATAGGCTATGGTGAAGCGCTGGAGTATTTTGATAGCCGTTTGCCTGAGGTTATTGAAGCGCTGGATGACGATACGCTCTTGTTGCTGACCGCTGATCATGGCTGTGATCCTACCTGGCCAGGGACCGAGCATACCCGGGAGTTTATTCCGGTGTTGTGCTACCGCAAAGGAATGGCTGACGTTGATCTTGGCCAAAGGAACAGCTTTGCCGATATCGGCCAGACATTAACCGACCTCTTTTCGCTGGAAGCCATGGCCTATGGCGATTCATTTTTTAAGCAATTAACGACCGACTAAGAGAATATCCATATGACGACTCCCCATATTGCTGCCAACCCAGGTGAGATTGCTGCCACCGTGCTGATGCCGGGTGATCCCCTTCGTGCCAAACACATTGCCGATACGTTTTTACAGGATGTGCGCTGCGTCAATGAAGTACGGAATATGTATGCCTATACCGGCAGCTATCAGGGTAAAGAGGTAACCGTGATGGGATCGGGCATGGGGGTGCCATCGATGTCCATTTATGCCACCGAGCTGGTGAAATTTTACGATGTGAAACGCATTGTGCGTATTGGCTCTTGTGGCGCTTTACCCCATGCTGTCAAAGTGCGGGATGTGGTGATTGCGATGGGGGCCAGTACAGACTCTGCTGTTAACCGCAACCGGCTTCAGGGCATGGACTTTGCGGCTATGGCAAGTTTCAATCTGATTGAAAAAGCCGTTGCGGCAGCCCGGCAGAAAAATATACCGGTGCAGGTCGGCAATGTCTTTACCTCGGATTTGTTTTACAACCCGAATCCGACCTTGTTCGACCTTTTGGAAAAGTACGGTGTGCTGGCCGTTGAAATGGAAGCCGCCGGCCTCTATGGTGTGGCTGCTGAGTATGGCATAGAAGCGCTGAGTATTTTGACGGTGAGTGATCACATTCGTACCGGTGAGTCGTTAAGTGCGGAGCTGCGTCAAACCTCCTTTAACGACATGGTTGAAATTGCGCTGGGTATGGTGGACTAACTGTCATGTCGATGACCAATCATAAGATGTTTTATGTGTCCTGGGAGGCGTTTCACCGGGCCAGCCGTGAACTGGCTGCTAAACTGCTAGCCGGCCGCTATGACCGTATCCTGGCAGTGAGCAGGGGTGGCCTGGTGCCGGCAACCATTTTAGCGCGGGAGCTCAATATCCGCTTGCTGGATACCATTTGCATCGCCAGTTATCAGCACGATCAACAAGGTGCACTCTCTGTTTTGAAAGGCTGTGACTGGGCTGATAACAACAAACTGCTGATTGTCGATGATTTGGTGGATACCGGTGAGACCGCGAAAGTGCTCAAGCAACAGTTTCCCCAGGCGACCCTAGCGACGGTGTATGCCAAGCCAAAAGGCAAGCCGTTGGTGGATGTGTATGTAACCGATATTGAACAAGACACCTGGATCCAACTGCCTTGGGATACCGAGCTAAGCTACAGCGCTCCTTTGGTGGAACAACAAGGCTAAAGCGTTCATTGTAGCAGTAAATCTACCCAGACCAGCCGGTGATCCGAGCTGATCTGGCGCGTTTTCACCAAGTCGTAATCGGCTTCATGCGGGGCTGGCCAGAAAACGCCACTGCCGCACACTTTGATGCCAGCTTTGGCTGGCAGTACATAATCAGCCCGCATGCGCCATACTGCAGTATGTTGCGCGGCATGAGGGGTATTCGGGCTGTGATGACTTCCACCCCGACTGGCAGGTTTTGGATCCTGCAGGCGCGGGTGCGCCAATAAGCTTTGGATCCCGGCTTTTATGGCATCGCCTTCCACCGGCGAAGCATTTAAATCGCCAACAATGACAAAAGGCGCCTTGCTGTTAAAGCTGCCCGCCACACCATGATCGTCGTAGATATAATCCCCTTGTTCGCCACTGATGTAATCGACCCAAAAACGAATTTCATCGTGATTGCGTTTGGCGTTGCGGCCTTCTGGTCCGTCAAAGACGGGTGGTGTGGGATGGCTGGCCAAAAGATGCAGCCGTTTGCCTGCCACCTGAACTGGAATATCCCAGTGTGACTTGGAAGAGAGTGGAAACTGCTGCCAGGCCGCAGCTTCATACCAGGGGCTGCCATCGGCCTGCGTCGTGCACAGATGCCCAGGCATATCTTTCCATTTGAACTGACGAAACGTCCTGATGTCACGTTCAATGATAGGGTAGCGCGACAGCAGCAGCATGCCATATTGCCCCGGATAAAAGCCAAAGCCCCAGGCATCGGCACCAACACCGGTGGCTTTGCCATCCCGGTTTAAATCATAAGGGCTGGGTTGGCCGCTATTGACCGGGTCATAAAAGTAGTAAGGATAAGCAATGGGATCGGCCCCTTGTTGTGAGACTGCCAGGTAATTGGTTAAAAAGGCTTCAACCCCCAGGCTAGAGGGTTCAATGTAATCAAACTCGGTGAGTACAATGACATCGGGTCGGGTTAACTGGATAATGCGGGCAATGGCTTGAATTTGTGGTTCTGTGCCGGTGGCTAAGCGTTCAACCAACACTCTGTGGTCTCCGTGCAGACCAGTTGGCTGGTAGTTACCTGCTTCCATGCTAACGTTAAAGGTAGCTACACGAACTAAGGCAGTTTCAGCCATGCGTACATTCCGCTAAATGCTGTGAATCATTCAGGTGATGCTAGTGTTTTTTGCTTCACATGACCAGCAGGTACTTCGTTTACCAAGTGCCTGTTTAGAAGAGGGCTGCCATTGGTCATGCCGCAAAACTATTCGATAGATGAAGAAAATTTCTGCGAAATTATTGCATTAGCAAGTACGCAACTCAGACCAGTCATGTTACAATTGTATGACCAAACGAGTTTGATGCGCCGTTAGGGAAAAAGTTCCTCAGTTGTTCGGTTCGGCGTAAAAAAAACGTCACAATCATTCGTTAGGATATCTACCCAAATTGAAGACAGTCTATGGATTCAAATGGATTGGGTATAAATTCGAAACTACCAGGTGAAACGATATGAAAATTAAACATTTAGCTATGGCAGTGGCCCTCGCAATGGGTGCTAGCCAGTTTGCCATTGCAGAAACGTCTTCCTCCATGCGTGGGCAGATCTTAAGCCCAACCGGCAGCGCAGCGCCAAATACACGCATCATCATTGAGCACATTCCATCCGGTACCCGTACTGAAACCGTAACCAATGCTTCAGGTAACTTCGTGGCATCAGGTTTGCGTGTAGGCGGTCCTTACCGCGTGATTATCGACTCAAGTGTGCACCAGGATGCGGAAATTCAAGATATTTTCTTATCACTGGGTGAGCCTTACCGTTTGAATACTCAGCTAGAGGCCTCCAATATCGAGCGCATCGCTGTACAAGGAACCGTGATCAACCCAACCGCTTATCAGGCTGGTAGCTCTAGCACCTGGGGTGAGCGTGAAATTCAAACCCTGCCGTCCTTTGATCGTGATCTTAAAGATATCGTTCGTCAGAACCCTTTGGCGACAGACTTGGGTGACGACAATCGTTCTTTGAGCGTTGGCGGCAATAACCCGCGCTTTAATACCATTACCGTCGATGGTATTACTCAAAATGACGATTTTGGTTTGAATAGCTCTGGCTACCCAACCAACCGCTCTCCAATCTCGATTGACGCTATTGAGCAAATCTCTATTCAATCGGTACCATTCAATGCCCGTTACAGTGGTTTTGCGGGCGCACGAGTGAACGCGGTAACGCGCTCTGGTACTAATGATCTTAGAGGTTCTGTGTTTGCTGAGTACTCAAGCGATAGTCTGGCAGGCAATCCTAAAGCCAATAAATATCAGGAGGGAGCTGAGCGGCCACCTCTGGATTACACCGAAAAAACCTATGGCTTTAGTTTGGGCGGCCCGATCATGCGTGACCGTCTGTTCTTTTTCCTGAACTACGAAGCCTTTGATAAATCAGAGCCAGTGCAGGAAGGTCCTTTTGGACAAAGTGTGGTTCAGGCTAAAACTGTTAGTGCGGATGCGGTACAGCGTATTCAGCAGATTGCTGAGCAGCGCTACGGTGTGAATCCAGGTGACTGGAATATTGCACCAGACTCTGATGATGAGAAGTTGTTGGTTAAAATTGACTGGAACATCAATAACGATCACCGTGCTGCCTTCACCTATCAGTTTGCTGAAGACAATGCTATCAATGGTATTCGCCGCAATAACTTGAATGAACTGGCATTGGATTCATTCTGGTACGATCGTAACCAGAAGATGAACAGCTTTGCCACTCAGGTGTACTCGAACTGGAGCAACAGCTTCAGCTCTGAAATTAAATTGTCCTACAAAGATGTACAAACTCGCCAAGATCCGCGTCAAGGCCGTGGTTATGGTCAGGCACGTATCGCGGTCACAGCGGCAGAAAATGGTCTTGATAATGCTGCAGTAGTTTGGTTAGGTCCGGATCGCTCCCGTCATGCCAACCGTTTGGGCACTGAAACTACAGAGCTGCAATTTCATGGTGAGTACCTGACTGGGGACCACCAGATCCAATTTGGTACTGAGTACACCAAAATTGATGTGTTTAACGTCTTTATTCAGGATGCATTGGGTAGTTTCCAATTCACCAGTATTGAAAACTTCGAGAATGGTATAGCGTCCCGAATTGATTATCAGAATGCTTTTACCAACAATCCGGATGATGCAGCGGCAGAGTTTGGCTTCTCTACCTTTGCTGCTTATCTGCAAGATACCTGGGATATCAGCTGGGATCTGACGGTAAGCTTTGGTCTGCGTTACGAGCGGATGCTGGCAAGCGATAAACCGACGCTGAACAATAACTTTGCTCAACGTTATGGCTTTGATAATACCTTCAACCTGGATGGCCTGGACCTGTGGTTGCCACGGATTAGTTTTAACTACAATCTGACCGATGAAATCACCATTCGCGGTGGTATGGGGCGCTTCTCTGGCGGCCGTCCGAATGTTTGGATTTCGAATGCGCATACCAATGATGGTGTGAACTTGGTTACAGCACCTCAGCTAACCAATCTGGAAGGCTTAACCTCGCTCACAGTCCCACAAGAGATGCGTGATGCGCTGCAGCCTGGTGATGGCAATACCACGCCTATCGATCCTAACTTTAAGATGCCGGTTGATACCCGTTTCAACCTGGCGGTAGATTACGATGGCTTGGATCTTGGTTTCTTGGGTGATGGTTGGTTTACTTCTGCCGAAGTTATCTACACCGATAAAGATCGCGAAGTAGGTTGGGTCAACCTGGCTAAAGTTGCCTTGCTGGATGAGTCTGGCAATCAAATTACATCCAAAGGTGGTCGTCCACTTTATGTGAGCTGGGACCCATTGGCTGGTGATCGTCCAACCACCATAGGTGGCTTCAACACCAACCGTCACGACTTATTGCTGACCAATGTTTCTGGTGGTCGTAGTGTGGTTTCAACCTTGACCTTAGGCAATGCCTGGGACAATGGCCTGAGCTTCCGTACTTCCTATACTCATCAGGATGTGCGTGATATCACCTCAGGTGGTTCATCCACTGCAGGCTCGAACTACAACTTCCAGACCGCCGTGGATAAACAGCACCCTGTGGTTGGCCGTGCATCGTATGAAATTCGCCACCGCTTTATGGCAACACTGAACTACAGAACAGAGCTGTTTGAAGGTTATAACTCTACCTTCAGCCTGTACTGGGATCGTGCTTCAGGCCGTCCATACAGTTATGCGCTGGATGCATTTAATTTTGGCGGTTTTGGCGATCGTTCTGGCTTGAACAGCTCAACGAACTATTTGCCATACATTCCTTCAGGCCCGGACGATGATGCTGTGCGTTATGTTGGTGGTCTGACTTACGAAGAGTTTGCTGAGTATGTAGCCGCAGCCAACCTTAGCAAGTACGCCGGTGGTTATGCACCGCGTAACGAGGGTAATCGTGGCCCATGGAACACCAGTCTGGACTTCCGCTTCGAGCAGGAAATCCCAGGCTTTATGGAAGGTCATCGCGGTGCATTCTACATTGATGTGCAAAACGTGTTGGCTATCTTCGGTGACAATCAGCGTCACAGTGTTAGCTTCTCAGATACTGGCGTACGCTTAGCCAGTATCAACATTGATGAAGATGGTACTTACGTGTACGGCCGGCCATTCGGTGGCTTTAATACTGCACCGCCGACCAACTACAATGTTCGTGCTTCAACCTGGTCTGCGAAGATTGGTGTTCGTTACCGCTTCTAATCAGGCTTTTTCCTGACAAAGCCGGCCTTTTGGCCGGTTTTTTATTTCTATATTGGGCTTTTTTAGCGATAATTGCTCTTTGTGTGTATTGGAAAGTGACAAAACGTGGCTAAGAACACCATCATTGCCATCGCAGGCGCATCCGCCTCAGGTAAAAGTTTGTTTGCATCAACGGTTTATCAGGAGCTGGTAGAGGAGCTGGGAGGCGAGCGCATTGCTATTTTGGCAGAAGATGCCTATTACCGCGATCAAAGTCATTTATCGTTTGAGCAACGTACTCTGACCAACTATGACCATCCATCGGCGTTTGAGCATAAATTGCTGGGGCAGCATTTGCAGGAGCTGCGAGATGGCAATGCCATTGATATGCCACAATACTGCTACAAAACCCATACCCGTTTGCCGGATACTATCCGGGTGCAGCCAGCCAAGGTTATTCTGGTAGAAGGGATCTTGCTGCTCAGTGATCCATTGCTGCGTGATGAGTTTGATATTAGTGTCTTTATGGATACGCCACTGGATATCTGTTTGCTGCGTCGTATCCGTCGCGATTTGGAAGATAGAGGCCGAAGTCTGCAATCGGTGGTTGAGCAATACGAAGATACTGTGCGACCAGCCTTTTTTGATTTTATTGCGCCATCCAAACAGTTTGCCGATTTGGTGGTCACCCGGGGCGGCAAAAATCAGATTGCTATCGACATCATAAAAACAAAAATCCGCCAGCTTTTGGCGGAATAATTAAAAAGGACCAGGGGAATGATGGGATTAGTAGGTATAGCGGTGCTGTTGCTGGTGGCCTGGCTGGCATCGAATAACAAAAAACACATCAACTGGCGCACCGTTGGCGGCGCTTTTGCCATACAAGTTGCGATTGGCGCCTTTGTGTTGTACATCCCTTTTGGCCAGGATGTCCTCTATAGCATTTCACAGGTGGTGGCCAATGTGATTGGTTATGCCAACGCCGGTATTGAGTTTTTATTTGGTGATTTGGGGCGTTTTTCGCAAGGCTTTATTTTTGCCATCCATGTGCTCACCATTATTATTTTCTTTTCATCTCTGATAGCGGTGCTTTATCACATCGGCATTATGACCTGGGTCATTCGTCTGATTGGTGGTGGCTTGCAAAAGTTACTGGGTACCAGCCGGCCAGAATCGATGTCGGCTGCGGCCAATATCTTTGTTGGTCAGACCGAGGCACCCTTAATTGTCCGGCCCTTTGTGCCAACCATGACCCGCTCGGAGCTTTTTGCCGTGATGGTGGGTGGCCTGGCTTCAGTAGCCGGCTCGGTGCTGGCGGGCTATGCCGGTCTTGGCGTGGAATTAAAATACCTGATTGCCGCCAGCTTTATGGCGGCGCCGGGTGGCTTTTTGATGGCGAAAATGATTTTACCGGAAACCGAGCAGCCGAAAAATGAACTGACCGAAATTGCCCAGGAAAAACCCCATACCAATGTGATTGATGCAGCTGCAGCGGGTGCTTCCAGCGGTATGCAGTTAGCGCTGAATGTGGGTGCCATGCTGCTGGCCTTTATTGGTTTGATTGCGCTCATCAATGGCATGGTCGGTGGTATTGGCGGCTGGTTTGGCATGGATAATCTGACTTTGCAGCTTATCTTCGGTTATGTGTTCCAGCCACTGGCATTCATCTTAGGGGTATCCTGGGACGAAGCCCGCATGGCAGGTAGTTTTATTGGCCAGAAATTGGTCATTAACGAGTTTGTCGCTTACCTTGACTATGTTCAGGTGAAAGAGCAATTGAGTGCCCATACCCAGGTGATTGTGACCATTGCTTTGTGTGGCTTTGCCAATTTCTCTTCCATTGCGATCCTATTAGGTGGTTTGGGCGGTATGGCGCCCGGCCGCCGGGCTGATATTGCTGCACTAGGCTTAAAAGCTTTGCTGGCAGCGACATTGGCCAACTTAATGAGCGCTGCCATTGCAGGGTTCTTTTTTTCTTTAGGCTAAAAAACAGGTCTTTTATATGACACAGCAAGTTCCAACGTTAGATATAAGACGGTTTGCCACCGACAAAGATAACTTTGTTGCCGAAATTGGCAAGGCCTACACTGAATTTGGATTTTGTGGCATTAGCGGTCACGGAATTTCAGACGACGTGGTAGCTGAGACATACACCGCAATTAAGCAGTTTTTTGCACTGCCCAATGAGGTAAAAGCCAAGTACCATCTGCCAGGACAGGGCGGTGCCCGCGGCTATACCGGCTTTGGCGTGGAAAAAGCCAAAGACAGCAAACACCCGGATCTGAAAGAGTTCTGGCATGTTGGCCGCGAGTTGGACGGTCCTGCACCACACCCCAGTTTGTATCCCAATGTGTGGCCTACTGAAGTGCCGGGCTTTAAAGAAGCCACCTACCGTCTGTACAGCGAGCTGGAAAAACTCGGCAACCGGGTACTGGAAGCGCTGGCGCTCTTCTTAGGGCAGCCGCAGCAGTACTTCGCCGATAAGGTCAATTTTGGTAATTCGATCCTGCGGCCCATTCATTATCCGCCGATTCAGGACACCAGCACCCAGTCGATCCGGGCTGGTCAGCATGAAGACATTAATTTGATCACCTTACTGGTCGGCTCGAATGAAGCAGGGCTGGAAATACTGCGTCGGGATGGCAGCTGGTTGCCAGTCACTACCATTGAAGGCACTATTGTGGTGAATATCGGTGATATGCTGCAGCGGTTAACCAACCATGTGCTGCCATCCACCACCCACCGGGTGGTGAATCCGGCGGGTATGGCTGCGGGCGAGCCTCGTTACTCCATCCCTTTCTTTATGCATCCTAATCCGGATTTTGTCATTGAGACGCTACCAAGCTGCATCAGCGACGAGCGCCCCAATCGTTATCCGGAACCAATTAATTCCAACGACTACTTAATGCAGCGTTTGGAAGAGATTGGTTTGTTGAAAAAGAACGGAAAATAGCCGCTTTGCACAGCAAATAAGCGAGTGACACAAAAGCCGTTAAATTGTGCCATATTGCAGTTGACAGCTTTTTGGAACTCGCTATACTGTGCGCCATGTTGAGCAGCGATGCGCAACATACCACGCAGATGTGGTGGAATTGGTAGACACGCTAGCTTCAGGTGCTAGTGCTCGAAAGGGCGTGAGAGTTCGAGTCTCTCCATCTGCACCAAATTAACCGGCTCAAAGCCGGTTTTTTTGTGCCTATCACTTACCGTTTTAGCTCTATGCGGCGAATAAAGTCTTCCACCAGCAAATCGTACAGCTTGTTGCCCAAATACAAATCTTCTACGCCATCATCTATATTCGGGTTGTCGTTGACTTCAATAACATAGACCTGGTCGCCATCCTGTTTGATATCGACACCGTACAGGCTATCACCGATTGGTGCACAGGCCCGGATGGCAGCATCCAACACATGAGCAGGTACCTCGCTGACAGCGCAGGTGCTAAAAGCACCACTTTGGGTTTTGCCACTGCCATGTTTGTAGATTTGCCAGTGATTACGAGCCATAAAGTATTTGCAGGCAAAGAGTGCCTGACCATTTAATACACCAATTCGCCAGTCAAACTCAGTAAACGTATAACGCTGGGCCAGGATGATGGCGCTTTGCTCAAACAATTCCGTCATTTTTTGCCGCAGCTCGGTCATGGTTTTTACCTTAACCACACCGCGGGAAAAACTGCCATCCGGGATCTTCAACACCATGGGTAAGCCAAGCAAATCAGCAGCGCGCTCCAGGTTGTCCTGATCATATTTAAACAGCATCAAGCCATCCGGCACCGGCACCTGATGCTGTTCAAACAGGGTTTGCAGGTAAATCTTATTGCTGCAGCGCAAAATCGAGTTCGGATCATCAATCACTGCCAGCCCTTCGCGTTCGGCTTTTAATGCCATTTTGAACGTATGGTGATTGACAGCGGTGGTTTCACGAATAAAAAGGCCATCAAACTCTGCCAGCCGTTGATGATCGCGTGCGCCTATGATCTCGGTATCCATGGCCGCTTTTTTGGCCGCTTTACAAAACAACTCAATGGAGCGGGGCGTACAGGGGGGAAACTGCTCTTTGGGATCCATTAACACAGCCAAATCGTATTTAAACTGGCGCTTATTGGGCTCCAATCGCCAAATTTTATGGCTAAAGCGCTCTAGCGCTTCGGCAAACTGGGTTTGTTGTGACTCCGTCAGTTTGTGCAAACTGCCAATACGAATGGTTTTGACCTGCCACTGCTGTTTTTTGATCAAATCAACATGCAGGATAGGAACAGAGAATGCTTCAAACAGGTAATCGGCTACTTTTTTTAGCGATCGCTCGTTGGTTTCGCCAAAGTAAAGCTGGAAAGTTAGTTGCGTTTCAGGATTATCAGCCAAGGCTTTATTCAGCTGCTTCGTCAGAGCAACCGGTATATCATCAATCACATCGGCAATTTCGTCCCGGTTAAATTTATTAAATACCTTAATCGAAGGGATTGCATGATGGTTGCGCGCTTCCGCCAGCAAAGAGCAATAATAACCCGAACCCAGGTACTGGGATTGCCGACACAGGTTGATTAAGCGCACACGCTGGCGGGACTTGCCTTGCCACTTCAGGTAATCGGCCAGAGTCATGACGCCATCGTATTGAAAGAAAGGTCCCCAATCTTGTAGCTTATCTACTACGATTAATAACTTAGACATATCCTGTTCCGAGAAAATGCATTTCTTGTATTGTAGACACTAGTGCAGATGGCTGCCTAATGAAATCCTTTACTCGTCAGCAGCAAAATAATTGTCTTGCAAGCTATCTGGAAACAACGTGCAATGCCTGACGATGAAACAAGGGATTAAGGTGCTTATGCAGAATAAAGATCTTTGTATCCGTGATGCCGTGTTGCCGGACTTAGCTGATTTGGTGCAGTTGGAGCAAGCCTGCTTTGATGCGGATCGCTTGAGTCGTCGCAGCTTCAGGCACTTTATTTTGGATAAGCGCAGTGATCTGCAGGTGCTGGAAAAAAATGGCCAGTTAGTAGGCTATTTTCTGGTGCTATACCGTCGGGGCATAAGTCTGGCCCGGTTGTACTCGCTTGCTGTATTGCCAACCGAACGAAAGCAAGGTTTTGCGCAGCTACTGCTAAATCAGGCAGAGTTATCTGCCCGGCAGCGGCGTTGTGTGTTTTTGCGTCTGGAAGTCAGGCCGGATAATGACAGTGCTATTGCCTTGTATCGGCGACAGGGCTATCAGGAATTTGCTATCCGCCATGATTTTTATGAAGATCACTCGGATGCACTTTGCATGCAGAAGCGTGTGTTCAGTTATCAGCAGCAGGGTACGGATAAAGGCGTTCAGTTTATCCAGCAAACAACCCCTTTTACCTGCGGCCCAGCTGCTTTGTTGATGGCCATGAATTACTTCGAGCCGAATACCTATGATCCCTATATACAGGAATTAGAAATATGGCGTGAAGCCACCACCATCTTTATGACCTCTGGCCATGGCGGTTGCGGGCCAAGGGGACTGGCACTGGCTGCCTGGCAACGTGGCTTTGATACTGAGGTGATGCTCAATCAGTCGGGGCCACTTTTCGTCGACTCGGTGCGAAACCCGCAGAAGAAACAAATGCTGGAGCGGGTCCACCAGATTGAGCAGCAAAAATGTACTCAGGCAGGTATTCCGGTGCATATTACCGAGTTTACGCTCAATGATGTACTGGAAAAACTACATCAGGGTTGTTTGGTGTTATTGCTGATCAGCACCTGGCAATTTGATCGAAGCAAAGCACCGCACTGGGTATTGTTGTGTGATGCGGATGACGACTTCGTTTATTTAAACGATCCAGATGTCGATACCGAAGCGGGCCAAAATGCTGCGGATTACCAGTATATCCCGGTGAATCGCGATATCATGACCAAAGCCTTTCTCTATGGCAAGCAGCGCTTAAAAGCGGCTGTTGCGCTTAAAAAGTACAAAGAGCCCGCTTTTTAGGCAAACAAACCAAAAGAATCAAATAAGGCTTGCAGCTTTATCTTAGCTCCCTATAATGCCGACCCAAGCCAGCAGGGCAGCGAATAAGCGCTCTGCAGCAGGATGAAAAAAGTGCGGTAAATGCTGAGATTCAGCCTTGACAGCAGGATTTAAATCCCTAAAATGGCGCCCTCGCTTAGAGATGAGCCTAAAGCTCTCAAAAAGCGAACTGAAGCAAAGCGGTTTGCTGAAATAATTTCGAAACTGGCTTGACTT
>ERZ869909.701-NODE-701-length-34269-cov-4.030650_pt1 | contig 34269 bp, 29 predicted proteins | sample MGYA00520892_ERZ869909 | MGnify/ENA primary metagenome ERZ869909 (study PRJEB32215, sample SAMEA104723947) | bioreactor metagenome | biome: bioreactor; feature: anaerobic bioreactor; material: water | place: China | collected 2015-03-12 ...
CCCGGAAATTCCCCCGCCGGTGCGCCCCGTCGTGGCGTCGTTTCCCGTCCCCGCACGCACATTCGTCCACCATGCCATCGTGACCCCTCCAGACTCGCCCCGGTCCGCGATGCCACCCATAATGACACAAGCAGGAGCCGCCGCCCAGATGCCACGCCGCCCGTCCATCCCGTTCGCCCGATCCCTCGGACGCTTCGTTGGGCACATCAAGCACGCGATTTCATCCGATGTCTCGCGCAATCGTCACGAGATCCGACGCGAAACCACCGAAGAAACACGGGAGACTCCCTCCGGATCCGTCACGCTCCGGAGGACCACCATCGAGGAAGTCGAACTCCCATCAGCCGCCATCCGCCCAAACCCGCCGGAGCAACCATGACCCGCGCAGCCCGCAAAGCCCTCATCCTCGCACTCGCCGCCCCCATCGCAGCGCTCTCGGCCTGCTCCGGCTCCAGCCCCGGCCACATCGTCTACCTCAGCGATGTCAACATCGGCGCCCACGGCCCGACCGTCCGCATCCAGAACGACTCGGATGTCGCCCTCCTCGCCCGCTACTGGGTCGCCCGCGTCGACACCCGCGAGCCCTCCGGCTTCACCGACCAGCGGACCGGCCCGCGCCTCGAAGTCCTCATCCAGCCCGGCGAGGACATCCGCACCCGCTGCGGGCGTCCCGGCTGGCTCACCGGCAACGAAGATGGCATCGTCTGGGCACGCTTCCAGCCCGTCATCGTCGATGATGCCGACACCATCACCCCCATCGGCGACCCCGTCTGGTACGAACTTTCCCGCCCCGGCCCCTACCACATCCTCGTCTCCGGCACGGCCTTCCCCATCGCGAGCGACCTTGATGACCTCGCCGCCATGCCCCGCGAGACGCTGGTCTTCCAGCCGCTCACGGATCGCACCGGCCCCCTGACGCCGCTGCCCCGCTCGGCGTGGATCGAGCATCACGACGGCTTCTTCGCCCAGCACGACTGATCCGCGCCATCCCGCACCGATTTCCCCCTACCATCCCGGCACGCCCCCGCAGAACGATTCCCGCTGGACAGGAATCGCCCGCGCTCCAGACGACGAATCCCGCTGGAGAAGGCACGATTTTCGTACACCACCGCCCACCCGGACGGAGCCGAGATGTTCACACCCAAGTTGACCGAGCCGGCACTCACCAAGCGCATCCCCTGCTACCCCTTTGCCGATCCCAAGGACCGCCACATCGTCTCCTACGACGAGTACATCCGCACCGGCGGGTATGTCGGCCTGCGCAAGGCCCTCTCCATGAAGCCCGAGGAGGTCGTCGGGGAGGTCAAAGAAGCACAACTCCGCGGGCGCGGCGGCGCGGGCTTCCCCACCGGACTCAAGTGGACCTTCCTCCCCAAGGTCGAGGAGGGCTCGAAGCAGGGCGATCGCCCCAAGCGCTACCTCGCGATCAACGCCGACGAGTCCGAGCCGGGCACCTTCAAAGACCGCCTGCTCATGGACTTCGATCCACACTCGGTGCTCGAAGGCATCGCCATCTGCTGCTACGCGTGCCAACTGGACATCGCGTACATCTACATCCGGGGCGAGTACTACCACCAGGCCGCGGTGCTGGAGAAGGCCATCCGCGAGGCGTACGAGCACAAGGTGTTCGGCACGCAGGGTCTGCTCGACGGCGTCTCCACAGCGCTGGGCGGCTCCTTCGCCGTCGAGTGCCATGTCCATCGCGGCGCGGGGGCGTACATCTGCGGCGAGGAGACCGCGCTGCTCGAATCCCTCGAAGGCAAGCGTGGCTGGCCCCGCGTCAAGCCGCCCTTCCCGGCGGTCAAGGGACTCTTCGGACGACCGACCATCATCAACAATGTCGAGACACTCGCGCACCTGCCCACGCTGATCGAGCACGGGTCCGGATGGTTCAAGTCGCTCGGCACGGAGTCGCGCATCGGCGGCTCGGCGTCCTACGGCAGCAAGCTCTTCGGCGTCTCCGGACATGTCAACAAGCCCGGACTCTTCGAGTGCGACCTGGGCATCCCCCTCCGCACGCTCGTCGAGGAATACTGCGGCGGGATGCGCCACGGCAAGAAGTTCAAGGGCGCCATCGCCGGCGGCGTCTCCACGGGCATCCTCGGCCCCGATGAGTTCGACGCCCCCATGGACTTCGACATCGGACAACGCTTCAACATCCTCGGGCTCGGCACCGCGTGCCCCACCGTCTTCGACGAAGACACCGACATGGTCAGCGTCGCACGCAACATCGCCCGCTTCTTCAAGCACGAGTCCTGCGGGCAGTGCACCCCCTGCCGCGAGGGGTCCGGCTGGCTCCTCCAACTCATGAGCCGCATCGAGAAGGGCAACGGAAGAACCAAGGACCTCGACCTCGCCCTCGAAATCGCCTCCGGCATGGGGGCCATGCCCGGCACAACGATCTGCGGCCTCGCCGACGGCAACAACTGGGCCATCCGCACCATCATGAACAAGTACCGCGAGGAGTTCGAGGCCCGCGTCAAGCCGACTTTCGTGCCCGTCACGATGTCGATCGGTGCCGCGGCCAACCGCTAGACGCCGGGGAACCGTTCAGAATCCGTACAAGAATCCGCCCGGGGGGTGGGTTTGTTCTGAATTCTCTGGACCCCGCCCCCGTTTGCTCTACACTCGGATCGTCGATGGTGCCGATGCAGGCACGATGCCCCTTCCGAGGGGCGGGCGCTCGGTGGGTCGAGGTGCCCGGCAATCGAGAGGCAGCACGACGCTGGATCCGCGATGACGATGATTTCCACAACGACCGCCACAACCGCCGCAGCACGCACCGGCGGAGATGCCGATGCGCCCGCGTCGGAAGACCCTGGGCCGAGTCGACGATCCAGCCAAACCCCCTCCAGCGCGAACGCGAACGCCCCGGCCCCATCGTGCGCGCTGATCGATGCCACCGGCCGCCTCGCGCCTGCGACGCTGGACTGGCTCGCCCGCCACGCCGAGCGCGCCATGGCGCTCCTGAACACCACCGGCGAGATCCGCGGACGCATCGTCCTCGACGATGCCATGGCCCGCGCCCACGAGCAGCACTGCAACGCGCCGGGCACCACCGATGTCATCACCTTCGACCTCCGCGATGATGCTGCCGAGCATTTGGATACCGACATCCTGCTCTGCCTCGACGAGGCGCAGCGCCAGGCCGCGCTCCGCAACCACGCCGTCGAGCGCGAACTCCTGCTCTACATCATCCACGCCGTGCTTCATTGCCTCGGCCACGACGACCACGACGACGAATCGTTCCAACTCATGCACGCACGCGAGGACGAGATCCTCGCCGCCCTCGGCGTCGGCACGACCTTCAGCGTCGAACCGACCGCCGATCCGGGCGCCGGGAGTCAATCCAGTCGATGAACGCACCCGTCCTTCTCGCGATCGGCGCAACCTTTCTCGCATGCTTCGTTTCGAGTCTGCACTTCTCGCTGCGCGAGTTCTCCCTCCGCAAACTCGAACTCATCGCCAAGCCGCGCAACGCGATGCAGCGCCTCCAGCCGATCATCGACGATCCGGACGCCCACGCGCTCTCGATGGGCGCCCTCCGCTCGGCCATCCATGTCTTCATCGTCATCTGCCTCGTGCTCGCCTTCGCCACCCACGAGCAGGGCGTCGGACACCTTCTCCCGACGCCGCTCGAAGCGCTCTGGGCCGGTCTGATCGGCGCGGCCGTCCTCTACATCTTCGGGCTGGTCATCCCGCACAGCATCTCGGAGCACGCCGCCGAGCGGCTCATCCTCTCCTTCGGCTGGTTCATCCGTGCCGTCTACGCGCTCGCCGCCCCGCTGCGGGCGCTCTTCTTCATCGATGAGGCCGTCAAGCGTCTCGCGGGCGCGCACGCCGTCACGGAGAAGATGGAGCTGGAGGAAGAGCTCCTCGATGTCGTCACCGAGGGCGAGCGCGAGGGCAGTCTCGGCGAGCTCGAGCGCGACATGATCGAGTCCGTCGTCGAACTCAACTCCACCACCACCGAGCAGATCATGACGCCCCGCACCGACATCGAGGGCGTCGCGCTCACCAACGATCTCAAGACCATCCGCAACTTCATCGAGCAGGCCGGGCACAGCCGCATCCCCGTCTACGAGGGCGACCTCGACCACATCGTCGGCATCCTCTACGCCAAGGACCTGCTCCGATTCGTCGGCGAGGACATCTCCGACTTCGACCTCCGCGCCATGGTCCGCGAGGCCGTCTTCGTCCCCGAGAACAAGCCCGTCCTCGAACTCCTCGTCGAACTCCGTGCACGCAAGGTCCACATCGCCGTCGTCCTCGACGAGTACGGCGGCACCACCGGCATCGTCACCCTCGAAGACATCCTCGAAGAGATCGTCGGCGAGATCGAGGACGAGTACGAACCCGAGGGCGAAACCGAGCCGGAGATCAATGTCGATCTTGACTCGCGCTCCGCCGTCATCGACGCTCGCGCCTATGTCCGCGACGCCAACGAGGCGCTCGAGCCCATCGGTGTCACGCTCCCCGAGCACGAGGACTACGACACCGTCGGCGGGTATGTCCTCTCCGTCCTCGGCCACATCCCGAGCGCGGGCGAATCCTTCCGCCAGAACGGGCACGCCGTCACGATCCTCGAAGCCGAGCCGACGCGCGTCTCCCGTCTCCGCGTCGAAGCACGCGAGGGCGAACCGGAGGCCGCCGTCACCCCCGCCGACTCCGCCGCGGAATCCACCATCGCCGAACGCGCGTCCGAGAACGACACCGCCGACGCTCAGCCCGCCGCTCGCACCGGCGAAGACTGAAGCACGCCGCCCGATCCGCTCGCCGATCCCGCTACAGTCCCGACCATGAGCGACCAACTCACACTCCACAACACCCTCACCGGGCGCGAGGAGATTTTCGTCCCCCTCCGCGCGGGCGAGGTTTCCTTCTACACCTGCGGCCCCACCGTCTACGACTTCACGCACATCGGAAACTTCCGCTCCTTCCTCGCCGCCGACCTCCTCCGGCGCTGGCTCGAATCGCCGCTCTGCGCACGCATCGCCCCCGACGCCGCGCCCGAGCAACACCCCTTCGGCCAGGGCGGATACCGCGTCCGCCATGTCATGAACATCACCGATGTCGGCCACATGACCGACGATGCCGCCGCCGATGGCGCGGGCGAAGACAAGATGGAGGCCGCACGCAAGCGCCTCACCGAGGCGAAGAAGGCCGGCACACTCCCCCCCGGCGTCGATGTCGATCCCTCCGATCCCCTCGGCGTCGCCGACTACTACCGCGCCGCCTTCGTCGAGGATGCCCGCACGCTCGCCCTCAAGGTCGTCCTCGACGCCGACACCGAACCATCACTCCTCCCCCGCGCCACCGACCACATCCGACACATGCTCGCGCTCATCCTTGAGCTCATCGAGCGCAACCACGCTTATGTCGATCCCGCCGGCGTCGTCTACTTCAGCACCCAATCCTTCCCCGACTACGGCATGCTCTCCGGCAACACCCTCGAAAAAATCCGCTCCGGCGCGGGCGGACGCGTCGCCGCGACCGTCCAGGCCTCCAAGAAGCACCCCGCCGACTTCATGCTCTGGAAGTACGACCCGGCACACCTCATGCGCTGGGATCCGATGCAGGTCTTCGCCGATGCGGGCGATGCCGAGCGCGCCGAACTGTGCAGAAAGCACGCCCTCAAAGAGGGCTACCCCGGCTGGCACATCGAGTGCTCCGCCATGGCCCGCGCCATCCTCAACCACGACGAGATCGACCTCCACTCCGGCGGCGAGGACAACATCTTCCCCCACCACGAGTGCGAGATCGCACAGTCACGCTGCGCCACCGGCAAGCCCCACTTCGCACGCTACTGGTTCCACCCGCGCTTCCTCATGGTCAACGCCGAGAAGATGTCCAAAAGCAAGGGCACCTTCTTCACCGTCCGCGACCTGCTGGGCAAGGGCTTCTCCCCCGCCGCGATCCGCCTCGAACTCATCAAGACCCACTACCGCTCCAACGCCAACTTCACCGAGCAGGGGCTGAAGGACTCGATGCGCATGGTCGCCCGCTGGCGCGCCTTCCGCGCCAAGGCCGAATCCAACACGAGCGATGCACCCAGCGACCCCTCCGTCGAAGAGCGTTTCGCCCGCGCCCTCAACGACGATCTCAACATCTCCGGCGCACTGGGCATCATCAATGCCTGGATCAACGACACGCCGAGCCCCACCCGCGCCGATGGAGCCATCCTCGACCGCTTCGACGCTGTGCTGGGCGTCCTCGCCTGCGCCGATGAGGGTGCGCCCGCTCAATCCTCCGACGGCCCCTCCGACGCCGAGATCGACGCCCTCCTGCAGCAGCGCGCAGAGGCCCGCAAGGCGAAGAACTTCGCCGAGTCCGACCGCATCCGCGACCACCTCGCCGCAATGAACATCGTCATCACCGACGGCCCGAACGGCGCGACCTGGTCGCGCAAGGCGGCGCTGTAGGGGAAGCGAATCCGAGGCCCGCACTCATCCTGATGCGCGGGTGCCACGGTTTGTCAGCGATGAGCCCTTCCGGGGGCGAGTTGCTGCAAACCGTGCCTCCCCGCCGCACTCAATTCCACGGCTTGGCGGACTCGACTTCCAAGGCCTCGCCGATCCGGTAATGCGCGAGAAAATCAATCACCGCATCAGGATCCCTGTCATCCGCACCGAACCCGAAGTAAATAGTCTGTTTGATTTTATCGTCGCTCGACCAGATCTGTGCTGCGATCAAACCATCTCGTGGATGCGTACCGAGTCTTATCAGCGCGTTCAGATGATCGGTGCGGTACAGGATCACGCCCTCTTGATTCGTCCTTGGAAGCAAGATCACCAGCAATTTCATGCAGAACAAGGTAAATTCTTCGGCCGACATCCGCGTGAGATCCTGTCGCACAGGCAGTTCCAGCCGCACCATCCGTGATGCCTCCTCAAAGGTTCCGAACGGTGAACTCGCAGGATTCTCGCGGAACGCCGGCAGCATATGCACCGACATGCCTCCGATGCGCACCCGCCCCGTTCTCGCGTGCTTGGGATCCGCCTCAACAAGGATGTCTCGACCCGCATACCCGTCGCGGCACAATCGGCCCGTGATCACATCCACCGTATCAATGCATTCGCCTCGCCGATCACCCTGAATCTCCCGGACACTCCCCGGCATCCCCCATCCCCGCGCCGTGTTCGCCATGTTCTCCACCGTCTGCACGCGAAGGGCGTCTTGATACAGCTTGATGATGACCCCCGTGCCGGTCGCCAGAACCGCAATCACGCCCAGAACAATGGCAACCTGCTTCCGCATCGGCACGCTCGCCTCCTTCGGCCTCCGAGATGCCGCATGATAATCAGATCAAATCGCCCACCGATACCAAGGGTGCCACGGTTTGTCAGCGATGAGCCCTTCCGGGGGCGAGTTGCTGCAAACCGTGCGGCTTCTTTGTGTGCCACCAGTTCAACCCGAGCTTCGATAGAAGCGAGGGGTGACTGGTGCCTCTTCCACCCCACGGTTTGCCGCTGCGCGGCCAAACCGTGCCACCCCCGGAATTCCCCGGCACATCGCATTTCAACCCTCACTCCACCTCTTCCACCACAATCTCGATGTTCCCGATCAGCATCGCCGCGGAAACCATCTCCTGCATCAAGTCCCCCGACATCGCGCTGACCGACTCGGCGATGTGCGTCCCACTCATCCCGCGCATCGCGCCGTCGAGATCAATCCACTCCAGACCCTTTCCATCCTCGCGCAGGACCAACGCCTGCGCCCACATGTGATACCCGAACACGCGCTCCTGACCACCGAAATCATCGATGTACACCAGCCCCGTCACGCCCCGCGCCGGGATCCCCACCGCACGGCACAAAGCCACCGTCAGCACCGTGTACTCCGAGCAATCGCCCTCGCCCGTGCGCGCCACCTCGCTCGCCGTCGCGAACCCAACATTCAGATTCGTCTGGCGCATGTGACGAATCACGAACCGCTCGATCGCCCGCGCCTTCCCACGCAAGTACCGCGGATGGACACCCTCGACCGCCTCTGTCGCCAAGCGAACCACTTCGGGATCGTCGATGTTGACCATCGGCCCCCCCGCCCGGTACGCCGCGTTGTGGACATCCTCGTCCGGCGCGGCGGCCCGATCGTTCAGATCCACCACCACACGCACCGTCGCATCGTCGAGCCGCTCTGCACGCTGCACACCGATGCTCGGCAGGTCCGGCATCCGCCCCTGCTTCGCGCGGATCAGGTAGCTCCCGCGTGTCGGACGATGCCCGCGCGCGATCCGCTCGCCCGTCGGACGCACCAGCGTGTCCACCATCAGCTCCAGCGGTTCCGTCTCAGCCATCGCCTCGGCGCGCGTCGCCAGATGGATGTCGATCTCGAACTGGCCCATCGACACGCTCGCGCTCAGCGTGCTCCCGTCGCGATCAATCACCGTGCGCTGCACCGCATCCGGCATGATCGACTGCTCCACCTCCGCCCGAAACCCCTCGATCTCGCGCCCGAGGGCATGCACGGTCACCCGCTCGCCGATCCGCATCTTCGCGCCCACCGGCGTCGCGCCCAGCGTCGGGTCGATCGTCGTGAAGACGATCTCCGTCGCGCCCGCCTCCAGCCGCTTCCGCACGAACTCCGCCGCCTGCATCGGCGTCAGCCATGTCTCCTCCGGCAGCGGCTCGGCCCGCTCGCTCGTCATGCCGAACTGGCGCGTCTGCGTCACCAGGCGATCCTCCTCGAACACCGAACGCGTCTGCACCTCCACCATCCCCATCTTCTGCATCATCCGCATCTCGACCGGCTTCCCCTCCGGCGTCTCCACGAAGCCGGTGCGGATGACGATCTCGATCCCGTCATCGAACCGCCCCACCTTCATGCTCATCTCCATCTCGGTGCGGATGTTCCCGGTCCGCAGCGCCGTCACCGCCTCGCGCATCCACCCCACGCGCTGCCCCTGCATCGACACCGTGTACCACCGCTCCTCCCGCGTCCCCGGCTCCGCACACAATCCGCTCGGAGCGAGCACCAGCAGCACCGAGAGCAACGCCACCCATCGCATCATCCGCATCGCACGCCTCCTCGTTTGAGCCACATACCGGCGGCTGCTTCCGGGGGTTCCGGGGGTTCCGGGGGCTACCCTATCCTCTTCTCATGATCGACACCCACTGCCACCTCACCTTCCCCGATTACGAGGGACGCATCCCCGAAGTCCTCGCCGCCGCGGCACGCGAGGGCGTCACCGGCTGCATCACCATCTCCACCACCACCCACGACTGCCTCGACGCACTCGACATCGCCTCCAAGCACGACCGCGTCTGGTGCAGTGCGGGCGTCCACCCCCTCTACGCCGACAAAGGCCACCACGACTGGACCAACCTCGCCCGCGTCATCCGCCATCCCAAGTGTGTCGCGTGGGGCGAACTCGGCCTCGACAACCACTACAGCAAGCCGCCCCGTGCCATCCAGGACCGAGTCCTCGAAGAGCAGCTCGCCTTCATCCTCTCCCAGCGCCCCGAGATCGAGAAGCCGCTCATCCTCCACTGCCGCGAGGCCTTCGCCGACCTCATCCCCATCCTCAAATCCTCCGCCCTCCCCGCCGACCGGATGGTCTTCCACTGCTTCACCGGCGACACCGACGACATGCGCCGCATCATCGACTTCGGCGCGTGGGTCTCCTTCACCGGCGTGCTCACATACAAAAACGCCCCCGAGGTCCGCGCGGCCGCCAAGCTCCTCCCCATCGATCGCGTCATGATCGAGACCGATGCGCCCTTCCTCTCCCCCGAGCCGCACCGCACCGTCCGCCCCAACGAACCCCGCCTCGTCATCCACACCGCCCGCAAACTCGCCGAACTCCACGCCCGCTCCTACGAGAACATGCACGCCATCCTCAACGACAACACACGACGGTTCTTCGGCATCGAGTGATCTCCTCCACCGAGCAGATCACGCCCCCACCATCCGCGCGTACAGCGCCCGCGCCCGGTCCGGGTTTGTGACCCCCGACACGATCGCCCGCGCATCGGGGAACACCGTCAGCACGACGCCCTCCCCCACATCCGCCCGCTCGCCATCCAAGCGCACCCGCACCAGAAACGCCGTCGTCTCCACCGCGCCGACACCCCGCAGCCGCTCACCCAGCGCCCCCAGATCAAGGGGCGCGCCCGAGGTGCTCGGCAGCACCTGCACCGCGTTCCTGCCGCACAGGGTCGCCACGCCGTCGCCCGCCGGACGATCCAGAAACTCGTACCTGCCCCGCCCGCAGCACACGCACTCGGGATCGCGCGCGCTGCTCGTATCCACCAGCATCACACCGCCCGTCCACGCCTCGAACCGCGCCAGCGCCCGATGCACCCGCTCGTGCGCCCCCGACAGAACCTTGATCGCCTCCATCGACTGCCACGATGCCACCAGCCCGACCATCGGCCCCAGCACCCCGGCGGTGTCGCAGGTCGGCATGCTCCCCGGCGCCGGCATCTCCGGAAACAGACAACGAATGCACGCCGTCGGCGCCTGCGCACGCGCCGCCGCCCACTTCTCCGGCAGCACCGTTGCCGCGGCACCCGAAACGCCCACCACACCCGCGTAGCAGTACGGGATGCCCTCGCGCACCGCGAAATCGTTGAGCAGGTAGCGCGTCTCGTAGTTGTCCGTGCCGTCCACGATCACATCGAAGTCCATCGCTTGCGATGTCATCGCCCCCGAAACAGGCGGTGCGCCGACCCCCTGTTTTTGCCCCGAAGCACCCTCAAAACACCCCGAAACCATCGCGCGCAGACGGGGCAGTGTGGCGCTGTTGACATCGCACACCACCGCCCCGATCCGGACCTCCGAATTCACCTCCGCGAGCCGCCGTCGCGCCGCCTCCGCCTTGGGAATCCCCGCCCGCGCATCAGACTCCGTGAACAAGGTCTGGCGGTGCAGATTCGTGAACTCCACGACATCGCGATCGACCAGCGAAATCCGCCCGACGCCAGCGCGGCAGAGCCAGTCCGCGCTGGTGCAGCCCAGTGCGCCGACGCCGACGATCAGGGCGTGCGCGCGCGCGAGCCGGGACTGTCCCTCGACACCGATTTCGGGGAGAAGCATCTGGCGCTGGTAGCGGCTGGGTTGACTTGGCGGGCTGGTCTCGGTCACGCCCAGATCATTGGCCGTCGGAGGGCGGCGCGTCGGATGCGTTCTTGGGCGCGCCGAAGCGGAACGAGTTGACCAGGAAGTGGGCGATGGGGACGCGGAAATAGACCAACGCGATGCTTAGAGCGACCTGCAAGATCGAGACCCAATGATGGAATTGGATCCCGCCCGATCCGAATTCCGCCTGCGGCGGAAGAAGCAGTGGGAGCAGCGCAACCACGGAAACGACAAGGTACATGAGACCGATTACGAGGAGGATCACCTCCGCGACGAAGGCCGCGGGCCACTTCGTGAACACAGGGACAGGTCGGTCCGGATCGCGCTCCAGAAATCGAACGATCTGCGGCGTGAACACGAAAAAAATGACCGCCATGAGCAAGATCATGCCGTTGCCGTAGACCTCGATGATGTACGGGTTTCTCGCCCCGTGGATTCCCGCCGCCGCGTAGTCCCCCGCGTACAGCGCGTATCCAAGAACGATGACCGGCATCGTGGTCAGATAGGCGATGATGTACAGCAGACTGATCACACGAATCACGATCGCGTAGAGGTCGCGAACGGTCATGCCCGCCGGTGCGGTGTCGATCTCTGTCATGGCCTGCCCCTTTCCGGTCCGGGTGCGGACTGTCGCTGGGAAAGGTGTACCACAGGTTTTGGGCCGAGGGGAGCGCGGAGCATGGAGACCCGCGTGGACGCCCGCGCGGGGGCAGAAAAAAAGCCCCGGCGAGATGCTCGGGGCGATTCAGTGCGAGTCGGGCGCCTTGTGCGACTCCTCGGGAGTCGTGCGGTGCGAGGGGGCTCGGAGCGTGCCTCATCGCAGCGCGGAAATCAGCAGTCGCCACACCATGCACCCGACTGCCTTGTCGTCATCCTAGAGCCACATGCTCAACAATCTCAAGTCCGAAGGCGTCGAGGCCCGGCAATTCCTTTTTGTGATTCGTCAACAAACGGAGCCGACTCAAGCCGAGTGACCGGAGAATCTGACAACCGATGCCGACTTCGCGCTGTCGCACGCCACCGACATCGGTGGGTCTGGTGTTGATCAGGCGCGGCGCATCCCCGTCCGCATCGGACCGGAACCCGCGGTATCCCTCCCGGATGGCGACGAGGTTCTGGCTGAGATCGTCGGCCTCCGAAGCATGCGTACGGAGGTAGACGATCGCGCCTTTTCCGGCTTGCTGAACGGCTTTCATCGAAGCGCGGAGTGCGTGCGAGGAGGGCTCGGTCTCGCCCGACTTGCCGCGGTATCCGAAGATGTCGCCCAGGAGATCGCGCCGGTGCATGCGGACCAGGACCGGCTCGGGATGCTCGATCGGGCGCTGGTGCTGGTCGAGTGCTCCGATGTCGCCGACGGTGAGCGCGAGGTGGACCTGCGGATCGACGCCGGACTCGAAGGCGTAGAGGGTGAAGGGGCCTTCGTGGGTCTCGATCGGGATCCCCTGAATCGGGTCGGTGCGGCGCACGAGGGACTCGCGCGAGAGGCGATGCTCGATGAGCTGCGCGACGGAGCAGATCTTGATGTCGTGCTTCTGGGCGATTTTTTCGAGGTCGGGGAGGCGGGCCATGTGGCCGTCCTCGCGCATGATCTCGATGATGACCGCGGCGGGGTAGAGCCCGGCGAGTCGGCAGAGGTCGATGGACCCCTCGGTCTGGCCCATGCGGACGAGGACGCCGCCGTCGCGCGAGCGGAGCGGGTTGATGTGGCCGGGGCGGACGAAGTCGGCGGGTCCGGAGGATTGTTCGATGGCGAGCTTGATGGCGCGGGCGCGTTCGTGCGCGGAGACGCCGGTGGTGAAGCCGTGGCGCGGGTGGCCGTCGATCGAGACGGTCAGCGGCGTCGCGCGGACGGAGGTGTTGACGGGCGATTGCGGGTGCAGGTCGAGCCGGTCGCAGTCGCTCTCGGTGAGCGAGAGGCAGAGATAGCCGCGGGCGACGGTCAGCATGAAGTTGATGGCTTCGGGCGTGACATGCTCGGCCGCGAGGACAAGGTCGCCCTCGTTCTCCCGGTCCTCATCGTCGACGAGGATGACCATCTTGCCGGCGCGGATGTCGTTCAGGATGTCGGGGATGGGTGCGAGCACGGGACGATGGTAGAGGGCTCGGGCGGAATGTGTGCTTCTCGGCCGTGGGGTCCATACTGTGACCGGACGGGGGCGGGCGGGGCGCGACGCGCCCCGCCCGGATTGCGTGTTCGGCGGCGAAGAAGGAACGGATTGTCATGAGCGATGCGGCAGGAGCGGTGATTGACGGACAGGCGAGGCGCGAGCACGAGCGGTGGCTGCTGGAACTGACGGGCATCCCGACCGCCGCCGGTCGCGAGCATCGCGTGGTCGCGTGGATCGCGCGGTGGCTGGCGGAGCGGGACGATCTGCAACTGCGGACGGACGCCGCGGGCAACATGGAGATCGCCCACGCCGAGGCGTCGGAACCCTCCGAGCGACCGCCGCTGTACATCACTGCCCACCTGGACCACCCCGCGTTCGTGGTCGAGCAGATCGTCGGCCCGGGGACGCTCCGCCTGTCGTTCCGCGGCGGCGTGCTGGATCCGTACTTCGTGAACGCGCCGATCCAGATCATCACGCAGGACGACCGCGTGGTGCGTGCGACGCTGCTGGAAGCCGGCCCCGCCTCGCCGCACCGGGACTGCCTCGCGGAACTGGATGACGACGCATCGACCGATGGGATCGCGGTGGGGGACATCGCGCGCTGGGAGAATCCGGAGGCGCGGGTGACGGACGAGGGGATTCTGGAGACGCACGCGTGCGACGATCTCGCGGCGGTCGCGGCGGCGCTCGGAGCGATGGATGTGCTGCGCGGGCACGAGTCGGCGCGTCATGTGCGCCTGCTCTTCACGCGCGCCGAGGAGGTCGGGTTCATCGGCGCGATCGCCGCGATGCGCGAGGGCTGGATCGACAAAGCCAGCCGTCTGGTGCTGCTGGAGAACTCGCGGGCGTTCGCGGAATCGCCGATCGGAGGCGGGCCGATCGTGCGCGTCGGCGATCGGATGTCCACCTTCTCGCCGGAACTGACGAGCGCCTTCGCGAAGGTGGCCGAGGACATCGCCAAGCAGCGCGAGGGGAGCGGCGATGAGTTCCGTTGGCAGCGGAAGCTCATGCCCGGCGGCGCGTGCGAGGCGACGGTCTTCCAGGCGTGGGGGTACGAGGCGACCTGCCTCTGCCTGCCGCTGGGCAACTACCACAACATGGCGAATCTGGCGGAGGTGCAGGCGAAGGAGCCGGATGCGGTCGCGAGCGCACGCTGCGGCCCGGAGCAGATCGCGCTGAGCGATTTCCACGGGCTCGTGGATCTGCTGGTCGGCGCGGGACTGCATCTCGCGGAGGTCCCGCCGATGATCGAACGACTGGAGAAGCTCTACGAGGAACGCAAGGGCGTGCTGGAGGATCTGGGCGGCGACGGCGGCGTGGACAGCGAAGGCGCGGCGTGGGGATTGACAAGGGGGGCGTGATACGAGCGTAGAGCGTTTCCGGGGGAGCGACATGGTCCGTTGCATCGCGGAAGGTGTCGAGATGCACCGGCGCGCGGAGGCCTCATGCCCCGTCACTTCGTTCCGGGCTCGTTGCGGAGCGTTGTGCAGCGATGAGCGCGTCGGGGTCTTTCGAGAACGATCGGGTCGTTCATCAGGGAGAGTGCGCGATGCGCGTCCGGGGGTGATTTTTGTTGTAGGGCGTCCGAGGACCCTGAGATGCCGATCGCTCGGTTGATCCCGATACGAGCCCGGAACGAAGTGACGGGGCCTGAGATGTCGGATGCTTCGCGATGATGTGCATTGGTGCAACAGCCGCACTCATTGTTGGTTGAGCACATACTCCATCGCCGCGTTCATCGATGTCTCGGAATCGATCCATCGGGTGCTGCCGTGCTCCGTCCAAATTCGTGCTTCTTGACTCCGCAAACCGGCTTCCCTGAGTGCCCGAGTGGCCGCGGACTTCAGATCGCTCATGACGCGTTCGGGTGTTCGATCGCTCGCCTGAATCACACAATGCACATGGTTTGTCCGAACATTGAGCGCGAGAAGTTTCCATTCGCGTTTCGCCGCTCGTTCCTCGATCGCGTGGTGGACTGCCTGACGCTCGGCGCTGGAAAGCACGACGGGATCTTCCCGGAGCAACGCATGAGCGTTCGATCGTTGCTTCATGTTGGGCTGGATCCTTGAAGCGCCTCGCTGGTTCCTGTGGCGATCAACGGAGTAGCGCTCATCCCCATGAAGCCATGTGGCGTAGGTGGTCCATGTGACGAAATATGCGAGCGGATTCGGCACGGTTTGCAGGGTATCGAATCAAGAAGGGACCATGTCGCTTACGCTCCACGCTCGTATTGGGATTCCGGGGGGCGCGCCGGGGACTCCCGTGATTCGGGGGGTGTTTTGGGGAGAAAAATTGGTGGGATTGGGTTGCAGGGGCGGAGTTTGTGAGGTATATTTTAGGGTTGTCGACGGTGTGTGGTTGGCGGGTGTTTTGGAGGGGAGGCGGCTTGATGGGGCGCTTTGTGTGGTGGGTGATTGCTTTGGTGTTGGTGGGGGTGTTGGCGGGAGAGATGGTTTTCGGGGTGGGTGGTCGGTATCGGATTGTTGAGGGGTTCAGCACACGGTTTGCCGGGCTTGCTCCGACGGAGTCGTCGCCCGCCTCGGTCAAACCGTGGCACCCGGCACCCGGAGGGGCGCGATATGGCGAGCGGAGTGATCGAGGGCAGGCGGTACACTCCGCGCGTGATGGAAGGGAATCAGGATCACAGCGCATGGATGCGGGGCCTCGGGGGTCGGTTTGTCGTGTTCGACGGGCCGGACGGGTCGGGGAAATCGACGCAGTTTCATCGGTTCGCGACGGCGGTGCGCAGCGCAGGCGTGGTGGTCGAGGAGACGCGCGAGCCGGGGGGGACCTCGATCGGGGAGCGAATCCGGGACATCCTGCTGGACCCGATCCACGAGGAGATGGGTCTGCGTTGCGAGATGATGCTGTACATGGCCTCGCGGGCGCAGTTAGTGGAGCAGAAGATCCGCCCATCGCTCGATCGGGGCGAATTGGTGCTGGCGGATCGGTATGTCTCCTCGACGCTGGCGTATCAGGGCGCGGCGGGGGGTTTGCCCCGGGACGAGATCATGGCGGTGGCGAAGGCGGCGTGCCGCGACGCCTGGCCCGATCTGGTGGTGATCTTCGATGTGGATGAGCGGACCGCGGCGGGGCGGCTGAACCCGCTGCTGGATCGGATGGAGCAGAAGGGGGCGGAGTTTCACGCGAAGGTGCGCGCGGGCTATCTGGAGCAGGCGCGGGCCGATCCAGACGGGTATGTGGTGGTGGATGCGAGCGCGGATCCGGACACGGTGTTCCGGTCGATGCTGGATCGCGTGCGCGAGCGCCTGGGATGACGGGTGACGAGCATGGAGTTGTGTTGTCCGAGCGGTTGCGGAGTGCGCTGCGGTTGCTCGATGAGGGGAGCGTGGAGGATGTGGGTGATGCGGTGGTGGTGAAGGTGGACTCGGTGGAGCGTCGGTATCGGGACGCGATCAAGGCGGGGGCGCTCCCGGTGGAGCCGCCTCGGGATGAGGTCGGGCTCGGCGCGTGGCGACGGGTGGCGCGGCTTGTGGATGAGGAGACCGGGCGCGCGGTGACGATCTGGTCGGACCGTTCGTAGGGGTCAGTCGGTGGTGTGGGTGGTGTCGGGCGCGGGCGGGCGCTCGAGGGGTGTCCAGTCGAGGACGGTGTCTTCGGGGAGGACGGTCGCGCCGGTGGCCCAGTAGCCGCGGGGGCGGAAGGTTTCGTCTTCGAGCCAGACGCGGAAGGTGATCTCGACCTTGTCGCCGGGCTGGAGTTCCGAGAGTCGGGCCTCGATGGCGTTGCGGTCGAGGTCGTCGGGGGTGCTGCCGACGGGAGGCCAGAAGGGCATGACCATGACATTCATACCGAGACGCCCACCGGGTCCGACATACTCGGGGATGGCCTCGTGTCGGACGCGGAGTCCATCGCCATCCTCGGCATCGACGGGCTGGACGACCTCGCCGCGGACGGTGTACTCGTGGAAGATGAGGCGCGGGCCTTCGGGGGCCTCGGATCGGGAGCATGCGGAGAGCGACAGCGCGCCGATGCAGAGGAGCGTCGCGGCCAGAGCAATGGATCCGGATGTTCGGTTCATGGCGCTCACCTTTCGCGTGAGCCGTGTGATCCCGAGTGGTGGACGGTCACGCCTTTTCGACTTTGACGAAGTCGCTGACGGCGTTGAAGTCGGGGATGAAGTGGGGTGCGTGGGACATGGTCCATGTCGCGCCCTGCTTGGGGATTGCGTGGCGTGCGGCGGGACGCCGGACTTCCCAGGGTCGCTTGCCGCGCGAGCGGACGACGAGGGTGCGCATGCGGTATTCCTGAGCGGACTTGAGCGCACGCTTGATGTCGGCGTCCTGTCGCATGAGGCGGGAGATGGTCTGGCGAGCATCTTCGCGAGCGGGCTCTTTGATGACAGTGCAGCGGATCTGCTGGCCGGGCTTGATGGAGTCGAACATTGGTTGTTCCAGAGTGACTACGACAGGAGACTTGGACAGAGTTGGCCCGTTGGTGGCTCGGGCCGAGTCCGCGTCGGATTGATGCGATCCCACCTCCCGGCGCATCCGGCATCCGGGGGGAGGAGTGTACCTCGCCGGATGGGGGGCGTCCAGAATCGGATGGGGCGGGATGGGGGATGGCTGGTCGCGGTGGGGGGAATCCGGTCCCGCGGCCGCTAGACTGAGAGGTTGCCAAGGTCGCTCGGGGTTCCGGGGTTCCGGGGTTCCGGGGTTCCGGGGTTCCGGGGGCCGGGGGCGGGGTTTGGGTTGGGATTTCGGGGGAAGGGGAGAGTTGAGTCGGGGGAAGTTCGAGCAAGAAACCCGTCGGTAGAGACGAGAAAGCCAGATATGACGACGCCACAAGGTCCGCAGCCGCAAGACATTCCGCCGTTCGACGCCTCGAAGCCGCACCACGCGCGCCCGCACCTTCGCCCGACGGTGCAGGGGCAGCCGGTGGGCGTGAAGAACCCGCAGGGCCAGCAGCAGGTGATGCTGGCGCTCGGGGATCGGGCGCAGATCGCCGAGCGGTCGGTCGTGACGAGCCCCTTGGCGCAGTTCATGCTTGGTCAGATGAACGGCGAGCGGGATGTGCGTGCGATCGCGGACGCCGCGGCGAAGCAGGCGAGCCAGGCGAATGTGCCGCAGGAAGCGATCCCGCACATCAACGAGGACAATGTGAAGCTGCTGGTGGCGCAGTTGGACAACGCCGGGCTGCTGATGGGTCCGACCTTCAACGAGATGCTGCACAAGTTTCGTGAGCAGTTCGACGATTCGGACACGCTGCCGCCGGCGTCGACCGCTTCGACGGCGGATGTGCTGGTGCAGCAGGAGATCGGCGAAGAGGCGACGGATGACCAGAAGAAGGAGCTCGGCCCGGAGAAGCTGCGCGAGGCGATGGAGAAGTGGATCGACGAGGCGCTGAAGCCCGTCGAGGATCCTTCGCTGGATACGCTGCCCCGCGCGGTGATCGTGCCGCAGCTCGATTACTTCCGCGGCTGGATGAACTACGCGCATGTGTACGGGCGGCTGCGTGTGGTGGATCGTCCGGACCGCGTGGTGATTCTCGGTGCGAACAACTTCGGGTTCGGGACGGGCGTCGTGGGGTGCAACAAGTCGTACGAGACGCCGCTGGGTCGCTGCGACTACGACAAGGACTTCGCGGATCGTCTGTGCGCTCGTTTGGGTCCGGAGAACACGGAGAAGCTGTGGAAGGACCGCTACGACCACGAGCGGGAGCACTCGATCGAGGTGCAGTTGCCGTGGATCCAGCATGTCTTCGGGGATGCGGAGAAGGGCGACTGCCCGCCGGTGTTCGGTGTGCTGGTGCATGATCCTTCGCGGAACAACGGCGAGTCGTACGACGGAAAGGGCCTGGGCATCCTGCCGTTCATCGATGCGCTGAAGGGCGCGATCGCGGATGCGCCTGGGAAGACGCTGGTGATCTGCTCGGCGAACCTCAGCCACATGGGGCGTTCGTTCGGTGATCAGACGCCCTTCGCGGGCGACTCCGAGGAGGCGAACGCCGCACGGAACAAGGTCCTCCAGCACGATCGGGAGATGATCCAGTTGATCTCGGACGGAAAGGCGGAGGAGCTGGTGTCCTCGCTCGCGTGGCAGCAGAACCCGACACGCTGGAACAGCACGGGCGCGATCGTGGCGACGATGAAGGCGCTCGACGCGAAGAAGGTCCGGCTGCTGAATTTCGCCGCGGCCGGTGACAACCAGTCGTTCGCGTTCATCTCGTCGATGGCGGCGATCATCGAGTGATCGGTGTGCAACTTCCCGTAACGAGCATCGAGTACGCGATGTCGATCGGCGGGCTGCTGCTGCTCGGCATCGCGGTGGTGATGCTGTACATCCTCCGGAAGCGTCCGGAAGCAATGTGTGTGCATGTTCCCGGCGTCGGACGGATTAGCACGATCACGAGCACGATCTCGGCGCTCGCGCTGGTGGGGATCGGCTATCACCTCATGGTGCATGGCCTGCACATCCCGCAGTTCCGCGCACCGCTGCGGATCGCGGTCTTCGTGGCGGTGCTCGCGGTGGTGGGGTCGCTCATCGTGGACAGCGCGGAGAATCGTCTGGATGCGCGGGACGACGCCGAGGAGGAGCAGCCGTGACGGCTCACCCGTCGTGGGATTGCTCGGGGCGGTAGCCCTGTGCGAGGGGGCGGCGCCGGCCTCTGCCGAAGGCGACGGATGAGACCTTGAGGCCGATGGGCATCTGCTTGCGCTTGTATTCGTTGAGGTCGATGAGGCGGACGATCCGCGCGACGGTTTCCCAGTCGATTCCGGTCTCGTCGATGATCCGGCTCGGGTGCTGGCGGTGTTCGACATAGCGCTCGACGATCTCGTCGAGTACTTCGTACTCGGGGAGCGAGTCCTGATCGCGCTGGTTGGGGCGGAGTTCGGCGCTGGGCGGCTTCTCGATGGAGTTGACGGGGATGGGTGGCGCGTCGAATCCGGCCTCGGCATGGTTGTCGTTGAGCCAGCGAGCGAGCTTGTAGACCTGGACCTTGGTGACATCGGAGAGCACGGCGAGCCCGCCGTTCATGTCGCCGTAGAGCGTGCAGTATCCGACGGCGAGTTCGCTCTTGTTCCCGGTGGTGAGGAGGAGTCCGGAACCCTTGTTGGAGAGGGCCATGGTGATGACGCCGCGGAGGCGGGACTGGAGATTTTCCTCGGTGAGGCCAGAGGGTTCGTCCCATCCGAGCTGCGCGAAGGCGGGCGCGATGGTCTGCTCCATGGCCTCGTGCGCCTGCGAGATGGGGATGGTGATGCTGTTGATTTTCAGCGCATCGGCGAGGACCTGCGCATCGGCGACGGAGTGATCCGAGGAGTAGCGCGAGGGCATCAGGACGCCGAGGACATTCTCGGGCCGAAGGGCCGCGGCGGCGATGGCGGCGGTGACGGCGGAGTCGATGCCCCCGGAGATGCCCAGCAGCGCGGACTTGAATCCGCACTTGTGCGCGTAGTCGCGCACGCCGAGAACAAGCGCTCGCCACAGCAGCGACATCGGATCGCTCTCGCGGATCGGATCCGGGAGTTCGTCGCGCTTCGACCAGTTTTTCTCGGGTTTCTTGAGCTTGACGATGAGCGTCTGTTCCGTGAACCCGTCCGCGGCGGCGATGAGCTGCGCCCCATCTTCCGAGGGAATGAAGACGGCGCTGTGGCCGTCGAAGACGAGGTCGTCGTTGCCGCCGACCTGATTGACCGCGGCGATGGCGATGTTGTGGCGCTTGATGTGACCCGCGATGATCTTGCGCTGGCGCATGCCCTTCCCGAGAACGAAGGGGCTCGCGGAGGGGTTGAGGATGAGCTGTGCGCCGAGGTCGACAAGGTCCGTGACCGGGTCTTCGCGGTTGCGATATCTGTTGTTTCGGAAAGGTCTGTTGCCGTCGGCATCGACATCGTCAGCGCGCCAGAGATCTTCGCAGATGGAGAGTCCGACGCGGATGCCGCCGACCTCGATGACGACGGGATCGTTGCCGGGCCGGAAGTAGCGATCCTCGTCGAAGACATCGTACGAGGGGAGCAACCGCTTCTGATACCGTGCGATGATCTTCCGCTTGCGGAGCACGACGAGCGAGTTCGTGGGGCGCTCGTCGGGGTCGTAGTCGGAGGGCCCGGCGTCGGGGTGAGCGCGCCACGGCGTGCCGACGACGAGGGTGACGCGCTTGGGCATCTCCGCGGCGATCTTGAGGAGGGCCTGTCTGGCATCGTCGACGAACCCCTCCTGCGTGATCAGATCCCGCGGGGGGTAGCCGGTGATGGCCAGTTCGGGGGTGACGATGAGGTCGGCCTCCTGATCCGCGGCCTCCTTGGCGCGAGCGAGGATCATGGCGGCGTTGGCCCGGAGATCGCCGACGGTCGGATTGCATTGGATGAGGGCCAGTCGCATGGCTTGGATCGTATCCACCTGGCCGGAGCGGCCTCTCTACACTGTCGGCGGAATAGGGTGATCCCATAACCGGTTTGGCCTTGGGACTTTGACTCGATATTTCATCACCGATCCCGGCTCGACGGATCATTGGTTCAACGGAGGTTCCTGATGCAGCGCAGCAGCACGATGGCCCGGCTGACGATTTTCTCATCGCTCGCGATTCTTTGCTGCGGGGGGGCAGCGCTGGGGCAGGAAAAGACGATCCTGACCACGGGGCTGACCCAGGACCGGGTGATCCGCTACGAGGTCCGCCAGCAGTACGAGACGGTCCAGACGATGCAGGAGCAGTCATCGAAACTGCTGGTCGAGCAGCACGCCCTGATGGATCTGGTGGTCGAGTCGACGGATCGCGCGGGGAACGCGGTGGTCCGGATCGACGCGATCTCTTACGCCGCGCGGATGGAGAACGAGGATGGCCCGATCAGCATCGCGTTCGATCTGGACACGCCGCAGGCGGACGGCGCGGAACGCGCGACGGGTGTGCGCGGTCTGGAGCAGGCGCTGGCTCTGGCGCCGCTGCGTGCAACGCTGCGTCCCGACGGGACGGTGATCCGCGTGACCGGTCTGGACGAGGCGATGGCGATGGCGCAGGGCCTGCCCGACATCGAGCCGAACCTGATTTCGTTCTTTGATCCGGATCGTCTGTCGGATGTGCTCAGCGCGATCTTCTCGGCGGACAACGGCATCGGCGAGCGGGCGCGGGGCGACTCGTGGACGATGACGAAGCGCGTGCCGATCGGCGTGAGCGGGACGCTCGTCGCCGAGACGACAACGACGCTCTCCCTCGCGGACGAGAACGCCGCGGGGCTCGCCGGTGTGTATGCGCTGCGTCTGGAGGAGCCGCCGGTGGTTTCTGACAGTGCGCCGCGCCTGAAGGTGGACAAGAGCGAGGGTCAGATCATCTCGCAGTGGGATCTGCAGGAGGGCTCGCTGATCAACCGCGTGGCGAATCTGCGCGTGGCGCTGACGGTGACGATGGGCGAGGATCTGTCGCAGAAGACCGAGTCGAAGTCGACGACGAACATCAGGCGTCTGCCGCGTCAGGGCGGGTGACCGCGGGCGCTCGGGAGACGAGCAAGCGGTCGGGCCGGAGCCGGAACCATCCCGCGATGGCCATGACGAAGGCGGTGGGGAACTGCGAGGCGGTGATGAGCAGCGCGAGTGATGTGACCGCGCCGGCGTCGTGCCCGACGGCCGCGCCGAGGGCTGTCGCACCCATCTCCGCGAAGCCGAGCGCGCCGGCAGGTGCGAGCACCGCGCTGAGGAAGTATCCGGTGCCGAGCAGCAGCCCCTGATCGAGCGAAAGATCGAGCCCGATGATCCGCGAGCCAATCCAGAAGCGCCCCGCCAGGCCGACCAGGTCGATGAAGCGGTAGAGGAGTTGCTCCGCGCCGATGGCGGGGAAGCGGAGCAGCCGCCAGCCGCCGATGGAGGCGATGCGGATGATCCGCCAGTGGTTGAGCTTCATGCAGACGCCGACGCCGAGGGCGGTGCAGAGGATGGGACCGCCGATGGCGCTGATCCACCAGAGGAGATCGGCCTGACCCCGCCAGAGGGTCGCGCCGAGGGCGGGCAGGAGCGCGGCCAGCGAGAGGGCCGACATCGCGGCGAACCACGAAACGAGGTCGCGGATGCCGATCCCGTCCCGCCGGTAGTGGATGAACGCACGGGACAGCACGCTCACCTTGAAGGGCAGGATGCTCAGAACGGTAGAGATCGCGTTGACGGAGATGACATCGATCGTCGAGAGACGCTTGATCGGGCGGACCACGGCCCAGAAGCACAGGGCGTTGAAGACGATGCTCAGGACGGTCAGCGCGATGAGCCCGATGAGCAGGCGGGGCGGCGCCTCGATGATGCGCTCGATGTAGATGCGGTTGTCCTCCGCGGTGGCCATGACCACGGCCCACGCGAAGAGGGCGATGCCGACGAGGAAGCCGAGCAACTGGAGGATGATGCGCCGGGGGGTCCAGCGTCGGGCGAGCGGATCGCGGACGGTTTCCTCGACCTCGTGCTCTATGGCGTGTTCGATGGGGCCGTCGTCCATGTGGGGGCGAGTCTAGGGCGTGGGTGATGTGTCTGCCGTGGGGAGGGAAATGCTGTGGAGGGCGACGCGCCCCCGGCGGGGTGGGAACAATGAGGCGTGAATCAGACGAGCGCCCGGATCATCGACGCCAACGCCAACCGAGCCCGGGAAGCGATCCGCGTGATGGAGGACATCGCCCGGTTCGGGCTGGATCACCGGGCGCTGTGCGCCGGGCTCAAGCAATTGCGCCACGATCTGGCCGAGGCGCTCGATGCGTTGCCGGGGGCGCGGTCGATGGTGCTGCACCGCGATACGCCGGGGGATGTCGGGACGGGCGTGACGACCGCTCGCGAGGGGGCGCGCGAGGGCGTGCGGTCGGTGGCGGTCGCGGCGGGGAAGCGGCTCACCGAGGCGCTGCGCTCGATCGAGGAGGCGGCGAAGACCGTGGCGGGGGGCGGCGGGATCGCGTTCGAGGCGCTGCGGTACCGCGCGTACGCGCTGGAGCAGGTCCTGCTGGCGGCGCTGATGGGGCGCGCGGTGGCGGTCGCGGGCGTGTGCGTGCTGGTGACCGAGGCGCTGTGCGAGCATCACCCGTGGGAGGATGTGGCGCGGGCGGCGGCGGCGGCGGGCGCGACGATGCTGCAACTCCGCGAGAAGGATCTGAGCGATCGCGAGCTGCTGGCGCGGGCGCGAAAGCTGGTCGAGATCGGGCGCGAGGGCCGAGCCCGGGTGATCGTGAACGATCGTCCGGACATCGCGATCTGCGCCCGCGCGGATGGCGTACACCTCGGGCAGGACGATCTGCCGGTGGACGAGGCGCGGAAGATCGTCGGCGCGGAGATGATGGTCGGTGTTTCGACGGCGTGCATCGAGGATGCGGAGCGGGCGCTGCGCGACGGGGCGGACTACTGCGGCGTCGGCCCGATGTTCCCGACAACGACGAAGCACAAGCCGGTGATCAGCGGCCCGGACTACCTGCGGGCGTACCTCGCGCACGATCCGCCCCTGCCGCCGGGGATCGCGATCGGCGGGATCAATGCGGAGAATGTGCAGATTCTGGCGGAAGCCGGGGCGCGGGCGGTGGCGGTGAGCAGCGCGGTGTGCAGCGCGCGGGATCCGGGGGCGATGTGTGCGTGGATCGTGGGCGCGCTCAGGGCCGGTCTGCCGGTGTAGCAGCGCGGAGCGGTGGCACTGTCGTCGGGTGACGGTTCAGAAACTCACCGACCGCCTCGATGCACTGGCTGCGAGTCTCGGGGTTGGTCCACAGCGTGTTGTGCGTGCCGTTGTGGATGACGGTGAGGCTCGCATCGGGCGCGGTGGCGGCGATCGCGCGGGCGTCCTCAATGGGACACACCTCGTCGGTATCGGTGTGGATGATGTGCAGCGGGCAGGTGAGTCGCGCGGCGAGCTGCGCGCGGTCGAAGGCGGGCAGGCCGTTCTTCATCCCGCGCCAACGCGGTCCGACGCCGTGCATGATGCCCAGAAGCCCGAACGCGATCGGGCCGTTGATGCGCCACGGCAGGCCGCTCAGGTGCAGCACCCGGTATGCGGGCGTCCACGGCATGGCGTACGGCGCTTCGGCGATCACGCCCGAGATGAGCGCGGTGTTGTCCGTGGCGTCGCGGGCGGCGGCGGCGATGGAGACGCCCGCGCCCATCGACCACCCGAAAAGAATCACCCGTTCGGTGTCGCTCGCGCGGAGAGAGCGGATGATTTCGAGGAGCATCGGCGCGGTGCGCAGGCCGAAGTCCCAGGCGCCGCTGGCCTCGGCGTGTCCGGGCGGATCCCACGCGATGATCCGCGAGGCGTATGGCGCGAGCGCATCCAGACGCGGCAGGATGCCGATCTTCGAGTCTCCCCATCCGGGCGTGCAGACGATGAGCGGGCCGTCGGGCGCATCGCCGGGGATGATCCAGCCGCGCGTCGAGAGGCCGGGCAGCGTGATGTCGATCGTTTCGTACTCGCGCGGCTCGTCCAACTCGGAGGGATCGCCGGGCAGCGAGCGCGCGACGGCCCACGAGTAGGTGCGCCGCGGCGGATGACGCAGGCGGTGAATCGTGATCCATGTCACGAGCGTGAGCGACAGAACCAGCCCCACAAGGAGCAGTTGCCCGAGTCCGATCATGGAGGCAAGCCAGCCGGGCATTGCGGTTGCCGCGCTCATCCGCCCGAGACCAGTCGGGTGATGTCGTTGAATGTCACGAAAAGGAAAAGCGATCCGATCAGCAGCAGGCCGATCAGCGTCAGCGCCTGCTGAACCGCAATGGGCACCGGTTTCTTGGTGATGCCCTCGTAGACGAGCATGAGGAAGAGCCCGCCGTCGACGATCGGTATCGGGAGGAAGTTGAGCACGGCGAGGTTGACCGAGATCAGCGCGAGGAAGAAGAGGAGCTGGATGAACCCGTCGCGCGCGACGCGCGAACCGATGTCGGCGATGCCGACGGGGCCGCGGAGCGATTGCACGCGGACATCGCCGCTGAACAGCCGCTGCAGCGTGAGGTAAGTCAGGATCAGGACGCGCTTGGTGCGGTCGATGCCGAGCCCCAGCGCATCGATCGGGCCGGAGGCGCGGACGATCATCTGCGCGGTCATGAACTGACCGAGAACGCTGTTGGCCTGCCAGCCGAGCGCATGGAGTTGCTTGATCTCCTCCGCAGTGAGTGCCCAGTCGAGGCGCTCGGGCGAGATGACTTCGGGGCCGTCGGTTTCGAGGTGGCCGATGGTGAGCGTGACGGATGCGGAAGACCCATTCTCGTGCGCTTCGCGCGTCGCATCCCACAGCGCTGCGCGGAGCGAGCGGAAGTTTTCGACGGGCCGATCGTTCACCGCCAGAATCCGCATCCCCGCGCCGACGGGCGGCGACAATCGGCTCGCAGCGAGACGCTCGGGACGCTCCGCCCCGTTGAGCGCGACGACCTGCGGCGGCGCGCCGAGGAAGGTGCGGTCGGTCGCGCTGCCGGGCCAGAAGCCGATCGTGCCGCGACGATGCACGGTCGGGCGCAGCGTCACGATCTCGGATTGGTTGCGGAGGACGACAAGCTCGATCGGGCGTCTGGCGTGCGCTTGCACCTCCGCGATGCCCGTGACGAACGACGGCCAGGAACGCTCGCCGATGCGGATGAAGATGTCGCCCGGCTCGAGGCCCGCTTCTCTGCCGCCCTTCTGCAAGCCCACCACGCTCATGACCGGCGTAAGGCCCAGAAGGTGCTCGAAGGTGCGGGGAATGTTACCAAGCATCGTCGGGGCGTACATCAACTCCGGCTGGGGCGTGATCGTGACGGTGTGATGCTTCGTGTCGGCGTCGGAGAAGGTGAGTTCGATGGGGTCGCCGTGGCTCTGTTCGACCGCTTGTTCGAGTGTCCGCAGCGTGGTGACTTCCTGCCCGCGCCACGCGACCACCGATTCGAGGGGCGCGCCGTCGACGCTGGTCAGCACCATCCCCGGTCGAACACCCACGAGCCCCGCACGCGCAAACTGGTCGCGCAGCTCGTCCTCGGGAGAGTAAATGTCCGATTGGAGCACGCGGTTCGACGCGGCGGGGCCGACGCCGATCATCTTCGTGTCGCTTTCGATCGCCCGCTCGTCGAAGCGCGGTGCCACCGAGATCTCGACCAGTTCGCCCGTGGCGCGCTCCACCCCGAAGACCACCGGATCGCGCCCGGAGAGGGCGCTGGCGATCTGCAAGTCGGCGAACGAGTTGGCGGGCTTGCCGTCGATGGTGCGGACGACATCGCCCGGCTCGAGGCCCGCCTCGGCAGCGGGGGACTCCGCCAACACGCCCCCGATGATGGGGGGGACATCGCGGAGCCCCGCAGCGAAAACGATGATGAACAGCACCGCCGCGAGGATGAGATTCATCACCACGCCCGCCGAGACGACGATCATCCGCTTCCAGACCGGCTTGGAGCCGAAGGAGTTGGATGCCGAGGAGAGCGCCTTGGGGTTGGCATCCTCCTGGCCGAGCATGCGGACATAGCCGCCGAGGGGTAGCCAGTTCAGGCGGTATTCCGTCTCGCTGACGCCGGGGAGGTGGCCGGTCTCGGGATGCTCGCCCGCGGCCTTGAGTCGGCGGATGTACTCCGGCTCCGTCGAGCCGATGCGGAAACCCATCCCCTTCCGCCAGGAGCACAGGGCGTGCCCGAAGCCGATGGCAAACGCCGGGGCGCGGATGCCCGCCCAGCGGGCGGCGAGGAAGTGCCCCAACTCGTGCAGCAGGATCATCAGCCCGAAGCCGAGCACCACGAGCAGGATGTTCCAGATGTTCAACAGCGTCGTCAGCATTGCCAGAGTGTAGGGGGCGCGATGCGGAGCCCCGTCAAGCGACAGCACACCCCCATGGCTGCCTCACTCAGACGCCGCCGCGCCATACAGTCCGCTCGTGCCCGAGCTTCCCGAGGTTGAACAGGTGCGTCGCTCGCTGGAGCGGGCCGTTGTCGGACGCCCGATCGCGGATGTCCGCCTGCTGCGTCGCGAGGTGGTGGCGATGCAAGACGATCCGCCGGGCGGCTTCTCGCGGGCACGCACCGAGCAACCTGGCCCCATCCGCCGAGTCCCGAAGCAGGATCTCCTCGCGGGCCAACGCATCGAGCGTGTGTGTCGGCACGGCAAGCAGCTCGCGCTGGTGAGCGATGCGGGGCGCGTGCTGAATGTCCACCTCGGGATGACGGGGCAGTTCCTGTGCAGCGGGGCGGGGCAGCGGCTGGCTCAGCCGGACCATGTGCATGTGGTGTGGCGGCTGGGCGACGGCGGGCGGCTCGCGTTCCGCGACCCACGCCGATTCGGGGGGATCTGGACCTGCCGCGACGAGGCGGACCTGCTGAGCCGTCGCTGGGGCATTCTGGGGCCGGACGCCGCGACCATCCGGGCGAGCGACCTTGCTGCGGGTCTTCGGGCCAGCCGACGGTCGATCAAGGCGGCCCTGCTGGATCAGCGTGTGATCGCGGGGGTGGGGAACATCTACGCGGATGAGGCGTTGTTCCGGGCGAGGATCCTGCCGCAGCGTCCCGGCGGATCGCTGACGGGGGCGGAGGTGGCTGTCCTGTGCCGTGCGATCCGGGCGATCCTGCGGGACGCGATCGAGGCCGGAGGGAGCACGCTCCGCGACTACCGCGATGCCGAGGGCCGAGCCGGCGGGTACCAGGAGCGCCACAGCGTGTACGGGCGAGGCGGGCAGGCGTGCCGCGTGTGCTCGGGGATGCTGGGGTCGGCGGTGATCGGGCAGCGGACGACGGTGTGGTGCCCGGCGTGCCAGCTGTGATGGCCATCTGATGTGTCTCTGCTGTGGAGAGAGATATCTCTCATCATCGTCATAGAAAGTGCTGTCGGGATGTGGACCCCCCGGAAGATGTGGGCCACAAGCATTTGTTCTCAAAAGACTTGCGATCTTTTCCACAGGCAGGACAACCTGTCGTCGGCGCTCGCCGGGCGCGCGGCCAGCGCCGACGATTGTCATTGTGGATGAGTGATGTGGAAAAGTGGGCTGGATGGGGCAACAGAGGTCGCGCGCCCGCACGCGCTTATCCACAAGTTGTTCACCGTTTTTGCGCCAAGCGCACCGATTGCGCGATGGGGGAATTCCTGCCGCCGACTTCGGGGGGAAGTCCGGGGGGGCGTTCCGGGGGTCAGTCCGGGGCCTTGGTTCTGTCGAAGGGGGAGCGCGGCGGGTTGTCGTCCGTCTCCTCCGGCGGGAGTCCGAGCTGGACGCGGAGGGCCTGGATGACGCGGGCGAGTTCCGGGTCGCTCTGGTACTTGGCGCGGATGGTCTTCTCGGCGTGCATGACGGTGGTGTGGTCGCGTCCGCCGAAGTACCCGCCGACCTCTTCGAGCGAGTAGCGGCAGATCTTGCGGATGAGGAACATGCAGACCTGGCGCGGGAGGGCGATGGACTTCTGGCGGCGCTTGCCCTGAAGGTCGCTGAGCTTGACGGCGTAGTGCTGCGAGACGACCTGGATGATGTCGTCGATGGTGATCTCGCGCGTGAGTTCGGCAGCGCCGGCGCCGAGCGCGAGCTTCGCGGTTGCTTCGGTCAGGGGCATCTTTTCGAAGTGGTGGAGCATGTGGAGCTGGTTGATCCTGCCGCCGAGCTCGCGGGGGCTGCTCTGGACGCGCTTGGCGATGTAGCAGGCGACATCTTCGGGGAGTTCCATGCCGAGCATGCGCGCCTTGCGGTGGGCGATCTGGACGCGCGTCTCGAAGCAGGGGGGATTGATCGGGACGACGAGTCCGCTCTGGAAGCGTGAGATGAGGCGCTGTTCGAGATCGGGAACCTCGCTGGGCGGCGCATCGCAGGAGAGGACGATCTGCTTTCCGGCCTGCTGGAGGGCGTTGAAGGTGTGGAAGAACTCCTCCTGGCTGCGGTCGCGCTTTGTGAGGAAGTGGACATCGTCGATGAGCAGCATGTCGAGGTGGCGGTAGTAGTCGCTGAATTCCTGGAGCTTGCCGTTTTCAACGGCATCGAGCATGGCGCGCGAGAAGTCCTCGCAGGAGATGTAGAAGATGCGCGCCTTTGGGTTCCGGTCGAGCACCTGCACGCATATGGCGTGGAGGAGGTGCGTCTTGCCGAGTCCGAGTCCGCCGTGGATGAAGAGCGGGTTGTAGGCCTTGCCGGGGTTGTCGGCGACGGCGGTGGCGGCGGCGACGGCGAAGCGGTTTTCCTGCCCGACGACGAAGTCGCTGAAGGTGTGGTCGGGGTTGATGTTGGGGCCTTCGGGGTTGCTGAAGTCCCGGGCTTCGACGGGTTGCCAGCCGGAGCGTCGCGCGGGCTTGGCCTCGATGGTGGCGTCCTCGCTTTTAGAGGCGGTGGCGGTGAGTTGGCCGTTGCGCTGCTTGTGCGCGCTGCCGTTGGTGGGGGGTTCGGGCACGACCTCGTCCGGACCGACGAAGCGGACGGTGAGGAGATGCCCCGTGATGGACTGGAGTGCTTCGACGAAGGGCTCGACGCACTGCCTGGAGAGATAGCGCTGATGGACCTGTTGGCGGACACGCAGGCGGTAGGCGCCTTCGTGCGTGCCGAGAGGTTCGATTTCCTCGAACCACTGTCGGCAGATTGTCGGGTGATGTTCACGGAGGAACGACAGGACATCAACCCAAACCACCAAATCGGGGTTGGCCATTTCCACTTGCCTTCTCCGGTCGAGAGACCGGTTGGTCACACACTGATTGAGACGCAGGACTCGCAAGCCCGATTGATGCACCAAGTTTGTCGGGCATCAATCCCACCGGCGCGAGCGCGTCGCCGTACATCCAGAAACTACGACAAGGTGTAAATCGTGTCAACAAGTTGGCGGAGAAATCGCGCGCTTGACAAGCCCAATGTCAGCCGCTTGTCGCGGAGCACGCGCATCACTGCGCAGCGTTGGCCTGTCGTTGCGCCTCGATGCGCTCGGCTTCCTCGCGCTGGCGCTCGTAGCGATCGCGGTTTGCGCGAAAGTCCATCAGAAATTCGACTTTTTCGAGCAACTCGGGGCGCAACGCCTTGGACAGCGTCTTTCTCGCCTCACGAATGTTGGACCGACGCGAGAGGTGCAGCAGCACGAGCTTCTCGCACGAGAGCAAGGGAAGCCACTCGATGATGTCCGCGATGTGCAGGTGGTTGCCCACGCTTGCACGGCTGCGGTGGTCGTGTTCGATGAATGTACACTCGCTCAGGACGATCTGCGCGTTGCGCACATCCTCGCGGATGAGGACAGGTCCGGGCGCCGTGTCCCCTATATAGGCGATCAGCGGCACATGGAGTGTGTGCGTGATCTCGACACCCCGGTCCTTGAGTTCGCGGAGCTTGTCCTGCGGGAAGTCCTTGAACTCGGGGTTGAGCTTGCTGCGCCGCTCGTAGATGACATATCCGGCGCTCGAGTCCGTGTGGTCGGTCTTGATCAGTCGCAGGAAGATGTTGTTCTTGATCTCGATCTCGCCCTCGGGCTTGAGGGGGATGAGGTTGTACGGCGTCTGTTGACCTTCGAGCTGGCTGAAGCCGCGCATCATCGCCTCAATCGATGATGCCAACCCCTCGTGGCATATGACGGTGGCATCCCCCATACCTTGGAATCGGCGCTGCGAACAGAAGTAGGCGAGACTGCCGACATGGTCCATGTGGCCGTGCGAGATGCAGAGGAACTTGCTCGGCAGGACCGCGCGCGGGCACTCGCCGATGTCGAAGCAGATGTCCAGTTCGGGGACATGGACGACCGTCGTCTCTCCGGCGATGGAGACGCCCTGCACGCGGAACGGCGGGATGAACAGGAACCCCAGATCGCCCTCACGGGGCGGCGGCTTCGGAATCATCGGAACAACCTCCATCGACCGGGCTTTCGCCCAGCGGTGGCAACTACACCATCACGACGCCGACATCCTAGCCACGGTTCGCCTCGGGTGCGGCACCCAACATGTCCGGGGGTGCTGGGAGGCGGGGTGTGGCGGGTTGGGTGGATCAGGATTGCCCCGCATGGAGCGGAATTCCATGAACCCGGTCGGGGGGGAGCGGGTAATTTGGTCCAAAGCATTCAAAAAAGAAAATGGAGCCAAGCATGCGGATTCGAACACTGTGTGTGGTTGCAGGGCTGATGGCGGGCGTGGGTCTGTGGAGCACCGGCTGCCATTCCGCCGGTTCCGGACGGTCGGATGTGATGACCCCCGAGCGTCAGCGCTCGATGACCCCGGACATGGTGCTGGCCGAGCTGAAGGCGGGGAATGAGCGATTCGTCCGGAATCAATCGACCGAGCAGCACTGGCTGGCTCAGGCGGAGGCGACCGCCACGGCCCAGTTCCCGAAGGCGATCGTGCTCGGCTGCCTGGACTCGCGCGTGCCGCCCGAGGTGGTCTTCGATCAGGGGATCGGTGACATCTTCGTGGGTCGCGTGGCGGGGAACTTCGCCAACGAGGACCTGATCGGGAGCATGGAGTTCGGCACCAAGCTCGTGGGAGCCCGGTTGATCGTGGTGCTGGGGCACACGCAGTGCGGAGCGGTGATGGGCGCCATCGATGGCGCTGAGATGGGGAACCTGACGCAGACGCTGTCGAACATCAAACCCGCCATCGCCGAGGTGTCCTACACGCGCGGTGAGCGGACCTCGTCGAACGAGGATTTCGTGATGCGTGTCACCGAGGCGAATGTCCGGCGTACGGTGCGCGAGATCGAGCAGCGAAGCCAAGTGATCAGCGACCTCGTGCGCCAGGGCGATCTCCGCATCGTCGGGGCGGTCTACGAGCTTGAGACCGGGCGGGTGCGCTGGCTGGATCTGTAAGCGCGCTCCTCCGAGACCCGCCTCCAGGGCTGTCGCTATCCTCGGCGTCATATGGGCGCACCCTCTCCGGAATCCGCCGGTTCTCCGATCCCATGCCCCCTCAGCAACGAGGAGGTGTGCAAGGCGGCCCGTCTGGCTCGTCTGGAGCCGGATCCCGCCACCCACAACCGCATCGGGGAGGAGTTGGGGACGATCCTCGGCTATTTCCAGCGGCTGCAGGCGATGGACCTGGAGGGCGTCGAGCCGCTCTCACACCCTCTGGATGCCCGGAACCGGCTGGATGACGACACTCCCCATTCCGGGCTCTCCAACGAGGTTCTCATGGCGTTGGCGCCGGAGAGCGAGCCGCCGTTCGTGAAGGTGCCGCGGGTGCTGCCCGGCCAGTCTGGGGCGTGAGTCCAATGTTGCCACCGACCGCGACCATCACGGAGATCCGCGAAGCGATCGCATCGCGGAGTGTGCGGGCGAGCGTCGTCGTGGAAGGTGCCTTGGGGCGGATCGCGGAGCACAATCCCGCTCTGAACGCGGTTTTGGAGGTCTTCGGGGACGAAGCGATGGGGCAGGCGGCGGACCTCGACCGGCGGCTCCGGGATTCATCGGAACCGATGGGTCCGCTGGCGGGTGTGCCGATTCTGGTGAAGGACAACATCTGCCTCGATCGGGGGAAGACGACCTGCGGGAGCCGGATGCTGGCGGGGTACTCATCGCCTTTCAGCGCGACGGCGGTGCAGCGTCTGGAGGAGGCGGGGGCGATCATCGTCGGCAAGACGAACATGGACGAGTTCGCGATGGGTTCGTCGGGGGAGCATTCGTACTTCGGTCCGACGGGGAATCCGTACGACACGGCGCGGGTGCCGGGGGGGTCGTCCTCCGGTTCGGCGGCGGCGGTGGCGGCGCGGCTGACCCCGGTGGCGCTGGGATCGGACACGGGCGGGTCGATCCGTCAGCCGGCGTCGTACACGGGATGTGTGGGGCTGAAGCCGACCTACGGGCGTGTTTCGCGGTGGGGGCTGGTGGCGTATGCGTCTTCGCTGGACCAGATCGGTCCGATCACGACGACGGTGAGCGATGCGGCGATCATGCTCGATGTGCTGGCAGGGTTTGATCCGCTGGATGCGACCTCGGCGGAGATGGAGTCAGCGCACGCGTTCGTATCGGTAGAGCGGCCGATCGAGGGATTGCGGCTGGGGGTGCCTCGTGAGGCGGGGTCGCAGGCGAATGACGAGAGCGTGCGGGCGGCGTTCAACCGGGCGATGGAGACCTTCCGCTCGCTTGGGGCGGAGGTGGTCGACTTCGATCTGCCGACGCTGGATGCGGCGATCAGCACCTACTACCTGGTCGCGATGGCGGAGGCGTCGAGCAACCTCGCCCGGTTCGACGGGATCCGTTACGGCCATCGCGCGACGCTCAAGGAGGGGGAGGGGCTTGAG
>ERZ869909.702-NODE-702-length-34264-cov-33.609354_pt1 | contig 34264 bp, 30 predicted proteins | sample MGYA00520892_ERZ869909 | MGnify/ENA primary metagenome ERZ869909 (study PRJEB32215, sample SAMEA104723947) | bioreactor metagenome | biome: bioreactor; feature: anaerobic bioreactor; material: water | place: China | collected 2015-03-12 ...
CCCAGATCACTGGCTGTGCTGCTCTTGGATGCGGCGCTCTGGCTCGACATGCTCTCGTCTCTCCCTGACGCAGAAGATGGATCGGAAGGCGTGGCCGATGCTGCCCCCGCGGGCCCGGCTCCCGTACCTTTCGCCCCGTTTCAAGCACTTTTTGGCACCGCAATAAAGAGCTTGTCTCAGGTTCGCAAGCAAAGGGTCGCTGCGCCGCAGGCCGCGCGAATGCCCAAGGCCCGCGTTCTCCGGCTTTCGGCCGCCTCCGGCCCTCATCAAGAGTTAACGATCGGATGCTAGAAACGTTCTCCCCTCAGGGACTTGTAGAGCCAGCACGAGGTTGAACCCGATGTCTCTGGAGCCCATTCTCGACGTTGTCCGCGGGATCGCGATGGCCGACAGCATGAGCTATTGGCTGATCGGCACGCTGACCGCCGTGGCGTTCCTCCTGATGCGGGCGATGCTGCCCGTGAAAGGCCTCGCGTACGTTTTCGCACCGGCCATTTTCTGGGGCGGGCTCACCGGCCTCTATGCCGCGCGGGAGCTCGGCATCGTCGTGACCAGCGAGAAAACCGTCCACACCATCGTGATGTCGACGGCCGGCATGATCGTGGCCCTTTTCCTGATGATGTGCCTCGTCCGGCTCGCGGATAGGGCCATGCGCGCCACCAAGCCCGTCACCAACTCGGCCGCCCGCGCCTAGAGCGTGATCATTTTCGATTGAATCGGGATCACGCTCTATCTCTTTGGTGAGACCGATGATTCACGCTTCAGGCTGATAGGGCCTGGAGCGATCATGGTCTAAGCCCCCACCTGCCGTGACGAATTAGACTTTTGCCTTGCGCCCGGCGGCCGGTACGCTATGGGAATTCCGTGAAATTGCGAGGGTCGCACGGCATGTCGGACAAGAAGGCGAACAGCACCACAGCAGGCAAAAGCCCTGAGCGGGACAAGCCGTGGCTGTTTCGCACCTATGCCGGCCATTCGACGGCGGCGAAATCGAACGCCCTTTACCGCACCAACCTGGCCAAGGGCCAGACGGGCCTTTCGATCGCGTTCGACCTGCCGACGCAGACCGGCTACGATTCCGACCATGAGCTCGCCAAGGGCGAGGTCGGCAAGGTCGGCGTGCCGGTGTCGCACCTGGGCGACATGAAGATGCTGCTCGACGGCATCCCCCTCGACCAGATGAATACCTCGATGACGATCAACGCGACGGCGGCGTGGCTGCTCTCGCTCTACATTGCGGTCGCAGACGAGACGGGCGCGGCGCGCACCAAGCTCACCGGCACGATCCAGAACGACATCATCAAGGAATACCTGTCGCGGGGCACCTACGTGTTCCCGCCCGAGCCTTCGCTCAAGCTCATTCAGGACACGATCGTCTTTTCCTACAAGGAAGTTCCCAAGTGGAACCCGACGAACGTCTGCTCCTACCACCTGCAGGAAGCCGGCGCGACGCCCGTGCAGGAGCTGTCCTACGCGCTCGCGACCGCGCTCGCCGTGCTCGACAAGGTGAAGGCCTCGGGCGAAGTGCCGGACGAGGACTTCGGCCGCGTGGTCGGCCGCGTCTCGTTCTTCGTCAATGCGGGCATGCGTTTCATCACCGAAATCTGCAAGATGCGCGCGTTCGGCGAATTGTGGGAAGAGATCACGCGCGACCGCTACGGCGTGACCGATCCCAAGCACCGCATGTTCCGCTACGGCGTGCAGGTGAACAGCCTCGGCCTTACCGAGCCGCAGCCGGAAAACAACGTCTACCGCATCCTGCTCGAGATGATGGCTGTGACGCTCTCGAAGAAGGCGCGTGCGCGCGCCGTGCAGCTCCCGGCCTGGAACGAGGCGCTCGGCCTGCCGCGCCCGTGGGACCAGCAGTGGTCGCTCCGGATGCAGCAGATCGTGGCTTACGAGACGGACCTCCTCGAATACGGCGACATCTTCGACGGCTCGGCCGAGATCAAGCGCAAGGTCGACGAGCTGAAGGAGCAGGCCAAGGCGGAACTCGCGACCATCGAGCGGATGGGCGGCGCCATCGCGGCCATCGACTACATGAAGCGCCGGCTGGTCGAGAGCAACTCGCAGCGCGTGCGCCAGATCGAGACGGGCGACCTGACCGTCGTCGGCGTCAACAGGTGGACGGAGACGGAGCCCTCGCCGCTGACGGCGGGCGAAGGCGCGATCATGGTCGTCGATCCGGCCGTCGAGGCGGAGCAGGTCGAGCGCCTTAAGGCATGGCGCGCCCAGCGCGACGCCAAGCTCGTCGAGAAGACGCTCGCCGATCTCGAATCCGCGGCCAAGGAAGGCCGCAACGTCATGGAATACTCGATCGCCTGCGCCAAAGCCGGCGTGACGACGGGCGAATGGGGCACGACGCTGCGGCGCGTGTTCGGCGAGTACCGGGCCCCGACGGGCGTCGCCCAGGCCGCCCCCGAGCGGGCGAGCGGGGAGCTCGACGACGTGCGGGCGGCGGTGGAAGCGGCCTCGAACCGGCTCGGCCGGCGCATCAAATTCCTCGTCGGAAAGCCCGGCCTCGACGGTCATTCGAACGGGGCCGAGCAGATCGCGGTGCGCGCGCGCGACGTGGGCATGGAGGTCGTCTACGAGGGCATTCGCCTCACGCCGACGCAGATCGTGCGCGCCGCGGTGGACGAAAGCGTCCACGTCGTCGGCCTCTCGATCCTGTCTGGATCGCACGTTCCGCTGGTTTCGGAACTGATGGACCGGATGCGCAAGGAAGGGCTTTCGGACATCCCCGTCGTCGTCGGCGGCATCATCCCGCCCGAGGACGAAGTGAAGCTCAAGAGCTTCGGTGTGGCCGCCGTCTATACGCCGAAGGACTTCCAGCTGAACGACATCATGGCCGACATCGTGCGCCTGGTTGATACGGAAGCCCGCGCGGCATAAGTCCCTCGCGGTCTCGGCGCCGCAGCCGTTGCGGCAGCCGCTCTCTCTTTTGACGAGACAAAAGCCATGCGCGAAGAAATACGCCTCAAGTTCGACCGTCAGCTCAGGATCGCCCGCCTCAAGAAGGTGGCTCTCGGGGTGGCAGCGGCCACCTTCGTGGCTGCCGGGCTCTGGATTTCCGGCCTCGACGCCACCGTCGAGACGCACCGCGTCGCGGGCGTGGTGGAGGCCGTCGGGCCCATCGTCGGCGGTTCGTCGGTGGCGACCGAGCACGGCCTCGCGGTGGACGTGCTGCTGCATGACGGCCGTCACGTGCATGTGACGGCCTCCAAGGCCACCGATCCCCACGTCGGGGACGCCGTCAACATCGCGGAGCACGTTCACGGCACGGGCCGGGTGACGTACTCCTGGCGCTAAGCGCTAGTCGAGCACGAAGCCGACGAGCACGCCGAGCGCGAACGACGACGACGCGACGACCAGCATTCCCCAATCGAGCCTGACGACGAGTTCGTCGCGGCCCTCGCGGGTGCGCCGCTCAACGGTAGCGCGATCGTCTGCCTGCGGGGCGGCAGCATCGGTGGTGTTCATCGTCATCATCGAGCTTACTCCATACGTTCGCCTGAACTGCGGACTGTTTAGCCGCCACGACCTGACAAACGCCTGATAACGCAAATGGTTTGAGCGCTCGCTCAAACGCCGTTGCGGGCGGGCCATTCCTTAGGGTAGGGAGAGGGCGATGCGTGTCTGCAGCCCCCTCATGGGGCTACCGAGGCTGTAGACACGCAACGAGCGCGCTTTATAAGACAACGCTCCGTTAAGCTTTCGAGCGCTCGAACGCGCTTAGCCTCTGTGGCGGAACCGGTAGACGCGGCAGACTCAAAATCTGCTGTTGGCAACAACGTGCCCGTTCGAGTCGGGCCAGAGGCACCATTTTTTTCGGACACAAGCTGAAACAAGCATCGCGACAGATGCGCGGTGCTTTTTGGAGGGCCCGCGCATTGGCGCCGGGTCGCCTTGCTCCCGGGCCCTTCGGGCCAAAGCGGGGCGCGTCCAAGCGAAGCTTGGCTCCGCCAAGACGCTCCCGGGCCCTGCGAGCCAAGTGAAACGCTCTCGATCCGTCCGCCGCTCATCCTCCTTCATCGGTTCGGCTTCTCGTGCTTGTCGCGAGCATAAACTCTTGTAAGATCATCAGCCTAGTGAAGAAGGCGCTTGGGATGGCATCGATCCGAACCGCTCTCGCTTTGGCTCTCCTTCTCGCGCCGCTCTCGGCTCGCGAGGCGTGGGCCGTGCCGGACTACATCCAGGCGAAGCCGGACGCGCTCGCGGCGACGTATGGCGAAGAGCTTGCGAAACGCGCCTTCTCCGACGAGCTGACCACGGCACGCGCCGCGCGCATCCGGGAAAGCCTGACGTTCGTGCCCGACGACGCATGTCCCAAGGACGTGGGTTTCGTGCTGCGCGAGGCCTCGCCCTTCGCGCTCGATCCGGACGCGGTGCTGTGGATCGAGCGCTACGAGGTCGCGTGCCCGACGCCGCGACGGCGCAGCATTCTGATGTTCAAAAATGGAGACGCTATCGAAGCGGTGCCGATGGCTCCCGGCGAGACGCTGGCCGATCCGGTCGTGCAGGGCGACGCCGGCCCCCGCCTTCAGCAGGTGGCGCTCGGCCGGGGGCCCGCCGGATGCGAGCAGGCGACGATCATCGAGACGGCCGTCACGCATCGGCCGGCCGAGGCCGGGCTGCCGTGGCAGGAGCGGTGGTCCGTCCACGCGTGCGGCCAGATGGTCGATCTCGACGTGACCTTCACGCCATCGGCCGATGCCGGTCCGGCGATCGCGGTTGCCGATCCCGCTCCACCTCCCGAGGCGGCCGATGCCTCAGCCTCCCGCGGGCCGAATTGGGACGGCTGCGCGCCCTCCATCGACACAAACGCACGGATGGCAGCCTGCGAGCGGGTCATCGCGAGCGGGACGCTGGGGAGGGTAGACCTCGCGACGGCGCATCGATGGCTCGGCGACGCCTACCGCGCCGACGATTACAACAACCGCGGGAATGACGACGGCGGCTTCGACTTCGACGCTCTTATCGACAAGCTCGATAAGCCCGACCGCGTGCTCGCGGCTTACAACAAGGCCATCGAGCTCAATCCCGACGATCCCGAAACATATGTGAGGCGCGCCAGCCATCACGGGCCGGGAGAGATCGAAAAGACGATGGCCGATTACTCCAAGGCCATCGCGCTCAAGACGACCGACACCACGCCCTATAACCTGCGCGCGAAGTACTACAAGGGGCGCGGCGATCTCGACCTCGCGATCGCCGACATGAGCGGCGCGATCGCGTTGAGGCCCAGCGGCACGCATTACCGTGGCCGCGGCATCCTCCATCACGCTAACGGCGCCTACCAGGATGCGATTGCCGACTACGACGCCGCGCTCGCTCTCGAAGCCTCGAAATTGGACAAGGCGCAGTACCTTCATCTGCGAGGCCTCGCCTATCTCGCACTCGGCAATACCGATCAGGCTTTCGCCGACTACACCGCGTCCGCCGACCTGGTCCGCGCCAACGTGCTGCTGCAGTACAGCCGGGCCGTCACCCACTCCCAGGCCGGCGACCACGAGACGGCAATCGCCGAGCTCAACAGCGTCATCGAAACGGCCAGTAAGACGAGCGGCACGCTGCGCGACCTGCTCGCCGATAAATCGATCGCGTATCGTGATCTGCTTGCCCCGAGCTACGCGTGGCGCGGCTACGCGCAGGCGGCCTCCGGACGAACCGCCGAGGGGCTTTCCGATGTGGAAAAGGCGCTCGCGCTCGATCCCAAGAATACGGCGGCGTTGGCCACGCGGGGGCTCATCAACGAGTTGCTCGGCCACAATGACGCCGCCGTGGCCGACTTCCAGCAGGTGCTCTCCATCGAGCCGAAGAATGCTGCGAGCCAGGACGCGCTGAAGCGGCTGGGGGCCGCCCGCTAGGGGAATGTTAAAGACAGACGGGTGAGATCGGTGCGCAGCGGGCCATGATCGATAGGATCGTGGCCGAGACCCTTCGTCTGCAACGAGCCCGCTGGAATCGGGCCGGCGCGCCGTCGTTTTCGGCGCGAAGCCCGGGAGGAAACATCGCATGCCCATCAAGCCGGGGCCACGCAACCTGATCACCGACGTCGACGGCATCGCCGTGGGCAACGCGCAATCGCTCGACGTCCGCAGCGGCGTGACGGTCGTGCTGCCGGACCGGCGAACGGTCGCTGGGGTGGACGTGCGCGGCGGAGCGCCCGGCACGCGCGAGACGGACGCGCTGGACCCCACATGCCTCGTCGAAGCGGTGGACGGCATCGTGCTCTCCGGCGGCTCGGTCTATGGGCTCGACGCGATGTCGGGTGTCGTCGCGTGGCTCGGCGCGCGTGGGCGCGGGTTCGCGCTCGGCGAAACGCCCACGGTCTCGCCCGTGGTGCCGGGCGCCGTGCTGTTCGATCTGCCGAACGGCGGCGACAAGGCCTGGGGCGAGACGCCGCCCTATCGCGATTGGGGCCGGCTCGCGTGCGAAGCCGTGGGCCGCGATTTCGCGCTCGGAAACGCGGGCGCCGGCACGGGCGCGATGGCGGGCAACATCAAGGGCGGGCTCGGCTCGGCCAGCGTCATCGACGGCGCGGTCCAGGTCGGCGCGCTTATTGCTGTCAACCCGTTCGGCTCGGCCGTTATCCCGGGCACGGGGCATTTCTGGGCCGCACCGTTCGAGCTCGACGGCGAGTTCGGCGGACGCGGATGGCCCGGCACCTTGCCGTCGGCGTCGGCGGAAGACCCGCTCAAGGGCACGCGGCTCGACGTGACGCCGCTGGCGCCGGGCGGCAATACCACCATCGGCGTCGTCGCCACCAACGCAGCGCTGACGAAGGCGGAGGCGCGGCGCATCGCTATCATGGCGCAGGACGGGCTGGCTCGCGCCATCCGCCCGATCCACTCACATGTCGACGGAGACACGATTTTCACGCTTGCCACGGGGACCGTAGCGCTCCCCCAGGATCCGGTCGAACGGCTGATGCAGCTCATGCGCATCGGCTCGGTGGCGGCGGATTGCGTGGCCCGCGCGGTTGCGCGCGGTGTTTACGCCGCAGAGGATCTGGGCGATATGGCGTGCTATCGAAGCCGCTACGCCGCAAAATGAGCCCCGAAGTTGAGCAAACGTTCGCAACGCCCGGCCGCGAAGCCTAAGACGCCTCGCACACCGAAGAGCCCCGCCATCGAGCGGTTGATCGGTGCTGCCGCAGCGGCGGAAGCGGGCCTGGCGGTCTCCGATCCGGCTCCGCCGCCGTTCTGGGAAACCAAGCGGATCGACGAACTCTCGCGGCGCGAGTGGGAATCGCTGTGCGACGGCTGCGGACAGTGCTGCCTTCTCAAGGTCGAGGACGAGGATACGGGCGACGTCTTTCTCACGCGCCTCGCGTGCCGCCTGCTCGACGTCGGCCGCTGCCGCTGCAAGGACTATGCGAACCGGCACGAGGTGATGTCCGACTGCATCACGCTCGGCCCCGAGAACGTGGAAGCCATCGCGTGGCTGCCGGAGAGCTGCGCCTACCGGCGCGTCGCGGAAGGGCGCGGGCTCGCCTGGTGGCATCCGCTCGTGTCGGGCGACCCCAACACCGTGCATCAGGCCGGGGTCTCCGTGCGCGACTGGGCCGTGGGCGAAGATCCGGTCCGCGTCGCCAACATCCAGAGCTTCATCATCGGCGAGGTTGGCTGAGGCGCGCGCGGTTCCAGAGGCGGAACGCGAGAAGCACGGCCACCATCGCGGCATAGAACGCGGCTTCGAACGTCACCGTCTTGAGCAGCATGATGAAATGCAGCGCGCCCGCTGCCGCCGCAAGATAGACCCAGCGGTGGAGCCGCTGCCACGCAGCCGCGCCGAGACGGCGGATCATGGTCGCGTTCGACGTGACGGCAAGCGGCACGAGGATCAAAAACGCCACCATCCCCACCGTGATGTAAGGGCGCTTGACGATGTCGGCTAAGATGGCCGCAACATCGAGGCCCTGGTCGAGCACGACGTACACGACGACGTGGGCCAGCGCGTAGAAGAACGCGAGCAGGCCGATGGTCCGCCGGTAGCGGATGAGGTTCGGGCCGCCGATTTTGCGTAGTGGGGTAACGGCGAGGCCGATCACGAGAAACCGCAACGCCCAGAGGCCGAGCGTGCGCTCCAGCGCCTTGAGGGGATCCGCGCCGAGCTGATCGGTCAGCCCGAGATAGAATGTCCAGACGCCTGGGGACAGGCCCAGCGCATAAAGCGCCCAACTGCCGGGGCCGATCCATGACAGCCGTACTCCCCTCTTGCGGGGGAGGTTGGGAGGGGGGGATTGCAAACCGTCTGCTGCCGGGCGTCCTCCCACCCCTAACCCCTCCCCACGTCCATGCGGAGCATGGCTTCGCCATGACGGGGAGGGGAAGAAGAGCGGGACGATGTTCGCTCAGTAGTTGGCACGGAGGTCCAGGCCTGCATAAAGACCGGCCACCTCGTCGCCGTAGCCGTTGAACATCCGCGTCGGGCGGCGCTTCGCGAACAGGCCGCTGCCTTCGCCGATCCGCCGCTCCGTCGCCTGGCTCCAGCGCGGGTGGTCCACCTCGGGGTTGACGTTCGAATAGAAGCCGTACTCGTGCGGCGCCATCTCCTCCCAGCTCGTCGGCGGCTGCTGCTCCACGAAGGCGATGCGCACGATCGACTTGATGCTCTTGAAGCCATACTTCCACGGCACGACGAGCCTCAACGGCGCGCCGTTCTGGTTCGGCAGCGTTTCGCCGTACATGCCGACGGCGAGGATCGTGAGCGGGTGGTTCGCCTCGTCGAGCCTCAGCCCCTCGCGATAGGGCCAGTCCAGGGGCTGGAAAAGGCCGCGCTGGCCCGGCATCTCGTCCGGGCGCACGAGCGTCTCGAAGGCGACATACTTCGCGCTGCCCAGCGGCTCGACGCGGGAGATCAGGGCGGCCAGCGGAAAGCCGATCCACGGGATCACCATCGACCAGCCCTCGACGCAGCGCAGCCGATAGATCCGATCCTCGAGCGTCACGGGCTTCAGGATGTCTTCCAAGGCATACGTCCGAGGCTTGGCGACGAGCCCGCTCACCTCGACCGACCACGGCGCCGTGGTGAGCGTGCCGGCATTCGCTGCCGGATCATCCTTGCCGGAGCCGAACTCATAGAAATTATTGTAAGATGTCGCGTCGGCGCGGCGCGTCGGGGGCTCGTCGGTCGAGAACGAGCTCTTGTGAGCTTCCAGAGCCGCCGCCCATCCCGAATCACCGGGCACCATGGCGAGCGCGGCCGCCGCGAAACCGCCTGCCATCAGCTCCCGACGGCTCAAATAATGGCCTTTTGGCGTGATCTCGGACGGGCGAACGTCAGGCGCTTTGCGGATTAGCACTGGGCAAATCTCATTCTGGGTTTGGCGGACCTTGCCTCGTTCTGTACGTTCGGCGCGACTGTGCCGGTTTTCAAGGGGGTGCAGCCGAGGAGGAGAGAGGGGGCGGCCGCCTCGCGGCCGACAGAGCCATGCAAAACGGCCGGAAGCTCAGCAAGACGAACTACCTCGTCTATCGCGACTGCGCGCACAATGCTTGGGTGAAGGTTCACCGCCCCGACGTCTATCACGCACGCCCGCCGTCGGTGTTCGAGCAGGCCGTCATGGATACGGGCAACGACGTGGATGCCCGCGCGCGCGATATTTTTCCCGATGGCGTGCTGATCCGGCGCGGCGATGGGGAAGGCACGGCGCAACTCGTCGCCGAACGCTATTCCGTGCTTTATCAGCCGGTATTCGAGACGGATCGCTACACGACCGCATGCGACGTTCTCGTGTGGGACGCGATGCGCGGCGTCTACGATCTGTACGAGGTCAAGGCGTCGACCAGCGGCGAGGACCGCAAGGCGAAAGACGACCTTTACGCCCACGACCTTGCCTTCCAGGCCATCGTGCTCGCCGAATGCGGCGTGCCGCTCGGACGCTTCAATCTCGTGCGGCTGGACAGCACGTATGTTTCGGATGGCACGCTCGATCTCGACCGCCTGTTCACCCGCGAGGACTTCACGGACCGGGTAACGCCCCTATTAGAGACGGTCGCGGCGGAGATGGACGCCGCGCACGACGTGATGTCGCTCGACACGATGCCGCCGGGGCCGTGCGGCTGCATCTACAAAGGGCGAAGCAGCCACTGTACGAGCTTCTCCTTCATCAACGGGCATGTTCCCGACTACAGCGTGCACGACCTCACGCGGATCGGCGCTTCGCCGCGCCGCCTGCGATTGCTGATCGACGCCGGCGTTCTCGACATCACGGACGTTCCCGAGCACTTCGACCTGACTGTGAACCAGGCCAATCAGGTGCGCGCGGCGCGACAGGGGCGCGCCTTTCTGGAGGTGGCGCTGCTCAGCGAATTCCTCAACAATCTGCGCTACCCGATCTCGTTCCTCGACTACGAGACCTATCCGTGCGCGCTGCCGCGGTTCGCGGGATTTCGCCCTTACGACCACGTCCCGTTCCAGTTCTCTCAGCACGTGGTTTCGCATCCCGGCGGCGAGGCGGTGCATCGGGACTTTCTTTTCACGGGCCGCGCGCGCCCCGACGAGTTTTTCGTCGGCGCCCTCAAGGATGCGATCCCCGCGGACGGGAGCGTCGTCGTGTGGAACCGGCCGTTCGAGCGGGGGATCAACGCGAAGCTCGCGGAGAGAATGCCGGAGGAACGGGCCTTCCTCGAGTCCGTAAACGAGCGCATCGTGGACCTGATGGACGTGTTCACGGGCCAGATGGTCGTGCATCCGAAGTTTCGCGGCCGCACCTCGATCAAGTGGGTGCTGCCGGCGCTCGTTCCTCAACTCTCCTATCAGGGGCTCGCGATCCAGGAAGGCGCCACGGCGAGCGAGACGTGGAACCGGATCGTCACGGGCGATCTCGAAGGCGACGAGGCGGAAGAGGCGCGCAAGGACTTGCTCACCTATTGCAAGCGGGACTCGCTGGCGATGGTCGAGATCTGGCGTGCGCTCTTGGCTGCTGTCGCGGCTCGCGAAATCCGCGAGGCAGGCTGAAGCTTCGAGGGCTTTAGAGCCGTTCCGATTTTGGTGGAGCCGTGGAACTGCTCTAAGTTTTTGCTTTGTCGTGCTTCTTATCGGACTTCGTGAGGGCATGGCTCCGCCATGACCCGGTTCCCACTTTTCCGGAAGCACTCTGGCGCCTACTGCGCGTCGGGCAGGCAGGGACCCTTTTCGCCGGGCTGATCCGGCGGACGTGGGCCAAAATTCTTGAGATATTCGCGCGTGGCCTGATAGGCGACATGGGCGCCCTGGCAGGCGTCGGGCTTCTGAACCGAACCGGTCTCGATGGCAGACGCGCCCTTCTCCTCGCCCTCGGCCTCAGCGGCTTGCGTGGCGCGCTCGGGCGTGGTGCTCGCCTTGCTCACCTTCGACTGCGTGCGCTTTTCTGCCTGAGGTGCGCGCGGGACCACATCCTTGATCGATGCCATCTCGCGCAACGTATCCTTGCAGCAGCCGCCAAGAAGCAGCAGCAGGGCGGCGAGAGAGACGGCATGGCGGGGCGATAGCATTGCGTTCCTGGGTCATGAGCTGTTGGTCTACGCAACACCTCGCCGCAAGATGGGCGGCTCGCCTTCACCCTTCGCTGAGTCGCGGCTTTTCCACTATGGCCATGGCGAGGAATCCACAGTGTTTTTCGCGACTTGGGCATTGCGGTTTCACAGCGTGTGGATAACCCGCCTCGCCCGCGCCGAATGTTCGCGAATAAGGCCCATCGAGCGGGCGCTTGTGCCGCACCCCGGCGCGCCATAGGCTCCGATCCGCGAGGGTGCGTGGCGGAGCCGCGACGCCCGGCGCAGCAAGCCGGGGGGCCACATGCTTTTGCGTCTCTTGTTGAGCACCGGAACGATCTTTCTGTCGCTGATCCTGGGCGCGTTCGCGCTGGCGGCGGTCGGCTACAACTGGCCCGAAACGCTCTCCATGATGCTCGGGTGGGCGCGCGATCTCAAAAGCGTCATCACGCGGACGGGCCTCGAACCCAAGTACAACATCTGGGTGGAGCTTCTGCTCGAAGAGCGGCAACTGCTGTTCATGTTCTTCACGATCGGGGCGCGTATTTTTCTGGCGCTCCTGGCCGCGCCGTTCACGAGCCGGCGCTAGAGCCTTCCCGGTTAACGCAGCGTTAGTTCGCGGTTCCGCATGATGCGCGCGGCCGCGCGCGCATGCCGGCCGCACATCACCGTGCCGATCCGCACGCGGGGGTTGGGAAGCATGGGCTTCAACGGGAGGTTCGACCGCAACTTCGACGATCGAGACGAGCGGGGCCGGTACGAGCCGGAACTGCCGACTTACCGTGACGATGCGCCGTGGCCGACGCCCGAGGCGTACGGCTACGGATCTGGGCATGGGCACGGATATGAGCCCGAACCCGAGCCGCCGCCTGCAAAGAGACGGTCGCGCCTCCCGCTTCTGATCCGCCTCATCTTCTTCGTGCCGCTCGTGTTCGCATCGGCGGCCGCGATCGCCGTCGGCGGGCTCTTCGTCGTCTACACGATGATCTATCCCGATCCGCTTTCGATGCGTCCGAAGGGAACCGGGCCCACCATCCGCATCATGGGCGCGGACGGCAGCGCGCTCGCCGAGAGAGGCATGTCGCGCGCCTACATCCCCCTCGACATGCTCGCGCCCGCGGCGGCCAACGCCGTGGTGGCCATCGAGGATCAACGCTTCTTCAGCCATTTCGGCATCGATCCCATCGGCATGGCGCGGGCCGCGATGGTCAACCTCAGGTCCGGCCGCCTGGTCGAGGGCGGCTCCACGATCACGCAGCAGCTCGTGAAGAACCTTTTTCTCTCGTCGGAGCGCACATTCGCGCGCAAGATCGAGGAACTCGTGCTCGCGCTCTGGATCGAATTGCGCCTTTCGAAGCGCGACATCCTCGAACTCTATCTCAACCGCGTGTATTTCGGTGGCGGCGCGTACGGCATCGAAGCGGCAGCCCAGCGCTACTTCGGCAAGTCGGCGGGCGATCTGGCGCTCGGCGAAAGCGCGGTTATCGCGGGGCTTCTCAAGGCACCGTCGCGGTACGCACCGAGCGCGAGCCCGACCCAAGCCATCGCGCGCGGGCATGTCGTGATCGGGCGAATGGCGGCTGCGGGCTTCATCACGCACGACGACGCCGAGCAGGCCGTTTCCAGCGAAATCCATTTCTCCCCGCTCATGCGAGCGCCCAGCCAGGCGGACATGGCCTATGCCGTCGACTATGTCCTCGACGTCGCGGCCCAGTTCGATGCGGGCGACACCAAGGAGATCGTGATCGAGACGACGCTCGACGGCGAGTTGCAGCGCAAAACCGGTCAGATCGTCGAAGCGGCGCTCTCCTCGCGCGGGGCTACGCTCTCCGCGGGGCAAGCAGCCGTGGCGGTGCTCGCGTCCGACGGCGGCATTCGCGCGCTCGTCGGCGGGCGCTCGTACGCCGATAGCCAGTTCAACCGCGCCGTGCGCGCCCACCGTCAACCGGGATCGGCGTTCAAGCCGGTTGTCTACCTTACGGCGCTCGAGCGCGGGCTCACGCCGGACAGCATGATGGAGGATGCCCCCGTCACGGCCGGACGCTGGTCGCCACGCAACGAAAACGGGCGGTTCATCGGTCCCGTGACGCTGCGCGATGCGCTCGCGCAGTCGATCAACAGCGTGGCGGTGCGGCTGCTGCTCGATGCCGGTACGGCCCAGGTCGCCGCAACCGCACGCCGCCTCGGCATGACGTCGGAGCTCAGGAGCGACGCGTCGCTCGCACTTGGAACATCGGAAGTGTCGCTGCTCGATCTCACGGGCGCTTACGCGGCTTTCGCAAACGGTGGCTACGTCAACGAGCCTTATGTCATCCGCCGCGTGCGGACGGGCGAAGGCCGCGTTCTCTTCCAACGGTTCGATGCCCGCTCCGATCCCGCGATCCCACTCGCCTCGGTGGCGGCGATGAACGACATGCTGCGCACCGTCGTCGAGCGCGGCACGGGCCGGCGCGCCGCGTTTCCGGGTCACTTGGTGGCCGGGAAGACCGGCACCTCGCAGGACTATCGCGATGCGTGGTTCGTCGGCTACACCGCACATCTGACGGCTGGCGTGTGGGTCGGCAACGACGACGGAAAGCCCATGGAGCGCGTCGTCGGCGGCACGCTTCCGGCCGAGATCTGGCACGAGGTCATGCGCGTTGCGCACACCGGACGCGGACCGCTTCCCCTGCCGGGCGCGGGGGCGCCGCCCTCTCCGCCGATTGCCGCCGGAGCGCCACGCCATCCCGCAGACCGCATCGGGGAGGATTTCATCGTCGAGATGCTGGAGAAGCCTGCGGGCGAGAATGCTGCGGCTCCCTCTCCATCCGGAACGACGACCGTGATGCCGGACGGAAGGATCGTCGTCGCGCCGCCGGTCGTCTCACCAGACGTCGTCCGCTGAGCGCCATATTCCTCGTGCAGCACGCCCGGAGGCAGCGCGTTGGCGGAGGCAAATCGGTGAGCGGCGACATGACGATCCTGAGACTCGGGCCGGGCGATCTCGGCCTGATGGACGGGCTCCTCGCGATGTTCGGCACGGCGTTCGGCGAGGCGGACACCTACGGACGCGCCCGGCCTTCTGCAGACTATCAGCGTCGTCTGCTCGGCGATCCGTGCTTCGTTGCGCTGGCGAGCGTGGCCGAGGGCCGCGTCGTCGGCGGGCTTGCGGCTTATGAGCTCCGCAAGTTCGAGCAGGAGCGGAGCGAGTTCTATATCTACGATCTTGCCGTCGCGGAGACGCACCGCAGGCGAGGCCTCGCCACGGCTCTGATCGGTCGCCTGAAGGAGATCGCCGCGGAGCGCGGAGCCTATGTCGTGTTCGTGCAGGCCGACTACGGAGACGATGCGGCCATCGCGCTCTATTCGAAGCTCGGCACGCGCGAGGACGTGCTGCATTTCGACATCGCGGTGCGCTGAGGGCGACCGCGGCACTTATTCCTCGGCGAGCATCCCGTAGCGGTGCAGGTCCATGCCGTAGATCTGCAGCCAGCGCTTGGCGTCTTCCAGGCCCGGCATGGTCTTGGCGACGAGCGCCCAGAAGCGCGGCCCGTGGTTCATTTCCTTCAGGTGCGCAACCTCGTGGGCGGCCACGTAATCCAGGATCTCCGGCGGCGCCAGGATCAGCCGCCAGGAGAAGGAGAGCACACCCGTGGTCGAGCAGGATCCCCAGCGGCTCGTCTGGTCGCGGACCGCGATGCGCTTGGGCGCCACGCTGAGCCGCTTGGCGTGGAATGCGACGCGATCCTCGAGATCGCGATGGGCTTCGCGCGCCAGCCAATCCTTCAGGCGGCGCGGAGCATGTTCCTCGTGGCCGGCGACGCAGAGCTCGGGGAAGTCTTCCGCGATCCGGCGCGTGACGACGCCCCGCTTGCCCGGCCCGGCGAACGCGACCCGGTGCGCCTCGCCCCTGAGGGGAATGAACACACCATCGCGAAACGGCACCGGCGACGGCAGGCTGTCGAGCCGCTCGCGCACCCATTCGATGTTGCGCGTGATGAAAGAGCCCGCCTCGTCGATGTCGCACTGCATGGGAAGCGTCACGATCACCGTGCGCCGCGTGCGGCTAACGCGGAGCGTCAGGCGGCGTGCACCCGGATGCCGGCGCACTTCAACGGGAGCTCCGAGCGTATCGATGTTCTCGGTTTTGAGCGTCGAGGACGCGGGCCTTCTTGTCTTCCGCATGAATGACTTTCGGATCACGCGCTGATCTGATGAGACGCAGTACGCTGAGCTGAAGATGATCGATGGGAGCTGATCGCTGTCCCACGTCGCCGTGTCGGATGGCGCCTCGCGCCGAGCTCGATCATTCATCCCACTTAGCAACAGAGTGAAGCGCATCACCAGTCTGAAATTGTGACGACGTGTAACCGATGATGCCACTGTGGCGCAACGGCCCCATGGCTTGCAAAGCTTCGCAAGAAGCGCGAAGATTCGTGTTTTCAGACTCTCCCGTTCACGGCGGTGCAACACGCGGCATCGCCCGCTCCGGCGCAGACAGGCTCGGCAACTCCCGCATGTCGAGCGTCGGCGCACCGGGCCCGCCGAGGGGAACGTCGTGCGCGCCCTCGATGGAAGGCGGCGTGGGCGGCAATGAGAAACCTCGCTCCCCCCGCGCCCCTGCGGAGACGGGCGCATGCGACCGCTCGACGACGGGCGGGGCTTCCTTCGGCTGCGCCTTCTCGATCGCCATCGAGGGAACCAGCATCAGAAGCGCAACCATCACGAGCTGGATGCACAAGAACGGGATCGCGCCCCAGTAGATCTCGCCCGTCGTGACCGGCGGCATCGAGCGCCCGGTCACCTTGTCGCGATAGCTCTGGCGCGGCGCGACGGACCGCAAATAGTAAAGCGCAAATCCGAACGGCGGATGCATGAAGGCCGTCTGCATGTTCACGGCCAGGAGCACGCCGAACCAGATGATGAACGGCGTCACGTCTGCGACGGCCTCTCGCGGAACGCCGGAGGCGTCCGTGACGGTGACGACCTCCATGCCGAAGCTCTTGGCAATCGCCACGGCTTCCGGTGCGGAGGTGAAGATCGCCTCGGCGGCCGGCACGAGCAGCGGCACCAGGATGAAGCACAGCTCGAAGAAGTCCAGGAAAAAGGCGAGCAGGAAGATCGCGATGTTGATCACGATGAGGAAGCCGTACATGCCGCCCGGCGTGGACGTCAGAAGGTGCTCCACCCAGACGTGCCCGTTCACGCCGTAGAACGTCAGCGTGAAAATCCGCGCGCCAAGAAGAATGAACATGACAAAAGCGGCGAGCTTGGCCGTCGATTCCGTCGCCTGGCGTACGATGTTGAAGTTGAAGCGGCGGACGTCGCGATCGCTCATGCGCTTAATCGCGGCGAGGGCGAGCGCACCGACGGCCCCCATGGCGCCGCCCTCCGTCGGCGTGGCGATGCCGATCAGGATGGTGCCGAGCACGAGGAAGATGAGCAGAAGCGGGGGCACCATCACGAACGTGACGCGCTCGGCGATGCTCGAGAGCAGCGAGCGCCCCGTGAGCACGAGAAGGGCGCGGTTGAGAAGCGCAACCACGAGCGCGAACCCGACCGCCCAGGTCATCGACAGGATGGCGTAATCGATCCCTTCGTAGTGGGATCCAGACAGTACCCATGCCGCAAACGCCGCGGACAAGAGGGTCAGCACGCCAAGGGACAAGAGGCCGCGCGAGCCGTCCGGCTCCCGGTGCCCCACGTCCTGCGACGGCAATCCCGGCGCGGATGCCGGGAAAATGAGCGCCATCATCATCACGTAGAATGCGTAAAGCGCGGCGAGCGTGAGGCCCGGCACGATGGCCGCCTTGTACATATCTCCCACGGAGCGGCCGAGCTGGTCCGCCAGCACGATGAGCACGAGCGAGGGCGGAACGATCTGCGCGAGCGTCCCGGACGCCGCGATGACGCCCGTGGCGAGACGCCTGTCGTAGCCGTAGCGCAGCATGATGGGAAGCGAGATGAGCCCCATGGCGATCACGCTGGCGGCGACGATGCCGGTGGTGGCCGCGAGAAGGGTCCCCACGAACACGACCGCAAGCGCGAGCCCGCCGCGGATCTCGCCGAAAAGCTGGCCCACAGTTTCGAGCAGATCCTCGGCCATGCCGGAGCGTTCGAGAATGAGCCCCATGAACGTGAAGAATGGGATTGCGAGCAGCGTCTCGTTCCTCATCACGTCGAACACGCGCGACGGCATCGACTGCAGCAGGTTCCACGAGAGCGTGATCGCGCCGCCCGAATAGGGGGCGAGCTCCACGCCGATGACGAAGAAGAAGAGCCCCACCGCGCCAAGCGAAAACGCGACCGGATAGCCGAGCAGCAGGAAGACCACGAGCGCCGCAAACATGATGGGCGCCAGATTCTGGGCGAGGAAGGCTGTCATTTGCGCGTGTCCCCCGGGCTCATCGCCGGTCTCCCTCGGGCTTCGCGCCAGTGTCGCCGTCTTTCAGATCGGTGCCGGTCTCAACGACGGTGTCGTGATAGCCGCCCTGCGACCCGCTCTCGGCAAGCTCGCCGCGCATGATGGCCACGCGCTTGATGATTTCCGAGATGCCCTGAACAAAAAGCAAGGCGAACGCCACGGGAATGAGACCTTTGATCGGCCAGAGGACGAGACCGCCCGCGTTGGGCGACTGCTCGTTGTGGGCATACGAGGCCATGAAGAAATGCCAGGAGGTGACCGCAATGAGCCCGGCGACGGGCAGGAGGAAAAGTGTATGGCCGACAAGCTCGATGATGTTGCGTGTGCGCTGCGAAAGGCGGCTGTTCACGATGTCGACGCGAATGTGCTCGTTGGAGACGAGCGCCCAGGGGGCAGCGAGCAGGAACACGAGCGCGAACAGCCACCACTGCACTTCGAGCAAGGCGTTGGAGCTCCAGTCGAAGGTTTTGCGGACGACGGCATTTCCCGCGCTGATCACGGCGGCGACCACCACCATCCAGGCTGCGGCCCGCCCGATCGCCGTGGATGTCCGGTCGATCAGCCGGCTCGTGGCCAGCAGTCCTTTCATCCTTCCCCCCTCTCCCGGACCCGCTCCGCCGCGTCCATTTCCGGATTGCGCTCCGCTTGGTCCTTTTTTGGATTCTCTCCGCTCCATGGCGCGGCGGCGGCTTGCTTCCTATATCCGATAGGGCGGCGCGGGAGAACTCCGGAGAAACTCCACCGTTGCGCCTCTCCGGCCCTTGGCCTAGAGCGTCCGATGGACTCGATCGGACACTCCAGGTCTAGATTTACGCTTCGGGCCGACCGGACCCGAAGCGGTCGAGGCCCAGGTGGCACGCGGGGTGCCCCTGCGGCGCTCACTCGCGCGCTCTTCGCGGGTTTGCGCCGGGAGACATCGGAAGAACAAGGAGCGCGGGAGAGCCCTATGTCTGATCTGAAGGAAGAGGTCGTCCAACGGTTGCGGCGCGTCAAAGGACCGGATCTCGACGGAAACATCGTCGATCTCGGTCTTGTATCAGACGTTCTGATCAAGGACGGGCGGGTTTACTTCTCCATTACGGTGCCGGCCGCACGGGCGGAAGAGCTGGAGCCGCTTCGTGGAGCGGCCGAGAAAGTCGTGCGGGAGATCGACGGGGTCACGGGCGTGGTAGCCGTGCTCACGGCCGAGGCCGCAGCCGGGAGCGCGCCTGCGCGCGCGGGCAACGGGGCTTCGAGCAACGGCCGGGAGCATCCGCGCGTGACCGAGGCCCGCGCCAAAGGTGCGGCGGGGGACGGTGGCCGCAAGGCGGCTCCTCCCCCTCCGGGCGGCGCACCCATCCGCCAGACGCAGGGCGTACCCGGCGTCAAGCACATCGTCGCCGTGGCGTCCGGCAAGGGCGGCGTCGGCAAGTCGACGGTCGCCGTCAATCTGGCACTCGGCTTCCAGGCCATCGGCCTCAAGGCCGGCATCATGGACGCCGACATCTACGGCCCCTCCCAGCCTCGCCTGCTCGGCATCACCGACCGCCCGGAAAGCGCCGGCGACAAGAAAATCAAGCCGCTCGAAAACTATGGGCTCAAGGTCATGTCCATGGGCTTCATGGTGGAGGAGGACACGCCCATCGTGTGGCGCGGGCCGATGGTGGTCAGTGCGCTCAACCAGATGCTGCGCGACGTCATCTGGGGCGATCTCGACGTGCTCGTGATCGACATGCCACCCGGCACGGGCGACGTACAGCTCACCATTGCCCAGCAGGTACCGCTCGCCGGTGCCGTGATCGTGTCGACGCCGCAGGATCTCGCGCTGATCGACGCGCGGAAGGGACTCGCCATGTTCCGCAAGGTGAGCGTGCCGGTGCTCGGCATCGTCGAGAACATGAGCTACTTCATCGCGCCCGACACCGGCGCGCGCTACGACATCTTCGGGCACGGCGGCGCGCGTGCGGAGGCTGAAAAGCTCGACATCCCCTTCCTCGGCGAAGTGCCGCTCACCATGGATGTGCGCGAGACCTCCGATGCCGGGCGGCCCGTGGTCGCGACCCAGCCCGACAGCCCGAGCGCGGACGTGTTCCGCGCCATCGCGGCCAATGCCTGGTCGGAGATCGAGCGCGTCGCGGGGCGGGGTAGGAAACCGCCCAAGCTCGAGGTCGTGCATGGCGGCGAAGCGCTGCGCGTGTCTTTCGCCACGCGGGACGAGCACGAGCTTTCGGCCGAGTTCCTGCGTGTGCTGAGCCCATCGGCCGAGGTGCAGGGGCACTCGAAGGAGCAGCGCGTCACCGTCGGCGGCAAGAAGAACGTGAAGATCCGCGAGCTCAAGGGCGTGGGCAACTACGCGGTGCGTATCGTCTTCGACGACGGGCACGACACGGGGCTTTACACGTGGAGCTACCTCCACATGCTCTCGCTGCAGAAGGACAAGCGGTGGGGCGAGTATCTTGCCGAGGTGAAGGAGAAGGGGCTCTCGCGCTGATCTTGCGGCCCCACGACGAATGACCCCGGCGCGATGCGCCGGGGCCGGGATCGGACGCCCCCGATCTTCAGATCTCGCCCTTGAGGCCCTTCTCGAAGTATTTGTGAATGATCTTGTCCTGGTTCTCCAGGAGCCAGTCGATCGAAGGCTCGTTCGACATCGCCTTGTGAATGGCTTTCGTCGTCGCCTCGCGGTGGATGTCGAACAGGATCTTGTGGTCCAGGTTGTCGATGGTCGAGACCGACGGGTTGAGCCAGACCGAGACGATGATGCCGAGGTCGTTGGCCTTTTCCTTCGGGATATCGCCGTTTCTCACCGCGTCGAGCACGCCCATCGCGGTCGCATACTGCACGGTGCCCATCAGAATGTTGGTGTAGCGCTCGTCCGTCACCGTCACCTTGCTCACGCAGATGGTGGCGGGGCGGACCATCACATCGGTGTTGAGGAGCGCCAGCACGCGGCTGTGGCCCGCAACCTGATTGCCGAGCAGGTTGGCAAACGCCGTGCCGAGCGGGCCGTCCATCTCGCCAATCGCGACCTCGGGCTCCGCGGCCGTGCCTGGAGGACCGCCCGCGACCAGGGCTTCGCCCACCCGAATTCCAATGCGTCCGCTCATCATCTTTCTCCGTGTTGTGTCCAGCGCGTGCGCCGGGGATTTCTCCGTTCAGGCGCTCGTCGTGGCACCCGTGCTGCGGGCCCGAGCGATACGAACTCGACAGCGGCCTCGTCAACCCGGCGATCTCCGGATGCCCGTTGTCGTCGCAGGCCGACCGGCTACACTCGCGCCGTTTCAGTGCGCGGAGGAGCCCATGTCGAAGCCTTTCTTGATGCCATTCGCCGCATCGCTGTTTGCGGTTGCTGCATTCTCTGCGGGGGCCGCGGCGTTCGAATCCTATCGCATCACGGGTGTTCGGACGGGTGACACGCTCACGATGCGCGCGGAGCCGGCCGAAGGCGGTAAGCCCGCGGACTGGCAAGCTCTCGGCAGCATCCCCGCGAACGCGGACCGTGTGCTCGGCACGGGCCGCTCGGTGCAGGTCAACGGCCAAAACTGGGCGGAGGTGTCGTTCGGCGGCACGCTCGGATGGGTCAACGCAAAGTTTCTCACGGCCATGAGCGATCCGCCCGATCTCAAGAGCGAGACCTTCCAATGTTCCGGCACGGAACCTTTCTGGGGCGTGACGCTGGGGCCGGAAAAGGGTGAGTACTCCGATCCCGAGCAGTCGTTTGCGCTCACGATCGAGCGCGTGCAGCCTTCGACGGCGCGGCTTTTTCCCCTGCTCTACCGTCTGAAGGACGACAAGGGCCGGAGCTATCGCGCAACGGTCACGCAGCGGCCGGGCTGCATCGACGGCATGTCGGACTACGAATACGCCTTCGAGGTTCTTTTCTCCGGCGAGGACAACTTCGAACAAGGATGCTGCGTCATCCGCCGGTAGCGGCGGCGCTCGGGCGAGCTACTCTTTGCGGCTCGGCGAGAACGCACCCATGGCAATCGCGAAGACGAGCCCGATCGCGATGCCCATGCCGATGTTGTCGAACAGGAGACCGATCGGCACACCGAGCGCTATCCAAACGAGCGCCGCCGTCACGTTCCGCCCGCTCATTCTCTCCTCCGAGAATCATGAGACCCTTCGAGCCGCCCTGCCCGAAGCGGGCTCGGTTCGCTCTCGGAAAGAACGCCCTGCACAAGGAAGCGTTCGGAGGAGATGAAAGGTGCACCTGTGACCTACGCGCCACTCCGGCCACGTTCTGAAACGCTGTCGCGGATAATATCACATTATTCGTTGCCAACGCCCGCATCCCGCTTTACGCATCGGATATTATAACATCCACGCTCAAGGGGTTTGTGATGCGGACGTCTCAACGGAAACGGTTTTATCGTGCGGCCTTGCCAGCCGCGGCCTTGTTTGCAGCCGCGACGGCTACGGCGACCACCTCCGAGGCGCAGGAGACCGTCACGGATCTTCCCGAGATCGAAGTCACGAGCCCGAGCCCCGTGCGCAAACAGGCGCGCCGCCCAAGCGCTCCGGCCGCGAGCACGCCGGCCGCACCGCTTGCGGAAGACTTCGACGCTCCGCTTCCGGAAAACCTGCCCGGCACCTTGATCGTCAGCGACGACACGTTCAGCTCCGTGACGGTGGTGACCGACCGCGACGTGCTCGGCACGAGCGGACAAACGATCACGGATGCGCTCCAGACGCGGCCCGGCATCACCGGCAGCACGTTCGCCCCGGGAGCGAACCGCCCGATCATTCGCGGTCTCGACAGCTATCGGGTCCGCACGCAGGAGAACGGCATCGGCACGCACGACGTGGCGGCCATCTCCGAGGATCACGCCGTGCCAATCGATCCCAACGCCGCCGATCGCGTGGAGGTCATCCGCGGCCCGGCAACGCTCCGCTACGGCTCGCAGGCCATCGGCGGCGTCGTCTCGGTCGAGAACCAGCGCATCCCGACGTTCATCCCGCGGAACGGCTTCAGCGGCGCGATCCGCGGCGCCGGCACCTCGGTCGACGAGGGCAAGGACGGATCGTTCAAGGCGACGGCCGGCTCGAACGGGGTCGCGGTTCATGCCGACGGCTTCTGGCGCAAGGCGGACGATTACGACTCGCCCCGCGGCACGGTCGTGAACAGCTTCGTCGAAAGCAAGGGCGGCGCGTTGGGTGCCTCGCTCATCGGCCTCGACGGCTTCTTCGGCGTCTCCTTCTCCAGGATCGAAAGCACGTACGGGATTCCCGGACACGAAGCGGAGGAGGGCGTCGATCCCTACATCGATCTCGTCCAGGACAGGTACATGGCGCACGGCGAGTGGCGCGTGCGGAACGCGGGGATCGAGGCGATCCGCTTCTGGTTCGGCGCGTCCAACTACCGCCACAACGAATGGGCCAAGCATGACCACGATCACGGGGGTCATGATCACGGCCATGGGGGCGGACATGCGCACGACGACCACGACGATGATCACGACGTCGATTTCGCCGTTCACTCGCGCTTCAAGAACGAGGAACAGGAAGCGCGCGTCGAGTTGCAGCACGTTCCCGTGGGCACCTCGCTCGGCACCTTCTCCGGCGCGCTCGGCGTGCATGTCGTGAACCGCAAGACGTCGGGCATCGTCCCCGATCCGGACGCCGGCGAATCCCTGCTCGAACCCGCGCATACGCAGAGCGTGGCCGCGTTCTGGTTCGAGGAGCTGGAGCTCAATCCGTTTCTTCGCTTGCAGGCCGCCGCGCGCATCGAGCACACGACGGTGGACGGTACCGGATGGGACGAGTTCCACGGCCACGTGCACGGCAATCACGGCCATTTCCATGCCCACACGTTCGAGGGCGAGCGCAGCTTCACGCCGGTGAGCGGCAGCCTCGGCCTTCTGCAAAAGCTGCCGTTCGACGTGGTCGGCCGGCTCACGGGATCGTACGTCGAGCGCGCGCCCGATGCGGCGGAGCTGTTCTCGAAGGGCATGCATGAGGCAACCGGCACGTTCGAGGTCGGCAACCCGTTCCTCGATGTCGAGAAAGCGACCACCGCCGAAGTGGGCCTCGCCAAGGCCAGGGGCGCGTTCCGGTTCGATGCCTCCGCCTACTACACGCGCTACAACGGCTTCGTATATCGCGAGCTGCAGGGCCTCGAATGCAACGCCGTCGCCCACAATGGCGAGTTCGACTGCGTGCACGCGGATGACGGGCATGGTCACGGCCATGGACACGGCGGCGCGCACATGTTCGATCTCGTGTTCTTCCAGCAGCGGGATGCGAACTTCTACGGGGCCGAGCTCGCCTTCCAGTACGACGTCGCGCCGATCTGGAACGGTCTGTGGGGCATCGAGGGCCAGTACGACTTCGTGCACGCGAAGTTCGACGGCGGCGGGTATGTGCCGCGCATTCCTCCGCATCGCCTCGGCGGCGGCGTCTACTACCGCGACGCCAACTGGTTTGCGCGCGCCGGCGTTCTTCATGCCTTCGACCAGAACCGCTTCGGCGAAGAGGAGATTGCCACGCCAGGCTACACGCTGGTCTCGGCGGAGCTGAGCTACACGATCCAGGGCGAGACCATCGACGGCATCGTTCCGGTGGCGACAATCGGCATCAGGGGCGAGAACCTCGCCGACGACGAGGTGCTGAACCACACCTCCTTCAAGCGTCGCGAGGACGTTCTGCTGCCCGGCGCCAATGTGCGCGTGTTCGGCTCCATCAACCTGAACTGATCGAACGTCCACCCCGTCTCCCAAAAAGCGGCGTTCGATCGACCCAGAGGCGCGGGGCTGCATCCCGCGCCTCTTTTCTTTTGAGAACTCACCTCAAAGGACGCCCCGGACTTGTTTGCTCTATTTTGGATGTTATAACATCCGTAAATTTCGGAGGATCGATTGATATGGATTCAAAGCTCAAAGACCATCTCGAACGCAGCGCGACGCGGATCGACAAGCGCCTGCCGGTGACTGTCCTGTCCGGCTTCCTCGGTGCGGGCAAGACGACGCTTCTCAACCACGTCCTCAACAACCGCGAGGGTCTCCGCGTCGCGGTGATCGTCAACGACATGAGCGAGGTCAACATCGATGCCGACCTCGTCACGAAGGGCGGCGCGAACCTGTCACGGACGGACGAGACGCTCGTCGAAATGTCGAACGGCTGCATCTGCTGCACGCTGCGCGACGACCTCCTGAAGGAAGTCCGTCGGCTCGCGTCGGAGCGGCGGTTCGACTACCTGCTCATCGAGTCGACCGGCATCGCCGAGCCGCTCCCTGTCGCTACGACGTTCGAATTCCGCGACGAAGACGGGCAGAGCCTGTCCGATGTCGCACGCCTCGACACGATGGTGACGGTGGTGGACGCGGCGCACCTGCTCCGCGACTATTCCTCCCAGGATTTCCTGAGAGACCGCGGCGAGACGGCGGGCGAGGAGGACGAGCGGCCCCTGGTGCAGCTTCTCGTCGACCAGATCGAGTTCGCAGACGTGATCGTGCTGAACAAGATCGACGTGGCGTCGCCCGCCGACGTGGAGGCGGCCCGCGGGATCATCCGCGCGCTCAACTCCGATGCGCGCATCATCGAGACGAGCCATGCGCAGGTCGCGGCGCGGGACATCCTCGATACGGGCCTCTTCAGCTTCGATGCCGCGCACCGGCACCCGACGTGGTTCAAGGAACTCAACGGCTTCAAGGACCATCAGCCCGAGACGGAGGAGTATGGGATCTCGAGCTTCGTCTATCGGGCGCGCGGGCCGTTCGAGCCGGAAAAGCTCTATGCCTTCTTCGGCAAATCCTGGCCCGGCGTGGTGCGCGCGAAGGGCTTTTTCTGGCTGGCCACGCGGCCGCAATGGGTGGGCGAGCTCGCACAGGCCGGCTCGCTAGTACGGCATGAAGCGATCGGCTACTGGTGGGCCGCCGTGCCGAAGAAGAACTGGCCGGAGGAGGACGACCTCGTCGCGCGGATCAACAAGACCTGGCACACGCTCTGGGGCGACCGGCGCCAGGAGATCGTCTTCATCGGAACGCGCGAGATGGACAAGGCCCGGATGATCGCAGAGCTCGATGCGTGCCTCCTGCCGCTTCCCGAGGAAGGCGCCGTCGACACGCACGCGTGGAAGACGCTTCCCGATCCGTTCCCCGAATGGGGACGCGAAGCGGCCTGACGCGCATCCGCTTTCAACCGATCCGACAAGTCAAAAAGCCCCGCCATCGTTTGGCGGGGCTTTCGATTGTTCCGAGCCGCTTGCAAAACTTAGAGCGTGATCGTTTTCGATTGAATCGGGATCACGCTCTATCTCTTACGTGAGACCGATGATTCACGCTTCAGGCTGATAGGGCCTGAAGCGATCATGGTCTAGTAGCGGTAGTGGTCCGACTTGTAGGGGCCTTGCTGGGGCACGCCGATGTAGGCGGCCTGCTCGTCCGAAAGCTGCGTCAGCTTCACGCCGATCTTCTCGAGGTGCAGACGGGCGACCTTCTCGTCGAGGTGCTTCGGCAGCGTGTAGACCTTGCGCTCGTACTTATCGAGATTGGTGAAGAGCTCGATCTGGGCCAGCGTCTGGTTGGTGAACGACGCCGACATCACGAACGAGGGGTGGCCCATCGCGTTGCCGAGGTTCACGAGGCGGCCCTCGGAGAGCAGGATGATGCGGTGGCCGTCGGGGAACTCGATCTCGTCGACCTGCGGCTTGATGTTGTCCCACTTGTAGTTCTTGAGGCCCGCAACCTCGATCTCGTTGTCGAAGTGGCCGATGTTGCAGACGATGGCCCGATCCTTCATGCCGCGCATGTGATCGGCGGTGATGACGTCCTTGTTGCCGGTCGCCGTCACGAAGATGTCGGCGCGCTTGATCGCATCTTCCATAGTGACGACTTCGTAGCCTTCCATCGCGGCCTGCAGTGCGCAGATGGGATCGATCTCGGAGACCAGCACGCGGCAGCCGGCCTGACGGAGCGAGGCGGCGGAGCCCTTGCCCACGTCGCCGAAGCCCGCGACCATGGCGACCTTGCCAGCCATCATGACGTCGGTGCCGCGGCGGATGCCGTCCACGAGGCTTTCGCGGCAGCCGTAGAGGTTGTCGAACTTCGACTTGGTGACCGAGTCGTTCACGTTGATCGCGGGGAAGAGGAGCTTGCCCTCCTTCTGCATCTCGTAGAGGCGATGCACGCCCGTGGTCGTCTCTTCCGACACGCCCTTGATCGCCTTGGCGACGGTGCCGAACCAGCCTTTGGGCTTCTCGGCCAGCGTCTTCTTGATGAGCGCGAAGAGGACTTCCTCCTCCTCGGAGCCGGCCTTGTCGAGGAACGCCGTGTCGCCACCCTCGGCGCGCACGCCGAGATGGATGTAGAGCGTCGCGTCGCCGCCGTCGTCGAGGATCATGTTCGGCGTGCCGCCGTCACCCCACTCGAACAGCTTGTGCGTGAAGGCCCAGTATTCCTCCAGCGTCTCGCCCTTGAAGGCGAAGACCGGGATGCCGGCTGCCGCGATGGCGGCTGCGGCGTGGTCCTGGGTCGAGTAGATGTTGCACGAAACCCAGCGGATGTCGGCGCCGAGTGCGCGCAGCGTCTCGATCAGCACCGCCGTCTGAATCGTCATATGAAGCGAGCCCGCGATGCGCGCGCCCTTGAGCGGCTGCGAGGCACCGTATTCCTCGCGCGTCGCCATGAGGCCCGGCATCTCGGTCTCTGCAATGGCGATCTCCTTGCGGCCCCAGTCGGCCAGCGAGATGTCCTTGACGATGTAGTCCTGGAATGAACTCATTGGAATTCCTTGTGTTTTTCTTGCACAGGGGGCGAGCACGCAATCTGGCGGCCCAGGCGATCTCCGCCCCCGTATAGCCGCCCAATGCGCGCACGGCAATAAGATATAAACAAGTCCTTATGTCTCCGAGCCGGACACAAGCTGCGGGAAGCTTCGCTCAAGGGACGTGGTGTTTTGTGGAGGGCCGCGGCACTTGCCGCGGGTCGCCTTGCTCCCTGGCGCTGCCGCGCCGCGTTCCGGGCACGCCCGAAGTGGATCAGTCCTCGCCGGCCAGCTCCTCGCCGAAGCCGGTCTCGACAAGATTGACGAGGGCTTCGAGCGCTTCCGGAGCCTCGGCGCCGGAGGCCGAGATATAGAGGGTGGAGCCAGGCCCCGCAGCCAGCATCATGAGGCCCATGATCGACGTGCCGCCCACGGTCTGTCCGTCGCGCGTCACCGTCACGGTCGCGTTGTAGCTTTCCGCGAGCTTCACGAACTTGGCCGAGGCACGCGCGTGGAGCCCCTTGCGGTTCACGACCGTGACCACCGCTTCGGGACGCTTGCTGTCGCGGATCTCGGGCATCGCGTCGCTCCTCGCGCCTACTGCTCGCCCGAAAGCTCTTGGCTCGCGACCTTGATGTACTTGCGGCCCGCCTCGCGGGCCAGGGTCACGGCCTCGTCGAGCGGCACGTCGGAGCGAAGGCCGGCGAGCTTGACCAGAATGGGCAAGTTGATGCCGGCCAGGATCTCGACCTTGGCCTCGTCCATCACGGAAATCGCGAGGTTGGAGGGCGTGCCGCCGAACATGTCGGTAAGGATTATGACGCCGTCGCCCGTCTCGGCGCGGCGCACGGCCTCAAGGATCTCGCTGCGGCGCAGCTCCATGTCGTCCTCGGGACCGATGGAAATGGTTTCCAGCTGCGTCTGGGGGCCGACGATGTGCTCCAGTGCCGCGCGGAATTCAACGGCGAGTCCGCCGTGAGTGACGATCACGAGTCCGATCATCTGGAAGAGCCGAGATTGGTGTGAATTTTCGATTCGCGCACTCGGAGCGGTTCCTCCGCACGCGGTGCCCTAACTCTCCATCGCGTCACGATTTTCTCCATGGCATCATGAGACGCTGAGCGGACCAAAACCCGTGCCATCGGGCGCGGCGGAGACTTACAGGGCTTTGCGGGCAACGCAAGGACTTTCATCCGACGGACCGCGGAGGCGCCAGCACGTCGCGGGCCGCAGCGAGCGCGAGCAAGATCTTTGCGGGGGCCGAGGCCTCGAACGCGGCGAGGCGCAGTGTCGGCACGGCCTGGCCCAGGAAAATCGTGGTGATGTCCTCGAGCGGATAGCGCGGGACATCGTCGGGCGCCACGAGATCGATCGCGAGCGCGAGCCGCGCGGACGACCGGAAGGGCATATCCAGCACGCCAAGGCCACGGACCTCGAGCTTCCCGGCGATGGCGGGCGGGGCCGAAACCTCGATGCCGTCGAAGGTCCTGCGCAACTCGACCTGATCATCGGCCACGAGTTCGGCGCGGTGGGGCACATGCGCGAGCGGGGGAAGCGCGATGCAGCGCAACGCCAGATCCGACTTGCCCGCCCCCGAGGGGCCGCGGATCAACGCCGCCTTGCCGCCCAACGCGAGCGCGGTCGCGTGAACACGCTCAAACTCGGTCGCGGGGCGCGTCATGATGCCGTTCCGGAGCCGCCTGTGCTGCAACCGGCTGTGCCGCGCGTCGCCCGCTCGTCATGCCAGCGCGCGCCGACGCAACGAGGGCCGGCAGCCGCACGACGAAGCGCGCGCCGAGCGGCTTGTCTTTCGATCCCTGCAGCACGCCGCGCCTGTTCTCCGCGGAGATTTCGCCGCCGTGGGCACGAATGATCTCGCGTGAGATCGAAAGGCCGAGGCCAGAGTTCTTGCCGCGGACCGCCTCGGTATCGGGACGGTCCGTATAAAAGCGATCGAAGATGATGTTGAGGCGATCGTCGGGAATGCCGGGGCCTTCGTCCTCCACCGCCAGCTCGACGATGCCCGCGACGCGTCGGACGTGCACCGTGACCGTGGTCGCCTCCGGCGAGAAGGAGACGGCATTGTCCACGAGGTTGGTCAGCACCTGGCCGAGCCGGCCTGCGTGCCCGCTCACGAGGAACGCACCTTCGAACGGGGCGGCCGCGATCTCCGTCGCCACGCGGCGGCTGTCGCTCGAAAGGATGTCGCGGAAAATCTGGGCGACGCTCGCGACGACGCTCGTCACGTCCACGGGGCCCATCTGTTGGCGGGCCAGCTCCGCGTCGAGGCGCGATGCGTTGGAGACGTCCGTGATCAGGCGATTGAGGCGCTTCAGCTCGTTCTGGATCTGGCGCACCACTTCCTGGCGCTGCTCTTCCGTCTTGGCGTAGGCGAGCGCCTCCGCCATCGAGCGCGCGGCGGTGAGCGGGTTCTTCAGCTCATGGGCCACATCGGCCGCAAAGCTCTCGCTCGCTTCCGCGCGCCGATACAGCGCGGCCGTCATCGACGCGAACGCGGACGCCATCTGCCCGACCTCGTCGGTGCGGTGGGCGTAATCGGGCAACTCGTGGCGGGCCGAGATGTTGCGGCTCACGTGCTCGGCGGACGCGGACAGGCGGCGGATCGGTCCCGCCACGGTGCGCGCGAGCATGAGCGAACTCACCAGCGTCGCGATGAGCGCAAAAATCGCGAGGACCCAGATGAGCGCGCGCTCCTCGGACAGGATGTCGTCGATCTCGCCCGGCGGGGTCGACATCAGCAGCACGCCCTGCACGACGCCGCCGCGCATGATGGGCACGGCCGTCGAGACGATCTGCTCACCCTTCTCGTTGAGCAGCAGCATGGCCGTCGTCGTGCCTTCGAGGGCGCGTCGCACCTCGCGGTAGGAGGTGCCGTTGGCGTTGCCGATCTCGCGATAGACCGGTAGCTCCTCGCCGATCATGAAGGACTTGAGGCGCGTCCAGAAGTTCTTCGTCCGCAGGCGCGTGCCGTCCTCGACCTTCGGCTCGTGGCGGTTGAGCTGGCCGCGCATCAGTAGCGCCGCCGAATCCATGACCAGCGTGCCGTCCTGGCTGTAGACGCGGGCGCGGCGCTGCGTCGGCTGAATCAGCCGGCGCAGAATGGGCGCCACGCGCTCGGGGCGTATCGAAAGCTCATGGGCGGCGAACGCGTTGTCGGGCAGCGCATCGGCGCGCCCATCGAGCTGGGGAAAGCTGTCGGTGGGAATGATCAGGCGGCCGGACTCGATCCGCGCGTCGCCTGCGATGGCAGCGGCAATGATTTCGCCCTGGACGCGCAGCGACTCTCGCTTCGCCTCGAGCAGCCAGACGTTGTGCTCGCTGAAATAGAAGATGCCCCCGATGACGACCACGAGGCCGGCGAGGTTGGCCGCGAGAATGCGTCGCAGAAGGCTCGCGCTCAGGAAGCGAAAAATGAACGTGCCCTGCCACCAGCGCATGTGGCGTGCGTGCGTCTTCGAGATCCGGCGCCAGATCCGGCGCGGCCACGGGAGAAGCGCGGCCGTCTGCCTCCGCAGCCCGGAGGTGACAGCCTCAAGCCCGGTGGCAGTCGCCGGCGTTCGCTCGGTCTCGAGCGCCATGGCCCCTCCACTCTGAACCGGATCTGGTCCGGACGGCCGCATCTCTCGCAATCCAAGCCCTCAGGCTCGCGCCCGACGCGGCCGGCATGCGCACGGGCCTAGAACGTGATCAGTTTCGATTGAATCGGGATCACGCTCTATCTCTTTCGTGAGACCGATGGTTCACGCTTCAGGCTGATAAGGCCTGAAGCGATCATGGTCTCTTCCGTTAGACCGATGATTCACACTTCAGGCTGATAAGGCCTGAAGCGATCATGGTCTATGCTTCCTTGAAGCGGTAGCCGACGCCATAGAGCGTCTCGATCACATCGAAGCTGTCGTCGACCTGCTTGAACTTCTTGCGCAAGCGCTTGATATGGCTGTCGATTGTACGGTCGTCAACGTAAACCTGATCGTCGTAGGCGGCATCCATCAGCGCGTCGCGCGTCTTAACCACGCCGGGACGCTGCGCGAGGGCCTGAAGGATCAGGAATTCCGTCACCGTCAACGTCACCGGGCGCGCGTCCCAGTGGCAGGTATGGCGCTCGGGATCGAGCTTCAGCTTCCCGCGCTCCAGAATGTGCGCGACCGTGGGCTCGGCGGTCTGGCCGTCCTTCGGCTGCAGACGGCGCAGGATCGCCCGCACCCGCTCCACGATGAGACGCTGCGAGAAGGGCTTGGCGATGTAATCGTCGGCGCCCATCTTGAGACCGAACAGCTCGTCGATCTCCTCGTCCTTCGAGGTCAGGAAGATCACGGGCATATCGGACTGCTGGCGCACGCGGCGGAGCAGCTCCATCCCGTCCATGCGCGGCATCTTGATGTCGAAGATGCCGAGGTCGGCCGGGTCCTCGGTCAGCGCCTCGAGCGCGGACGCGCCGTCCGAATAGGTGCGCACCTTGTAACCTTCGGCCTCGAGCGCCATGCCGAGTGACGTCAGGATGTTGCGCTCGTCGTCTACAAGCGCGATCGTGCTCTTCTCTTTCATGGTCAGGTTCCGCTTATCCTCTGGGCGCTCTTAACGGGGGGTGATTGGCGCTTTATGGTCCCAAGGTGGATCAATTGTGGCAGGAGTTCCGTTACGGCTTCCCGCCTGAACCCAATCTGAACGGTGCGTAACCTGATCGGTGCGCACCCGCATGCTCACACGAGGCTCGTACCCCCATGGCTGTCACCGATCCCGGCACCCCCTCCAACGCTCCGCGCGACACGCTCTCGCCAGCCGAGGCCACCCGCGGGCTCATGCGCCGGGCCCTCAAGGCGTCGCTGGCCACGCTCGAAAATTCGACCGGCCATCCTTACGCCTCGCTGGTCACAATCGCAACCGATGTGGACGGCACGCCACTCCTCCTCATCTCAACCCTTGCTCTCCACACGAAAAATCTCCTGGCCGATGGCCGGGCGAGCCTGCTCTTCGACGGCACCGACGCCACCGGCGATCCCCTGGCAGGCGGACGGGTGACCCTCATGGGCCGGGCCCAGAAGAGCGAGCGCGCGACCGCGCGGGGCCGGTTTCTCGCACGCCAGCCGTACGCCGCAGGCTATGCCGATTTTCCGGATTTCGCCTTCTACGAGCTCGTGCCGGAGCGGGCGCATTACATCGGCGGCTTCGGACGCATCGTCGATCTCGATCCCGGCGATCTGCTGGTCGACGTTTCGGACGCAGCTTCCCTTGTCGCCGGCCACGACGATATCGTCGCGCATATGAACGAGGATCATGCAGCGGCGAACGCGCTCTATGCCACCGTGCTTGCCGGCGCGCCGAGCGGGCCGTGGAGCATGACCGGCATCGATCCCGAGGGCTTCGATCTCGTCTGCGACGGCATGACCGCGCGTCTCAACTTCGACAACCGCGTGACCTCCCCTGACGATGCGCGTCGCGAGCTGGTCGCACTCGTCGCACGCGCGCGGGAGCGTCAACCGATACGTTAGTTCAAGGTCTTACCTTGGGTGGGCGCTTGTGCCCCATGTGCGCGATCAATAGAGAAGGGGCAGAACTCGGATAGCCTCCTCGATACCCGACCAGCGCAGGATCCCAACCCGCATGAACGCCGCGCCTCCCGTAAAGATCGCAACGACAAATTCGGCAGTTTTGACGTTCGTCGAAGACTGCCGAAAATTGTTTGCACCAGGCGCCGTTCACTGGTGCACCGGCAGCCAGGAGGAATACCAGAATCTGCTGCACAGAATGGTGCAGATGGGAACGGCGCTGTGGCTGGATCCGAACAAGCGTCCCAACTCGGTGATCGTGCGCTCCGACCCTGCGGACGTCGCCCGCGTCGAGGATCAGACGTTCATCTGCTCGGTGTCCGAATCCGATGCAGGTCCGACCAATAACTGGGCAAATCCCGGGAAAATGAAGGTCACGCTCGAACGCCTGTTCGACGGCGCGATGATGGGTCGGACCATGTACGTCATCCCCTATTCGATGGGGCCGATCGGGTCTCCGATCGCGCGGATCGGCATCATGGTGACGGACAGCGCGTACGCGGCCGCGAACATGCACATCATGACACGCGTCGGCGACGAGGTGCTCAAGGCGCTCGGCGACAGCACGGATTTCGTGCGGGGCCACCACACGGTTGGCGTGCCGCTCAAGAGGCAGACGTGGGCCGACGAGCCGTGGCCCTGCAATACGACGAAGTACATCTGCCATTTCCCGGAAACGCGCGAGATCTGGTCGTTCGGGTCCGGTTACGGAGGAAACGCGCTGCTCGGCAAGAAGTGTCACGCGCTCCGTATCGCGTCCGTGCAGGCGCGCGACGAAGGCTGGCTCGCCGAGCACATGCTCATCCTCAAGCTCACCAATCCGGAAGGCCGGTCCAAGTTCATCGCGGCCGCCTTCCCGTCCGCTTGCGGCAAGACCAACCTCGCCATGGTGATCCCCACCATTCCCGGCTGGAAGGCCGAGACCATCGGCGACGACATCTGCTGGATGAAATTCGGGGCGGACGGACGTCTCTACGCGATCAATCCCGAGACCGGTTTCTTCGGCGTGGCGCCCGGCACGTCGCGCGAGACAAATCTCAACGCGATGAAGACGCTCGATGCCAACTGCATCTTCACCAACGTCGGGATGACCGACGACGACGACTTCTACTGGGAGAACATGGGCGAAG
>ERZ869909.703-NODE-703-length-34166-cov-9.586524_pt1 | contig 34166 bp, 38 predicted proteins | sample MGYA00520892_ERZ869909 | MGnify/ENA primary metagenome ERZ869909 (study PRJEB32215, sample SAMEA104723947) | bioreactor metagenome | biome: bioreactor; feature: anaerobic bioreactor; material: water | place: China | collected 2015-03-12 ...
ATAAATGAAAAACAACAAACCAGAAAAAAAAGAAGTTTAAAATAAAAAGGCTGCCTAATTGTTTTTAGACAGCCTCTCTTTTTTTTATTTCAGGTTAAGCTCAATTTTATATTTTTACAAAAACTGAATTCTAAATGAATCAACAGGAATTATTAAAATATCTTGAATACTATCTAACTGAAAGGCGGAGAGATTTGTTTAATGAGGTACTCTCCAACCGCACCCGCCATTTTACGGTGGTTACCGAAGATGTAAAACAGCTTCACAACACCAGTGCCGTAATGCGCACCTGTGATATTTTTGGGATTCAGGATTTGCATGTAGTAGAAGAGATGGAAGGCAAACGCATTGATAAAGAAATCGCGATGGGTGCTCAAAAATGGGTAAGCCTGCACCGATATGGAAATATCAATCAATGTATCTTAACATTGAAAAATCAAGGCTACCGTATTGTGGCAACTACACCCCATAGAGACTCTCAGTTTATAGATGATTTTGATGTAACCCAAAAAGCCGCTTTTTTCTTTGGAAAAGAATCTGACGGCCTTTCTGATGGAGTCTTCAGTCAAGCAGACAGTTTTCTTAAAATCCCGATGTACGGATTTACAGAAAGTTTGAATATATCAGTTTCGGCGGCCATTATTTTGCAACAAGTAGTTTCCAAATTAAGAAAAACAACTATCAATTGGAAACTTTCAGAAGAAGAACAGTTACAGATTCGTCTGGACTGGGCTAAAAAATCCATTAAAAGCATAGAGCACATTTTAGATAGATATGAAAAAGAAAAAAATGTTTAAATTTGAAAACTAACCAAAAAAATCACTTATGACTCTTCTTTACATCCTCGTCGGAATCATCATTTTTTATATGATTCTTAGTCTGATTGCTCCTAAAAGTTATCATATAAGCCGCAGTATTGAAATTAATAAGCCTCTTTCGGAAATTTTCGAGTTTATTAAATATCTAAAAAATCAAGATTATTGGTCGCCCTGGGATCATAAAGACCCCGATATGAAAAAAGAATATCGTGGTGAAGACGGCGAAGTGGGTTTTGTTTCTTCCTGGAAAGGCAACAAGCAAGTAGGGGAAGGTGAGCAGGAAATTACAGGCATTTTTGTCAATGACAGAATGGAGTCGCAACTTCGGTTTTTAAAGCCCTGGAAGTCTGAAAGTGATGCCTACATAAAAGTAGAAGAAGTAAACCCTGAAACCACTAAAGTTACCTGGGGTTTTAGCGGGATAAACAAACCGCCCTCAAATGTTTTTATGCTCTTCTTTAATATGGATAAAATGATTGGAAAAGACTTTGAAGCCGGCTTAGAGGCAATGAAAAAACATTTGGAAGAATAAGTTATTTGAATTTTTGAAAACTTGTTTTTTTGAAAAATATTGAAATAAGCTGGTTGAGAATTAGAGATTATAAATTTGAAATAATAAAATTTGAAAATTAAAATATTTTAATTTCTCCTTCTGTTCAACACGCGATATTCTTCATAGCATTCACTCATTGCATCCAGAATTTGAAGGTCGTTTGCCGTTCTGATAAAGGTTTCTGAATAGTTGCAATTGTTGAGTATTTCGTCAATATCGACCCTTTCAAGCTGGAGTACCACCATAAGAGTTTCGCGGTCAAATTTGCTTTGAAGCAGGTTTCTTATGTTGTCATCGGCTTTCATTTGTCGCAGTTTTCGCATTTGCTGCGGTCGCCTGCCAAATACATTGTAGAGAAAATCTGCCGGGTTGAAAACGGCACTGAGCACTTTAGAAGCGGCACCGGGCTGAGTTTGTCCGCCTTCATATCCGGTGTTTAATCCGGAAATGCTGTAGCGGTAATTGTCATAGATTGGGATGATTCTGGCATCAATCTCTAAATACCCCGTTAACTGAACAGGCCTGAGCACCACTTCTTCCAAAGCAATGCCCAGCTCAGTCATTTTTATTTTAATGTCGCCAAAGCGGAACCAATCATTGGTTACTCTGACTCTGATAGATTTGAAACCCAAATAGCTAAAAAATAAGGTGTCATTTACTCTGGCAGGAATCGTGAAAGAACCGTCTTCTCTGGAAACAGCACCCACCACCTGATTCATATTTACAATATGAACATTTTCAATGGGTACATCGTTAGCATCATTTAATACTGTGCCTTTGATTAGATGGTTTCCTTCCTGTGAAAATAGAATTCCGGAAACGGTAAAGAAAACAAGTAGCAAACAGATTTTTTTCATAGCATAAACAAGGTGGGCTAAATATAAAAATATAGCGCCAAAATGATGCAAACTATTTTACATATTATGCAAAAATTAACAAGACTACCCTCTTCTCCTGCGTTTTCCTCCTGTGCCTTGTGGTTTAAAGTCATTTGGCCTTCTTTTTCCTCCACCTGCAAATTTTGAGCCGTCTTTTTTCTTGAAGTCTCGTTTGCCTTTGTCTTTGCTTCGTTCTCTGCCTCCTTTAAAAGCTTCGTCTTTTGATTTTTTGCCAAAAGACTTGTCGTCTCTGCGTCTTCGGTTGCCGCGGTCTCTTCCGGCACCTTCACTTGAAACCTCCACATTAACGTTTCTGCCTTCCAGCTTGAAATTTTCAAAAATGTTCAATACCAGTTCCTGATGAACGGCATCGGTATTAAAAAACGAAAAACTGTCTTTTACATCTACACGATACACATCGTCTTTTCCAAGATTCAATAAATCTCTTAAAAAGTCTTTCAGGCTCATCCAGTCAAAGCCGTCTTTAGCGCCTATATTTAAGAAATATCGGGTAGTATCGGGCGATTCACGGTCTTCGGCCGTTCTGCCTTCAGAGGCGTTTAGGTCTTTGGCATTTTTGTAACGGCTGTAGAAACGACTAAACTCAACCGAAAACACTTTCTTGATTAAATCGCCTTTGCTCAATCCCATCAAAACCTCTTCAATGCTGGGTAAATAGGGGTCAATATCGTGGTTGATTTCGGTGTTTTTAATTTTATTCACCAAATGAAGCAATTGTATCTCACAAATTTCCAATCCATTGGGAATTTCTTTGGAAACAAATTTTTGCTGAATGATTTTTTCGATGGTTCTAATTTTTCTCACCTCACTTTTAGAAACAATGGTCATGGAGACTCCTGTTTTTCCGGCACGACCGGTTCTTCCGCTTCGGTGAGTGTAAACCTCGATTTCATCGGGAAGCTGGTAGTTGATAACGTGTGAAATATCTTCAACATCAATACCACGAGCAGCCACATCGGTTGCTACAAGCATTTGAATTTGACGGTTTCTAAACGATTTCATTACCAAATCACGCTGGTTTTGGCTCAAGTCGCCGTGCAATGCTGCAGCATTGTAACCATCTTCAATCAAGCTTTCGGCCACTTTTTGAGTGTCTCTTTTAGTTCGGCAAAACACCACCGAAAAAATATCGGGATTGGCATCGGCCAGTCTTCTCAAGGCTTGATAGCGGTCGCGGGCGTTTACGGTATAGTATTCGTGTGAAACGTTTTTTGAACCTGTATTTTTAGTTCCCACGGTAATTTCAACCGGGGTGTGCATAAATTTTTTGGCAATATTGGATACTTCCTTAGGCATGGTTGCAGAAAACAACCAGGTGCTTTTCTCTTTAGGAGAATGAGAAAGTATTTCAGTAATGTCTTCATAAAAGCCCATGTTTAGCATTTCATCTGCTTCATCGAGTATGCAATATTCAATTTTTGAAATATCGATCATCCTACGGGAAATCATATCTTTCATTCTGCCCGGTGTGGCAACAATGATTTGTGCTCCACGGTTAATGTCTCTGGACTGCTCTGTAATGCTGGCACCACCATAAATGGCAACAACATTCAAGCCGGGTACATATTTGCTGTAAAGTTTTAATTCGTTGGTTATTTGTAAACAAAGTTCCCTAGTGGGGGAAAGAATAAGACCTTGTGTGGTCTTGCTTTTTGGGTCTATTTTTTGGATGAGCGGAAAGCCAAATGCGGCTGTTTTTCCGGTTCCTGTTTGTGCTAACGAAACCATGTCGGTTTCTTTGTTTAGCAAAATAGGGATTGTTTTTTCCTGAACTTCTGAGGGGGTTTCAAAACCCATGTCGGCCACTGCCCGCAATAAGGCCTCATTGAGACCTAAATCTGTAAATTTTGTCATATAATTTTTTAAATTGGGTGCAAAGGTACGCTTTATAATCGGTTTGCACTGCAAAGCAACCATTAATTATTTGTTACTTAAAGAATTAAAGTTTAGTCATTTAGTTTTTGAAGAAAATCAATGAGTTGTTGAACGGCTTTACCACGATGCCCGATTTTGTTTTTTAGCGTAAGTTCCATTTCGGCAAAAGTTTGATTGTATCCTTCCGGTTGAAAGATGGGGTCATAACCAAAACCTTTGTTTCCTTTTTTATTTTGAATAATCGTTCCCCTGCAAATTCCTGTAAAAGTATGAGTGTCTATTCCCAATCGTAATGCAATAACGGTTTTAAACTGTGCGCTTCTGTCAGTTTTGTCTGTAAGGTTTTCCAGTAATTTATCCATATTGTCGTGAGCATTTTTTTGGTCACCTGCATAGCGGGCACTATAAACCCCGGGCTCGCCGTTGAGAGCGTTTACTTCCAGGCCGGTGTCGTCTGCAAAACAATCATAGCCATAGTTGGTTTTAATATAATTTGCTTTTTGAAGCGCATTGCCTTCAATGGTGGGAGCCGTTTCGGGAATATCTTCAAAACAACCAATGTCGTTGAGACTCAGCAGTGTGATGGATTCGGGAACCAATGCTTGTACTTCTTTAAGCTTATTCAGGTTGTTTGTTGCAAAAACAAGTTTCATAGATAAATTTTAGCGATGGTGATAAGGTTCATTTTTCAGAATGGTAAAGGCTCTGTACAATTGTTCCAGGAAAAAAAGTCGTACCATTTGATGAGAAAAGGTCATTTGTGAAAGTGAAATTTTTCCGGTGGCTCGTTGATAAACTTCATCACTAAAACCATAAGGCCCGCCAATAGCAAAAGTGAGGGTTTTTAAGCCGCTGCTCATTTTTTTATTTAAAAACTCAGAAAACCCAATAGAGCTGTATGTTTTTCCGGTTTCGTCTAAAAGAAAAAGCGCATCACTTGGTTCCAGTTGTTTTAAGATGAGTTCGCCTTCTTTTTGCTTTTGCTTAAGTTCAGAAAGCGATTTGGAATTTTTTATATCGGGAATGATTTTAAATTCAAACGTAACATAAAAACCCAATCTTTTGATGTAGTCATCCAGAAACAACTGTAAGTTTTTATGGTCTGTTTTTCCGACTGCTAGTAGTTTTATTTTCATAAAAAAGCTGTTAAAAGCTGAAATTCTGTATGTCAGTATAAAATAATTTGGTGGTGTAAAATAGTTAATTTTCCTTGTGAATTCCCTATTTTAGCTAAAAATAAATCACTATGATTTCTCAGGAATTATTGGACAAGGAGCTTAGCTACATCATTTCAAACGCCATCAGGGAAGATGTGGGCGATGGTGACCACAGTTCACTGGCTTGCATTCCCTATGATGCTGTGGGTGAAGCCAAACTTTTAGTGAAAGACAAAGGCATTATTGCCGGTGTTGAATTTGCCAGACAAGTTTTTGATTTTGTTGACCCTACTCTGGAAATAGAAGTGCTTATTCCCGATGGTGAAAAAGTGAAATATGGTGATATTGTTTTTTATGTTTCCGGGTTGTCGCAATCTATTTTAAAAGCAGAAAGACTGGTGTTAAATGCTATGCAGCGAATGAGTGCCATAGCCACAAAAACCAATCAATTTGTAAAAGTGTTGGAAGGTACTAAAACCAAAGTACTTGACACCCGAAAAACAACTCCCGGCATTAGGGCATTGGAAAAATGGGCAGTAAAAATTGGCGGTGGTGAAAACCATCGTTTTGCGCTTTATGACATGATCATGCTGAAAGACAATCATATTGATTTTGCAGGAGGCATTACCAAAGCAATACAAGCTACCAAAGAATATTTAAGTGATAATAGACTGCACTTAAATATTGTGGTTGAAGCAAGAAGCTTGAAAGAAATTGAAGAAATTTTAAACAACGAAGGTGTCTATCGCATTTTGATTGACAATTTTAATATTGAAGACACTAAAAAAGCCGTTGCATTGATAGCCGGTAAGTGCCAAACAGAATCTTCTGGTGGTATCACACTTGAAACCGCACGATCTTATGCCGAATGTGGTGTTGATTTTGTGTCAACAGGTGCTATTACACATTCGGTTTATAATATGGATTTAAGCCTTAAAGCAGTAGAATTTTAAGTTAAGTTGCTATGACCAAAAACATTGAGGACGCTCTTGAGAAAGTTCCCATTATTGGGTGGCTGGTAAAAGGTGCTAAAAAAGTTTCTTTGCCGGGCATTCGAGAGTTTTCACTCTATGATTTGCTGGAAACCTACATTGTTGGGATAGCTAAAGGAACCTTTTCATCCAGAGCAGGAGCTATAGCGTTTAGTTTTTTTATGGCTATTTTTCCGTTCATTCTTTTTGTTTTAAACTTGTTACCTTATGTACGCATCAGAAACTTTCAACGGGAGTTTTTAATGTTGATTGACGAATTATTACCTCCTCAAACAGCCGAGTTTTTTCAACCCATAATGCAGGATATTGTTGCCAATCCCAGAGGAAGCCTGTTGTCATTCACTTTGATTCTGGCTATTTTCTTGATGTCAAACGGGGTGAATGCTATTTTCAGTGGTTTTGAGTATTCATTTTACGTTCGAAAAAAACGCTCAGTATTGCGTCAATATATGATTGCAGTAGGTGTTTCCGTTTTTTTGGCATTGGTGCTTTTTGCTTCTGTGATAGGTTTGCTAATCGGGCAGTATATAGTAATGAATTTGAATGAAGAAGCCAGATTGCTGGATAGTTTAGCCTGGATTTCCATTTTACGTTATATTTCATTTGTGGTGTTGATTTATATCATCATTGCCACGCTCTATTACTTTGGCACCAAAGAAAGCCGTGCTTATCGATTTTTCTCGTTGGGTGCTGTAATCACAACAGCCCTTTTTATGTTAACCACTTATTTGTTTGGAATTTATATTGAAAATTTTTCGGCTTATAACGAGCTCTATGGTTCTATTGGAGCTTTGCTGATTATGATGTTGTATGTTTGGATAAATTCAAACCTTTTGTTACTGGGTTTTGAACTCAATGTTACGCTACACAGGCTAAAGACCCGAAAAAAAACGAAATAAGATGAATTATTTTGTTGACGTTATATTGCCCGTCCCTATTCAAAAATTTTTTACTTACAGCATCAACAAAGAGGAGGCTTTGTTTCTAAAACCCGGTATGCGGGTAACTGTCCCTTTCGGGAAATCTAAAGTTTATACCTCTATTGTTTATGGAGTGCATTCACAAGTGCCCGGTTTATACCAAACCAAAGAAATTGAACAAATTCTGGATGAAAAACCCATTGTAAACCAAATTCAAATCAAGCATTGGGAATGGATAGCCTCTTATTATATGTGTACAGTGGGCGAAGTGATGAAAGCTGCTTTGTCGAGAGCTTTTTTGCTGGAAAGCGAAACGCTGCTGTCACTCAATAATCAAGCTGTAATAGATTTCAACACACTATCTGAAGATGAATACTTGCTTGTGGAAGCCTTGCAGCTTCAAAGCGAATTGCGCATTCAGGACATTCAGGCAATAGTGAATAATCCTTCTGTTTTTCCGATGATTAATCGCCTGATTGAAAGAAATATAGTAGTTGCCAAAGAAGAAGCCATTGAGCAATACAAACCCAAATGGGTAAAATATGTCGCGATAAAAGAGCAATACAATTCTGATGAAGGATTAAAAGAACTTTTTGAAATGCTTTCAAACGCAGGAAAACAAAGAGAAGTGGTGCTTTCTTATTTTCAATTAAAGTCTGTTGCAAAAAAAAATATTTCGCTCAAAGAATTGCAGGAAAAAAGCAATGTTTCGCCATCTATCATCAAATCATTGGTTGATAAAGAAATACTCGAAATTTTCGAAATTCAAAGAGACCGGGTTCAGTTTCAGGGTGAGACTATTTCTGCCATAAAAGAATTGAGTAAGTTTCAGCAACAAGCTTTTGCCGAAATTAAAACCGGTTTTCAAACGCACGACATCACACTTTTGCACGGTGTAACTTCCAGCGGTAAAACCGAAATTTACGTAAAACTAATTCAGGAAGTGATTGCCACCGGAAAACAAGTGCTGTATATGCTTCCTGAAATTGCACTAACCACACAAATCATCAGCCGATTGCAGTTGTATTTTGGCGATAAAATTTCGGTCTATCATTCAAAATATTCCATTCACGAAAGGGTAGAGGTGTGGAACAACGTAATGAATGAAAACCCAAAAGCGCAAATTGTTTTGGGCGCACGCTCTTCCTTGTTTTTGCCTTTTCAAAACCTGGGGTTGGTAATTGTAGATGAAGAGCACGAGCCTTCATACAAGCAGTACAGCCCTGCCCCTAGGTACAACGCTCGCGATAGTGCCATTGTTCTCGCCGGTTTTCACAAGGCAAAAGTGTTGTTAGGCTCGGCTACACCGGCCATGGAAACTTACTTCAACGCCCGTGAAAACAAATTCGGGCTCGTAACGCTCACTGAAAGGTTTGGCGAAATTAAAATGCCGGAGATTGAATTGGTAAACCTACGCGAAAGCTATCACAAAAAGAAAATGAAGGGGCATTTTTCAATGCAATTGCTGGAAGCCATTCAGGAAACGCTCGACCGAGGTGAGCAGGTATTACTTTTTCAAAACAGAAGGGGATTTTCACCCACGGTAGAATGTATTACCTGCGGTCACTCACCACAATGTCCCAATTGTGATGTAACACTCACTTATCATCAGCATAAAAGCCAATTGCGTTGCCATTATTGCGGTTATCATATTGCAATGCTGCAAGCTTGTATGGCCTGCGGAAGCGGGCAGCTCGATACGAAGGGTTTTGGCACCGAGCAAATCGAAACCGAATTGAAAGCCCTCTTTCCCAACAAAAAAATCACCCGGATGGATCAAGACACCACACGCGGAAAACACGCTTTTGAAAAACTGATTGAAGGTTTGGAACAAGGTGAAACCGATATTATGGTAGGTACCCAAATGCTTACCAAGGGTTTAGACTTTAGAAATGTTTCATTGGTAGGGGTGATGAATGCTGATAATCTTTTTAACTATCCTGATTTTAGAGCACTGGAGCGTAGTTATCAGTTGTTGTCGCAATTTGCAGGAAGGGCAGGGCGCACTGATAAGCAGGGTAAGGTAATCATCCAAACATACAATCCTCAGCATTTGATTCTTCAAAAAGTGGTGGCACACGATTTTGAAGGGATGTACCAATCGCAATTGGAAGAGCGGTTTCAATTTAAGTACCCGCCTTACTACCGGATGATTAAAATAGTTATTAAAGATAAAAAATTCAATAAAATGCAGTTGGCCGGAAACTGGTTGGGGCAGGCATTGAAAAATGTGTTTAAAGAAAATGTCTTAGGTCCCGAGCAACCACCTATAGGGAGAATTAGAAATGAATATATTACCCATATTTTGATTAAAATTCCCAAAAATCAGTCGTTGGTAAAGTCGAAAGAAGCTATCCGAAAAATAGAAAAAGCGTTTCTTTCAATAAAAGAATTCAGGAGTGTAAAATTGACTTTGGATGTAGATAGCTATTAGCCAAAAGATGAGCTGAGAGCTTCCACCAAATCAGCTTTTTTGTTTCTACTTAGCGGTAAAAACTCTTTTTCGATTTCTACGGCTTTACTATTATAACGTTCTACTTTTTCGAGGTTAACAATATACGATTTATGAATTCGTAAAAATCGATCCTTGGGCAGTAAAGCAGCAAACGATTTCATTGTAGAAAGCACAACAAGTGATTCGTGGTCAGTTACCAGTTTTACATAATCACCCAGTGCTTCAATATATTTTAACTCGTTTAAGAAGACCTTGCGCTTTTTAAGATTGCTTTTTACAAAAATGAAATCTTCATCATCAAAACCTTCGTCATTTTTGAGTTTATAGTTGGTAATCGCTTTATGTACGGCGCTTAGAAAACGTTCTTTGGTTATGGGCTTTCTTAAATAATCAACAGCATCATAATCAAATGCTTTAAAAGCATATTTTGTCTTGCCTGTAATAAAAATAATTTGTGGTTTTTGTTGTAAATCATCAAGCAAGTCAAAACCGGAAAGTATTGGCATTTCAATGTCTAGAAATACTAAATCTATTTTGTTGTTGAGCAATCCCATTTTTGCTTCAATAGCATTGTTATATTCTGCAACAAGGTTTAATGAAGGGTGACCTTGAACAAGTCTCACGATTGAGAGGCGTTGTAAACTGGAATCGTCTACAATTACGCAATTAAGTACTACTTTTTCCACTAATGTCCCAATTATTAAGTAGGACAATATTAAACAAAATATCGATAAACTGCAACATTTTTTATGTTAATCGTTTAAAATTTAAGAAGTTTAACGACCTTTTGTAAGAACAAAAATTAACGATAGAAAAGCTTTTGTAAATTGATAATTTAATTCTATTTTTGCACCCTCGTTTGCCTGAGTAGATTAGGCAGCTGAAAATTAGTTAATTAATAAAAACATTTTTTATGAATCATTACGAAACTGTTTTCATCTTAAATCCCGTTTTATCTGAAGATCAGGTAAAGGAAACAGTAAAGAAATTTGAAGATTTTCTTGTTTCAAACGGAGCTAAGATGATATCCAAAGAAAATTGGGGCCTTAAGAAACTGGCTTACCCAATTCAACACAAAAAAAGTGGTTTTTACCACTTGTTTGAATTCACTGTTCCCGGTGAAGTTATCAATTCTTTTGAAGTAGAATTTAGAAGAGACGAGCGTGTGATGCGTTACTTAACCGTAAAGCTTGACAAGTATGCCATTGAGTGGGCAGAGAAGAGAAGAAACAGAAACAAAGAAAACGCAACTGCTTAATTATGTCAACACTAGAACAACAATCTAAAGGAAAAAAAGACGGCGAAATCAGATATTTAACGCCGCTTAACATCGATACAAGCAAAAACAAAAAATACTGCCGTTTTAAAAAATCAGGCATTAAGTATATCGATTATAAAGATGCAGATTTCTTATTGAAGTTTGTAAATGAGCAAGGAAAATTATTGCCAAGAAGACTTACAGGTACTTCTTTGAAATATCAGAGAAAAGTGGCTGTTGCCGTAAAAAGAGCACGTCACCTGGCATTAATGCCTTATGTAGCCGATTTATTAAAATAAAAATAGCAATACCATGGAAGTAATCTTAAAAAACGACGTTGAAAATCTAGGATTTGCAGACGACATCATAACTGTAAAAAACGGTTATGCAAGAAACTTTTTGATTCCACAAGGGCACGCTATTTTAGCTACACCTTCAGCAAAGAAAATGCTTGCAGAAACATTGAAGCAACGTGCTTACAAAGAGCAAAAATTGGTTGACGATGCTAAAAAGCTAGCTTCAAAATTAAGCTCTTTAGAGATTAAATTAGTTGCCAAAGTAGGTGAAGGCGACAAGCTTTTTGGATCTATCTCAAATGCTGATGTTGCAACAGCTCTTGAAAATGAAGGAGTTGCTCTTGAGAAAAAATACATCACTATTCCCGGTGGTTTAATCAAGAGAACCGGTCAATATGAAGCTTCAGTTCGTTTCCACCGAGAGGTGGTCGCTACACTGCCTTTTACGGTAGTTGCAGAGGCTAAATAATTTGATTTTATACAACCTTAAAGCCTTTTGAAACAATTTCAAAAGGCTTTTTTTATTTACAGAAGATGAAATACACCAGACTCACCAAAGAACAATTGGAAGCTCTTCACGAAGAATTTGCCAGATTTTTGGCAACTCAATCCATAACGGCAGATGAGTGGGAAAAGCTGAAAAAAGACAAACCCGGCATAGTAGAGGACGAGCTGGATGTTTTTAGTGATTTGATTTGGGAAGGAACCTTAAATAAAGTAAACTATCTTGAAAACTGGAGTGAGCAGCAGGTGTTTTTATTTCATTTTAAAGAAAGTAATATCCATTTGATAGCAATAAAAGTTTCCAACCCTTCAATTAACCTGATTACTGAAGAAGGCTTAAAATGGTTGGAAAAAAATATTGGAGAAGATGAAGTTGAAATACTTGAAGCCGAAAAGCAATATACACTGGAGCCCAATCTGGAGAAATTTAACTTTATTAAAGAAGGAGCAATAATTTCAGAAGGAGAGTTTTATACTACCCTGAACAACCTGCTCAAATAGTTATTCATAGCGCAACGATTCTATCGGGTCAAGTTTTGCCGCCTTGGCCGCAGGATAGGAACCTGCAATCACCGCAACAATAAATGAAATTATCACCGCAGCTACCATAGCTATAATGTGTATTGAATATTCAAATCCCAGTGCTGTTGACAATAAGAATACACCCGCTACCCCAAAAAATATCCCCACTAATCCACCCAACTGGCCAATTATTACAGTTTCAATTATAAATTGATTGGCAATCGTGCTGCGTTTTGCGCCTAATGATTTTCTAACACCAATTTCTCTTGTGCGTTCAGTTACAGAAACCAGCATAATATTCATTAAGGCAATAGAAGAGCCCAGAATGGTGATGATGCTTATTATCCAAGCAGCTACTTCAAGGTATTTAGTGATACTGGCAATCCGGTTTATCAAATCATCACTGCGCACCATCCCAAAATTATTTTCTTCAATGGGGTTTAATCCGCGAATGTTTCTAAAAACAATAATTGCTTCTTCCTGAGCCGCATCAAGCATTTCAGCATTATCAACCATTACACTGATATTGTAATTGATATTGGGTCTTGAAAAAATACTTCTTGCTGCCTGAATGGGTATCAGCACCCTTAAATCCTGATTGTTACCAAAGGTCGAACCTTTTTGTTTTAAAACACCCACCACCGTAAATTTTGCACCTCTCACACTAATGACCTTGCCGATAGGGTTGTCGTTTGGGAACAGGCTTTTTACAATGTCAGAGCCAATGACACAGACATTGTTGTTATTAAGAATGTCAAATTGGTTAAATTCCCTTCCGTCAGTTAATTCAAACCCGGAGTTATTGATAAAATTTTCATTGACCCCCACCACCTGAACTTCGGGGTCTGTTTTTAAATTTTCAAATTTTATTTCGGCAGATCCTGTGCCGGTAAACGACACACCTACCCGTGTTGTTGGAAACTGAAACGTTTCTTCAAACTGCCTGATATCACGATAGCTGATTACCGGGTGTATCCGGTCACGTTGACCGGAAAACTGAAGGTCAAAACTATACCGCTGTAGCGTAAATGTGTTTGCTCCCATTGAAGCAAAATCGCCGGCGAGTGTATTCTCAAAAGACTTTATAAAACTCAAAATACCCACCAATGCAAAAACCCCAAATGCTATTATCAATATGGTCAATATTGTTCTAAGCAGTTGAGTGCGTATGGAATCGATTGCTATTCTAATATTTTCTCCTAAAAGCTGATACATACAATTTGAACTATGAGTCAGTAAAGAAATGTTTTTGTTACATTTTCTTGCAGTTTTAATTTTTCTGCCAATGTTTATACTTTAAAAAGCAGGAAAAAAATAATAAAAATAACTTCAAACGTGCATTTCATCGAAAATAAATGCAATACGTCGTTAAATAATTGTTTTTCACTACATTTGTTTCGCCCTAATTTTACTTTAACCTATGAAAAAGCATTATTTTCTATTATACTGCTTGTTTGCTTTTGCTGCTGTTTTTTCTCAGGAAGGAAATGTCGGCATAAATACTGTTAAGCCTGAACAAAAACTTCATATAGCCGGTGCTGATTCATCATTCAGAGTTGAGATGCTAGATAGTATCAACAACATTTCAAACCGTAGCCCAATTAATGCACCTCTTTATGTGGATTCTGATGGAGTTTTAACATTGGAATTTGATTTGTTGTACAATGAAAATAGTACTAATACAATTGACAGCAACTCACCATCGTCGTCAATTTTTCAGTTTGGTGTCGAAAACTTTGATCAGGAAATATTTTCTAAAACCGTAACTGTTGCAAGACCTTCTTATTTAGAAGTCAAATTTAGTCTCAGTTTTGAGGTGTATTTAAATGATAATCTTGAAATAATTACTGACCAAATTGCAAGGGTAATCCGAAACTATATTTTATTAAACGGCAGTACTGCCAGAAAATATGGAATGACTTCAAAATGTTATATCAACTCTCACGATGAAGGTGTTAACACAACTTATTTTAATAATGCTTCTACTTATATATTTCTTCCGGTTGGCACTCATACCATCAGTTTTTATGGCAGTGTGGGAAGTGGTTCATTGATAGACCCTACCTATGTGAAATTTGGAGTAGATCAGGATCAAATTTTGATGCGATTATATTAATTCTTAAAGCTTATGAAAAATTTTCACACAACGTCTTTAATTATTTTTATGTCCTATTCAATTTTTGGACAAGTAGGTATTGGCACTTCAAATCCGGAGGCTGCTTTGCATATTGCCGGTGAAAATTCAACAATTAGAATTGAAGGTCTAAGTGAGGCTAATGACCCTTTAAATGATGGGCTGAGGTTAATGCCAACTTATGTTGACAAGAATGGGGAAATTACACTTTCGCCTTCCGGGGCTGGAACCAGTTCAATACATTTAATTGACGCTTCTTATGCTTTTGAAAAGACTGTAGTTGCTAATAACAACAATGTTCCGAGAACAATAACTCATATTTATAGTTATGATATAACATTGACTTCAGAGGTGTTTATTGAAGTTAAATACAGTTTGTCTTTCAACATTTTTTCAACTTACAATCCGGTTAATCAAACAGGTGTTAGAATTTTTGATGGTAAGTCCAGACAGGTCAAGACATACTTTACTATAGACGCTAATCCTACTCTATATGGACAAATTAGCCAAAACTATTATAATGTATCCACAGGCGGCGGCCCGGGCACCTTCTACAACAACGGTTTTGCATACATTGCTTTGCAGCCCGGTACTTACACATTAAATTTTTTTGTTGATATAGCCGGACATGATAACAATACAACAGCGGTGGTATTGGGAGGAGATGAATCTTTGTTAAGAATTAGATTCTATAATTAGAAAATTATGAAAAATATACTATTCTTGTTATTTCCGGTATTTACTTTTGCTCAGGTTGGAATTTACACTTCAAACCCCGAGTCAACAGTGCATGTAGCCGGCGAAAATTCAGCTGTAAAAATAGAGGGCTTAAGTGCTCAATATAATCTAAACAATATGGGGGATGAATCATCATCCAGAGTATTTGTCGATAAACATGGCGATTTGGTTTTAGGTTCCAGGAGTGATAATATTCGTTTTATTTTGGACAGTGAGGATTATATTCCCAACAACAGAGAGCAAAAAGTAGTGCAAACAGGTACCGGTGATAACTTTACATATTTAGTGCCTGGTAATTACACTTTCCCTTCTTTTACTTTAACAGAACACGCGGTTATTGAAATAAACTACTCACTTAGCTGGCGAATTGAAAGAAATGTTCCTCAAAAAATAAATGATAATGGAGCGAGAACAGTAAAATCCACTGTTTTTATTTATGATCATTCAACCTCATCCTATTTACCGGGCACTTATGCATTAACTGCACAATTTTATTCCAATGGTAGTTCGACCAGAGGAGCAGACCGGTTTTTTTATAATACAGGCTCAGACTATGTGTCATTACCCCCGGGAACCTACACGGTTCATTTTGGAGGACTGGTTGGAGCACAGGGGAATGATAATATAATGGCCTATTTTGGTGCAGATAAAGACCAGTTGCAAATACTGGTATACTACTAAATTTTTAAATACTTCTTGATTTTTTAAATGGCTTTTTGACAAGAATTAAAGATATTTGTGTCATAAAGTCTATCAAATGTCTAAAAAGCCATCAGTACCTAAAGGAACCCGCGATTTTTCACCCGCCGAAGTTGCCAAGCGCAACTATATAATGCAAACCATTAAAGAAAAGTTTCAACTATTCGGCTATCAGCCCATTGAAACCCCTTCTTTTGAAAACTCAGAGACTTTATTGGGAAAATATGGCGAAGAGGGCGACCGGCTTATTTTTAAAATATTAAATAGTGGTGATTATTTAAGTAAAGTAGATGATTCCGCTTTACGCGAAAAAAACAGCAACAAAATTTCTCCTCAAATATCTGAAAAAGCCCTACGTTACGACCTTACGGTTCCTTTTGCACGGTATGTAGTACAGCACCAAAACGAAATTACCTTTCCGTTTAAACGCTACCAGATGCAAGCTGTGTGGCGGGCAGACCGACCCCAAAAAGGACGTTTTAGAGAATTTTGGCAATGCGACGCCGATGTGGTGGGTTCAAAATCATTGTGGCAAGAGGTAGAGTTGGTTCAACTGTATGACGATGTTTTTAATCAACTGCAACTCAAAGGAGTCACCATAAAAATAAATAACAGAAAAATCCTTTCCGGCATCGCCGAAATGATGGGTGCTGAAAATAAGCTCATCGATTTTACGGTGGCTCTGGATAAACTCGACAAAATAGGCGAGGAGGGGGTGATTAACGAAATGCTTGCCAAAGGCATTGAGCAAACAGCCATCGATAAATTAAAACCTTTGTTCTCACTTACCGGAAATACAGAAGCGCGTCTCTCCAAGCTCAGAGAACTGCTTGCAGCCTCACCCACAGGGTTAGAAGGTGTTGATGAGGTTGCCTTTGTTGTTAACTCAGTAAACGAGCTGGGTTTAAAAGCTTCTACTATTGAGCTGGATGTAACACTTGCCCGCGGGCTTGATTACTATACCGGAGCCATTTTTGAAGTTGCCCCACCACAGAACGTGCAAATGGGAAGCATTGGAGGTGGCGGCCGCTATGACGACCTTACAGGAATCTTTGGATTAAAAGGTGTGAGCGGTGTGGGTATTTCTTTTGGTTTGGATAGGATTTATCTGGTGCTGGAAGAGTTGGGACTTTTCCCAACGACCGTTGAAGAAAATACCAAAGTGCTGTTTATCAATTTTGGAGAAAAAGAAGCACTGTATGCTCAAAAAGCCATTGCTCATTTAAGAGATAATAACATCCCGGCAGAACTTTATCCCGACGCTGCTAAAATGGGCAAACAAATAACCTATGCAGATAAGCGAAATATACCATTTGTAGCACTTGCCGGAGAAACCGAAATCAATAAAAGCAGTTACACCTTAAAAAACATGAAAACGGGTGAACAACAAGAGGTTATGCTGAATGAATTAGATGATATATTGAATTAAATTTTCAAGTAAAAATAAAAAATCCCCAATTTTCATTGGGGATTTTTTGTAGCGTGGGGGGGACTTGAACCCCCGGCCTCCGGGTTATGAATCCGACGCTCTAACCAGCTGAGCTACCACGCCATCTAATTCCCGCGTAGGCGGGAATCTCGTTATTTTATTTTCAATTTTAAATCAGTAACTTTATCAAATCCCTCTTTACATCTTTTCGCGAAAACAAAAACTTCAAACCCCATTTTTTGAGTGCGCAAATATATAAACATTTTGTAGTTGCACAAAGCTTTATTTTCAGAAAATGTTTTTTAAAATCTTTTCTATTTTCAATTTAATATCTATATTGTGCGTCAACTAACTTACACAAAATGGAAAGCAAAGAAAAATTTGAGATGGAGTTTCCAATACAGGTTTCACCGGCTCTTCTTTACCAATATATATCCACACCTTCCGGACTTTCTGAGTGGTATGCTGAAAATGTAAATTCGCGCGGCGAGGTATTTACTTTTATCTGGAACGGCTCTGAAGAAAATGCCAAACTGGTGGGCAAAAAAAATGAAGAACGTGTAAAGTTTAAGTGGATCGCCGATGAAGGGACTGATTATTTTTTTGAAATGCGCATTCAGGTGGATGAAATCACCAAAGATGTATCATTAATGATAACTGATTTTTCGCATCCCGATGAAATAGAAGAAAATAAAATGCTTTGGGAAAACATGGTATCAGACCTGAAACATACCTTAGGTTCTGCTTAAATACTACCCAAAATCTTGGTATCTTTGGCTCGTTTTATCAAACGGGCTTTTTTTATGATTAACCTTAACGGAAAATTGTTTTCAGCAAGCGATGTTTCAATTTCACCATACAACAGAGGACTTCTCTATGGCGATGCTGTTTTTGAAACCTTACGTATTTCTTCCGGAAAAATTTTGTTTTGGGAAGACCATTATCTAAGATTGATGGCCTCGATGCGCATTTTAAGAATGGAAATTCCCATGGATTTTACGATGGAATATCTTCAGGAGCAGGTGCTTAATACTGCTTCAGCCTCTTTTGGTAATGCTGCTGCCTTAAAATCAAGAATAACTGTTTTTAGAAATGAAGGCGGACTCTACACACCCGATGAGCTTTCTGTTTCTTATATAATTACTGTAGGCGAATTGGACACGCCGTTTTATTTAATCAATCAGCAGGAGTTTGAGGTGGAATTGTTTAAAGACCATTATGTCAACTCGGGTTTGCTTTCAACCATTAAGTCAAACAATAAAATTGTTCATGTTTTAGGGGGGATTTATGCCAAAGAAAACGGCTATCAAAACTGCTTGTTACTCAATGAACACAAAATGGTGGTTGAAGCATTGAACGGAAACCTTTTTCTTGTTTCCGGAAAAACCATCAAAACCCCGCCTATTACTGATGGTTGCTTAAGGGGAATTATTAGAAAACAATTGCTCGATTTGGCCAAACAACTGCCCGAATACACTTTTGTGGAAGAAACCATTTCGCCCTTTGAACTTCAAAAGGCTGATGAACTATTTATAACCAATGTGGCTTCGGGTATTCAGCCAATTACTAAATACAGAAAAAAAGTATATCAAACCGAAGTTGCCAAAGAGTTGATTACCAAGTTGAATGTAAAAATGAGACTTAGTTAAAATTAGGATTTTCCGGAGCATTGGACCAGATGATGTACTCACCGCCAAACTCCATCATTTTTTCTTTCCAAAAGGTTTCGTTGTCTTTTAATAGCAAAGCGTTTTTGTAGATGTTTTTGACAACTATCCAACTGTTCATAGACAATTCTTTTTCCAGTTGGTCAACGTCCCAACCTGAATAGCCTAAAAAGAATCTGATTTCAGAAGAGTTTATTTTGCCAAACTGAAGCAATTGGGTAACCGTATCAAAGTCGCCTCCCCAGTAAATTCCGTTAGAGATTTCCACGCTATTGGGAATCAAATCGGGTATGGTATGTATAAAGTACATATTATCCTGTTCTACCGGGCCGCCATTGTAAACCAATAAGTCTGAATTGATGGTAGGTATTAAGTCTCGAATGCTGTATTCCAGCGGTTTGTTTAAAATAAAACCCACAAAGCCACTTTCATTGTTTTCGGCAAGCAGTACAACACTTCTGTTAAAGGAAAGGTCTCCTATAATGGAAGGCTCAGCAACCAGTAAATGTCCTTTGTCTGGTTTTAGCATAGAAAATAAGTTATTGTTAACTCTAAAGCTAATTATTTTTTGCTACAAAAAAAAATAAAGTTTCAAATTTGAACCCATAACAAAAAGCCCTGAACAATGTCAGGGCTTGAGAATAAGATTTTTAAGGTAAAATTAGTTTACTGATTTTTGTAGATCAGCACCTGCTTTGAATTTAACCACTTTTTTAGCAGCAATCTTGATAGTTTTACCGGTTTGAGGGTTTCTTCCTTCTCTCGCAGCTCTTTTAGAAACTGACCAAGAACCAAAGCCTACTAAAGATACTCTGTTTCCTTTTTTAAGAGATTTTTCAACATTACCCAAGAAAGATTCCAGGGCTTTTTTTGCAGCTGCTTTAGTGATTCCTGCGTCTGCAGCCATTGCATCAATTAAATCTGATTTGTTCATAATTTGATTTTTAAATTAAATGTTGGTTAAACGTAAATTATTTCGCTCTACAAATTTAATCGGATTATCGGTTCATGCAAGTAATAACGGGGGAAAACGAACTTTTTGTTGATAACTTATGTGCTTTGTTAATAAACATGAGCCCTTTTGTTTGATTTTTTCGTAAAATCTGCAAACATAAGTAATCAATAGGCTTTGGCTTGTTTTTTAATTTCAAAACCGTTTAAAAAAGAAACGATGTCCATTTTTTTCTTTCCCGGAAATTGAATTTCTTCAATTTTAATATAACCATCAACCACTGAAATTTTCATTTCTTTCTTAGTTGTAAAAATCATTCCAATAGGATAGTCGTGTTCGGCATTTTCGAAAGTACATTTGTATATTTTAATGGAAACTTCAGTATCATCCTGACTAAAATAACACCAGGCGGCAGGATAAGGGCTCAAACCTCTTATAAAGTTATAAATTTCTCTTCCCGGCCGGGTCCAGTCTATTTTTGTGTTATCAGGATGCAGTTTGTAAGCAGTTTTTAGTTCTTTTTTTTGAGGCTGTTTTGTTGTGCTAAGGTTTCCTGCTTCTATGCGTTTTACAGTTTCCAAAACCAATTCACTGCCTACAATCATCAATTTGTCGTGAAGTGTTCCCGCAGTGTCAGTTTCCAAAATTTCAACTTCCTGCTGCAGGATGATTTCGCCGGTATCGATTTTATCATCTATGAAAAAGGTGGTGATTCCGGTTTTAGTTTCGCCGTTTATAATCGCCCAATTTATAGGTGCAGCACCGCGGTATTCGGGAAGGAGGGAAGCGTGCAGGTTGAAAGTTCCTTTTTTGGGAAGTTTCCAAACGCTTTCGGGCAGCATCCTGAAAGCAACCACAATTTGCAAATCGGGCTGAAGGGCCTGTAGTTCGCGTTGAAAGTCTTCACTTTTTAAATTGGTGGGTTGCAGCACCTTCAAATTTTGAGTTAAAGCATACTTCTTTACAGCCGATTGATTTAAACTTCGACCGCGTCCGGCAGGTTTGTCGGGAGCAGTAACCACGCCCACCACATTTTTACCGTTTTCAACCAAAGCTTGGAGGGTTGCAACTGCAAAATCGGGGGTTCCGTAAAAAACTATCTTCAAATCGGGCATTAGGTTAGGGTGTATTTATTGTTTTGAGTGAGCGTTATTTTTTTAGTTTCCAAAAGGCTTTGCAATACAAAAATCACTTTTGATTCTGCAAAAGTAAGGCTTTCACAAATTTCACGCGAACTTAAAATCGATTCTTCCAGTAGTAACAGAATTTCCTGAGCAATGAGTTTTATTTCCTTGGGCGTGGGAAAGGTTTGCTGTTTGGAACACACATTGCAAATCCCGCAGGGAATGTCAGAAAAATCACCAAAATACTGAAGCACTTGGATGCTTCTGCAAACGGTGTTGTTTTCTATAAAGGCAAGGACAGCATTTACCTGATTGATTTTATTTTTGTTTTGCGATTCAACCGTTTTTGCAATTCGGTTGATTGTGCGGTCGTCTTCGCGGGGTTCAATAAAAGTAATAGAAGTGTCTGTTTTAAATAGTTTTAAGGATATAACCCGGTCGTTTTCAAACTCCTTTAACAGTTGTATGATTTCTTCTACTGCTTGTCCGCTTTTTGAAGCAATGAGTTCCAGGTCGATGGCTGTTTCTCTTTCAAAAATTCCGGAATAAAGCCGCAAGATTGTTTTCCCGATGATGGATTTTTTCAGGTTGCTTTCTATATAGTGTAAGGTTTGATTGGAAGAAAGCAAAAACTGCACTTCTGTTTTTCGGCCAAACTCAAATGATAATTTGATGATTCCCAAACGGTCTAAGGTTTGAATGGCATTGTAAGTTTTTATGGTATGCAGTTCATATTTGAGGCAGAAACTCTCAAAATTAAAATCGTGGGTGGTAAACTCCCCTTCGCCATAGGCAATGTAAAAATGATTGCACAGCTTTTTGTATACGTTTTTTAAAAAATCAATTTCAGGTAAATTGCTGATAAACTGCCTGTACACCTGCGACTTGTCTGCTTCATTAAAGAGCAATACGGCTTTTGAATATTGCCCGTCCCTGCCTGCGCGCCCGGCCTCCTGAAAATAACTTTCCAAACTTTCCGGTAAATCGATATGTATTACCGTGCGCACATTGGGTTTGTCGATTCCCATTCCAAAAGCTGTGGTAGCTACCATAATGGGTGTGGTTTCATTGAGCCAATTAGAAAGTTTTTGTTTCTTTTCTTCAGCAGTATTCCCTCCGTGAAAAAAATCGCTTTCCAGACCATTTTGATTCAGAAATCGGCTTGTTTCTTCAGTGCTTCTTCTGTTTCTTACATATATAATAGCAGGTTCACCGGGTTTTAGCAATTGAAGCAAGCGGTAGTGTTTGTCTTCTTCTTTATATACCAAATAGGCCAGATTTTCCCTGTAAAACGATTTTTGAAAAACCACCGGATTTTTTAAACGCAGTTCCAGCAGGGTGTCTTTCAAAACATCGGTTGTGGCAGTGGCGGTTAAAGCAATAAAAGGCACCTCAGGTTTGATGGTTTTTAGCAATGCAATGTTTTTGTAAGCCGGCCTAAAGTCGTTTCCCCATTGTGAAATACAATGTGCTTCGTCAATAGCAATCAGGTTGACGTTCATAGTTTCAATGCGTTGTTGAACTAGTTCTTGTTGCAGCCTTTCGGGTGAGAGGTATAAAAATTTATAATTACCGTAAATACAATTATCCAGCAACCGGTCTAAATCGTTGAGCGTTATTTTTCCCGTAAGGGCCATGCTTTTGATGCCTTTTTTATTCAAAGCATTTACTTGGTCGTTCATCAAAGCAATCAAAGGCGAAATCACAATACAAATACCTTCTTGAATGATCGCCGGAATTTGAAAACAAACCGATTTTCCACCGCCGGTGGGCAGCAAAGCAACGGTGTCTTTTTGTGCCAAAACACTTTCTATAATTTCTTCCTGCAATGGCCTGAAATTTCTGAAACCCCAGTATTGATATAGCACATCTGCCGGACTCATAGTTTGTTTTTTACTTTTTCCAGAATGAATGACAGGCGTTGTGCAACCGATAGTTTGGGAACTTCAATAGGGGAATAGCGGTAGTTTTTGTAAGTGTTTTCCAGATGGGAATGAATTTTTATTGCCTCCTCAAAACTTTCATAGCGTTCATTGTCGGTACTGTAAATTTCTTTCCAGGGGGGGAGAATAAACACCATATCATACGTATGGTTTTCACAGGTTTGATGCATTTTTTTCGGAAAAGGCGTATCAAAATAGTGTAAGTAAGCCAAAACGTCGTGAAGTCCCCGGTCGTAAAAAATGAAATCTTCTTTAGATTGTGACGATTCTTGAAACTGTTTTAACCTGCCCGCGAGTAACATTTCGCTGAAAAGCAAGGGTTTTTCAAGAAAAAGTTGTTCAATACCTTCTTCTCTGGCTTGTAAAATCACCTCGCGCGATACCTCGTGCAGGCAGGGATGCCCGCTTTTTTCAAGCTGTTTTATTAAGGTTGATTTTCCCGTTCCCGGACCACCGGTAATTACGATGCGTTTTGGTTTCAAAAGCCGAAGTATTTAAGATACAAAATACGGAAAAAGAATTGAAACCGAAGTTGTATCTTTGCATCTCATTTCCGTTGCTTAATTTTTTTCAATGAAAAATGAGTAACCTGCTGCTTCGCTTTGCTTCGTTGCCCTCGCAATGACGTGCTCGCAGTGACAATCAAGAAACTTGAAACAAGAAACATCAATACAATACAAATGAATCAAAAATCTGAAGAATTTTACAAGCGTTTGCACGAGCAATTGACTAACAATACTTTGTGGCCGGCTCCCTATTTGTACAAATTTATTGTGCCCGCCGATATTGAAAAAGTGGAGCTGGTCAAACAGGCTTTTGAAACGCATGATGCACATATTGAGACCAAATCTTCATCCAATGGAAATTACATAAGTGTATCGATTCAAGTGAAAATGAAAAACCCCGATGCTGTTATCGAAAAATATCTGGAGGTTTCTTATATAGAGGGAATAATTTCACTTTAGGATTACCTAAAACAAACATTTTTTTACTACTTTGCACGTTCATTATTTACTACACTAATTCATTACAATTTTGATAGATCAATTAGAATACAATACCGAAAGACCCAAGCTTATCATTCCCGAATATGGGCGTCATATCCAAAAAATGGTAGAGCATGCCGTAACCATTGAAAATCGTGAAGAGCGCAATAAAGTTGCTAAAAGCATCATTGCTGTAATGGGTAATTTAAATCCACATTTAAGAGATGTTCCCGATTTTCAACCGATGCTTTGGGACCAGTTGTTTATTATTTCAGATTTTAAACTGGAGGTGGATTCTCCATTTCCAATCCCCACCCGTGAAGAATTAATGGAACGACCAGACCCCTTGGACTATCCTCAAAACCACCCTAAATACCGTTTCTACGGAAACAATATTAAGCGTATGGTAGATGTGGCCAATGAGTGGGAGGAAGGCGAAAAGAAAGAGGCACTGGTTTTAACCATTGCCAACCATATGAAAAAATCATACCTCAACTGGAATAAAGATACTGTAGAAGATGATGTGATTTTTGGACATTTGTATGAACTTTCAGGAGGAAAAATCAATCTGAGAGAAAAAGCCGAAGATCTTTCCAATGCCTCTGATTTAATGAAGAGCAAAAAGAAATTTACCAACGGTACTACCGGAAAAAAGAATTTCAAAAACAGACCACGCAAGCGTTATTAAGCAAATCACTTATGGGTATTTTTAAAATTGAAGGCGGTCATAAACTAAAAGGAGAAATCCAGCCGCAGGGTGCCAAAAATGAAGCTCTTCAAATACTTTGTGCTGTTTTATTAACTCCCGAAAAAGTTGAAATTAAAAACATACCGGATATTATTGATGTCAATAAACTCATCTCGGTTTTGGAGCATTTGGGTGTTAAAATCCAGAAAAAAGGAAAAGGTCACTACATTTTTCAAGCCGATGATTTAGATTTGGATTATCTGGAGTCTGAATTATTCAAGCAGGAAGGAAGCTCATTGCGAGGCTCGATTATGATTGTGGGTCCGCTTTTGGCTCGTTTTGGAAAAGGCTATATTCCGCGTCCCGGGGGTGATAAAATAGGAAGAAGAAGACTGGATACCCACTTTGAAGGTTTTATCAATCTGGGAGCAAAATTTCGCTACAACCGTGAAGAACGCTTTTATGGTGTAGAAGCTCCTGACGGGTTAACAGGTACTTATATGTTGCTTGACCAAGCATCAGTCACCGGTACAGCCAATATTATTATGGCAGCTGTTTTGGCAAAAGGCACAACCACTATTTATAACGCTGCATGTGAACCTTACCTGCAGCAGCTTTGTAATATGCTCAACAGCATGGGAGCAAATATCCAAGGCGTTGGCTCCAATTTATTGACTATTGATGGTGTAAAGTCACTCAAAGGCTGCACACACACCATTTTGCCGGATATGATTGAAATTGGCAGCTGGATTGGTCTAGCGGCTATGACCCGCAGTGAAATCACCATCAAAAACGTGAGTTGGGAAAACCTTGGGATCATCCCTGATACTTTCAGAAAACTGGGAATCACCCTTGAAAAACACGGTGATGATATTTTTATCCCCGAGCAGGACCACTATGAAATTCAAAACTACATCGACGGTTCTATATTAACCATTGCCGATGCACCCTGGCCGGGCTTTACGCCTGATTTGTTAAGCATCGTTTTGGTAGTGTGCACGCAGGCCAGAGGTAGTGTGCTCATTCATCAAAAAATGTTTGAAAGCCGTTTGTTTTTTGTAGATAAATTGATTGATATGGGAGCTAAAATCATCCTTTGTGATCCACACAGGGCTACGGTTATTGGTCACGATTTTCAGTCGATGTTAAAAGCTACTACCATGGTTTCGCCGGACATCAGGGCCGGTATTGCCTTGTTGATTGCTGCGCTGTCAGCAACCGGAACAAGTATTATTCATAACATCGAGCAGATTGACCGCGGTTATGAAAATATTGAGGAGCGTTTGCAGGCCATTGGTGCCAAAATCACCCGAATCGAGTAAAATCAATCCGGAATTTTTGTTGCCTGCCAGTTCACCACCTGCCACTTTTTGTCACGTTTTATAAAAGTGCCGCTGTTGTAATAATACTGCACAGCTTCACCGGTAGTGCCTTTCATTTTAAAGGCAACCACAGCCATATCGCCATACACCCGGACTTGAATTTCTTCGGCTGTAAAAACAGTTTTTGGTGTGTCTGAAACATCCCTTCCATTTTCAAAACCCGCCATAATTTGTGCTTTTCCAAAACGGGAGCCGTTGGAGCTAGTGTAAATCAAATCTTCTGCCCAAAAGTTTTCGTGGGTTTCCCGGTCGTTATTGCTAGCGCCTTCCAGAAAGTTGTGGAGAAGGTGGGTTAGTGCTTCTTTCTCATTTACCTGACTGTTTGAGGGGAGATTCAGCATAAGCAAAGCTGTAAATATGAGCATGTTTTTCATAGTATGGTTTTTAGATTATTAAAAGTAGGTAATTTTTCAGATAAATTTCAACACCCATTTTTTTAAGTCATAAACCTTATTGAATTTAGTATTTAGCGGATTTAACTTTAACTCACTTTTAGAACTGAAAATAAATAAACTGTTCCCCGCTGCCTTGCGCAATCAAAAGCAGGAATACCATAACCGCCCATACTGTTGCAAACAGCCAGGCCGGTAAATTTTCAGCGACCATTTTAACGGTATGACGGCGCATATACCAATGGGTTAGAAATAATGCAACTGTAATGATACCTACCTTCAACAAATCAAAATACCCAAGAAGCATCACTCCATCCGGGTTTAAAAACAACATAGACTCAATCATCGTTTGTGCCGTGCTGAATTCCCGCGCCCTGAAGAACACCCAGGTAAAATTGATACAGGTAAAGGTTAAAAAGGCAAAAAAGATTCCGTTCCAGAAATTGATTTTAATGGGCACTTTGTGTTTGAATACTTTTTCAATCACGAGATAAATACCATGCAAGGCACCCCAAACCACAAAGGTCCAGGCCGCGCCGTGCCAAAGGCCTCCCAGTAACATGGTAATCATCAGGGCAGCATACATTCTTGTTACCCCAAACCGGTTTCCACCCAGCGGAATGTATTAATAATCGCGCAACCAGGTGGAGAGTGAAATGTGCCAACGTTTCCAGAAATCAGAGAATCCATTAGCACCATAGGGATACATAAAGTTATGCGGGAGAAGGATACCCAACATCATGGCAATGCCAATGGCACAAGTGGAGTAGCCGGCAAAGTCAAAGAATATCTGCCCGGAAAACGCCAGTGTTCCCGCCCAGGCATCCCAGAAATTAAGGGCTTCTTTAGCTCCAAACACTGTATCTGAGGTGTCTGCCATTAGTGTGTCTGCCATAACTACTTTTTGAAAAAGCCCCAGGGTCAATAAAAACAGTCCCCAGATGAATTGATTCGCAGTCGCCTTTTTTTCTTCATAAAATTGGGTGACAAGTTCCTTGGCCCTCACAATAGGACCGGCAACCAACTGCGGGAAGAAGGTGACGTAAAGTGCAAAATCTAAAAAAGTTTTAGCACGCTCTGTTTTTTGATTATACATGTCTATGGTATATGACATGGTTTGAAATGTATAAAACGAAATACCCATAGGCAAAAGAATGTCCAGGGGTTGGGTTTGATAGCCATAACCGTAGGTGTTTGCAACAGCTGTAAAATTATCCAATAAGAAATCCCGGTATTTAAAAAATGCTAAAAACCCAAGGTTGACTACTAAACTGAGCAACAACCACAATTTTCGTTTGCGCAGGTTTTGCTCAACAGCCAATTTATTACCGGCAGTCCAGTCTACTACCGTTGAAATCCAAAGTAAAACAACCAATGGCGGATTCCAGAATCCGTAAAATACATAACTGGCCAGCAGTAACATTCTTTTTTTTCCTGTCCAATTAAATATTTTAGTGTAGTAAAGCACTAACACTACAGCCAAAAACACGAAGAAACTTAGTGAGTTAAATAACATGATTAATTGGTTTTTAGGTTAGTGATGAGGTTTTCTTCTAGAAGTATTTCAACCAGATTCCGGGTAAATATATCGGCATCTGTTGCAGATAAGTGAGACTATTCAATGGTTTTGAAGTTTTTAAGGTTTTCATAATCCTGAAAATGAATGGCCGGTGTATTTGCTTGTACAACCAGTTCGTCCCAAAACTCAGCTCGGGGTGTGATCATTTTTTCCAATTCGTCAAAAAAACCATCAGAGGGTGAACGCAGCAAAATAACTTGTCCGCCACGGGCTTTAAATTTTTCGAGGTCTTTTAAGAAAAATGCTATGGTTCCTTCTTTGTCGGGTGGGGGAGGTTTGGGTTCTGAAGTCAGCATCGATTTCCAAACGGCCTTGATAGAGTTGGCAAATGCGGTATCGGTGACCATGCGTTCTTTCATACGCACATTTCTATAAATATCAATATCTTGAAACCTTCTGAAGGGTGGTTCTTTTGGTTTCGCAGTGCGGTTGGGCAATTCGATGGTATTTAACAAGGCTTTTAAATTGATGTCGTCATACCAGGCTTCATCATCATTTGAAATGAATGCCAATGAATTTTGTAAAGGAATGGACAAAATAAAATTGAGACGCTGTGCATAAGTTCGGTTTTTATAAAATTCAGACCTAGACGATGCCCTGAACCAAGGCGGCGCTTGCTCAAAAGTGGTAGAAAAAAATAAAGGCGGCGTGACCCCAACAATTACGGTTCCTTTAAACTGGGTATTTTCAACAATATCATGAAAAGTGGGCAGTGGTGTGGAACCTGGATTGGCCAGTTGAATGGGTTTGATGCCAGTTAAGGCCTCCCATTCATGCACCTGAACATTAAAAAGCACACGGGATGACCCGATGAGAACCACATCATTTTCTGTTGCTTTATCTACTTTGGCACGTATTGTTGCCCAAAGGTGCTTATCGTCATCTATGTCGGGAATATAGCCTTGAGAACGCCAGTAAATTTCCCAGATGGTGATGCTTATCAGGCTTAAAATCACCGCCAGAATTAAGGTTTGTTTGAGTTTCATATGTTGGTTAATTGGTTGGTTTTAATATTGCTAGGTCATATTTGTTTAATTTTAAGGTTTAGGTGTCAATTAAGTTGTACTGTCACCAGGTAGTTATCAAATGGACTGTTAACAACAGGCATTATAAAACAAGTAGTACTTATAAGCTATTAAAAAGTAATTTTCATGAACGTCATTCAAAAAAGGAGGGAGGAAAAATTTGAAGAAAAAAAAGATTCATCCCACCCTATTTAATCATAAGGTTAATATTTGGGGATGAATCAATGTCACTATTGATTACAAAAGTCTAATGTACTAAAAATGTTTTAATTACAAACAAAAAATATTTAGAAGAGATAATTAACAGGAATAATTTTATTCTTTATTCTTATTCATTTCATCCAGCAGTTTTCTGTTGAGTTGCTGTTCGCGTTCCAAAGAGCGTTGGCGATATTGCTCAAACTCCTTTTCGAGCTCGTCAAACCTTCTTTTTGTATCGCGGGTAATCACGTTACTGTTTTTGAATTTATAGATGAATAAAAATAAAATGAAGGTGAGAGAGATTATCAAAGTCCAAACTAAAGCGTTGTATGAAGTTTTTGTTGTTTGAATGCCTAAAAACGAAATTTCATTTTCCCTCTGCTCAGTTTCTTGAAGGGTATTTTGAGTCTCTTGCAAAGTATTCTGAATAAGTCCCAGTTCTATTTGTTGCGACTCCAATTCCCCTTGCATCTGGGAAAGGGCAATTTTATATACCGATATACTATCAAGTGTACTTTTTTTAAGGCTGTTTAAATCAGCCCGCCTAACAACTTTAAACTCTTGATAGTTGTTTGAGCGGTTATAAACTTCATCAAACTGGTTTTCCAGCGTGTTTTCAGTTTGAGAAAAACCAACAGTCACAGTAAAAAGCAGGAATAAAATGGGGAATGTATTTTTTCTAAACATTATTGTTTTTATTTAAAAAAATGGTTTCCATATACAACACAGTTGTACCGGAATAATTGTGCAGTATTAACTTTTTTATTCGATTAAATGGCAACTTTTTGTTTCAAAATGGAGTATTGAAGTGCCCCGGATGGACATTTTTTAACTTGGGCAATAATTTTTTTAGATTCCGCCCCGTCCAAATCAATCCAGGGGATAATGTCAGTGAGAAAAACATCCGAAAGTCCATTGGCACATTTTTCTGCGTGAATACAAATTTTTGGGTCATAAGTTACTTTTATTTCACCATTGGTGAATTCATTTTCGTAGGTTTCCATAGTGGTTCATAGTTTGGGGTTATAAACTCTATTAAAAAAGGCTAAACAAATAAAAGGTATTTTAATCAAAAAATCGACAAAACGTAGTTTATTTTCGACAAAAAGCACAATCACTACGAATCTAAAGCAATTTTATAAGCTTTTAATGCACGCTCCCTGGCTTTTTTGTGGTTGACCATTTCAGGAGGGTAGTTTTTAGTGCCAAATTCGGGAACCCATTTTTTTATATAGGTATAGTTTTTATCAAACTTTTCAAGTTGTGTAGTGGGATTAAAAACTCTAAAGTATGGAGCGGCGTCCACACCGCTTCCTGCCACCCATTGCCAGTTACCCACATTGGACGCCATTTCATAATCCAATAATTTTTCAGCAAAATAAGCCTCACCCAGACGCCAGTCTATTAAAAGATGTTTGCACAAAAAGCTGCCCACGACCATTCTCACGCGGTTGTGCATCCAACCGGTTTCGTTTAGTTGGCGCATTCCGGCATCGACCAGGGGATATCCGGTATGGCCGCTTTTCCATTTCTCAAATTCTTCTTCGTTGTTGCGCCATTCGATACGGTCATATACTTTTTTAAATGCCCGGTGCTGTGTTTCCGGAAAATGCCAGAGAATCTGCATAAAAAACTCCCGCCATATCAGTTCGTTCCAAAATGTTTCGTTTTTTTCGGCTATCGCTTTTTCAATCACCTGCCTGATTCCCACAGTGCCAAACCGAAGATGTGGACTCAATTTTGAGGTTTGGTCTATGCCGGGAAAGTTTCGGGTTTCCTGATAGTTTTGGATGGTTGTTTGGCTGATGTTAAAATCGGGTACTTGGATTTTTGAGCGTTTAAAGCCAATATCGGCGAGGGTTAGACTTGGGAAGCTTCTATTTTTTAAACACTTATTCAGTAAAGAAGAGGTATCAAAAATTTTTAAATCATAATTTTTAAAACGTTCTTTCCACTTTTTCATATAAGGCGTATAGACCAAATAAGGCGTGCCATCTTCTTTTTCAACTTCGTCTTTCTCAAAGATAACGTGGTCTTTAAAAGTGTAAAAACCAATGTTCTTTTTTGAAAGATAGTTTTCAATTTCGGCATCACGTTTTATAGCATAGGGCTCATAATCACGATTGGTAATCACGTTTTGAATTTCAAAATCTTCAGTTAGTTTTTTGAATATTTCTAATGGCTTTCCATAAAAAGTGGCCATTCCGCTTCCGTAAACCTCCTGAAGTTTTTGATGCATTGTTTGGATGGTATCGTGAATGAAAGTAACGCGGGCATCGTCTTTGGGAAGTTGTTCCAAAATTTCGGTATCAAAAATAAAAATGGGCAACACCGGAAATTTTCCGTTCAAGGCTTTATAAAACCCTTTATTGTCATCTAAACGTAAATCACGTCTAAACCAAAAAACATTCACTTTTACCTTATCCATTTTAAATTTTTATTGCAGACATACCGCCATCCACACCCATAGTTTGTCCGGTAATCCAACTGCTTTCATCACTTAACAGAAAAGCAGCCACTGAGGCAATATCGGTTGCTTCACCCACACGCTTTAACGGGTGCCTTTCTGCAGCATTTTCTTTTTTGCGTTCATCGCCCAATAAGCGTTCTGCCAGAGGGGTGTTTGTCAATGAAGGAGCAATGACATTACATCTTATTTTTGGAGCAAATTCGGCCGCAAATGCTTTTGCGAAACCTTCAATAGCTCCTTTTGAGGCACTTACACTGGTGTGAAAGGGCATTCCCACTTTAACGGCAACGGTGCTAAATAAAACAACGCTTGCCTGTGGCGAATTTAATAAATTGGGCAACACCGCTTTTAATATTTTAACCATCCCCATAAAGTTAAGTTGAAAATCTTCCTCAAAAGTTTCCAATTTCAGATTTTTAAATGGACGAAGATTAATAGTTCCCGGAAGGTAAACAAATCCATCCAACAATTCAGGTATTGGAAAGTTTGAAATATCGTCTTTTAAAACATCAAAAGATAGGTAGTTGACATTTTCGCTGTTTATACTTCCAATCGTTCTTGAAGCAACAATCAATTGATTATTTTCTGATAGCTTTTCAGCCAGGGCATTTCCTATTCCGTAAGAGCCACCAATAAGTAGTATGTTTTTAGCCATCGTTTTAAGGGTTGTATTCACCAAAGAGCTCGATGAGTTTTTTTCGTCTGTATTCAAAAATTTCCTGCAATTTGGGTTTTACCAAAAAAGGATGCGTTATTTGACCTAAAATGCCCAAAGGCAATTTGTAATCAACAATGTCTTCCATTTCAACTCCACCGGGAATTTCTTTGATAAAATGTTTGTGATGCCAGAGAGCATAAGGGCCAAAGCGTTGTTCGTCCACAAAATAATCCATGTCTTTTACGTGAGTGATTTCAGTAACCCACTTGGTTTTAATTCCTAAAACCGGCGTAACAATATATTGAATGATTTGCCCGGCATACATCGGTCGGTCTGCTCCTGAAAGTATGTGAAAACCCATATATTCAGGTGTGATGGTTTTAAGGTTGTTTGGATTTGACAAAAATTCCCAGGCTTCTTTTAGTGAAATGGGTAAATTTTGTTTCGCGTGAAGCGTATAGACTTTCATTCTTGTATGATTATTGAAATGTTTAATAAAAAGTATTCAAAATTAAACAATGCAATTTTCTAAATTTCTATTTAAGCTTTTATTAACACAAAATACTTTGTTAAATATTTACCTTAGACGCTGCTATTAACGCTTTTAAAACTAACGAGCAATGAAAAAAATTACTGTATTATTTTTAGCGATGTTTGCCTGTGCTTATGCCTATTCACAAGTAACAGCACCCGCTGCCAGTCCGTTTACAAAAATTGAACAAACTGTAGGTTTAACCGATGTTACTGTGGAGTATTCCAGACCCAGTATGAAAGGGCGCACTATTTTTGGTGATTTGGTACCTTATGGAAGACCCTGGAGAACCGGAGCCAATACCAGAACAAAAATCACTTTTAGCAACGATGTTACGGTTCATGGTAAAGAACTTAAAAAGGGTTCTTACGGTTTATTGACCATTCCAAACCAAAACCAGTGGGAGATTATTTTTTATACCGATGCCGAGGGTGGCGGTGCTCCGCGTGAATTGGATGAATCAAAAGTGGCAGCCCGTTTTTCGGTAACTCCGGTGGTTACCACTATGGCCAAAGAAACCTTCACAATTGAAATTGGAAACTTAACCAATAGTGGCGCTAGTTTCTTTATTTTCTGGGATAAGTTAATGGTACCCTTCAACTTTACAGTGCCCACCGATACTCAGGTAATGGCAAGTATCGAAAGAGCAATGGGTGGCCCAACTGCCGGCGATTATTATACTGCTGCTATGTACTATTATGATGAAGGTAAAGATATTGCTAAAGCGAAAGAATGGATTGACAAGGCCATGGCAGGAAATGAAAACCCTCCTTTCTGGCAACTGCGAAATAAATCACTGATTTATGCCAGAGCAGGCGACAAGCAAGGTGCCATTGCAGCAGCAAGACAATCTTTGGAAGCTGCTAAAAGAGCCGGAAATGATGATTATGTAAAAATGAATCAGGACTCACTAAAAGAGTGGGGGGCAAATTAATAAAGCTCACATAAAATTTATATAAACTCCCATAAGTGTGGGAGTTTTTGCTTTTATATGTGCTAATGATACCCCAAACACAAATGAAATACCCTGCTTGTTTTTCTTGTACTGCAACTTTTTATTCTTCTTTAACTTTTTTAAGCGTCTGTTTTAAGGAACTTAAAAGGATATTTGTTAAATTTTGATTACTTTTAGAGTTGTTTATTTATGGAAGTTGTTAGATTCTTCATTGAATTTTCTACCTGCCAAAATTGATTGCCCCAGTAAAATGATTATTATTCAATTGAATGGCGGTATTACAAATTAAACCCGTTGTGCATTATGATTTAAAAGAAAAAAGTTGTTCATTTCACTGATAATCAGTAACTTGTTTTAGCTATA
>ERZ869909.704-NODE-704-length-34107-cov-16.484014_pt1 | contig 34107 bp, 31 predicted proteins | sample MGYA00520892_ERZ869909 | MGnify/ENA primary metagenome ERZ869909 (study PRJEB32215, sample SAMEA104723947) | bioreactor metagenome | biome: bioreactor; feature: anaerobic bioreactor; material: water | place: China | collected 2015-03-12 ...
CGCGACACCCCGTGGCGCAGCATCGGCCGTAGTAGTTGTCGAGCACCTCCTGCCGGAAGCCTGGCTGTCCTTCCCGGACCACGCTGTCCTGCTGGCGCCGGGTACGCTGGTCGTGGCGTAGGGTCACGATGCTGGGACTCTTGGCCGGTAACGGCTCGTCTTCCTCCTGGTCGCGATCCGGCAGGTCATCGGCCAGCTTCAGAATCTCTGCGTGGGTCATCAGCGAAGACCAGCCGGTGCCGGCGTCGATGCCCGCCCGAGACCGGAGGAGCGCCAGGGCACCACAGGCGGCCTCCAGGCTCACGAAGCTCTCGGGGCGGCGGTCCCAGGCGTCCTGCAGCTCCTCATCGGTGAGCTCGGTCAGGTCCAGGCGTCGCAGGGGAGGAAAGTCGAGCTCGTCCTCGTCCTCGCTGTCAGGAACAGACGGCGTGGGTGTGGGGGGCGGAGCGAGCATGGGAGACGGGGCGTCACGATCCGGCGTCAGCGCCACAGCCTCCACGTCGGGCACCAGGGCCCGGACCTCATCGCGGTCCAGGTAGGACATCCAGCCCTGGTAGGTATCGACGACGCCGGTCGCGACCTCAATGATAGCCAGCACCTCCGCAGCGACCTCTCGCGATCCACAGAGCGCCTCCCGTTGCTCCCAGATCAGATGCACCTCGTCGAGCGACATCTCGTCCACATCTTGGGGCTCGTAGACCCAGAGGTAGCCAAGTACCGGGTAATCGATGTGCTTGCCAGGGATCTGATCCGGCTCAATGAGTGAGCCGAGGTTGCCGGCCGACAGCATGCCGGTCTGCGCTAACTGCTGCTGTTCTAGGTGCCCCAGCCGATCTCGGGGGAGCTCGCCGTAGAAGCGGGAGGTGGCCACCTTGTTGATTGGAAGGGGGAGGACGAGGCCACGCTTTGCGGCTCGCCGCCTGGTCCTTGCTGACTGACGTCCGAGCTGGTGCGCAAGACCTAGGGCCTACTGGCGAGCCTTTCTTGCCCGGCGCTTGAGATCCGCCTGTCTATCTCCTTCCATGCTGTCGTCCTTCCTTCACCGCCGGCGAATTCACCCTCCCTGTTGGCATCGTATCAGGAGGGCCGGGGACAGAAAGCGATAGACCTTGAAACTCACACTTCAGTGAAGGGTTGCAAGCCCAGGAAGGCATGCGAGGATGGGTTCATCGAGTCGAGGCGAGCACCAACTCCCACACTCCACCCATTAATTGCAGCCTGGCTCCGGGGTGAAACGGAGCGGCCCAGCCGGCGGTGGCCCAACACACCGGCAGTGGATTACGGCGCCAGGTGCCCTCAAACGGCATCGCCTCCTCGCCGGGGGGCCACACAAACACCATTTCCCCGCAGTCGAGCTCGGCTCCCGCGGTTTTTTTTAGAACGGCTCTGGGGTTTAACTAAATTTTCGATTGATCTGGGAGTGATTTAGTTAATATAAGGGGATGTCTCCTATATTAGGCTCACCATCATGGGTTACAGCAGGCTCCACCTAGAGCAAGCTCGGGTGGCTAACAACGCCCTTCAGCTCTTCGAGGCACTCGAAGCCCACCGTGCCCAGGCGTGCCAGGTTAGCGGCTCCATGCACTGGAAGCACATTGCCGGCCGGGACTATCTCTACCGCGGCTACTCCCACGGCCGGAACCACTCCCTGGGGCCCCGAAGCCCGGAGACTGAAGCCCTCAAGGACGCGTTCGACGAGAAGAAGGCGGCACACAAGGCCCGAGACGCCGCGCTCAAGGCACAGCTGACGACCCATGCGGCCTATGTGCGGGCCAACCGGCTCCACCGCTTCCCGTTGCCGGCGGCCCGGGTGATTCGTGCGCTGCAGCGCCAGCTGGTGCCCTTCCGGATCATCGGCACCAATGCCCTCTACGCCTACGAGGCCAGGGCCGGTGCCCTAATCGAACCGGAGCATCTGGCCACCGAAGACGTCGACGTGCTGATGGACGTCCGCCAGGGGGTGCGAATTGCCACGCAGGTGAAGCCAGAGGGCCTACTGGCACTGCTCCAGCGCACTGACAAGACCTTTCAGCGTATCGCCGACTCGACCTTTTCCTTAGGCGCGGTGAACAGCACCGGCTACCGGGTGGATTTCATCACCCAGGGCCCGGCCAGCCCGCTGGCGGTGAACGAATTCGAGCGGCTCCTGGAAACTGACGATCTGACGCCGGTGACTATCACGTCGCTGAAGTGGCTGGTGGCCTCGCCGCGCTTCTCCGCCGTTGTTTTCGACGAGCGGGGAATGCCAATGAAGTTGGAGACCGTCGACCCGCGGGCCTTCGTGCTGAACAAGTGGTACATGAGCCAACAGCCGAATCGCAACCCCCTCAAGAAGGGTCGCGATGCGGCCCAGGCCCGCCTGGTGGGTTCGCTACTTCATCACGAGCTCCAGGAGCTCGGCATCCCCCGTGCAGTGGCCCGTGTCTTACCGGCGCCACTTCGTCAGTCCTACGAAACTGGTTTCAACGACTTTGATGTCTGATCCCGAAGTAGAGGGAGGGACTTGCATGGCCTGTAAGGATGGGGTCCACTTCATTCTGGGTCATAGGTGTTCATGTGTTAATTCTGGAAAAGCCCATTATAACTGTATGCAGTAGGTGTTTTTTTGATCAATGAGTCTTCATTGAAAACGATATCCGCTTCCTTCCATCTGATGCATTTTCCCCCTAGCCTCAATGGCTGAGGAAGGTGGTTTTCTCGTACCCATCGCCAAATCGTACTCCTAGATACGCCATATCGGTTAGCGAGATCATCTGCAGAAATAAATTTTGTATGCATAGCGCCTCCTGGCTCACGGTTGTCTATGTCAAGTATCGGGTGGCTTGCAGCGATGGAGGAGTCTGTAATTGCGTTTTTTGTCGTGTTAAGGGGCTGAGTTAAATCAGCTGATTGTAGGTCGCCCAGGTGTTGGGGGGCGCCGGGTCATCCCTGGCGGTTTCAGGAAGGTGCTGTTGGCTGGACCTGCCAAAAGGTATTCGTTTTACACCTTTTTTCCCAGCACGCAGGGACGCTTCGAGAGTAGCAGTTCGTGCCGCTTGGGCCCGTCGTCGTGTGGGGCTGATCTCACTAAGCTCAAGGAGCGAATTCCACCCTGCGCAGTATCTTTTCAGGCCAATAGGTCGCACAAGGTCGAGAAAGGACGCCGACGCCCCTCAGGCGCCGTTCAGTTTATAGATAGTCTTAATAGTAGTTAGTTAGTTAGTTTAGGGGGGGCAAAAATGACCGTAAGGTACTGATATGAAATAGGAAAGTTATCCACAGGTATCTTGAAACACGCAGCGAAGCTTTTGTGCGGATAACTTTCTGATTTTAAAAGGTTTTAATGGGCCTGGTGCTGGTCGGTAGCTTGGCACACCGATTGTTAGTTGGGCCTCTTGGAGTGATTATGGCCCAACACCATGGTCTTTCACCTGGGCGGTCTAATTGCATATTTCTAGTGATTACATGTAAATCCCGTGCTGAATCCTGACTAAAATGTCGTATACAAGTTGCGGGTTTTCAGCGAAAGCCTTTGCCGGGGATTGGCCGTTTAGCTGCCTGAGCGGTCTGGTCATCCAGCGTTCAGATTTTTCCATGTTCCCAAAAATTCTGTCTGCCGCTTCCCGCAAATCATTCTCACTGAGCTGCGGCGGGACCTCATTGACACCTATAGAGCCCTGACATGCTCGCATAGCCTTAGGTCTACATTGCACTCGAAGATCTATTGAAGAGCTAAAGAACGGCCTGAATGGGGTCCCCTCACAGAGGCGTTCCTCTACCTGAGCGGCTAGCAGCATCTCCGTGCTAGACGGGTAATGCCTGAGAATGCGCCTGGCCTCACTGCGTATGGATTCGGGTAGAGAGGTGTTTGCGCTGAGCTCAGTCAAAAAATCAGCTGCCTGGATTACTGATCGTGTTCGCTCGGCTGGCATGGTCATGGGCTAATGCTCCCCTGTGCGGTGTTATTTGGCGGGCATGGCGCATGTAGATAGGCCTGAGTACGGGGCTCACGTATACCCGCCTTCGGCGATGTGGGACAGGTATTCCCGCACTTCATGGCCCCGGCCACGGAGGACCAACTCTTCCGTCGTTAGACTGCCCAGCGGCGCGATCGGGTAGGAGCGGTACCAGGACCAGGCCGCGCTGAGGCTGCCGGCCCACGGCTCGATCCGCTTGAGGATCTCCACTGCCTGGCGCAGTCGCTGCTGGGTCGCTACGGACTCGCGGCGCCTCTTGCTGAGGAGTGCCTCGTGTCGGATCCCGACAGCGACGGCAAATTCTTTCCTGGTGATGTGCAGCTTCTCCACCAGGACATCCGGCACGATATAGCCTCGGAGATCGATGACATCATTAAATTCGAAGCTCATAGGTAGCCTGGTCTGGCACAGTTTCATAGCAAGATAGATGGCAATGCGCCTGAGTCAAACCGCTCAGCCTCCATGCCTCATGAGGGATCCACTTGGCCTGGGCAGTTTTCTGTCCTATGCAGGCCTCGTGAGCGTAGTGCTGAGGGATGAATGGCCAAGGGTCACGGCCCGTGCGGGAGGGTTTCCAGAGGGCCCATAGCATCAGCCCTCTGCCACTTGAGGGCTGAGGTGCCAACACAAGCTCTCAACCGGCCTCGGTTCGCAGGCCATTGACGCCTTCATCAACCAGGGCTCAACGGCCTTAGCTCCAACAGGAAAACCTGCGCATTAGCCGGTACTCTTGGGGTAGCACCTTTTCGCCATGTGGCGCCGCAAAGCGCTGAGCAAGGGCTGCCGGCTGATCAGGGCCGCCAGGGAAGGGCTGCCAGAGCAGACGTGGGATCACCCACGCGATGACCAGGGAATGAAGGGGAACGCTGTGCAACAACCGGAAGAGCAGGCCAGGACCCGAATCGACCAGCTGCTTCGCGATGCCGGCTGGGTGATTCAGGACAGAAGCGACTTCGACCGACAGGCGGCGTTGGGAGTAGCCGTGCGGGAGTTCCACCTGCCCGCCGGCTACTGCGACTACCTGCTGTTCATCGATGGCAAGGCGGCCGGCGTCATCGAGGCCAAGAAGGCCGGGGTGACGCTCAGCGGCGTGGCCGAACAGTCGGCCAAGTACGTGGCCCAGCTGCCCGAGCACCTGGCACGCTGGGAGCAGCGGCTCGTCTACCACTACGAGAGCACCGGCGACGAGACCTTCTTCTGCGACCTGCGCGACCCCAAGCCGCGCTCTCGCCGGCTGTTTGCCTTCCACCGCCCGGAAACGCTGCATGAGTGGCTACGCCAGCCGGAGACCCTGCGTGCCCGGCTGCGCCACATGCCCTCGCTTGAGACCCAGGGCCTGCGTGACTGTCAGATCGAGGCTATCCAGGGCCTGGAGGGGTCACTGGCGGAAGACCGCCTGAGGGCGCTGATCCAGCTGGCCACCGGCGCGGGCAAGACCTTCACCGCCTGCAGTTTCTCCTATCGCCTGATTCGCCATGCCGGAGCCAAGCGCATCCTGTTCCTGGTCGACCGCAACAACCTCGGCGACCAGACCCTCAAGGAGTTTCAGAACTTCCAGCCGGTGGGCGCGGCCAACCGCTTCACCGACACCTACATCGTTCAGCACCTGCACGGGCACCACATCGACCCCGATGCCAAGGTGGTGATCACCACCATCCAGCGGCTCTATGCCATGCTGCGCGGCAAGCCGCTGGAGGAAGCCGACGAGGAGGCCTCGGCCTTCGAACAGTGGGAGGGCGAGCAGGGGGAACCGCTGCCCCTCGGCTACAACCCCGAGATCCCCATCGAGACCTTCGACTTCATCATCACCGACGAGTGTCACCGTTCGATCTACGGGCTGTGGCGCCAGGTGCTGGAGTACTTTGATGCCTCGCTGATCGGCCTGACTGCGACCCCCTCCAAGCACACCCTGGGCTTCTTCAACCAGAACCTGGTGGCGGAGTACCCCTACGAGCGCTCGGTGGCCGACGGCGTCAACGTCGGCTACGAGATCTACCGCATCCGCACCCGGGTCACCGAGGAGGGCGGCAAGGTGGAGCCCGGCGACGTGGGCTACCAGGTGCCGGTGCGCGACCGTCGCACCCGCAAGATGCGCTACGAGACCCTGGACGAGGAGTTCGAGTACACCGGCAAGGAGCTCGACCGCTCGGTGGTGAACCCCAACCAGATCCGCACCGTGCTGCAGACCTACCGCGACCGGGTATTCACCGAGCTCTTCCCGGAGCGCACGGGGGAATGGCTGCCCAAGACGCTGATCTTCGCCAAGGACGACAACCACGCTGAGGAGATCGTCCACGCCGTGCGCGAGGTGTTCGGCGAGGGCAACGACTTCGCCAAGAAGATCACCTACCGCAACAGCGGGGAGGACCCCAAGGCGCTGATCAAGTCGTTTCGAATTAGCCCCATGCCGCGGGTCGCCGTCACCGTGGACATGATCGCCACCGGCACCGACATCAAGCCGGTGGAGGTGCTGATCTTCATGCGCGACGTGAAGTCCGAGGGCTACTACGAGCAGATGAAGGGCCGCGGGGTGCGCACCATCCCCGACGCCGACCTCAAGGCGGTCACCCCGGACGCCGAGACCAAGACCCGCTTCATCCTGATCGATGCCGTGGGGGTGACGGAATCGAAGAAGAACGCCAGTCAGCCCCTGGAGCGCAAGCCCACCCTCAGCTTCGATGCCCTGCTGGAACAGGTGGCCATGGGCCGGCGCGACGAGGACGCCGTCTCCTCTCTGGCGGCTCGCCTGGCCGCCCTGGATCGCAAGCTGACCGATGAGGACCGCACCCGCCTGGCCGAAGCCAGCGGGGGCCAGGCGCCTCGTCAGCTCGCCAACCGGCTGCTCGATGCCATCGACCCGGACAGCCAGCAGGCCGCCATCACCGAGCGGCATGGGCCGGCCCCCACGCCGGAGCAGGAGCAGGCCGTAGTGCAGGAACTGCTGGATGAGGCCTGCCGGCCCTTCGACAAGCCGGCGCTGCGCACCCTGCTCAAGGAGATCAAGCAGAAGCGCGATATCGTCATCGACGAGGTGACCACCGATGCCCTGGTCCACGCCGACTTCGACCATCAGCGGGCCGAGCAGACCATTACCAGCTTCAAGGCCTTTATCGAGGAGCACCGCGACGAGCTGACCGCCCTGCAGATCCTCTACAACCAGCCGCTGGGCCAGCAGCGGCTTACCTATGCCTCCATCCGCGAGCTGGTCAACGCCATGCTGGAGAAGCCGCCTCACCTGGCGGTGGTCAATGTCTGGCAGGCCTACAAGCGCCTGGAGGCCTCTCAGGTGCGCGGTGCCCCGGTGGATGAGCAGCTCACCGAGGTGGTCAGCCTGGTGCGCTATGCCCTGGGGCAGACCGACACCCTGGAGCCGATTGATGCCGTGGTGGAGCGCCGTTTCAACCTCTGGCTCGGCCGCGAGAAGAAGGCCGGACGCGAATACAACGCCGAGCAGGAGGCGTGGCTGCGGTCCATCGCCGCCTACCTCGCCGCCAATGCCGAGATCGCCCCACGGGATTTCATGGAAGTGCCCAGCCTGGCCGACCAGGGTGGTATCCTCCGCGCCAGACAGGTACTGGGTAACGGATTGAATGAGATGCTAAATGAGCTGCAAGAGGCGTTGGTGGCGTGATGGAAGATTTCTCTGACTTGCCTGTTGGTTGGGCCAAGGCTCGTCTCGAAGACATCGTCTCTAGTAATGGAGTTTTTAGCGATGGCGATTGGATAGAGAGCAAAGATCAAGATCAAAATGGTAGTGTGAGATTAGTACAGCTCGCAGACATAGGTGAAATGAGATTTCTCGATAAGTCTCAGCGCTATATGGATGCGGAAAGAGCAGAAGCGATGGGCTGTATGTACCTCTGTAAAGGGGATTTGCTGATTTCCCGTCTCGGTGACCCGTTGGGAAAAGCTTGCCTTTACCCTGGCAACGATCCACGAGCTGTTACCGCTGTCGATGTTTGTGTTCTTAGGCCCTGTCACGAAGGTGTCGAGCCAAGGCTTTTCGGATTTTTCCTTAATTCTTCTGTCCTTCGGCGAGAAATTGATGCTCAGTCGAGTGGAACAACTAGAAAGCGTATAACAGGGAAAAAACTTAAATCTTTGCCTGTGCGAGTTCCGCCAACAAACGAACAACGCCGCATCGTCGATAAGATCGAGTCTCTTTTTGCCCAGCTGGACCACGGCGAGGCCAGCCTGCGCGATGTGCAGAAGCTGCTGGCTCGCTATCGCCAGTCCGTCCTCAAGGCCGCCGTCACCGGCCAACTGACCGCCGACTGGCGGGCCGAGAACGCCGACCGCCTGGAGTCGGGGCGTGACCTACTGGAGCGTATCCTCAAGGCCCGCCGCGAGAATTGGCAGGGGCGGGGCAAGTACAAGGAGCCCGCGGCGCCAGATACTCGCGACATGCCTGAGCTACCCGAGGGATGGGTGTGGACATCGGTTGATCAAATTTTGCGGGCCGGTTTGTCCAACGGACGCTCAGTACGTGATGCCCAAGAGGGCTTTCCAGTTCTTCGCCTGACAGCACTAAAGGATGGAGTAATTGACCTTTCCGAGAGAAAAATTGGGGCATGGGATGCTGAGAAAGCAGAACCGTACCTGGTAAGGAAAGGCGATATCCTTGTTGGTAGAGGTAATGGGTCAAAGAAGCTTGTTGGTCGAGGTGGATTAGTAGATGTTGAGCCTGATCAGGTTGCGTACCCAGATACAATGATAAGAATTCCAGTTCTCCTTGGCACGATAAATCCAGAGTGGTTTTTACAGTTATGGAACTCTCCATTCATGCGAAGCCAGGTAGAAGAATCGGCAAAAACAACGGCTGGGATTTACAAGATAAACCAGACGGATATTAGGGGCTTCAAGGTCCCATTGCCGGCTGTTGAGGAGCAGAATGAGATAGTCGAGCGTGTGTATGAGGCGTTCGATAAGATTCGTAGCCTGGAAAGGTGGTGCGCAACCGAACTCACCCGTTCCACCGCCCTGCGCCAGTCCATCCTCAAGGACGCCTTTGCCGGCAAGCTGGTGCCCCAGGACCCCGCCGATGAGCCTGCCAGCGAACTGCTGGCTCGAATCCGCTCCGAACGTGACGCCGCCGCCCCCAAGAAACGCACCCGTAAGAAGGTCACCGCATGAGCAACGAACAACTCGTCTCCAAGGTCTGGAACTACGCCCATGTGCTGCGCGACCAGGGGGTCTCCTACGGCGACTACATCGAGCAGATCACCTACCTGCTGTTCCTCAAGATGGACGCGGAGCGGGTGGAGCACCTGAGTGAGGAGACCTGCATCCCCAGCCAGTGGCGCTGGGCCAAGCTGGTTGAGAAGGACGGCGATGATCTGGAGCTGCAGTACCGCCACACCCTGGAGGGCCTGGCCCGCGAGAGCGGCCTGATCGGCACCATCTTTCGCAAGTCCCAGAACAAGCTCTCCGACCCGGCCAAGCTCAAGCGCGTGGTCAGCCTGATCGACAGGGAGGGCCCCTGGATCGGTCTGAAGGTCGATGTGAAGGGGCATATCTACGAGGGTCTGCTGGAACGCAACGCCTCCGAGGTGCGCTCCGGCGCCGGCCAGTACTTCACCCCGCGCCCGGTGATCGACGCCATCGTGAAGTGCGTGAACCCGCGGATCGACGAGACCGTCTGCGATCCCGCCTGCGGCACCGGGGGCTTCCTGCTCTCTGCCTTCGAGCATATGAAGACCCAGAGCCAGGACCGCGAGAGACTGCGTCAGCTCAAGCACAGTGCCCTGCACGGCGTGGACATCGTCGATGAGGTGGTGCGGCTGTGCGCCATGAACCTCTACCTGCATGGCATCGGCAACGGCGGCAGCCCGGTGCAGCAGGGGGACGCCCTCTCCGGCGACGCCGGCACGCGCTTCAACGTGGTGCTGACCAACCCGCCCTTCGGTAAGAAGTCCAGCTACAAGGTGGTGGGGGAAGATGGCACGGTGAGCACCGAGCGGGAGAGCTACGAGCGTGAGGACTTCAAGTTCTCCACCTCGAACAAGCAGTTCAACTTCCTCCAGCACATCATGACCGTTCTCGACACCCACGGCCGTGCCGGTGTGGTGCTGCCCGACAATGTGCTGTTCGAGGCCGGCCGGGCGGGCGAGGGCATCCGCAAGCGCCTGCTGGAGGGCTTCAACTTCCACACCCTGCTGCGCCTGCCCACCGGTATCTGGTACAGCCCCGGGGTGAAGGCCAACGTGCTGTTTTTCGACAAGCGCCCCGCCGCCCGCGAGGCTCAGACCCAGGAGCTGTGGGTTTATGACTACCGCACCAACGTCCACAAGACCCTGAAGACCAAGCGGCTGACCCACGCCGACCTCGATGACTTCGTGCGCTGCTACCACGAACGCCAGGAGACCGAGCGCTTCCGCCGCTTCAGCTACGAGGAGCTGATCCAGCGCGACAAGCTCAACCTGGATATCTTCTGGCTCAAGGACGACAGCCTGGAGGACATCGACAGCCTGCCGGAGCCGGACGTGCTGGCCACCGAGATTGTCGAAAACCTGGAGGCCGCCCTGGAGCAGTTCCGCAGCGTGAGCGCTGAGCTGGCGGGGGAGCCTGAGTAAGCCAGATTGCAGGCGCCTAGTTGCCGCTGCTTGGCAATACGGGCCCTCAGCCATTTCAGATATCCACAGGGAGTTGCTTGATGAAGAAGGTAAGGACACCGCTCTTTCCCACCTATGCGCAGGCTGCGGTGCTGATGAAAGCGTCCACAGGCACACCGCCGAAGGCCGTTCGCGACATGATCACGGCGATCCATAATCAGACCGGTACGCCTCAGAACCCGGTGGACTGGTCGGACCCCGACACTTGGATCATCGAGCGGTTGCAGGGGGACCATGGAGCGCTGGCCCTGAAAATCTGGCAAACAGACGACCATGTCATGAACCCGCGCCACAGCTATGGCAGCTGGATGTTCATCAACAACTACGCCCTGATGGAGGTTGATGGTGAGGGAAGCTGGCGGCCATCGGAGCGAGGTAGGAAGTTCCTGGAGGGTGATGAGGCGACCTTGAGGCAGGTAGATGATGAGGAAGGCCTGCTGGCCGTTCTTGAGCTGCTATCTGGCTTCGAGATGGCGAAGCGCAGCGACCTCCTTCCTGAGTGGATGTTGTACCTGCACAAGGTGTCCAACTTTGCCTCCGAGTCATCTTGCAAGACCACCCTGCATCAGCGGCTGAGTAACCTTGTGGCCCGAGGGCTGGTCGAGCGGCAGGGCAATCGGTACCAGATTTCCCCTGCCGGCCTTACCTGGCTCAAGGGGAGCCTGCCGGAGCGGCCAGATGATCCGCGCAAGGCCATCATCGACGGGGTCAATCGCTACAACCAGCAGCAGAAACAGCAGCTTAGGGATTACCTTGGCAAGATGGACCCCTATCAGTTTGAAGCGCTGATCGGTGAGCTGCTGAGAACCATGGGCTATGAAGACGTCGAAGTGACCAAGGCATCCGGTGACAAGGGGGTCGACGTCGTTGGCAGTGTGCAGGTGGGCATCACGACGATTACCGAGGTCGTCCAGGTCAAGCGGCAGCAGGGTAGCATTACCCGCCCGGTGGTTGACCAGCTCCGCGGGGCGCTTCCCTACCACAAGGCGATCCGGGGAACTCTGATCACCCTAGGGAGGTTCGCCAGCAGCTGTGAGCAAGCGGCACTCTTCCCTGGTGCAGCCCCCATCACACTGATTGATGGAGAACGGCTGATCGAGATGCTAATAGAGAATCAGGTAGGTATCCGGAAGAGCCGCCCCGTTGAGCTGCTGGAGGTTGATGTCAGCGCCTTTAATCTGTCGGAAGACGTAGAAGAGGTGGGCTGAATGCTTGGCAGGGAAAACGTCCTGACCTGTTTACCAAGAGAGTAGTTGATCTCAAGGGGCCCGACACTGGCTGAGTAAAGCCCAGAAGCTACAGATGGCGGAGCTGCACCTGGAGATGGGAGTAGGGCTCGGCTGCCACGGTCGGAACCGGACAATGCATGGGTCTCGCTGATGAGATCGGATGGCGAGTCGGGTCGAGGCAGAACCGGTTCCGCCGGGTAGGAACTCCCATCAGAGCTAGTCAGCCTTCAAAGGTGGACGGGTGACAGAAATCCAGATCAGGCGGCTCTCATCAACGAGCCAACAGAGGCGAGGCAACTAGGTGCTGGCGGTCGAGACGCCCGGCAAGCCCTCATCTCCGAATACCCACCGACGGCAACGGACAGGGTGCGAGCGTGATCACCGAAGAGACCCTGGCAAAACGTCACACAGGAGAGCAGCGAGACACAGCATGCCGATAGCGGAATAGTTTCCAGGTGGAAACCTTCGAGAATCTAGGGGCTTAGCAGAGGGGGAGGGCGCAGGTGAGTCCCAAGGCGCCTGATAGTAGAGGACAACAGCCCGCCGACAGTGAGCGTCTCAGATATCAGGTTCTGCGTTGGATGCTGACCGGGCGAGCGCTGTCTGCAGCCGATGGATAGCCTTCGTAGGGATCGACCACCAGCCATCCCGCTGCGGCAGATAGCTTTACCCAATCTGGAGCAGACCCACCAGCTCTACGGTTGGCTGTATAATCACCAAATTCCTCCGAAAGAATTACATTATCAATTCGCGAATTACAGCGGTCAATCAGTGGAAGATTAAGCGTCCTGAAAAATTTAACAAGCGAGTGGTTAATCACACGGATCCCGACAATTACATTGGCCCTAATGACCTAGCGTGATCTTTCACTATTTCCATCATTGCTTTGGCTGCAGCCGATTGAGATGAGCGAGTCGGTGTGAGCACGCCCAAAGTTCGTGGCACGATAGGCTTTGTAAGTTGCCGCCATTCTAGGCCTTCAGCGGAAATTTGTTTGAAGCTAAGGGAGGGCAGGGGCGCGACGCCCAGCCCAGCAGCCACCATCCTCCCAGCGGTTCCAATCTGGCTGACCTCGCACATCACGTCCATCTCGGTACTGAGATTCTGCAGTACTCCTTCAATAGCTTGTCGTGTGCTCGACAGGCGGCTAAGAGCGATTATCGGGTATGCGATCAATTCTTCCCACGTGACGGATTCGTTCTTGAGCAGCGGATGACCATGTGGGCAGACTGCAACGAAGTGATCGTCCACCAAGGGCTCGAAGTGAATAGCCTCCGTTGCACCTGGCCTTACCGAGAAGCCGATATCAGCTCGTTGGCTGCCGACTAGCTCATCCACCTGGCTTGCTAGGACATCATGCACGTTGATTGCAATGTTGGGATATCGATGCCTGTAGTCGGCTAGTACGGCAGGAAGGAAACCGGCAGCGAGGGTAGGAAGGGCTGCCAGGGTGACCTTGCCTCGCTCTTTGTTGAAAAGCTCACTGAGATCCCCTAAAGCGTCATCCCAGTCGCCTATCAAGCGCCTCGCTATGGGGAGGAAGTGGCGGCCTTCTGGCGTTAGCTGGACACCTCTAGGGGAGCGGTTGAAGAGAGCACCGCCTGCCGACGCCTCTAGCTTGCGGATGGCTATGCTCAAGGCGGGTTGAGAGAGGTGCAGGCGTTCAGAGGCTTCAATGAAGCTGCCTTGTTCGGCAATTGTCACGAAGGCCTGGAGCTGACGCATAGTTGGCTGCATAAATAAAGCAAAAGCCTCGTTCGAATAAATTTATTAGACAAATGCTAGCAGGTTTTACCATGCTGGTCAGTGTCGCCAGACACCCGTCTTCTGGACGCTAACAACCAACAATTCCAGAGAGAGCAACGCCATGTCGTCATACAAGACACCAATGCTAGCTGCCATTCTCAGCGCCGGTCTGATGGCCGGCACTGCCCAAGCTGAAGAACAGCTGCTGATCGGCTCCACTTCCACCTCCTCCAGCCAGTACGGCTACTTCGTGGCCATCGGCCAAATCATCAACCAGGAAGTCGACGGCGTCCGGACGTCGGTTGTCGAAACAGGAGCCACCGTTGACAACCTTAGGAGGATCCTGCGCGGGCAGGTCGATATGGGGCTGGTCACTACTAACGTGGGCTACCACGCCTATGCCGGTGAAGGAGAGTTCGCTGATCGCCCTGTTGATAACCGTCTTCTCTGGGTCTATTCCGCCGCTCCTCAGAATGTGGTGATGCGCCAAGATGCCGAAGTCTCGTCGATGGCTGACCTAGAAGGTGTAAGGCTGAATCCGGGCATCACCGGCTCAGCTACCGAGGCGACCACGTTGGCGGTGATGGAAACTTTGGGAATTGCACCGGATTACGCTCGCGGTTCCACTACTGACGTAGTTGCCGGAGTCAAAGACAACCGCATGGCGGGTTATGTCAAGTCTGGGGTGGGCAACAAGCTCGACGGCTCATCGCTGGATATCGCCACCTTCACGCCGATTGAGGTGCTGTCGCTTACTGATGAGCAGGCGGACATCCTGCGTGAGCAGATGCCTGACATCTCGGTCGTGCATATTCCGGAAGGCGCAGCTGAAGGCATGCCGGCCTACACCACCTGGAGCTTCGGCCTGGCCATGCATTCTTCACCGGACCTCGATGAGGATACTGCCTATAAGATCGTCAAGGCAGTGATGGAGAATCCTGATCCTCAGGTGAGCGCACTGGCCAACTTGGCGGATGTGGATCTTGCCGAGCTCACCCTGACAAGTGGCACGGTGCCTTTCCACCCCGGAGCGGCTCGATATTTTGAGGAGCAAGGCTACGAGATTCCTGACCATCTGAAGCCGCTGGACTAATCCCTGGAGCCCGGTCCCATGCGTAATATATGCCTGATGCTGGTCGCCCTGGTGCTTGGGGGCTTCATCTTCTACACCTCGGCAACGGGGCCATTCGATAGCCTAGTACATCGAAGCGTCTTCCTTGCGCTGGTGATCGGGCTGGGCCTTCTCAGTTTCCCCTTGGGGGCGGGCAAGCCTTGGCGCCCAGTGGGAATGGTCATTGACATGTTACTAGCTGCCGGTGCCATCACGTCGTGTCTCTACGTGACAGTGAAGGCAGATGAAATTTTGACGACGCTGCCTTGGGCCACTACACAGGACATGCTGCTGGCGGGTATCTTGGTAGTGAGCATCCTTGAAGTTGCTCGACGCGCCATTGGCTGGATCTTTCCAGTGCTTGTAGCCCTTGGAATTGCCTATGCACTTTTCGGTAACCACCTTTCCGGGCCGTTGAGCCACAGAGGCTTTGATACAGCCTTTGTTACTGAAACGGTCTTCCTCGGTGATCTAGGTGTTTGGGGCATGCTGCTTGGGGTGGCAGCGACTACGATTGCGGCGTTCGTCCTATTCGGCTCGTTGCTTTTACATACGGGGGGCGGTCAGACGTTCATTGACCTCTCCATGCGTATCGGCGGACGAAGCCAAGGGGGCGCGGCCAAGATCGCCACCGTCGCATCCAGTTTGTTTGCCATGGTCAGTGGAAGTGCTGTCGCCAACGTCGCTACTACTGGTAACTTTACTATTCCCATGATGAAACGGTTGAAGTACCCCTCAGCCTTCGCCGGTGGGGTAGAGTCGGTAGCTTCGACTGGCGGACAGATTGCACCACCGATTCTGGGAGCGGCTGCGTTCATCATGGCCGAGATCCTGGGCATTAGCTACGTCACCATCGCCCTGGCTGCGCTGTTGCCTGCGGTGCTCTTCTACATAGCAGTGTTTTTCACCATTCACCTAGTCGCCGTGCGGCGCTCCCTGCCACTGGTGCCGGAGGCCGATTTACCAAGCTGGCCAGACGTACTGCAGTTCAAGCGTATTGTTCCGATTGTAGCAGCCCTCGGAGGACTGTTCGGTGGGGTACTCAAAGGCTATTCGATCCAGTACTCGGCATTCATGGGTATCGCGCTACTACTGCTGTGCTATGTGATCTTCGGGGTGCTTGACCGTATGCCTCCTCGGAAGATGTTGCGGATGCTTATGAGTGGTCTGGAAGATGCCGGAAAGGGTATGGTGATTATCGGTGTTCTGCTAGCTGGAGCGCAGATCCTTGTCGCCATGCTCAATATGACGGGGATCGGTGTGACATTATCGACCCTAGTGGTTGGCGTCGCCGGTGAGCAGCTTTTTCTGGTAGCCCTAATAGTTGCCGGTATCTGCCTCATCATGGGTATGGGGATTCCCACAACAGCGGCTTATGTCCTTGTGGCTGCCGTCCTTGCACCTGCGCTAACTCGCATGGGAGTTGAACCGCTGGTCGCTCATCTCTTTGTCTTCTACTTCGCCACGATCTCAGTGATCACGCCCCCTGTGTGTATTGCGGTCTTCGTCGCTGCTGGCATAGCTCAGGCGGGTTGGTTGCAGGTAGCGGGCCATGCTGTTCGGCTTGGAGCGACTACCTACATCATTCCATTCCTGATTCTGGCTTACCCTGCGTTGATTGGTATGGGTGGGGCCTGGGATATCACAGTGGCCGCACTTCGCGCTCTGGCTTTTGTCCTAGCTTTTGCCGGTGTCTTGGGTGGAGCTCGTTTGACGGGGCGTCGCTGGCTAGATGCCGCAATACTTTCGACCGTCGGGGTCCTGGCCGTGTTGCCAGGTGCTGCGCCTGGCTTAGTTGGCGTCATCGGCCTGTTTGTCCTGTATGGCTGGGCCTGGAGCGTGGGACGTCGTAACCAGCTGCAGGGAGCATCATCATGAATCATAACGTTGCGTCGATGACTCGCATTGCGATCATTGGTTGCGGGACCATCGGCGTCAGTTGGGCCGCATACTTCTTGTCACGGGGGCTGGGGGTCAGTGCCTTCGACCCAAATGAATCGGCCAGAGCTACATTCGCAGACCTCGTGGCCGCCGATATGGTTACGCTGGGCGCCTCTCCATGCCAGCCCAAGGTATGCCGGTCTCTGGCTGAAGCAGTGGAGCACGCGGATCTTGTGGTAGAGAACGCTCCAGAGTCGACTGAGCTGAAACGCAGCTTGCTTGCTGACATGCAACGGCTGGCACCGGAAGCGGCGCTGATTGTAAGCAGCACGTCTTCGCTCCAACACTCCGATATCGCTTTAGATGCTTCTGATCCTTCGCGAATTGCAATCGCTCATCCCTTCAATCCGCCTCACCTGGTGCCTCTCGTTGAGCTCTACGGTACTGACACGGAGGTCGTGGACAGGCTCGCCGCGTTCTACCGCAGTATCGGCAAGCAGCCTGTGGTGATGCGAAAGGAAATGGTGGGGCATATCGCCAACCGGCTTTCATCTGCACTTTGGCGTGAGGCTCTCTACCTACTCCAAGAAGGGGTCGCGAGTGTAGAAGACATCGACAGAGCCGTGACGGCGGGGCCAGGACTGCGTTGGGCAATACAGGGACCTTTCCTGACTTACCACTTGGGTGGTGGCAGGGGGGGGATTCGGCACTATCTCGAACACTTGGGACCTAGCCAGCAGTACCGCTGGTCAAGCCTGGGCACTCCGGTGATGGATGAGTCGCTCAATGCCAGTGTGGTTGCGGGTGTAGAGCAGGCGACTCATGGTCAATCACTGGCTGAGCTTTTTGCTCAACGAGACGCTCGTCTGGTGTCACTGCAACAGGCAATCGATTCTTTGGATGAGCCCGAGGAGGTGCAGTTATGACAACACCTTGCTTGTTAATGGTTGCCCCAAACGGCGCAAGACGTACTCATGCCGACCACCCCGCTATTCCACTCTCACCAGAAGCGCTAGCTGCCGATGCTGTGGCTTGCCGAGATGCTGGTGCGGCGATGATGCACTTGCATGTCCGTGAGCCCGATGGCCGTCATCTCTTGGATGCGGGAGCTTACCGAGAAGCGTTGAGCGCTATACGAACAGCTGTTGGTGACGAGATGGTGCTGCAGGTGACCAGCGAGGCTGGAGGACGATATGGCCCTGAGGCCCAGCGGAGCCTGCTGTCAGAGCTTCGCCCTGAAGCATTCTCGGTGGCGATACGTGAGTTGTTTGGTGACCGGGAGGAGGCCCATGCGAGTGGGGCACTATGTCGCGACCTCCAGGCCGGCGGTAGCAGCATTCAGTATATTCTCTATTCCGTTGATGAATTGACCTACTTCAACCAGTTGCGCGAGGAAGGGGTGTTGCCGCTGGGAAGTGCCTTTCTGCTCTTTGTACTGGGGCGCTACGAGACACCTCCTGTGGCAGATCCTTCCCGACTCCCTGTATTTCTTGAGGCGTTAACGCCGGGAGACCGCTGGGCCGTCTGCGCCTTCGGGTCGAAGGAAGCAGAGTGCATGGGATTGGCGGCACGCTATGGCGGACATGCTCGCGTGGGATTTGAGAACAACCTCTGGCGTCCTGATGGTCGTGTCGTGAGGGACAACGCAGAGCTAGTGCGACAGGCGCGTGAGCGAATCGAATCCGGCGGTCGCACACTCATGGATCCACACCAGGCCCGAGTCTTCCTTGGTTTGCCTTCAGTACACTCAGGGGGAGAGGCATGACCGTTGTTGTCGGTTGTGGAGCGGGCTTCTCAGGTGACCGTACCGATGCCGCTGTGCCGCTGGTGGATGCGCTCCTCAGATATGATGCACCGCGTGCCCTTATGTTCGAAACGCTCGGAGAGCGAACCTTGGCAGCGGCACAACTGGCACGACTCAAAGACTCTGATGGAGGAGACGAACCGTTACTGGAGGCATTCTTGTCACCGGTACTTGGTGAGTGCCTCCGCAATGACGTCGCCGTGCTGGGAAACTTTGGTGCGGCGAACCCCGAAGCGGCTCGTCGCCGGGTCGCAGGTCTGGCGTTACGTGCAGGCATCGATGATGCCTGCATCGCAGTGATTCAGGGAGACGATGTCCGTGAGCAGATGTACGCGCTCGACTGGCAGCCCTGGGAAGGAGAGCGTCGCTCGCTGCCAGAGCTCAAACATGTGGTGGCCGCCAATGTTTACCTCGGTGCTGATGCGCTGGTAGATGCCTTATCTCAGGAGGCTCAGGTGGTGATCACTGGGCGTGTGGCCGACCCTGCCTTGGCGTTGGCACCGCTGCGTCACCATCATGGTTGGGCTTATGATGACTGGGACCGCATAGCTGCCGGGACTCTGGCGGGGCACCTGATTGAGTGTGGGGCTCAGGTGACAGGTGGTTATTTTGCTGATCCAGGCTTTAAGGATGTCCATGACATGGCAAACCTCGGGTACCCCATCGTTGAAGTGGAACGCGATGGGAGCCTGATAGTGACTAAACCTCTTGGTACGGGTGGCTTGGTTACCGAGCAGACTGTCAAAGAGCAGCTTCTCTATGAGATTCACGATCCAAGCGCCTACGTGACTCCGGATGTGGTCCTAGACCTTACTAGTGTTGAGATTCGCCAAGTAGGCCGTGACCGCGTATCGGTAAAAGGTGTGCGTGGAAAGCCGGCACCAGAAAGGCTCAAGACCACCATTAGCTTTCTCGAAGGTTACCAAGGGGAAGCAGAAATCTCTTATGCAGGGCCAAATGCACTGGCGAGAGCCAAGCTGGCACGAGATACGCTACGTCAGCGCTTGGCTAGCCGGTGTCCGGCTGACATGAAGTCACGCTTCGATTTGATCGGAGTTTCAAGCGTGTTCGATGGTGATTCATCGGTTTGGAGAGACATTTCAGATGGATTGTCAGAAGATATTCGTCTGCGTCTCGCTGTAGAACATGCGCAACGTGCTGTTGTAGAGCTAGCGACTCAAGAATTGCTCGCCTTATATTGCTGTGGGCCGGCTGGAGGAGGCGGTGTGCGTCGCCATCATACCCGCCGTCTCAAGACCGCTTCTTACCTTGTTCGCCGTGATCAAATAAAGCCGCGGGTAAGTATTTGTCAGGGGAGGAGTGCCCGTGAACAGTGAGTTGCGCCTACTACATAGTTATGCTCATGCGCGCGCAGGAGACAAAGGAGAGCGCTTGAATGTGGCAGTGTTTGTCTATGATGAAGATAATTATGATTGGCTGCTTAGGGAGTTGACTGAGGAGCGTGTGGAAGCACTTTTCTCGCACCGTGGTATCGTAAGGGCCAAGAGGTACTCTATGCCTAACATCTTCGGTGTGAATATCGTGATCGATGATGTTTTGCAGGGGGGGGTTAATGGGTCTTTAAATCTTGATGGTCATGGAAAAACACTGTCAGGGTTGCTGTTAAGTATGCCTGTGATGCCGCCTTGATATTGAGCTTTTCTCTAACTTCTTTGTGAGGCTGGCTTCTGTATGCCGGCGAATATTTTAATGGATTGATGTTTTTTAGGTGCGGCTCGATGGGAGGAGCTAGGAGCAACCCGCGCATTTTTTGTGCATGCGTGGGTTGCAAGATATTCGGTTGATGTGGTTTATAGCCCTAAATAAGCTTTTCTAATCAAGTCGCTGTTCCTAAGCTCATGTGATGGCCCCTCAATAACCTGATGGCCGTTTTCTAGGACATAAGCGCGGTCACTGACCTGTAAAACCTGGTTTACATTTTGCTCTACTAACAATATGGGCATTCCTGTGTCAGCGACTCTTCGAATTGATGCCATCACGTCTTTAACCAGTAATGGGGATAGCCCTAAGCTTGGCTCATCAAGAAGAAGCATCTTGGGCCCAAGCATCAACCCTCGCGCAATGGCAACCATTTGTTGCTGGCCACCTGAAAGCTGAGCCGCCTTTTCTTTCGCATATTTTTTAAGGTCAGGAAACAGCGTGTGCACTTTTTCTAAGTTCTCTTCACGATCATTTCTCGATTCGGGTAAGAACGCCCCTAAAAGCAAGTTGTCATGAACAGTTAAGTTACCAAACAATTGTCTCCCCATTGGCACATGGGCTAAGCCTAGCTTAGCCATTTCATGCGGCTTCTTTCCTGAGGTCTCTACGCCATTAAAGTGGATGCTCCCTGCCCAAGGCTTTATCATTCCCGATATGGCTCGTAATATGGTGGATTTACCACTCCCATTTCCGCCAATCAAGCCTACCAGCTCACCTTCCCTTACGTTTAACGATGCGTCCATCACGACTTTAAGTGAGCCATATCCTAGATCCACGTGTTGGACGTCAAGAACGGATTGCTTTTTTTCTGCCATCAGTCTTCTCCAAGGTAAGCTGTTACCACTTTGGGGTTTTTGATGACCTCATTAGGCAATCCTTCGGCGATGACACTGCCTTCGGCCATTACGACCACATGGTTTGATAGCTCAATAATGGCTTCCATAATGTGTTCGACCATTATTATGGTTATATTCAAGCTTGTTAAGTTTCTGACGAACTCAATCATCTCGCGAAGAGCCGGCGGGTTTAGTCCCGCCATCATTTCATCCAAGAATAAAAGTTTTGGCTTTACTGCTAGTGCTTTGGCTAGCTCAAGGCGACGGCGTCTTGCCAAGTTGAGGTCGAGAGCTGGCTGATCATATCGATCAGCCAGCCCAACTTGCTCAAGCACCTGCATTGCAAGCCTCTCTGCTTGCTTCCGTCTTGGCTCTTTTAAAAATGCGGCGACTAGAACATTCTCAACAAGAGTCAGCTCTTCAAATGGCCTTTCGGTCTGGAATGTACGCCCCATGCCAGCACGAATTCTCTTGTAGGGTGGGAGAGTGGTAATGTCAGTGTCCGCTAAATGAATTCTTCCTGCGGTTAAAGGCACGAAACCTGTTAGGGCATTGAAGAGAGTGGTTTTTCCAGCTCCATTCGGCCCGATAAGGCCTAGGACCTCACCTTGGTTGACATCGATGGAGACGTTGTTTACAGCCACTACGCCCCCAAATTTGACGGTTATGTCTTTAGCTCTGAGCGCGCTTGGCATAAGTCCTCCTGATCAGGTAGCGGACGGGTTCACCAATGATTCCGCGAGGCATGAAGATAACAACCAGCATTATAAGAAGCCCGTAAATGAGCATGTTTGCCTCTGCAAATGTGGTGCGGAATACTTCGCCTGAACCTATAATTAAAACAGCCCCCGCAGCTGGTCCCCAGATGGTTCCTCGACCCCCTATAATAGCAGTGAGGGCAATTTGTACTGAGAGCAGTAGGAAAAATATGAAATGTGGCTCTAGGAACGAAAGGAATATGGCGTAAATACCTCCGCCGAGAGCTGTCAACCCTGCAGATATCATGAAAGCTTTGAGTTTTATAGTTGCTGGATTGATTCCTGATGCCATCGCTGAGCTTTCGTCTTCTCGAACTGCTCTTAGTTGGTACCCAAATTTGCTTCTGGATATACTAATTACAGTAAAAATACAGAGCGCTGCAAATGCAAGAGCAAGGTAAAAGTTTGTTTCCCGTGCAAACAAGTCTACGCCAAAAGGCTCAGGTAGGCTGAATATGAACACACCTGTTGCTCCACCGGTAAGCCATCCTTCATTTATTGATATGAGTCGTATTATTTCTGCTATTGCAATAGTAGATAATGTGAAATAAGGCCCTGTCAGTTTGAATGTCAATTTTCCCCAGGCGAAAGCAAGAGCTGCTGCTGATGCCATGCCCATGGCAATGGTCCACCATGGATCTAGACCATGATGAGTAGCGCCAACTGCGACAAAATAGCCTCCAAGGCCTACAAAACTTGCATGCCCTAGGCTAACTTGTCCAGCCCAACCTCCTAAAATATCCCAAGCAGTAGCCCACCCGACAAATAAAAGCAAAGTTATAGCTATTGACAAATAGCCTGGGAATAATAGGGGATAAAAAGCCCCAGCTATGACTATGCAGAGAAGAGCAATCATGTGCTTGTTCATACGCGATTCACCGTTTTGCCGAACAGTCCTTCAGGGCGAAGGAGAAGAACTAGGAGAAATACTACAAGGCCATAAGCATCACGGTAGTCCGATGTGATGTATGAAGCGCCCAGTACTTCCACTACTCCTAGCAGCAAACCTCCTGCGATCGCTGCGCCTATATTTCCTAACCCCCCTAGCACAGTAACGACAAATGCTTTTAACGTGAATATTGCGCCCGAAAAGGTAGGAGTTGCGAAAAGCAAGGGAATTAGAGCAACCCCCGCGGCGACTGCAAGTGACGCACCTATCCCAAATACGATGGCTTCTATGCGGCGAGTGTTGATGCCGACTAATTCAGCTCCAAGCCGATTCTCTGATGTGGCTCGTATGGCTCTACCCAGCTCTGTGCGGTTAAGCAAAATGTAGAGCCCTCCAATGATGACTAAGGTGGCAATTCCTGCAAGAACCAGTATTACAGAAAGACTTATTTCGCCAATGGAGAATGTTGATGAGGAATATGGTGTGTTAACTGATTTAGGTTCTGCACCAAAAGTTAGTAGTAGTATATTTCCAATAACCAAGGCTAAGCCCAGTGTCACAAGTAGCGAGCTTTCTGGAGGAGCATTCACTAAGCGAGACAAAACAACTCGCTGTATGGCTACGCCAATAAAGAAAGCAACCGGCATTGCCAGGACCAGAGAGAGGTACGGATCCCATCCAAAAAGCGTATATAGGAGTACCGCACCATACATGCCTAAAACCACAAAATCACCATGGGCGAAGTTGATGGTTTTCATTACGCCAAAAACCAAGGTTAGGCCAACTCCGATTAGCGCATAGACGCCGCCAATCAATAGCCCGTTAGATAGATTCTGTAAAAAAGACACATAGTCAAACATCACGACCTCTCTGGTTGCACCAAGCTTATGTTATATGTTATCTGTTTTGCCAAGCTGGCGTTGGGAACCGAATTTCTTCAGCTGCGAGGTCATCTGGAAATACTGTTACGTGCTGGCCATCTTGAATTTGAAGAACCAGGCTGCGTATTGGGTTCTGTCCTTGAAATCCATCGAAATCTTCAAATGCCACATGAGTCACGGGAGTGTCGAGGTTGGTGTTCGCCAGTGCATCTCTGATATCACTTCTGTCAAGTGAGGCTGCACGCTCAATGGCATCCGCTGCGACTCTCATGGCAAGATAGCCTTCTGCTTCATAGAACGTCGGCTCTTCGCCTGTTTTTTCTTTCAGTCGCTCATAAAGATCATCAACCCCATCATATTGGACGTCTTTGCTCCAGCTAACCACAGTTGCAACATATTCGGCAAGGTCACCTACTTGGTTGATGAAACTAGGTAGGGCCGCGCCAGTGTCGATTGCGACTGCCTTTGCATTAAGGTTTACTTCGCGCATTTGCCTTGCGATGGCAACACCATCTTCTGCGTAGGCTACAATGTACAGTAAATCAGGGCTGCTTGAGCGAAAGCGATTAAGAATCGGCCTGAAATCCGAAGTCCCTTGATCGTACGACTGCGACCCAACTACTTCGAACCCTCTTTCTTCAGCAAACCTCCTTCCTTCCTTGGCAAGTGACTCTGGCCATGCGCCATTTCCATATAGCATTGCTACGGTTGAAAGCTCTTCGTCTGAAGTCTCCCTCAAGTGGTCAAAGTAATCAAAATAAGTGCTCGCTACAATTGTCGAGTTGTGCTTTGCTCGAAAAACCCAAGGTGATCCCGGCTTTGTAATGCTATCGTCAGCACTTCCAAGAACAATAAGTGGGATTTGCTGACGCGTCATTAGTTGGGCCATTGGCCCTGTAATTCCTGATGCGTAAGAACCCATGATCAGAGGTACGTTGCTTCGGTTTAATGCTTCAACGGCTGCTAGGGCGCTGTTTGCTTCAGATCGATCATCTTGAACGATCATTGATAATGTTTCTCCGCGCACCCCTCCAGCAGCGTTGATTTCCTCAAGGGCAACCTCCATCCCTGCTTGGTACCTTTGGCCAAAGGTAGCAAAGTTTCCAGAAAGGCTGTTTATGATACCCACCTCTATGTCTGCCCAGGTCGGGGAGGCCACAGCAATCCATGGGGCGGCAAGAGCAGCTGTTAGTAACTTCTTCATTTTCAAGCCTCTTTTTGATTGTTAGGCTGAGGTTTTGTCGACATTTTGTTGCTTTGTTCTCAGTATCGACTATGTTTGTATATACCATGCTCCTGTCTACATCAAGCCCATCCGCACCAAGAGAACCCGCGGGCGGATCACAGCCCCATAGGCGGCACATTTCTGAGGAATCCATAGATGTCATTACCTTGCGACCCAATCGCCCCCATCGGTTTAGAAGGCTTTGCTGCCGCCATGAGGCAGGGAAAAATCACTTCAGAACAAGTGGTTAGCGCTTATTTGGCTCGTATCAAAACGCTAGACCCACTTCTTGGTGCCTATGAGTATGTTGATTACGATGGTGCCATGAATGTTGCGCGAGCCATGGATTCCCTGCTTGCATCGGGTACCGATTTAGGGCCTCTCATGGGCTTGCCGGTATCAGTAAAAGACATTTTTGTGTTAAATGGTAAGGCGCCCAATGCAGGATCAAATTTCCCGTTGCATGATAGATTTTCTGGAGAGGATGCGGCTTTTATAAAGGCCCTGAAAGGTGCGGGTTGCGTGATTCTGGGCACAACCCGCATGGTTGAATTCGCACTTGGCATTACTGGTCACTCTATTCCACGAGGTACCTCTTGGAATCCATGGGACGAAAATTCTCATCGTTTACCTGGCGGGTCAAGCTCTGGGGCTGGTGTCGCACTGTCCGCCGGACTGTGTGCACTTTCGATTGGTACTGATACTGGTGGATCGGTACGTGTTCCCGCTGCGATGTGCGGGTTGTTCGGGCTTAAAACAACTGCTGGGCGCTGGCCAAATAAAGGAGCGTTCCCACTAGATCCTCAAACTGACACAGTTGGCTTGATAACGAGGAGTGCGCGCGATGCCAGAGTGGCTTTTAGAGAGTTGGACTCTCGCCTGAGTGTCGGTCAAGTGAACAATGCGCAGCCTAAAGACGTGATTAAAGTTGGGATTCCTAATGATTATATGCTGGATGGCCTTTCTTCGGATGTGGAGGAGGCCTTCAACAGATCCCTATCAACTCTTCAGAGTCATGGGGTAGAGGTTTCATCTGTGGACATTCCAAATCTCGATGGAAGGGAAAGATATTTCCCTGTGGCAATGCCGGCCCATTTGCTTTCGTGGCTGGGTGTGGACGAGTTCATGAGATATAAAGATGAAATGGATCCGACCGTAAGTTCGCGTATTGAAACAGGGATTGATATAAAGGCTCATGACTATTTAAAGGTCTGCTCTGAAAGGAAAGAAAGTGTCAAGCTGGCTGATGATATTTACTCTGATGTCAACCTGGTTTTAAGCCCAACCACCCAAACTTCCGCACTTCTTGTTTCAGATCTAAAAGACCCAGTCAAGTCGCTGGCTGCTGCTATGGGCATGACTAGAAATACGCAGCAAGCTAACTATTTTGACTGGTGTGCAGTGACATTGCCGGTTGGTCTTGATAGTTGTCGCCTCCCAGTTGGTATTCAGTTGAATGCCAGGGGTATGACTGAGCATCATTTATTAGACATGGCTGTACATATAGAAAACCTGATTGGTCAGTCATTATTTCCGAAGTCCTTTCGTGGAGTTCAACTCTATTGAAGCTCTGGTCGATGGTTCTGGCTCTTTATCTTTTGTTACAGGTTTTTTACCAGAGCTTTCGTTCATGCATGTGTTGCGAAAGTTCTGGTTCTAGGGTGGCCGTGCACTTCATTGCGCTACAATCGTGCAGAGCCCCCTCCTGAGCTGCGCAGGCTTTCGTACAGTGATCAGGAGGATGAGGTGAGCAACGAACCCAGGGTGTCATACACAGGTGCTGACGCTCGAATGGCATCATGCCCGTGAGGTCAGGGTGGTGGTGCCGGTGCTGTCATAGCAGTAAACAGAGCTGCTGAGGAAGGTGCAGGTCGATGCCTGGTCACGGCCCTGGGAGTTCATCACCCTGTCGTTCCCGACCAGCCAGACCTTGCATGGCCATCCGATGGACTTTGCCGTGGTTGCCTGGGTTGACTCCACCACACTGCTCATCCGCTGCGAGGCCTTTCTGTACGCTCACGACAACCCCCACGGCGTTGACATGGTGGGGCTCGGGGACCCGCGGCTAGTCGTGGTGGTCCACAACCCGCTGGACACCCGGCCGAACCTCACCCCCACCATTCTGCGCGGCGCCTTCAAGCCGGCAAGATCACCGACTTCATCAACCGCGAGGCGATTTACCATGCCCAGGTCATCGCGCTGCTCATCCACCGGGCCCTGAGCTGGCTAAAGCGCTCTGAGCAATGCGATGACGACGATGACCGCTTCATCTTCCTGTGGATCGCCTTCAATGCCGCCTACGCTAACGACCTGGGTGAGATGCTCATGGCCGAAAGTCGGCTGCTGGGCGAGCGCCTGCAGCGCCTGAGCCAGCTGGACCGCCACGACCACCTCTACGAAGTGGTCTGGCGCCGCTACCCCGGGGCGATTCGCGTACTGCTCAACAGCTGCTGCGTCTTCCAGACTTACTGGGATCATCAGAACGGCCTGGCCGGCAGTGTGGTCACGGGGACGCGCTTCGCGGTCACCCGCAAGGCCGCTCATGCCTCGCTGTCCGACCACGACTACGGCACAGTGCCGAGCATCGTCTTCCAGCGTCTTTACACCCTGCGTAACGAGCTGATCCACGGCGGCGCCACTTGTGGGGCAGCTCAGTGAGCTGTGAGCAGCTGATCGACGCCAACCACATCATGGCCGACGTGGTGCCGGTAATCATCGAGCTCCTGCTGGACAACGCCCACCGTCACTGGGGCGATGCCTGTTATCCGGTGCGGTGAGCTGACCTACAGTGTGAGAGAAGAGGGAGAGAAACATGCCCTTGGCCATCATCGACGCCGACCTCATGGTCTCTACTGAAGTTTCCTGATAGAAACCTTTAGAGATTAGTGGTTAGCACAGAGCCAGGGCGCAGGAGAGTCCAAAAGCAAGGCACATCAACCCGCCGGCAGTTGCCATCACGGGCTCCAGGCTCCAGCGTCGATACCGGCGAGCGGACTTGCCGTTAGCTACCGACCGAGACGAGCGCCAGCCGAGTACCGTCCGCCTCCGACGGGATGCATGCTGCGGGGCAAGGCAGTCGCAACCCCACCCGAACGACCACCCCGTACCCTCGTAGAACTCCACAGGAGGCTCCAGAAACTGAAATTGCGGAGGAGCCGCTTCAGGGGGGAAGAACGCGCGAAATGCGCCAGGGGGGGGCAAATATCTGCACAGGCGGTGGTGGCAGTCGGCTATCGACAGTGCGGAGTGGATGATGCGGACCGGTGGGGGGCACCGGCAGGTCTGCGACCCGGCGCTGCGCGCCCCCGAATCTACCCGAACAATAGCTGCCTCGTGAAACCGCATAGATCGCATCAGGGACCGAAATCGCCGACAAACGACTTCGGGGTCGCAGAACGCGCGAAATGCGCTAGGAGTGGGCAAATATTCCCGCCGACAGCGGTGGGAGTCGGCTATCGACAGTGCGGAGTGGATGATGCGGACCGGTGGGGGGCACCGGCAGGTCTGCGACCCGGCGCTGCGCGCCCCCGAATCTACCCGAACAATAGCTGCCTCGTGAAACCGCATAGATCGCATCAGGGACCGAAATCGCCGACAAACGACTTCGGGGTCGCAGAACGCGCGAAATGCGCTAGGAGTGGGCAAATATTCCCGCCGACAGCGGTGGGAGTCGGCTATCGACAGTGCGCAGCGGATGATGCGGACCGGTGGGGGGCACCGGCAGGTCTGCGACCCGGCGCTGCGCGCCCCCGAATCTACCCGAACGATAGCTCCCTCGTGAAACGGCATAGATCGCATCAGGGACCGAAATCGCCGACAAACGACTTCGGGGTCGCAGAACGAGCGAAATGCCCCAGGAGGAGGCAAATATCCCCATGGGCGGTACTGGCAGTCGGCTATCGACAGTGCGGAGAGGGCGAGGCGGACCGATGGGGCACCGGTAGGTCTGCGACCCGGCGCTGCGCGCCCCCGAATCTACCCGAACGTTAACCCCGTCAGACACCGGCAGGGCGAGAGTGACTTGAGAGAGGAGCGCTACAGGGGAGGAGGCGGGGGAGGCGGGGGAGCCTAGGGAAGCTCCACCCAACCCGAATCAGCGACGGACGTGCCGGAGGGAAACGATGGCAACCGCAATGACCAGCGAGCCGGCAGCAGCCGCGCCGGTCACGACGGTCGCAAGCTTGGCAGTAGCGGAAGCAGCGAACAGAAGGTCTCCCAGTAGGACCGCGGCACACAGGAACAGGCCACCCAGCGCTGCCCAGATCTGGGCGTAACGAGTACCAGACACCTGGAGCTCATCCTCGTCGACCACCAGGGCACCCGAATCATCAGACCAGCGCAGCGGGGTCAGCTTTTCGATCACTGTCAGGCGACACGTAAAACTGCCCCCCAGGCGACACGGAAAACTGACCCCTCCGTGAGCTCATCTGGAGGGTCCATTCATGCAGCAACCCGGATATAACGTTCCCCACACTCAGGTACGAGGGGAACCGATGCAGAGCCCAGAGGATGTCGCCGCCATGCTGCGCCTGAAGGCCTGTGGCTGGGGCACTCAGCGCATCGCCGATGAACTCGGTGTCAGCAGGAACACCGTCAAACGTTATCTGCGCCAGGGCGGCTGGGCGCCCTACGCGCGCCCGAAGCGCAGCAAGTCGCTTGAAGGGCTTGAGGAATGGCTGAAGGCTCGCTTCCTGCAGCATGCCGGCAACGCCGCCGTGGTCCTGCAGGACTTGCAGCTCGAACACGGCATCACGGTCAGCCTGCGCACGGTGGAACGCGCTTGCGCGCCGTTCCGCCAGGCACTGGCCGCCGAGGCCAAGGCCACGGTGAGGTTCGAGACCCCGCCCGGGAAGCAGCTGCAGATCGACTTCGGCAGCCGCCACATCACCATCGATGGGGAGTCGGTCAAGGTCTTCCTGTTTGTTGCCACCCTGGGCTACTCCCGCCGTCTCTACGTCCGCGCCTTCCGGCACGAGCGGCAATCGGCGTGGTTCGCCGGCCTGGAGGGCGCCTTCCGCCACTTTGGCGGGATTCCAGAGCAGGTGCTGCTGGATAACGCCCGGGCGCTGGTCGACCACCACAACGCGGCGACCCGCGAAGTCGTGTTCAACGACCGGTTGGCGGCCTTTGCGCGTTACTGGGGGTTCCGACCGGTGGCCTGCGCACCGTACCGCGCCCGCACCAAGGGCAAGGACGAGCGTGGCGTTGGCTACGTGAAGCGTAACGCCATCGCCGGCCGGACCTTCGCCGCCTGGGCGGCGCTGGAGGCCCACCTGAGCTGGTGGATGCGCGAGATCGCCGACCAGCGGGTCCACGGCACCACCGGAGAGCTGCCGGCGGTGCGCTTCATCGCCGAACAGGCCAGCCTGCAGCCGCTGAACGACCGGGCGCCCTTCGAGCAGGCACGAGAGCTGAGCCGTCGGGTCCAGCGCGACGCCACCGTGGAGGTCGACACCAACCGCTACAGCGTGCCCTGGCGCCTGATCGGTGAGCCCGTCCAGGTCAGCGTGACCGACGGCGAACTGCGGGTGCACCACGCCGGCCGTGAAGTGGCCCGCCACCCGGAGCAGGGCGGGCGCCGCCAGGTGCGCTGCCTGCCGGAGCACCTGCAGGGCATCGTCGGCTACCGATCACCCAAAGCGGACGCCGAGGAGGTCGTGGCGTCCAGCGAGATCGTGGCCACCCTGCCGCCGGCCGCGCTGCAGCGCGACCTAACCGAGTACGAAGCCGTGGTGGGAGGTGGCTGGTAATGACGATGCCCGAGACGGAGCGCCTGGATGCCATGCTGACGCGTCTCAAGCTGACCGCCATCCGCGAGCGGCTCGACACGCTGCTCGACGAAGCCGCACGCCGGGAGCTGACCCTGCGCGAGACGCTGGCCTACCTGTGCGAGCAGGAGGTGGCTCACAAGGAGCAGCGGCGCATCCAGATGGGGCTGAGCATCGCCCGCTTCCCGTTCCTGCGCACTCTGGAAGGGTTCGACTTCAGCGCCCAGCCTGCCGTCGATCCCGGTCAGATCCGTGAGCTGGCTTGCGGACGCTGGATCGCCAACGGCGACGCCCTGCTGCTGCTCGGCCCGCCGGGCGTGGGCAAGAGCCATCTCGCTGTGGCACTGGGCCGGGAAGCGGTCAAAGCCGGCTACTCAGTGCTGTTCACTACCGCCACGGCACTGATTACCCAACTGGTCCAGGCCCATGCCAATGGCGTCCTGGAGGAGCGGCTGAGGCACTTCGCTAAGCCCAAGCTATTGATCATCGACGAGCTGGGCTACCTGCCGCTGGAGCCAGGCGCGGCCAACCTGTTTTTCCAACTGGTCACCCGGCGCTACGAACGCGGCAGCCTGTTGGTCACCAGCAACCGGGCGGTCAGCGAGTGGGGCGAGGTGTTCGGTGATGCCGTGGTGGCCACCGCCATCCTCGACCGACTGCTGCATCACAGTCACGTCATCACCATCCGCGGTGACAGTTACCGACTGCGTGCCAAACGCAAGGCCGGGCTGATCAAGCCCGATTCCATCCATCATCAAGAGCAGGTCGTCAGAGGGTAAGGGGGTCAGATTTCACTGTCGCCAGGGGGGCACTTTCTGATGTCGCTTGACAATCACCGCCTCAGTGAGGGAGTAGGATTCGCTGGTCATCAGTTGCTCCCCTCGTCATTGTGACCGCCCGCAACCGAGCTATCACCCGTATCTCTACGACGCCGACTCAGCCCCCGTAGGTGTCGACACGGGTCGCGATGGAATTCATCTTCAGTAACGCCCGACTCTTCCAGCCGGAAGGTTTTGTAGGCCTCCAGCTCCCAGGGCTAACCGGGAGACGGGCATCCGGTACGACCTGCCCTCCGGAGCCTTGATCCCGACGTGTTTGGGGCTCAGCTTCTTGCCGCGCCCTACGCTGATTACTACTGGATCGTGACGGTCCATGCCTGCTCGATGATCCGCACCCCATACCCTCTAAACTCCTTGGGCACGCCTTCGCCGTTGCGGTGCCGGTAGTGGACCCCCCAGAACTCCCCCGTCACCTTGAGGGCCCAGTCGCGGAGATCTCGTTTGGCTTGTTTTCTGCCCAAATGCAGGAGTGTCCGTGCATCGACCACCTCAAGCCCCCCGTTTTCTCGGATGGAGTCCCAGGCAAATTGGTCCGAGAGCCGCTCGTCGTCGAATTTTTTCCGACGCTTGTTCGTCCCAGGCTCTTCCATGCTCTACCCCCTTTGATTCGAATAACTATCTATACGAACAGCCCCCCCCTTGGTTCGTATAGGGAGCCGGTATGCAGCAACCGGGGGGTCTGTTCGTGTAGTAGACGAATCATCCCCCCCTGCAGCGCGGCTTGTTTAGCCTAACCCCCCGGATATGCGAATTAGCGAACTGGCAGGGGGGGTCTGTTCGTGTAGTAGACGAACGAACCCGGGGTGACGATTCGTTATACGCACTGACCCCGTCGGAATGAGTCCGAATCACCTTCCTCGTGCCAGGGTTCGCTGCAACCCCCCCAAGCCGTGGCTACCGAACGGGGAGGGGGGGTCTGTTCGTGTAGTAGACGAACGAACCCGGGGTGACGATTCGTTATACGCACTGACCCCGTCGGAATGAGTCCGAATCACCTTCCTCGTGCCAGGGTTCGCTGCACCCCCCCCCAAGCCGTGGCTACCGAACGGGGAGGGGGGTCTGTTCGTGTAGTAGATGAACGAACCCCCGGGGTGAGATTTGTTATACGCACTACCCCCGGCGAAACGAGGCCAAATGGTCTTCCTCGGGCCAGGGATCGCTGCAACCCCCCAAGTCGTGGCTACCGAACGGGGAGGGGGGTCTGTTCGTGTAGTAGATGAACGAACCCCCGGGGTGAGGTTTGTTATACGCACCGACCAAGAGGTGTGGCGGGACACGCTAGTCAAGGCGATAGGGATGTGAAGGCCAGGCGGGGTACGCCTGGACAAGACGCTCAAGGGCGGTTTCTGCCCTGGATGGGGCTGCGAGCAAGGAAAGTACGGAAAAGTACACTGAGTGTACTTTTCGATGCCGTTTGGGCACTCTCAGGTCGAATCCCCGTTTAACTGTTACAAAAAGGAAACGATAGAGGGGCGTTGTAAGTACTCACAAGTGCGCTAAAAGTACACTGAGTGTACTTTTCCAGCTCAGTTGTTAATGGCCAAGTAAGCTGAACCGTACCGGCTCCCGCGGATAACCATTTCTTGAATTCAGGGCAGATTGCCGGCTGGCTCCACCGCCACGACCTGCCAGCCATGATCGGCCAGCCAGGGCGTCACGTCCGCTCCCGGCACTCACGTCCAGTGCCAGGCCGTGCTGATCCTGCATCAATGGCAGCCAGTCGCGGTGTGCCTGTTCGAAGTCGGCCGCCCGATACTGATCGAAGAAACGCCTGGAATGCCCATGGTAGGGCCGTTCGCTGGACATCCTGTCACCCCCTTTGGACCTGATAGCGCTACGTTACCGCCCGGTCTGCAGAAATGCGATACGCAGAGAGGCGCACCCCGGTAGTGTCGTCGCAGCAATGATCGCGAGCCTCTAGTGCTGACGTGCGGCGCAGGATCGGTTGTCAGCGCAGCCGTGGCAGCTCGTCCCAGCGTGTGGTCCAGCGCGGAGTGCGGTTGGCGCAGCGTAGATGCCAAGCGGCCTTGGGCGAGGCGCGACCGAACGTGACGGTACCTCGCCCCATCCTGTGGTTGAGTGCATCCAGCGTCGCCATCAGGCGGTCGCTGCGCTCCCGCCGGGCTTGGCTTTCCGGAGTGTCCAGCAGCGAGAGCTGGGCCCGGTTGGCGTCCACCAGATCAACCAGCATCACGCCGGCCTTCATGAAGCGGTAGCGGGGCCGGTAGATGGCCGCGAACGCCTGGCTAGCCGCCAGCAGGATGTCGCGGCTGTCGTCGGTGGGGCAGGGCAGCTCCACCACGGCGCTGGGCGAGTACTGGGGCAGGTCAGGGCGGTGGCGATTGGTCTTCAGGAAGACGTAGACGGCTCGGGCCAGGCTGTCCTGTCGGCGGAGCTTCTCAGCGCTACGCTGGGCAAACTGCCGGATGGCCTGGTGAATCTCTTCGCGGCTGTCGGTCATCCTCCCGAAGGAGCGTGACGTCATGATGCGCTGACGGGCCTCACCAGGATCATTCATCTCGATGCAGGGAATGCCCTTCAGTTCCAGGCAGGTGCGCTCCAGGGTGACCGAGAAACGCTGGCGAATCTGCTTGGGGTCGGCCAGGGCGAGATCCCAGGCGCTGTGTACGCCCATCAACGCTAGGCGCTCCACCAGTCGGCGTCCGACGCCCCATACATCGCCCAGCTCCACCTGACGCAGCAGCGTCTCATATGTCTCGCTGCCGGTTCTCAACACGCAGACGCCGCCGTAGCCCGGCAGTTTCTTGGCCGCTCGGTTGGCCAGCTTGGCTCTATACTCCAGAGTGGACTCTTTCTCATCAAAGCTACTGTAGTACAGTCATCGGACATG
>ERZ869909.705-NODE-705-length-34105-cov-4.139767_pt1 | contig 34105 bp, 27 predicted proteins | sample MGYA00520892_ERZ869909 | MGnify/ENA primary metagenome ERZ869909 (study PRJEB32215, sample SAMEA104723947) | bioreactor metagenome | biome: bioreactor; feature: anaerobic bioreactor; material: water | place: China | collected 2015-03-12 ...
CACTCGCGCTCGATGCGCTCGCTGATGGGGGCGAGGGCGGCCCGGCACTCGACGAGCGCGTGGCGGTGACGCTCGAAGGCGGGAGCGCCCTCGATGGCCTGCGCGATGGCATCGATGCGCCCGAGCGAACGCCCGAGGGCGACGAGGTCGCGCGGCGTGGCCCGCGCCAGGCCGATGCGGGCCATGATCCGCGCGACATCCTGCACGGGGTCGAGGGCGTCCGTGAGGGCGCGGGCGAGCATCGGGTCGGAGGCGAGCGTCGCCACGCTGTGGTGACGGGCCTCGATGGCAGCGCGGTCGCACAGCGGCGCACAGAGCCACTCGCGGATCAGACGCCGCCCCATCGGGGTGCAGCAGCCCGGGCGGGCGAAGATCGAGAGGAGCGAGCCGTCGGAATCCCCGGTTCGGGTGCCGCCCGCGCCGGCACGCACGGTGCGCTCGATTTCCAGGGCGCGGAGACTCGCGGCATCGAGGCGGAGATTGCGGGAGGGATCCTCGCGACGGGGCGGCGCGAGGTGGGCGAGGGAGCGACCTCGGAAGATCCGGCGGGCATCGTCCGTCAGCTCGGCATCGTTCTCGTGGACCACCTGCGTCTCGCGGAGGTAGCGGACGATGGCTCCGGCGGGTCCGAGGGCACAGTCGTCCTCCCGGATGCCGAAGCCCGCGAGCGATGCGACGCTGTAGTGGTTATGGAGCGCTTCGAGCGATTCCTGAGGGCGGAAGTGCCATGCGGGTCGCGGCGTCCCGGAGAGGGACAGGGCATTGAGGATGCGGGCGATCCGGGGCGGCGGGGCGTTGCCGGAGGTGTCCGCGTAGAGCAGTTCGCTGGGGGACCGGCGGGCGAGTTCGCCGGGCAGGTCGGCGGCGGTGGTGTCGAAGATGGTGAACGCCCCGGTCGAGACCTCGACGACCGCGACGCCGACGCGCTGCTGCGGGTCATCGCCGCTGCCCAGGAACGCGACCGCGCCGAGGCGATTCGAGGCATCGTCCGCGAGGAGCGATTCCTCGACCAGCGTGCCGGGGGTCAGGACGCGGGTCACCGCACGCTCGACGACCCCCTTGGCCTCGCGCGGATCCTGCACCTGATCGCAGACCGCGACGCGGAAGCCCCGGTCGATGAGCCGCTTGAGGTAGGTGTCGAGCTGGTGATGAGGCATCCCGGCCATCGGGAGCCCCTCGGTCCGCTGGGTCAGGGTGAGTCCGATGGCCTTGGAGACTCGGACGGCATCCTCGTCGAAGAGTTCGTAGAAATCCCCCATGCGGAAGAGGAGGATGCAGTCGGGGTGCTTCTGTTTGAAGGCACTCCACTGGCGCATCGCCGGGGTGTTGAGGTTGCCCGCCATGGGTGGGGCAGTCTACCGGTGGAGCCGGAGTCGCCGGGGGGTTTCCGGGGGGTCTCCGGGGGGTCTGTGGGAGCGTGGGCAGATTCCATGAAAAAACCCGGCAGGTGCCGGGTCAGGTGGAGCAGATGAGATTCGAACTCACAACCTCCTCGATGCGACCGAGGCGCTCTCCCAATTGAGCTACTGCCCCAAGCAGGCGCTTCGGGGCGACCCGCCGCGCGGGCGCAGGATAGATCGGCGTCCGGGGAGGGTCAATCGGTGGGGGGCGGTCGGAGCGGATTCTGGCCGTATGATGGCGACCACAGGTCACTCAGCACCAGCATTCCAGCAACGCAAATGGCAGGCGACATGACATCATCGGATTCCGAGACGATCCGCGCCGATGGAAACCGTCCACCGGCACACAGCGCAGGGCCGGAGCACACGCACGCCGGCGGCAAGCGTTCCGGGCGGATCGGCTCGTGGATCGGGTGGTTGATTCTGGGCTTGGGGATTGTGGCGTTGGTGTTCGTGATGGCGCGTTCGGGGCGTGTGCGACCGCCGGGGCCGCCTCGGGTGGTCGTGAGTGTGCCGCCGTTGGTATGGCCGGTGCAGCGACTCGCGCCCGACGGCACAGAGATCACGATGCTCGTGACGCCGGGCGCTTCGGAGCACGGCATCGAACTGACCCCGAGCCAGGTGCGTGCGATCGTGGATGCGGACTTGGTCGTGATGGTGGGCATGGGGCTGGACACGCCCGTGCAGCAGGTGCTCGATCGGCACGGGGCGGACTGGCGCAGAATCGTTCGTTTCGAGGATGTCGTCGCCGAGCACGCGGAGGCGAGCGACATCGCGATGCACGATCCGCATGTGTGGCTCGATCCGGTGCTGTACCGCGCCTTCGTCGAGCAGATCGCGGAAGTGACACGGGACGAGGAGTGGATCTTCGCGACGCTTCCGGATGGCGAAAGATCCGAACGGTTGGAGATGCTTCTCGGGACCATCGACAGCATCCACAAGGAGTATGTCGGGGGTTTGCGTCATCTGGACGAGCGTCGGATCGTGACGCATCACGCGGCGTGGGGACACCTCGCGCGCCGGTACGGGCTCGAGATGAGCGCGGTGATCCGGCCCCGCGAGCTGATCGAGCCGACCGCGGGCGATCTTTCCAACGCGATCGAGGCGGTCAACGCCCTGGATGTCCGGACGATCTTCATCGAGCCGCAGTTCCACGACGCGGCGTCGCGCCGCATCGCGGATGTGACCGGCGCGCGCGTGCTGGTGATCGATCCGCTGGGCGATGGCGATTGGCCGGGCATGATGCGGGCGAACCTCGCCGCATTCATCGAGGGGCTGCGTGGCGGCGAGCGTGGGGTGCGCCCGACATCAGGCGGGGAGTCTGGTGGGGGGCCATGAGCGGTGCGGCGGTCGAACCGGCTCTGCGCATTCGCGGGCTTTCGTTCACATACCCGAGGGCGGCGGAGTCCACGCTCGAATCGGTGAGCTTGAGCGTGCAGCCGGGCGAGGTGCTGGCGATCGTGGGGCCGAACGGCGCGGGCAAGACCACGCTGCTCCGCATCGTGCAGGGCTTGCTGGATGGATACCGCGGCGAGGTGCGCGTGCTCGGCTTGTCGCCCGGCGAGGCGCGCCGACGCGGGCTGGTCGGCTCGGTCGCGCAGCGCAGCGGCGCGATGCTGGCGTACCCGGTGTCGGGTCACGATGTGGTGATGATGGGGGCAACGGTCGGTTTGCCGGGATGGCGAAGCCCGGCCGTGGGCGTGCGGGAGCGGGTGACCGATGCGCTCGAACGCGTCGATGCGCTGCGGTACGCCGATGCGCCGATCGGGACGCTTTCGGGCGGGCAGTTGCAGCGCATATTGGTGGCGCGTGCGCTGGTCATCGAGCCGAAGCTGCTGATTCTGGATGAGCCGACCGTGGGCATCGACGCGGCGGGGCAGGAGCGCTTCGCGGATCTGCTCGCACGACTCAAGGAGCACGGGAACCTGACGATCCTGCTCGTGATGCATGATCTGCGCGCGGTCGCATCCGGCGCGGCATCGTGCGATCGCATCGCGTGCCTCCGCCGGTCACTGCACTTCCACGACACGCCCTCGGGCATCACCGCGCAGGTGCTGGCCGATGTCTTCGAGCACGATCTCTCGCCGATCTTCCGTGGATTGCACATCGAGGCGTCCGGGGAGCAACCGAGACCGCCGCGGACCGATCAGGGATCGCACGATGCGGGGCACGATCACGCGGACGGGGGATCGTGTGCGCACCATTGAATACCTGACCAGCCACGGATCGATCTACGCGCCGGTGCTGGTGGCGGGGATCGCGATCGCGCTGACGAGCGGGCTGCTGGCTCCCTTCGTGGTGCTCAAGCGCCTGTCGTTCATCGGGCACGGCGTGAGCCACACCGCTTTCGGCGGAGCAGGATTGGTAGCGGCGCTCGGCCTCATCGGCGCGATGGGGCAGGGAGGATTGCTGGCGTACGGACTGATCGCGCTGTGCTGCATCGCGGCGGCGGGAATGATCGGTGTGCTGACGGCACGATCCGGCGCGGAGGGACGGCTCTCCGACGACACATTCATCGGCATCGTGCTCGTGGGCGCCATGGCGGTCGGCGCGATCCTGATGAAGATGTCGAGCGGATCGGGACCGATGCTGGATCTTGAGACGCTGCTGTTCGGGTCGATCGTCGCGATCGGTTCGGCGGAGGCGATCGCGGCGTGGGTGTGCAGCATCGTGATCGCGCTCGTGCTGCTGATCGAGCGACGCCGGATCGTCTTCTGGACCTTCGATGAGCCGGGGGCGCGGGCCTTCGGTGTGAATACGGATCGCGCGCGCCTTGTGCTGCTGCTTCTGCTGGCCTTTCAGATCGTGGTGGCGATGCGGCTGGCGGGTGTCTTGCTCGCGACGGCGCTGCTCGTCGCGCCCGGCGCGGCGGCGTTGCGCACGAGCGACCAGCTCGCGCGGGTGGTGAATCGTTCCGCGTTGTTCGGTGTGATCGGCGTCGTGGGGGGGCTGGTGCTGTCGTTCGAGACCGACTGGCCGCCGGGCGCGAGCATCGTGGTTGTGTTGCTGTTGATCTTCGGTGTGTCCGTGATCTTCGGGAAGCCGAGGAAGATTGAAGGAGGCGTCGCATCATGAAGGCAGAGAAGATGCTGGCCGAGTTGAACCGCATGCGTCAGGACCTGGACCGCGATCCCAGCGACATCGAGTGGCTGACGCTGCACCATGTCTTCTGCTTCGTGTCGTATAAACTGGGGGACTTCCAGAAGTACCTGGACGAGCAGGCGGAGCAGGGTGCCTTTGACGAATTTGAGGCATAGTTCTCCCGCCTTTTGCCGGGCATGTCCTGAGCGAAATCTGCCGAAGAATCGTTGGTCTTCGGTCCGAATACTCCGCTGTTATTCCGTTGGCAGGAGTGCTGATGGCGGGGCGCGAAATATTCGTCGTGAAATTCATTGACACCGGCCAATTCGCGCCGATACTTCGGGCATCGAGACGCACCGGGCTTTGCCGAGCGGCCAAAAGACCGCAACGCGGGTCACGACGCTCGACGACCGGCTGCCGCACCTTCGGTGCCGGGCGATGTGCCGCGAGCGACGGTTCGCGGGAGGAAAGGGCCGGAGATCACTTGTCACGGGTGATCGGCCGGTGAGGCCTTTTCGAATGGAGGTGATCCAGTGACCAATTGTGACTGTATGAAGGGGCTGCGCGGGTAACGCAGTCTGACGAGGCTGCGCACCACGCGTAGCCCAAGCGCAGCCAAACCTGCGGATTTGGCATTAAAGCCCCGGAGCCACCCGCTCCGGGGCTGTTTTTTCCTCTCAGTTCACGCCGAGCCGAACGCCTCGCCGATGCGCTCCAGTCGCGCGATCGCCGCTCGCAGCGTTTCTTCGCGCTTGCAGAATGCGAAGCGCACAAAGGGGCGCCCAAGCTCCGCGTGCTCGTAGAAGAACGAGGGCGGGATCGCGGCGACGCCGACACGCTCGATCAGCGCATCGCAGAAGCCCAGATCATCCCGTCGGTCGAGTACCTCTGAAAAACCGGTGTGATCGGCGATCACGAAGTAGCCCCCCTGCGGGCGAACGATCGGAAACCCCAGCGACTCCAGCGCATCGCAGAGCAGGTCACGCCTGGCCCGGAAATCCTTGGCGAGATCGGCGTAGAACGCCTCCGCAGCGCCCAGCGCCGCGGCCGCCCCGTGCTGGAGCGGTGTCGCGACCGCGAAGGTCAGGAACTGGTGGGCCGCCCGGACGGCGCGGGTCAGGTCCGGGGGCGCGATCGCCCACCCGATCTTCCATCCCGTGAGGGAGAAGGTCTTGCCGAGCGAGGAGATGGTGATCGTGCGATCCCCCATCCCGGGGAGTACCGCCAGCGAGCGGTGGGGGGCGTCGTAGGCGAGGTGCTCGTAGACCTCATCCGTGATGGCGATCAGGTCGTGCCGGTGGCACAGCTCCGCGATCGACCGCAGTTCAGACTCGTCGAAGATCCGTCCCGTCGGATTGTGGGGGGTGTTGACGAGGATGGCCCGGGTGCGGGGCGTGATGGCACGCGCGAGTTCTTCCGGGTCGAACCGGAAATCCGGCCACCGGAGGGGGACGCAGCGCGGCGTGCCCCCCGCCAGAACAATGCAGGCCCGGTACGAGTCGTAGTACGGCTCGAACAGCACCACCTCATCCCCTGGATTGAGCAGGCCCAACAGCGAGGCGGCGATGGCCTCGGTGGCCCCGTTCGTGACCGTGACCTGTGCCGAGGGATCCAGATCCTGCCCGGTCCGGGCGTGCCAGTGGTCGGCGATTGCCCTCGTCAGGGTCGGAATGCCGGCCAGGGGGGCGTACTGGTTGGGGTGCTCCCGCATGGCACGGGCCGCGGCATCCTTCACGAAGTCCGGCCCCTCGAAATCGGGGAAGCCCTGACCGAGGTTGATCGCTTCGTGGGCGAGGGCCTTGCGGGTGATCTCGGAAAAGATGGTGGTGCCGAAAGGGGCGAGTCGCTGGGCGACGGGCATGGTGATCCCTCCGGCACGAGGATACGGCGGCTGCCCGAGACCGGTCGCGAGAGCGGGAAAACCCGGCCTTTCCCTGAAAAAGGGGATCGCGTGTAAGTTCTTGTCCGCAAGTGCTTTGCGCGGGCGTTTTTCGTCGGTCGTGTCAAATCAGGAAAAATGTGCCCCAAGTGTTTTTATCGCACCCAATCGGGGCTATATTTTTCATGGAGAAAAGAGTTTCTGCGTGCTTCATGGGAGGAGATCCGCAGGAACCAGAAGAGATGAGACACGGAGCCATTATGAATCGCTTAGCAATCGGCACGCTCCTTTTTGCGGTCGGATCCGCGCATGCCGCGATCATCGATCCTTGGATGGCTGATGGTCCCGGTGGCATTGACCCACTGGTTCTCGCCAACGGCGAATGGACCTACGGCCCGCTCACGGGTGGTCCTCAAAATGACTGGTGGGTTCCGGCAGGGACGAGCAACTTCATGATCCGTGAGATCTGGGGTACATCAGCGGCCACCCCCGGTGCCGTCGTTGACTTCCTCGTTGGCGCTGATCCCGCAGACGGGCTGCGTGCGATCACCCCGATCGGCATCATGAAGGATGTCGAGAATCAGTCCACATTCTTCTGGGACGGCTTCGTCGTCGACCTGATCCCCGGTCCGGGAGCGACCATTTCCAATGTCGTCGCATTCGCCAGTGCCGAGTTCGGCTCTGTGAATGTCATCGACAACGGCGATGGCTCGTGGACCCTCGTCTGGGACCAGAACGGCGGCACCGGCGTCGGCATCGGTGGCAGCACCGACCTCGACTTCAACTTCGACATCGATGGTGCGATCAACTTCCAGATCATCCAGACCGCCGTTCCCACGCCGGGTGCGGTGGCTCTGCTCGGTCTTGGCGGACTCGCGGCCCTGCGTCGTCGTCGCTGATCGAACAACCCAATATGCTCCTCTGCCGGGCCATCCTCCACGGGTGGCCCGGTTTGCGTTTTGGGCGGCATCCTCCGCTGGGTGAGCGATTTCGGATGCCGCGTTCCGCCGGATCCGGGTATATTCGTCGATCCGGGCTCTGTTCCATCCATTCATGCTGAAGACGAAAAAGGCGGTGCATCATGCGGCGTGCGAAGATTTCCATCATCGGGGCGGGGAATGTCGGGGCGACCTGTGCTCACTGGGCCGCGGCCAAGGAACTCGGCGACATCGTCCTGCTCGACATCCCTGACAAGGAGGGCGTGGCGAAGGGTAAGGCGATCGACCTGTGGTGCTGCGGCCCGATCGAGCGCTTCGATGCGCGGATCCAGGGCACCAGCGACTACAAGGACATCGCCGATTCCGATGTGGTGGTCATCACCGCCGGACTGCCCCGGAAGCCGGGCATGAGCCGCGACGATCTCATCCAGACGAATGTGAAGATCGTCAAGAGCGTGAGCGAGCAGGTCAAGCAGCACGCGCCGAACTCGGTTGTCATCGTCGTCTCGAATCCGCTCGACGCGATGGTGTACACCGCCTGGAAGGCGACGGGCTTCCCGACCAATCGGATTCTCGGTCAGGCGGGCTGCCTCGATGTGGCGCGCTTCCGCGCGTTCATCGCGGAGAAGATCGGCTGCTCGATCGAGGATGTGGTCGCGCTGCTGCTGGGCGGTCACGGCGACGACATGGTGCCGCTGCCGCGCTACACCTCGGTGCATGGCATCCCCGTGACGCAACTGCTGCCGAAGGAAGTGCTCGATGCGTGCGTGGAGCGAGCGAAGGTCGGCGGCGGCGAGATCGTGAAACTCATGGGCACGAGCGCGTACTACGCCCCCGCATCCGGCACCATCCAGATGGTCGAGGCGATCGTGAAGGACAAGAAGCGGATCCTGCCCTGTGCCGCGTACTGCAACAAGGAGTTCGGCATCGGTGGTTACTTCGTCGGCGTGCCCTGCGTGCTCGGCAGCGGCGGCATGGAGAAGGTGATCGAGGTCGAGTTGCAGGGCGAGGAGCAGACGCTGATGAACGAGTCGATCAGCCATGTCAAGGATCTGGTGAAGGTGGTCTCCGACCTCTTCCCCGAGCTTGCGTGACGGATCGGTGGGACGGGCGTCCCGCCCGTCCGGAGCGTCGGCAGAGACGGGCCGGAGACCCATCCCGTCGGGTCATCTTGGTGGAATTGATCCATCAAATAGAGCATATCTCGTGTCCACGAAAAAGCCCCGCATCGAAGCGGGGCTTTCTTGTGCGCATGCGTGGTGCTGTGGTCGTTTATCCGGCTTCGGCGCGAGGATGAGCCGAGTCGTAGGCGTTGCGGAGGCGCTGTGTCGTGAGGTGGGTGTAGGTCTGTGTCGTCGAGAGTGACTGGTGACCGAGCAACTCCTGCACGGAGCGCAGGTCGGCGCCGTTGTCGAGCAGGTGTGTCGCGAACGAGTGGCGTAGCGTGTGCGGGCTGATGGAGGGATCGAGCCCGACCTCGCGGAGATACTTGTCGAGCTTACGCCGGACCGATCGGCTGCTGAGTCGTCCGCCATGCTTGTTCACGAAGAGCGGCGTCGAGTGACGCCCGCTGTTGGCGGCTTCTCCGAGGCGACCATCCGAGCGCAGGATCTGGAGGTAGCGTCGGATCGCGGCGAGGGCGTGCGAACCGAGCGGCACGAGCCGTTCCTTCTTGCCCTTGCCGCGGACGCGCAGCGCCTCGCCGGGCTCGTCGAGATCCTCGATGTTCAGGTCGACCAGCTCGCTCACGCGTATACCGGTCGAGTAGAGCGTCTCGAGCATCGCACGATCGCGGGCGCCCAGAACATCGTTGTCGTCCGGCGCCGAGAGCAGGCGTTCGATCTGCTCGACGGTGATCGCACGCGGCAGACGCTTGGCCTGGCGGGGCGTGCGGATGAGCGTCATGGGATTGCTCTTGACGAGGTTGCGCCGGAGCGCCCACTTGTAGAATGAGCGCAGCGTGGCGATCTTCCGCGCCATCGTGGCGGGAGAGTACGATTGCTCGCTCAGGTGGGAGAGGAAGCCGCGGAGCAGATCCGCATCCGCCTTGCAGATGAGATCGGTCAGCGTCGGCGGCTGGATCTTGCCGGCGACATCGCCGCCATCCGCCCCCGCGCGGTCGAGCTGGTTGAACGCCGACTGCTCGTGGGTCTGGTTGATCTGCATGCCTCGGTCCTCGACGAGGTGCTCGATCAACTGACGCAGATCGGCGCCGTAGCAGCGGGCCGTGTACGGGCTGAAGTGCCGCTCGTCCGTGAGGTACGAGAGGAAGGCCTCGACGATTGGGAGCGTGGTCATGGCTGCATCTCTTCTGAAAGTGAGTGGGGGATATGCACGGGTGTTTGAGTCGTGTGAGCGGGAGTGCGGGCTCGCAGTCGGGCCAGTTCGTGCGTCGCCATCGCGGCATCGAACCAGTCGAAGGGCTCGCGGGGATCGCGAGCCAGACGGGCGAATTCCTTCAGCAGGAGGCCCTCCTGTCCGCGTTCGCACCGGAAGCACCAGGTGTGCGAGCCGGATCGAACAACGATCGGCTCGTACATCGCTGCTTCGCTCGGGATGTGCGGGGCGTTGCCCGGCATGATCAAGTCTCCCGCCTCCGACAGGCGAGATGCGCCATGCCGGTGGACCTATCTGATGTTGGCTTCCGCGGGCGCGACCCTCTGCCCCTCCTGTTGGAGCAGATCGGCAACGACCCGGAAGCACACGAACTCCGTGTACCGCGCCATGCTCTTGGTGTAGTACTCCCAGCCGAGTGATGTCCGCGGATCGTGACGCCCCGTGGCGTAACGCCGAACATCGCTCAGCACCGCATGATTCGCGGCGTCGTAGTGACCCGCGACCAGCGCAACGGGCATGTCGCGAAACTCGTCAACGCTGATCCCCGCATCCGTCATCGCCTGACGGAGCACAAGAGGATCGAGACGGCTGAGCTCGGACATCCGCATCTTGTCGGTGCGGGCGAACAGGGCGACCGTCATGCCGAGTTGCGGCGGGTGGTACGGATTCCACGCGGTGATCGATCCCACCAGGATCGCATCCGCGCCCAGCGTCTGGGCCAGTTTTCGGGCATCCGACGGCGAGTAGACACCGGGCATCTGCATCGCACGCATCGCGTTGATGACGCGGTTGGTCGGCAGCGCCGAGAGTCCATCCACTTCGCGGATCGTGTTCACCAGTGCATCGGTGATGGCCAGTTCATCCGGGAGCGAGGTGCCCGACTCGTTGGTCAGCGGCACGACCGCCCAGATGACATCGCGCGAGGAGTAAGGTGCATCGAGCGTGATCGGCTGTGAGAACGGCATCTCGCGGGGCTTGGCTTCGCACGCGCTGAGCCAGAGGAGCGAGACGACTCCCAGCAACGCGATGACGCATCGAGCAAAGAGCATGGGGAATGCGGTTGTCATGGCATCCTGCCTTTCTCACCGGGCCTCCGGCCCGACTCTGAAATGTCCGTGCGCCCGTCTTTCGACGGACGCCGGGCGATCTTCTGCGGCCCCGTGGGGCCGGGTGGGTCAGTTGTCGTCGACCGGCCCGCTCGCGATGCCGGTCGAGCTGTTCTGGCCGATGTCGGCCGTCATCGCGGCCCGACGCGGATTCACCGACCAGACCGTCTCGACACCGCTGCGGTTGGAGACGAAGTAGAGGGTGCCGTCGGAACCCCAGGTGGGCATCGTGTTCACGAAGAATCCGCCGGTCAGGTTGGTTCGCGCAGAGCCGTCGGCTCGGATGATCCAGATATCGGCGAAGGTCGCCACATCGCCCGAATCACGGCGTTGTGCGGCGTTGTGCGGGTCGATGCCGTCACGGAGGAAGACCGTCGAGCACGCGATGAAGCGGCCATCGGGCGACCAGGTCGGATTGATGACCGCGGCCACGCTGGATGAGACGATCTCGGTCGGAGAGACACCCTCGCCGTCCACGAAATCGATCGTCCACACCGAGAAGTACTTGTCGCCCCGGTCGCGCGAACGCTGGAACAGGATGCGGTTCTCCGTCGGATGCCACTGCGGGAACAGGCCGTGGGTGATGAAGGTGTGAGCGTTCGGACGGGTGAGATCGGCGACCCAGATCTCCCAGCGGTCCGAAACCTCTCCCAGCTTGCAGTAGGCGATGTAACGCCCATCGCTGGACCACGAGGGATGCAGTTCGTGCGAAGGGTCGCTGGTGAGCTGCACCGCCTGGCCGCCCTCGGTGCTCATCATGAAAATATTCCACGATCCGTTGCGATTGCTCGCAAACGCCAGACGGGAGCCGTCCGGGCTGACCGCCGGCATCACATCGTGCGCCGGATCGTTCGTGAGCTGAGTGACCGCGGTGCCGTCGACCGACTGCACATAGATGTTCGCGGTCGCGCGGTGACGCGTGCTGGCGAAATACAGACGCTTGCCTTCACGGTCGAGGGCGGGATCGAAATCGGCGCCCTCCGTCGCGTGCGTGACCTGGCGAATGTTCACCGTCGGATCGAAGAGATCCGCGGCGGGGAGGCGATTGGCGTTTGAGTTCGGACGGTTGCCGAAGACCGCACGCGCCGGGGACTCGGTCTCGATCGTCCCCGCATCGATGCCGGCGAGGATCATCGAAGGCGTCGCGCGCCGAGCGCTCGCGGGCGTCGAGAACGGATCCAGCGAGGAGATGCCGCCCGCCCGGTGGGCCGGGGCCTTCGCGGTCTGAGTGTTGCTGTTGCCCGCGCATCCCCCCGAAACGAGGGCGATGGCGACGAGAGTGCTTGCCGTGAGAGCGGCTGCGGCGTCGATCCGGTGACGCGTCATGGGAGTGCCTCCGTGCGGCGGGCGATCGAGACGCCCTGTTCTCTGGTTGAGTTCTTTCTGATGCACGACGGCTCCGCCGAGAACAGTCAACACGCCCGCAAGGCCCCGGAGGACCGGAAATCCGGGCTGCGGCGACGCTCCGCGTCACCCCTTATCGGACGACTCTCCGGCCTGCCTGCACCTCGTGGCTTGCCGGAGCGAAATATCTATTCGGACATTCCGACCGGGCCCCTGAGTCCGAGCGTGGATATTCGTGCGGGTTCCCACCGGCGGGCTGGGGAAGGTCAAAACAACAAGCCGGACCGGGTCAGCGGGCGTCTCCTCCGATCGCTCGCTGCACGCCGGGCCGGCTTGCTGTCCCCGGGAATCGCCCTCGACACCGCTGCACCTTGCCCTCGGCAGAGCCGCGTGCAGGGTGGCGTGATGTGCTCCGGAATCGGTCCTTGCCGGGCTGCCCGAGTGGGTGGGCCTGACCCTTGGAATGTACCAAAGCACACCCGGCTGTCACGCCTCCGAGCGTGAATGCTGCGCAAAAATTTTCATCTTGGCGAGGAAAATTTCCACGCGCAAGTCACTGTGTGAAAATGGGTAAGATTTTCCCCGGGCCGGATGGGTCACCACAATGGGGTGGTCTCAGTCGCGCGGCTCGGGAGTGTGCGGCTTGGGCTCCGTGGCGGGCGCATTCCGGAGCGAATATCCCTGCCCACTCGTGGGGGGGTTGTGATTGCCCGGGGGCAGTTTTCCGGCGAGCACATCCGATGCGACCTCGACGATCTTCCGGCGCTCGTCCCGGGCGACCTTCTGCATCATCGAATGGGCATCCGGCTCGCTCACGCCCAGCTTGCTGACGAGGCACCACTTGGCCTGCTCGACGACCTTCCGCTGGGCGAGCGTGCCCTCGAGCTGATCAACGCGGCGCCTGGTCTCGAACTGGTCGATCGAGCGCGACCAGGCGATGGCGATGGTGACGCGGAGGTTGTCGGTGCTGACCGGCTTGAGGAGATACCCGAACACCCCTGTTCTGGTGGCTCGGGACAGATAGCGATCGTCGGAGTAGGCCGAGACGATCACGGACGGGATGCGGTGCTCGGTCCAGATGGTCGCTGCGGCCTCCAGCCCGTCCATGACGGGCATGCGGATGTCGAGCAGCGCGAGGTCGACAGAGTGTTCGATGCACGCCTTGACGGCGGACTCGCCGTCCGAGACGGGTCCGACCACCTCGTACTTCATCCCCCGCAGACTCGCAGCGAGACCCGAAGCCATGAGACTTTCGTCGTCCGCAACCAGGATTCTCTTGGGCCCGTCGCTCACGCCCCGATGACCTTTCTCGCTTCGTGGGGTACCGCCGCAATCGTTCTTCGCCCGAATGAATCGGGTCTTTCTGTCGATCGGGGCGTCCTGGTCCCAGTCAAGCGATGAGACCGGCCAATGTGGGGCAGCTTGGTCCCGGCCCGGCGATTCCCTTCGCAGTGGATAATCTAGTCCAGCCAGTCCCCTGCCTTCAAGCGGTCGGGCACATAAACCTCGGTGACATATGAAATATCTTTGGTGATGAGGGACTCAACCTCCATTTTGAAGCCGTTACGCAGCATGTCCCCGATTTCCCGCTGCCAGTGCTTCTTGGAGGCGAACCACGGATATTCGCTGATCTGGCGGGCACGGGCGGTATCGCGGTCGTTGAGGGCGATCTGGACATCGTCGGTCAGGTCGTAGCGCTGGTAGTCGATGGCCCGCAGTCCGAGGAATTTGGCATCGGGGATGGCCATCCGCTGGCTCTCGAAGGCGAGATTGATGGAGCCCTGCTTGATCACGGAGTAGATGTAGTGCCCCCACGGATCGCAATCGAGGAGGCAGTAGACGGGGAGTTTGAGTTCGGTGTGCAGACGGTGGAGAAGTCTTCGCACGCCGCGGGGGGGTTGGCCGCCGCCCTCGGTGAGGATGCAGTTGTGCTTCTGCCAGAACTTGTCCTCGTTGAAGCGTGACCAGACGGTGTTCTTCTCGACATGCAGGACGAAATCGGCCTCGCACTTCTTGAACTGCATGACATCCGGCTCGCAGATGGACGGGATGGCGTACCCGCCCGAGCCCATGCGCCGGCAGTCGATCTCGTCTCCGGAGTCGATCACGGTGATGTTGCCGACCATCGTTCCGGCCTTCTTCGCGAAGATGTGCAGCTCTTCGCGGAGTGATCCGAGGGTGACCTCGAGGTCTTCGAGCACCGAATCCGACTCGGACTGATCGGCGAGCGTCTTTTCCTTGGTGCCCGGGATCGTGTGCAGGCACTTGTAGTACATACCTCGCAAGGACAAAGTCTTGTCGGCTTCGATCAGATCCTTGGTCCCCGAGGCGAGGAGCAGCGTCTGCATGAACTTCTTCGACTGATTCAGGTTGAATAGTTCGCGTCGTTGCGTGGCATCGCCCATGCGGAGCGTGCGGCGCTTGGTGTCGAAGGTGGTGTTGCTCAGCGTGCGCGACGGCACATCAACGAACGGATCCTTCTCGGCGAGGGAGACGCGGGCGACATCCTTGCCGAGTTGCTCCAGCCGACCAATGGTCTGCTGATTCGTGGAGGCGCGGCTGCTCGCTGCGCTCGATCGCCCGCTCTTAACGGTCTTCTTGGTTGTCCGTTTTTTCGCCATGCTCGACGACTCCCTTGCCTCGAAACGCTCCGGCTCGATCAACGCTTCTTCCGACGGACCTTGCGAACGATCTTCTTCTTGACTTTCTTGTTCGCGGACGGCTTTGCTGCTCCGGCCGGCTTGCGTTTCCTGGGAGCGCTCGTCGCCTCCGCCTCACCCTCCTCATCGCCGAAGAGCGAGCCGCCGGGGGCGGATCGGCGGGGGGATGGAGGTGGTGGCTCGGCGTCGTCCTCATCGTCGAAGACCGCGTTGGCGTGGCGCTCGCTCGCGCTGCTCGGGGCCATCTCCGTGAGCAGGTCGTCCGACTCCTCTCGGATGTAGATGTTCTCGTCGCGCGAGAAGGCATCGTCGTTTTTGAGGACGCGTCCCTCCTCGTCGAGGAGCTGGTCCGTCTCGGCGGTTTTCTGCTGCGCGGTGCGGAGCAGCGCCTCGTAGATTTTCTCCGCATCCTCACCGGTCAACGCAGAGCACGCCTTGGCGACCTCCCCGATGTACCTCCGGAAGATGTCGCGCCGCTCGCCGGCTCGGCGCATCTTCTGACGCCGACGGAGATACATCCCGAGCTTGCGACCGCAGTCCTGGAGCGCGAGGCGCATCTCCTTGCGGATCTCGTCGTAGTCCGCGATGGCTTCCTTGGATTCGCTCGTGAAGGGCACCCAGACCGAGGCCATGTGCAGCATGACGACCATCGGACCGACCGGCAGCGCGCCGCGGGGCTGTTGCAGGCCGTAGCCGCGCCAGTTCATCTCGATGACCGCCTTGAACGACGAGCAGGCCGACTGCTGGTATTGCAGCGGTACCCTGTTCGCGAAGCGGTAGATCTTCGAGGACTCCTCCGAGGGGAGATTGCCTCCGAACGCGATGCCCGCCTCGATGACGAACGGGCGTCCTCTGTACACCGCGGGTGGACGGCTGGACGCCGCGATGAAGTCCGGACGCAAGCCCTGTTCGAGCCCCTTGAGCAGCGTTTTGACGCCGATGGGGCTGAGGCAGTTGGTCGGCGGCGCCATGACCTTGGCGGATTGCAGGCCTTTGAAGAGTTTCTCCGCCGCGGAGTGATCGACATTCTTGATCCAGGTCCGTGTGGTGAGCCCGGCCGCCTCGCAGATGCCCTGCGCTACTTTGGGGCCGATGCGGCAGAACTCCTTGGCGAAGAAGCCGCCGAGCTGCGTCTGGTCGGTGCGCTCGAGCATCGAGATGAGCGTGCCCAGCTCGATGCCGTGCGGGTGCGGCTTGATCTCTTCGGGCGCTTCGGGAAGCTCATCGACGGAACGCTCGTAGACGGTCCGCTCGCCGTCGGGGTTGGATGCGGTCGCAGGGGAGATGTAGGTGAACCGGGCGTGCGGGTTGGCGATGGCGGTGAGCTGCATGTACTGGTCGACCGACCGATCGCCCTTGAGATACTTCCCGACGAGTTCGATCTCGACGCGCGTGCCCGTTTGAGTGTTCGGGAGCGCCCGGGCGAACAGCTCATCGTTCTCGGGATGCTCGGTTTCCGAGACGACATCGGCGCGGTTCTTCGAGGTGTCCATCTTCAGGATCACCTCGTGTGCGGGCGTGCGGGGGCCGGTCTTGGTGATGATCCGCACCGGCTTGCCGGTGGTGATCAGACCGTACATGCCCGCCGCGGAGATGCCGATGCCCTGCTGCCCGCGCGACATCTTGAGCCGGTGGAACTTCGACCCGTAGAGCAGCTTGCCGAAGATGTTTTCGATCTGCTTTCGGACGATGCCCGGCCCGTTGTCCTGCACGATGACGAGGAAGCGATCCTCGCCCGACTCGGGGAGTGCCTTCAGCTCGACGAGGATGTCGGGGAGGATGTCGGCCTCCTCGCAGGCGTCGAGGGAGTTGTCCACCGCTTCCTTGACGGCGGTGAGCAGCGCCTTGCGGGGGTTGTCGAAGCCGAGCAGGTGCCTGTTCTTGGCGAAGAACTCCGAGACGGAGATCTCGCGTTGGCGGGTGGCGAGCGTTTCGGCGGTGACGCGACCTTCGCGCTTGGTTGTCCGTCCTTTGGTCGTGGTCTTCCGTGCCATCGTTTCCCTGGCTGGTGCGTCCAATAATAAAGCTGTTGTTTCGCCCATCTGGGATGCCCTCCCTGGCAATGGGGGCGGAGTGTAGCACCGGGACAATCGGTCGGGATGTGAACGGGTCGGTGCGGGTGGATCTCCCCTGGTGAAGTTATCGGGATATCGAGCAGATCGCTCTAAGTGTCAATCCGGGGTGAATTTGCGTCTGGTTTCGTTTGCTCGTGCCAAGATGCGCGGGTAGTCTGACGATGCACAGTGTTCTTCGGACCTCGCACAGGATCCGCTGGACGGAGAGAATGAGGAGTCAGAGATGAGAAATTTGTTGTGGGCCGCTTCTGCGCTCAGCGCGGCAGCGATCACAGGCGCGGCATACGCCAGTCCCATCCTTTACACAAGCCAAACACGCACCGTTGAGGCGTCCGCCACCGTCGGAGCCACCACGGACAGCGATAGCGATACCGCGATCGACTTCGGGCCCTTTCCGGCGACGATCTTCGCCGAGGTGAATGTCGGGAACGACGAGGCCTTCGCCTCCGCCTCGACGGCTTCGAGTCTGGATCCGATGGCCCTGACCGCCAGCGGCAGCGTCAACGCCGTGCGCATCGGCTCGCCGGCCTCGGCGTTCGCCCGCGCGTTCTTCCTGATCGAGTTCACCCTTGAGACGGGTGATCTCTTCGATCTGGCGGTCGGTGCGACGAATTCGACATGGTCGATCACCGGGCCCGGCGGCATCCTTTACCAATCCGGCGATGAGGATCTCGATGTTTCGAACCTCTTCCTCTCCGCCGGTGATTACATCTTGAGCTTCGAGACCATCGCGGAGGTTGATTCCGCGGAAGGCACGATCGTGTCGACCGGTAGCTGGAGTGTTGTGCTGCTTCTTGTCCCCGCCCCCGGCATCCCGACGATCGCGGGAATGGCGGCTCTCGTTGCGATGCGCCGGCGTCGCTGACGAATTCGATACATGTGGGCGTTGCTCGAAAGGGCACGCCCGCAATTGAGCGTCGGTCACATCGGCACAGGGTGTGACGGCGTTGATATCAAGGGTTGGCGCTCGGCGGCATCGCACAGGGTCCGTCGAGCCCTCGTCATGCAGTCTGCACAGAAGCGGCACCGCCGTATTCGCGTTGTCGCATTCAGAAATGAGGAGTCAGAGATGGTCCAAGCAGCGCGGAGATTGGCGCCGGCATTTGTGATCGCCGCTGCAGCAGGAACGGCCCTCGGAGCGCCGATTCTTTACAACTCGCAAACACGCACGATCATGACCGAAGCGGAGTTGTTCATGGTCGGCATGGATGATGCCTGGGCGAACGCTCCGGACAATTCCCCGTTCGTGACCTTCGTGACCTCACAGATCATCGATGGTCCCGCCTCCGCGCTTGCGATCTCGACGCAGGCATCATTCCTCGGGAACACTTCGATCGTCGCCAGCGGGAGCGCGACCGGCATCGTCAGCGGCGACGGCAACGCGGTCGCCAACAGCATGTTCGATGTCGTCTTCGAGATCACGCAGGCATCGCTCTTCAGCGTCTCGGTTTCGATTGCGAAGGCGTCGTACTTGATCGAGGGTCCGTCGCTCAACGCCTCGACCCCGAACGGCTCCTTCAGCGAGCAACTCGTTCTGCAGCCGGGGATCTATCGTGTCGCCTTCGATTCGCCGATTCAGGGCGTTCGCAATCGGCCCGGCGCAAGCTCGTGGGCATTCTCGCTGATCGAGATCCCCTCGCCCGGTTCCACGGCACTGATGGGCATCGCGGGCTACTTTGCGGCCCGACGCAGGCGCTGATATCGCGTCGTGACTGACACCTGAATTCGTTCATGTTCCCGCCGCCTGCTCAGGGCGGCGGTTTCATTTCCGAGGGCAATTCCGGGGGTATGTCCGGGGGCATGGAACACCCGATGCCCGGGCGTATCATGCTGCCCCCCGCCGCAGAGGGCGGATCCTTCCACAACCCACGGAGAGAATCACCATGGAAACCACGCTCATCATCCTCAAGCCCGACGCGGTCCAACGCGGCCTGATGGGATGCATCATCACCCGCTTCGAAGAGAAGGGGCTGCAGATCGTCGGCACCAAGCTGATGGTCATTTCGCAGGACCTCGCCGCGAAGCACTACGAGTCGCACAAGGGCAAGCCGTTCTATGACGGGCTTGTGAAGTTCATGACCAGCGCTCCCGTGCTGGTGCTCGCGGTCCGCGGCATCGGCGCGATCGCGATCAGCCGGAAGATGATGGGTGCGACCTTCGGCAGCAAGGCCGAGCCCGGCACCATCCGCGGGGATTTCGGCGTCTCGAACTCGTTCAATCTGATCCACGGCTCCGACAGCCCCGAGGCCGCCGAGCGCGAACTCTCGCTCTTCTTCGCATCGGGCGAGGTGATCAACCACGACCGCGCCGTCGACCGCTGGGTGTACGACTCCTCCGGCGGCAAGCCCGAGTGATTCATTCGTGATCGCAATCTTCACGCCGGTGCGGGCACGCTCGTATCGGCGTTTTCGTGCGCCGACATCGGCGAGCGGGCCGTCAGGCGAAACGCCCAGCAGGTCAGCAGCGCACAGGCGCAGTAGAGCGCAGCGCCGGTGGCCTGATGCATCGTCGCCATCGTCACCGCGAGCATCGATTTCGGTCCGGCGCTGTCGTATGGCAGCACGAGGAACAGCGTCGCGAAGCCGAGAACGACCTGGACGATCAGCCCCCCGACGATGATCCGCCCCAGCAGCGGCAGGGGGGCTGCGTGCCGGAAGGCCCGGAATGCGCACGCCAGCGCGACGACGACCACGACGAGGGCGAATCCCGTGTGCGTGAGCGCGATGTGGAAATGCTGGAAGTGGCGCGATGCTGCGCCGAGCGTGAGTTGCAGCGTCAGAACGACCATCAGCGCCACACACATGCGCGACAGCGCTCCGTCCACAGCGCGCGGCTCGGAATCGCTTCGCAGCCAACGCAGCGAGAGGAACGCCGCGACGACCGCGATCCAGGCGAAGGTCATCTGCCCTGTGACGCCGTGCACCATCCGCATCGAAGCGGACAGGGCGTTGTCGGTCGTGAGCGCGAAGTCGGCTGGGATGTCGTCCGGCAGGTGTGCTGCGGTTGCGGCGACCTGCTGCCAGTCGCCCTGGCCGTCCGCGATGGCCACGCCGACCCCGCCGAGAATGCCCTGCGCGACCACCGCCAGCAGTGCCGCCGCCGCCGACCAGCGGACCCATCGGCGTCGATCCGCGGCGAGCACGAACAGCAACAGCGTGATCACGCCCAATCCCGCCAGCGACCCGAAGAGCCGGTGGGCGTGCTCGTAGTAGATGCCGCCGGTCATCCGCGACACCGGGTACAGGAACATCAGCGCGCCGTAGGAGTTGGGCCAGTCCGGAACCGCCAGCCCGGCCTGATGGCTCGTGACGAGCCCGCCGGAGAAGAGGACGGGAACGACGCTCGCCGCCGCGACGATGCCGAAGCATGCCAGCCAGTACACCGGCGGGCGCGTGGTCTTTTCGTGCCCGGCAAGAAATCCTCCGACCCATGCGCCGATGCTGGAAGCGACCACGGAGTAGCCCAGAAACGCTCCGACCGTGCCGATCCACCCGGCGGGGAGCCCCTGCGTGGGGTCCTCGGGAGCCAGCACACCCCCCAGAATGAGGAGGTTGAGCACCCCGGCGAGGAGCCCGGTGAGGAGGCCCGCCCGCACCGCCCCGTGTCCGGCGGCGTGGCGCCCCGCGAGAACCGCCACGCCGAGTTGCGTGCCGATCAGGAGCACCCCAACGAGCCAAGCGGGTGCTTCGAGGCCGGGCATGTGCGTCAAAAAGCCGACGATCCACATTGCAACGGCGGTGCCGAAGGCGTAGACCACGCCCGGTCCGAGTGGCGATCTGGCTGTCTGGGCGGGGGCATCGGCCATGGCGAGCAGTGTAGAAGGCGAGATCCGGGTTGCCCAGCCGAGATCCGGCAGGGCCGGATTTTTTCCGATTTGGCAGGATTGGCCCGTTGCTGAGAATCAGTATCAATTCTTGTTGGGCAGGATATTGGCTTGACGGGGCGCAATCGGCCCGGTCTAGTACGCCCTCGGTCGCTGCGGATCGCGGCCGGACCAGTAGCGCAGCGTGTGCGTTCTGGACCCCGTTCGAGAGGTTTTCGACGGGGGTCGGAGATGCCGCAGGGCGAGGAGCGACCGGTGTCGATCGTCTTCCCGCGTTGGACAAACGCAGTTCCGGGCGTGCTGGTGGCGACACTGGGCGTGCTCGGTCTTGGTGTCGTTTGGGCCACCTGGTACTACGCAACCCCCGACTTCTGGCAGGTGGGCTACGAGCCGGATCAACCGGTGGCGTTCAGCCATCAGATCCATGCCGGCCAGCTCGGCATCGACTGTCGCTATTGCCACTCGAATGTCGAAGAGTCGGGGCACTCGAACATTCCGGACACGGCGACCTGCATGAGTTGCCACACCGGTGCCGGCGAGGCGGCGTATCTCAACGCATCGCTCTGGGCGGTGCATCGCGACAACGCCGACCTTGTCCGTGTTCGCGCGGCGTATTCGAGCGGCGAGCCGATCCGGTGGCGTCGCATCCACAAGATTCCCGACTACGCGCACTTCAACCATGCCATCCATGTGAATGCCGGGATCTCCTGCTATTCCTGCCACGGGCGGATGGATCAGCAGGAGATCGCGCGTCAGGTGCATTCGCTGAGCATGGGGTGGTGTCTCGATTGCCACCGGAATCCGGAGCAGCATGTTGTCGATGTGAACGATCCGAACATCCGCCGCATCACGAATCTCGCGGGTGTTGAGAAGCAGTTGTCCAATCGATCGACCCAGTTGGCGATCGGTACCGAGTTGGTGATTCAGAACAAGTTGCAGCCGCCGCAGCATTGCGGCGCGTGTCACTATTGAGTGTGTGAGCAGTGAACGATCTTCGGCTCCGATTCAGAAGTGCTGAACGGTGTCCGGCGAGCAAACCGAGGAAACGATGAGCAGCACAGAACAGTGCCCATCCTCGAAGAAGCAAGGGCTCCCCGTGAACGGGCAGCGCGACTCGCGCCTTGTCAGTCAGGCGACGGGGCGGGAGTACTGGCGCAGTCTCGATGATCTCGCGGACACGCCCGAGTTCCGCGATTTTCTCGAGCGTGAGTTTCCGGCGAACGCGAGCGAACTGCTCGAGAACTCCCGTCGCGACTTTCTGAAGATCATGGGCGCCTCGCTCGCGCTCGCGGGCGCGGCGGCGATCCCCGGCTGCCGCAGACCGGATCACCGACTCATCGCGTACAACACCGCGCCCGAGGAGATCGTCGAGGGCAAGCCGTTGTACTACGCGACCGCCATGCCGTTGCCCGGCGGCGGATGCGAAGGGCTGCTCGCCAGAACGCTCGAGGGTCGACCCGTCAAGCTCGAAGGCAATCCGCTCCACCCGCACAATCGCGGCAAGTCGTCCGTGACATCGCAGGCGGCGATTCTGGATCTCTACGACATCGACCGTGCCCCCGCCTGGGTCGGGACAACCGCGGCGGCGGATCACCCCGCGCCCGCGACGCGCTGGGCCGACTTCCGACGCCAGGCGCGCACCATCTTTGATGCGTTCGACACCATGCGCGGTGAGCGCCTCGCCTTCCTCGTCGACAAGTCCACCAGCCCGACCCGCGCTGCGCTCAAGCAGCGGATCATGAGCCGCTGGCCGAACGCAAAGTGGTTCGTGCATGAGCCCGCCGATCGCGAGCACGCCATCGAGGGCGCGAACATCGCTTTCGGTCGTCCGGTTCGTCCGGTGCTCTCGCTCGAACGGGCGGATGTCATCGTGTGCCTGAACTACGACCTGCTGGGCACCGATGCCACGCTCCCCGACCTCCGCGGCTACAGCGCGAATCGCTATCGCCCCGGCACCTCTCATGGGCGTGTCGCGAGCGATGCGAAGATGAGTCGCCTGTACGCGATCGAATCGAACATGACGCCGACGGGCGGTCAGGCCGATCATCGCCTGCGTCTCCGTCCCGCGCTGGTCTCCGTCTTCGCGGTCGAACTCGCGCGAGCCGTCATGCGGCAGAGCGCGGGCACCGATCGTCTCCGCAACGCTCTGGATGGCGTTGCGGCCGACCTGCCCACCGGCGATGTGCCGCGTGCGTGGATCGACGAGGTCGCCAAGGATCTGCTGGACAATCGCGGGCGCGGCATTCTTCTCGTCGGCGAGACGCAGCCGGCGCCGATCCACGCGCTTGTTCACGCGATCAACGAGGCGCTCGGCAATGTCGGCCAGACCGTCTCGTATCGTCCGATCGAGGGCGATGCCGGCGTGTCGAGCGGGCGTTCCATCACGGAGCTCGCGCAGACGCTCCGGGCGGGCGCGGTGGACACGCTCGTGGTCATCGGCGCGAACCCCGCCTACGACGCTCCGGCGGATCTCGACTTCGCTGAAGCCATGGGGCGTGCAGCTCGCACGATCTATCTCGGTTCGCTGAACGAGACGGCCGCCGAGGCGGGGACTTATCTGCCGCAGGCGCACTTCCTCGAAGCGTGGGGCGATGTCACCGACTGGGACGGCGCCTATTCCATCATCCAGCCGATGATCAAGCCGCTGTGGGAAGCGCACAGCGACATCGAGCTGCTCGGTCTGATCGTCGGCGACAGCGACGACGGCTACGAGCTTGTCCGGCGCACGCTCTCGCAGCGTGCCGGCATCCCGACGCGCATCGGGTCTTCCAGCACCCCCAATCCGCGGCTGGAACAGGTCTGGCGTCGTTGTCTCCACGATGGCGTGCAGCAGGGCTCCGCGGGTTCGGTCGCGGTGATGAATCCGCGCGTGGGGGCCGATCGTGTTGCGCAGGCGTGCCGGGACGGCGTCGGCGCGATGCGTCCGGCATCCGGCATCGATGTCGTGTTCGTGCCCTGCTCGAAGCTCGGCGGCGGACAGCGTGCGAACAATCCGTGGCTGCACGAGTTGCCCGAGGCGGTGACCAAGGTCACATGGGACAACCCGCTGCTCATCAGCAAGGCGACCGCCGAGCGACTCGGCATTCGCACCAGCCGCAAGCTCCGCGGCCCGCAGTACAACTATGTTGCGTGGGCGAAGGTCGAGATCGACGGCAAGTCCGTCGAGCTTCCCGTCTGGGTTCAGCCCGGCCTCGCCGATGACACCGTGATCTGCACGCTGGGCTACGGGCGCAGCGTCTCCGGTCGCGTCGGACAGGGGACCGGCTTCGATGTCAACAGTATCCGCCCCTCTGATCGTCGCACCGTCGTGACCGGCGCCTCGGTGTCTCCGGTGCGGCGCGATCCGTACCTGATCGCGAACACGCAAGATCACTGGGCCATCGAGGGCCGCGACTTCTTCCGCGAAGTCGATCTCTACTGGTGGCGACAGAACGGCGACACGGACTTCTCCTCCAAGGATGCCTACGGCAACAAGCGCGAAATGAATGCCGCCGGTTCGCTCGGCATGGAGGGCCACACGCCGCTGAACCGCGATGTCTATCTCCAGCGTCCCGGTCGGCGCGGCTCGTCGATCTTCTATCACAAGGTCGATGAGAACGGACGCCCCATCCTCGACGACAAGGGGCGCAAGCAGCGCCCCGTCGAGATGAGCAAGACGCAGGGGCGTGAGTGGTCCGGCAAGCCCATCCAGCAGTGGGGGATGTCCATCGACCTCACCACCTGCACCGGCTGCGGTGCCTGCATCACCGCGTGCCAGGCGGAGAACAACATCCCCGTCGTCGGCAAGCAGGAGGTCGCCAAGGGTCGCGAGATGCAGTGGATCCGGATCGATCGCTACTACGCGACCGATTCGATGGATGACGCCGCGTTCGCCGATCCCGATGTCGCCATCCAGCCGCTGGCGTGCGTCCACTGCGAGAACGCGCCGTGCGAAGTCGTCTGCCCCGTCAATGCCACAGTACACGGCACGGGCGGCACCAACGACATGGCCTACAACCGCTGCATCGGCACCCGCTACTGCTCGAACAACTGCCCCTACAAGGTTCGGCGCTTCAACTACTTCGACTACGCGACCAAGGAGTTCCGCGGCGAGGTCGTCGGAATGCCCGGCGGACCGGTCGAGAACCGGGGCATCCCGGTCGTGACCGGGAACGAGAACTTCATCCCGCCGCGTTTCCGGAGCAAGACCAATCCGGTCCGCGCCATGCAGAAGAACCCGCATGTTACGGTTCGCAGCCGCGGCGTCATGGAGAAGTGCACCTACTGCATGCAGCGCATCAACGCCGCACGCGTCGAGACCAAGATCCAGGATCTCGATCACATTCCCGACGGTTTCTTCCAGACGGCCTGCCAGCAGGCGTGCCCGACGAACGCGATCGTTTTCGGGGACATCTACGACTACGACTCGAACGACGGGCGCGGATCTTTCGTGTCCCAGCTCAAGGCCGACCCCCGCACCTTCGCGATGCTCGCCTACCTCAATGTCGTCCCCCGGACGACGCACCTGCTCCGCATCCGCAATTTCAACCACAATCTCCGCCCCCGCGGCGAGAACCCCTTCCACGCCCACGCGGCGCTCAACACCAACACCGCACCGTTCCCGCCCACGCACGATGAAAACCGTGGCGTCCTCCATCTTCCCGTCCTGAATTCTGCTGGAGCGCACGCATGAGTTCGATTCACCCGGACCAGGCCGAAGCGCTCGGGCTCGTCGGAAAGCGCGGCCCAGGGGCCGAACGCGATCCGGAGACGATCGACGGCACCATCACCGACGATCCGACCCGACGCGTCCCGCTCGTCCTCGGCAACCGCGACTTCCACTCCGTCACCGAGACCATCTGCGGATGGGTCGAGAACAAGACCCCCAACTGGTGGTTCCCCGCCTTTGCCGTCTCGAATGTGCTGGCGATCGTCGGCACCGTGATGATCCTCTTCCTGATCGTCACCGGCGTCGGCGTCTGGGGACTCAACAACCCGGTCTCGTGGGGCTGGGCGATCGTGAACTTCGTCTGGTGGGTCGGTATCGGCCACGCCGGAACGCTCATCTCCGCCATCCTCTGCCTGCTGAAGCAGAACTGGCGTACAAGCATCAACCGCTTCGCCGAAGCAATGACGATCTTCGCGGTCATCTGCGCGGGTACCTTCCCGGGCATCCATGTCGGTCGCGTCTGGTTCGCGTGGTTCCTCTTCCCGATCCCGAACTACAACTGGATCTGGCCGAACTTCCGCTCGCCGCTGCTGTGGGATGTCTTCGCGGTCGGCACCTACTTCACCGTGTCGCTGCTCTTCTGGTACATGGGCATGATCCCCGACCTCGCCACGCTGCGAGATCGTGCCATCGCTCGCTTCAACCAGAAGGTGACCTTCGGCCCCATGTGGGCGCCGCATCCCCTCCCCGCCTTCGTCAAGAAGCTGACCACCGTCTCGATCCCGGCGAACAAGATCGCGTCGTACTTCTACGGCGTGCTTGCCCTGGGCTGGCGGTTCTCGAGCCGCCACTGGTGGAACTACGAGAAGGCGTACATCCTGCTCGCGGGCGTCGCGACGCCCCTCGTGCTCTCGGTGCACTCGGTCGTGTCGTTCGACTTCGCGGTGTCCATCATCCCCGGCTGGCACACCACGATCTTCCCGCCGTACTTCGTCGCGGGCGCCATCTTCTCCGGCTTCGCGATGGTGCTCACGCTGCTGATCCCCGCCCGTGCCCTCTACCCGGGCATGAAGGACTTCGTGACGGCCCGGACGATCGAGAACATGTGCAAGATCATCACGCTGACCGGCAGCATGGTGGGCTTCGCGTACATCATGGAGTTCTTCATCGCCTGGTACGGCGCGAACCCGTACGAGGCCGAGGCGTTCATGATCCGTGCCTTCGGTCCCTACTGGTGGGCGTACTGGATCATGATGTTCTGCAATGTCCTCAGCCCGCAGGTCTTCTGGTTCAAGTGGTGCCGCACCAACATCGTCTTCATCTTCATCATCTCGATCGTCGTGAACATCGGCATGTGGTTCGAGCGTTTCGTGATCGTCACCACGCTCTCCGCCGACTTCGTGACTTCCTCGTGGGGTTACTACGCCCCCACATGGGTCGACATCCTGACCTTCGTCGGCAGCTTGGGCATCTTCATGACCCTGTTCCTCCTCTTCTGCCGCTTCCTCCCCATGCTTGCCATCAGCGAAGTCAAGAATGTCATGCCGCAGGCAGATCCGCATCACCCCATGTACCACAAGGATGGTCACCACAACGGCGACCATCACCACGCCTCCGACCGCAGCGAAGGAGGACACTGACACATGAGCGCTCACAGCGTCACATCCAGTTCCGGTTCTCCCCTCCACGCCATCATGGCCGAGTTCCCGAATCCCGCGGTCGTTTCGCACGCCGCGGAAAAGATCCGCGACCTCGGCTACAGCAAGTGGGATGTCTACAGCCCCTTCCCGATCCACGGCATCGATGAAGCCATGGGGCTCAAGCCGAGCCGCGTCTCCTTCTTCGCGGGCGCAGGGGCGATCACCGGCATCACCATCGCCTTGCTGATGCAGTGGTGGATGTCCGCGGTGGACTACCCGATGGTCATCGGCGGCAAGCCCTACTTCGCGTGGGAGCAGTACCTCCCGGTCACCTTCGAGCTCGCGGTGCTGATGACCTCCATCTCCGCGATCGTCGGGATGCTCGCGCTCAACGGCCTGCCTCGTCTGTATCACCCGATGGCGAAGAAGGACCGCTTCCTCCGAGTCGGCGATGATCGTTTCATCATCGCGATCGAGGCGGCGGACCCCAAGTTCAACGCCGATGACATCCGCAAGCTCCTCGCCGATCTCGGTGGCGAGCACATCGATGAGGTGGAGGAGTGATCGTGCCTGCCGCCAGAACCGTCATCATGCTTGCTCTTGCGATGTGCATCGCTGTGCCCCTGACCGGCTGCCGCGACGACCGCACAACCAAGCGCCAGCGCGAGTTCTTCCCCGACATGGACAACCAGCCGAAGGTGCTGCCGCAGTCCAATGTCGCTTTCTACATCACCGGCGCCGAGGACGACGGCGATCGTTCCGCACCGCTCTTCATCGACGGACGCTCCGCCCGCCTCCCCGTCCGCGGCACCGTGCCTTTCGGACGCACGACGCATGTCGAGCCCGTCCGCAGCATCGATCCCGACGATCCCCGCACGGTCGATTTCTCCCAGCGCCACGATCTTCTCCGCGATGACGACGCGTGGGCTCGCGGGCGCACGCCCCGTCTCAATGCCCGCGGCGAGTACATCCTCGACGACAACGGGTCGATCCAATACGAGTGGGTCGAGCGCATGCCCGTCGCGGTCACACGCGAATTGCTCGAACTCGGCCAGCAGAAGTACGACATCTATTGCCTGCCGTGCCACGGCGGAACGGGGCAGTCCGATGGTCTGGTCGGTGTTCGCTGGGCCTATCCGCCGGCAGCACTGACGGAAGAACGCCTCAACCTCGGCGGCGAGAACGGCCAGGACGGATGGATTTTCCACACCATCCGCAACGGCGTTGCGAACCCCGGCGGCGACTGGGAACTCAAAATGCCCGCTTACGGGCGCAAGCTCACCATCGAGGAGTCATGGGCCATCGTCGCCTATGTACGAGCACTGCAGATGCGTTTGCAGGGCACGCCGGACATGCTCCCTGACCGTGATCGACTCGATCTCGATCGCCGCCGCAGCGCTGCCGCACCCACGCAGGACATCGGGCGCACCGCCCACCGGGAGGATGCACTGTGAGCACCATCAACCTCCGTCACGATCTCATCCTCGCCGATGACAACATTCGCCTTCGTGAAGGCGCAGGGCGCGGGTTGAGCGTCGCACTCCTCGGGCTGGGCGCACTGCTCACTGTGCTGGCCGTCCTCGGCGCGGTCGCGGGCGATGCCCTCACCGCGAGAACCGCACTCTTCGCGCTCCACACCGGCTTTATTCTCTCCGTGGCGTTTCCACTCACGGCACTCGTGCTGGTGATGATCCTCCACGCCACCAACGCCGGCTGGTCCGCGACCATCCGCCGACAGTTTGAGAACATCGCCTCGCTGATCTGGATCGCGGTCCCGTTCTTCTTCGGCATCCTGATCCTGCAGGCCGTCCTCACCGCCACCAAGGGCGAGGGCGGCTCGATTCCGTACCTCTGGAAGTGGATGAACGCCGCCTATGTCGAGGGCGATCCCGTCTTCGAGCACAAGCGCGGCTACCTCAACTACGGGTTCTTCCTCGTCCGCTCGCTCATCTACTTCGCCATCTGGATCGGCCTCTCCTTCGCACTCAACTCCATCAGCCGGCGTCAGGATGAAGACGGCGACCCCAAGCACACCATCACGCTTGGCCGCCTCTCCTGCATCGGCCTCCCTTTCCTCGCCTTCTCCATCGCCTTCGCCGGTTTCGACTGGCTCATGTCCCTCGACTTCCACTGGTTCAGCACCATGTACGGCGTCTATCTCTTCGCCTCGTGCATGGTCCTCAGCGTCGCCCTCGGCACGCTCACGCTGATCACGCTCTCATCCTTCGGCAAGCTCGCAGTGGCGTTCACCCAGGAGCACCTGCACGACCTCGCCAAGCTTCTCTTCGCCTTCACCGTCTTCTGGGCCTACATCGCCTTCAGCCAGTACTTCCTCATCTGGTACGCCAACATCCCCGAGGAAACGATGTTCTTCCAGGTCCGGCGAGCTGAGCCGTGGACCGGACTCTCCATCGCCATCCCCATCGCACACTTCATCCTGCCCTTCATCCTGCTCCTCCCCCGTCCCCTCCGCCGTTCTCGCGGCTTCATCACCTTCATGTGTGTCTACCTCATCATCATCCAGATGATCGAGACCTACTGGATGATCCGCCCCGAGGTCTACGGCGTCGGCCCCTGGCACTGGCTCGACTTCGTCGGCATCATCGGACCCGTCGCGATCTTCCTCGGGCTCTTCGTCGCCAAGGTTGCTTCCGGCCCGCTCATTCCCCTGAAGGATCCCCGCCTCCACGAGGCGCTCAAGCACAAGAATCACATCTGACCCACACGGAAGTCTGCCGTACACACGGACCTCCATCATGAGCGAACACCACCACATCCCGCACGACGAACAGGAACTCAAGCAGGCGCTCGAAGAGCACGACTCTTGGTTCCGCCACGATCCCGACGAGCCCCACCATCAGGACTCGCACGGCGACTTCAACCCCGCCATCGTCATGGGTTTTCTCGGGGCCACCATCGTCGGCACCCTCGGCGTCGCCATCATCCTCTTCCCTTGGTTCACCCGTTCCATCCAGAACCTCGCGCTGGAGCAGCGCGAACAGAACCCCGGCATTCTTCAGGAGCAGATCGGGCGTGTCGCCGAGTGGGACGCGGCGCTGCGCGGGGAACCCCGATGGCTCGACGAACAGGCCAACATCATCGCAATTCCCATCGACATCGCGATGGACCAAGTCGTACAGTGGTACAATAATTAATCCTGCCCGGCAGCAATTTCTCCGGGCGGATTCAGGCATTCCCGGAGCTTCGCGCGTGCTGGTTTCAGCCAGATCAATGAGGTTGGTCATTGCCGCCGTTACCCTTGCGGTGACAGCGATGCCGCTCCGCGCACAGCTCATCCTTCCCGATGTCCCGGCGGAGATGCGCGGCGTCGAGGTCAACCCCGAACTCGGCTCCACCATCCCCCTCGACGCCCGGTTCACCAATGCGCAGGGCCAATCCGTCACGCTGAGTGACTACTTCGATGGGCGTCGCCCCGTCATCATCGTCCCGGCCTACTACGACTGCCCGATGCTCTGCATCATGATGCTCGACCGCGTGGGCGAAGCCCTCAATGCCACCACCTATCGACTTGGCCAGGACTTCCGCGTCGTCACCTTCTCCTTCGACCACCGGAACACCCCCAGCGATGCCCTCGCCAAGCAGCGCTACCACCTCAGCGCCTATCGGCGGGCCGCCGACTTCGAGAATCCGGACGATGCGTGGGCGTTCCTCGTCACCGATGCACCGACCGCCCAACGGGTCTGCCGCGCCCTCGGCTACTTCTACAACTACATCCCCGAACGCCGAGAGTTCGCCCACAACGCCGCCCTCTACTTCATGACCCCCGACGGCAAGATCCACAACTTCATCGAGAGTCTGGAATTCTCCGGACCACAGTTCACCGTCGCGCTCCAGGAAGCGGTCCAGGGAGACATCGGAACCATCTGGCAACGCTTCGCGTTCACCTGCTTCCAGATGAACCCCAACACCGGCGAGTACATCATCCGGCCACAGACGGTCATGGCCATCGTCGCGACCTCCTGTGCCGTCCTCCTATTCGTGATTGTTGGGTATATGTTCGCGGCCGATGCACGCAGCCGCCGGCGCATCCTCGACTCGCTCCGGATGCCCCCGTCGCAAGGCGGAGACAGTGGGGGGAACAACGCGTGACAGCTTGTTCTCCGCACCAGATTCAGGGGAAGTGCCATCCCTCGTACGGGGAGACACCAAGCCCACATTCTCCTAAACTGCCGCACTTTCTGCGGTTCTACAGGAATCGGGCCGCCCGCCCGCACGAAGCCATACACGACCAGACGACCGGAACGGATCCACGATGATCGACCTGATCAACACATCATCATCCATCATCAACACCGCCTCCGGCGCACTCGCCGACAGTTGGTGGACCCGAATGTGGTTCCGCCACAGCGGCTCCACCTTTGCGCCTTCCACGGATGCGCTCTACTACTACATCTTCTTCATCTCCGCGTTCTTCTTCGTGCTGCTGATGGGGCTGCTCGTCTACTTCGGTATCAAGTACCGGCGCAAGCCCGGCGTTCCCGCGCCCATCAGCCCGGCGCACAACACCCGCCTCGAAATCGCGTGGTCCGTCATTCCGTCCATTCTCTTCGCGATCATGTTCTTCTGGGGCGCCCGCAGCTACCTCAAGATGGTCGTCTCGCCCTCGGATTCCGAAGTCATCCAGGTTTCCGTCTGGAGATGGCAGTGGGAGTGGGTCTATCCCAACGGCGCCACCCCCATCCAGAACGAAAAGGTCAACGACCGCGAAATGCCCTTCTTCGCTCTTCCCGTCGATACCAATGTCAAGTTCGTCATGTCCAGTCAGGATGTGATTCATTCGTTCTACATCCCCGAGTTCCGCATCAAGCGCGACTGCTTCCCAAACCGCTACACGACCGTCTGGGTGCGCCCGTCCAAGGTCACTCACCGCTGGGATGAAGACCTCGAAAAGGCCGTCCCCATCGATCCCGACAATCCGGGTTACTACCTCTTCTGCGCGGAATACTGCGGCGATCAGCACTCTCAGATGGCAAATCGCGTCGCGGTGCTCACCCGCACCGACTACCAGAAGTGGCTCGAAGCACAGGCCGATACTTCCTCGATCCCGCTTCTCGAACTGGGCTTGCTCGTCGCGAGGAACAACGGCTGCTTCGCGTGCCATTCCGTCGACGGTACCCGCGGCAGCGCACCGACTTGGCAGAACATCTGGAATCAGCCCCGGCCCGGCTCGCGCGACGGAAAAGTCGACTTCAACTATGTCCGTGAGTCCATCCTTGAGCCCGGCGTCTTCGTCGTTCCCGGTTGGCCGAACAACATGATGTCCTACCAGGGAAGAATCAGCGATCGTGAGATCCTCGCCATCGCCACCTACATCCAGAGTCTCAATCCCGAATTCGCCGCTCAAGCACAGGAGTTCTCGCGTCAGGAGATGGAAGCTCAGGAGTCCGAAGACGCCGACCCGATCGACCCCCTCGAACCCGAAATGAACTGACTCGAACGAACAGTGATGATGTCACACGGCGCCGGCACAACGCCCCGCCCCGGAGGTTTCAACGAAATGGCTCACCACGATGTCTCCTATCTCGCTCCGAAGGAGACTTTCCTCAAGACCGTGATGTCATGGGTCTACACGATCGATCACAAGAAGATCGGTCTGATGTACCTCGTCGCCGTCCTGCTCATGTTCTTCCTCGGTGGTGTCGCGGCGATGCTCGTCCGCGCACAGCTCTGGGAACCGACGCGCACCGTCTTCGTCTCGGAGGACGGCTCCGTCTACATGAACCCCGCCGAAGCCCCCGAAGGCGAACGAGACTCCCTGAAGACAGAGACACGCGGCATCTTCTTCCAGCCCATCACCACCTATGTCTCCCGCCCCGCCGTCAATCTCCTGTCAGGTTCGACCGTCGGCGCTGTCATCACCGCTTCGCAGGACGGCTCGCCCAGCGTCAGTCTCCCCGAGTCCGACGGTCAGACCACCAACCCGCTCAACATCGCCCTCACCGATGACGGCAGCCCCATCTTCACCGAGACCACCGATCAACGCGGCAACAAGGTCTGGGAACTCCGACGCGAGAATCCCGATTCGGATGAACCCGGCCCCGTTCTCGCCTCCATCACCGTCGATGGAAGGGGCAACCCGTCCGCGGAAGCGGGCTCAGGGCTCTCGACGCGCAAGACAACCATCCGCGAGCCCGGCTCCACCATCACCACCAACAACATCTACAACCGCATGTTCTCCCTCCACGGGACGATCATGGTCTTCCTCTTCATCATTCCCTCCATCCCCGCTGCGCTCGGAAACATCTTCCTGCCCATCATGATCGGCGCGAAGGATGTCGCCTTCCCGCGCCTCAACCTGATGTCCTGGTACATCTATGTCTTCGGCGGCATCTTCGCCCTGTACTCCGTCATCGCCGGCGGCGTTGAAACCGGCTGGACCTTCTACACGCCGTACTCCAGCACCACCGACTGGGGCAGCGTCACCTCAATGCTCCTCGCCGCCTTCATCCTCGGCTTCTCCTCCATCTTCACCGGCATGAACTTCATCGTCACCGTCCACAAGCTCCGCGTGCCGGGCATGGGATGGTTCGACATGCCCCTGTTCATCTGGGCTCTCTACGCCACCGCCATCATCCAGGTCCTCGCGACCCCGGTCCTCGGCATCACGCTGCTCATGCTCATGTTCGAGCGGATGTTCGGCATCGGCATCTTCGACCCCGCGCTCGGCGGCGACCCGGTCCTCTTCCAGCACTTCTTCTGGTTCTACTCGCACCCCGCCGTGTACATCATGATCCTCCCCGCCTTCGGTGTCATCAGCGAGATGCTCGCGGTGCACTGCCGTAAGCGCATCTTCGGCTACCGCGCCATCGCCTTCTCCTCCATCGCCATCGCCGCCATCTCCTTCCTCGTCTGGGCGCACCACATGTTCACTTCGGCATCGCCCGTCGCGAATGTCATCTTCTCCGCGCTGACCTTCCTCGTCGCGATCCCGACCGCCATCAAGGTCTTCAACTGGATCGCCACCATGTACAAGGGGTCCATCGCGTGGACCACGCCCATGCTGTACTCCGCCTTCTTCCTCTTCTGCTTCACCATCGGCGGACTCACAGGACCGCCCCTCGCCACACTCTCCACTGACATCCATCTCCACGACACCTACTTCGTCGTCGCTCACTTCCACTATGTCATGATGGGCGGCACCGTCCTCGCCTTC
>ERZ869909.706-NODE-706-length-34085-cov-92.223124_pt1 | contig 34085 bp, 36 predicted proteins | sample MGYA00520892_ERZ869909 | MGnify/ENA primary metagenome ERZ869909 (study PRJEB32215, sample SAMEA104723947) | bioreactor metagenome | biome: bioreactor; feature: anaerobic bioreactor; material: water | place: China | collected 2015-03-12 ...
GGCGCTGCGCAACCTGGGTCACCGTCGCGCCGTCGATCCCCACGGCGCTCACGACCGCCAGCTTCACCTCATCGTCCTAACGCCGGCGGCGCTCAACACCCAGAACCTCACCCCGCATCGCCCCTCCGCGCATAAGAGACGTCGTTTGCAACGTCGCTATTCACGTGACTTAGAGCCTCACGCCGAAATCCGGCAGGCGGTGCCAACCGGGTGGTTACCTTCGGGCTCAAGTCCGGTTTCCAGCACCAGAAGCGCGGCGTGGTCCCTTGGTCCCACATCGTCACCTGCGTTCTTTAGTGCGAAATCCGGCCACTCAAGGATCAGGCGATCGCGCGCGCGGGTAAGAGCCACATAGAGGAGCCTGCGAGCATCCGCCTCGCGAGGCCGTCGTCTGTCGGCAACGAAGAGTTCCTGCTTTTCCTTGATGGGCAGAGCCGGTGTCCAGATCAGACGCGCCCGCTCCAGAATCGCGCTCAGATCACTGAAGTCCGTGAACTCTGCTCTTAGAGTGCCCGGCCGCTCGTCGATCTTTTCATCAAGGCCGACAACTACCGTCATTGGCCATTCACGCCCTTTCGAAGCATGCCAGGTCACAACCTCGACACCCTGCACACCGCTCTGACCCGGGTCCGGATGCCGGTTGAAATCGCGCTCTTCCCGGCGCGTTTCAAGCCAACCCAGAAACACCTGTGCACTGGCGCCATGGAACCCGGCGGCGGCCTTGAAATCCCGGTGTGCGCCCACGAACTCAGTCACTTCGGCATGGAGCCGCATCAGATCGGCATGAGTCTGAGCAGCGTTCGGCAACGTGGCAGCCCATTCCGAAATCCTCGCCTGTCTGAGGACCCGCGGCAGCAGGGTTTCAAGTGGCAGTTGCGCCGCATCGTTGGCAAGCGCGCGAAGCCTCGCCAGTTCGGTGCTGCCTTGAAGTTCGCCATCCGCAAGCGCGGTCATCGCCTGCTGTAACGGCATGACCGCGGGGTCCAGCGTAAGCAGCGCCAGCGCCGCATGGCGGTCCGAGGGATCAATCGCGAAAGCAAGCGCGTTGCGCGCGGCCATCACGGTAGGGGAGTCCAGCCAGCCTGACGCGCTGATGCGCACCGGAACACCCTGGCGTTCAAGCGCGCGGGCATAGCGGGCCGCCAGGGCATGGGTTGGGCAAAGAAGGGCAATGTCGCGCGCCGTGACCGGGCGCATGACGGGGGTATTGATGTCGCTCTCGCGTTCGGCAACCGTATCACCCGAGGCCAGAATATCGGCCACACGGGCGGCGACATGCTCTTCCGGATTCGATTTCCTGGACCGCCGTCCCTCGGAAATGCGCAAGATCTCGGCGAAGGTCTGACCTGTTTCGGGGCGTTGCGGAGCCAGCGGCACATACTGAGCGCCGAAAAGCCCTGCCGAGATGGCATTCACCATCGTCATGAGGCGCGGCTCTGAGCGCCAATTGCCTGTCAAGGGCGAGACTGCCTGCGGGTTCTGCTGTTCCAGTGCCTCGCTCAATCGTGGATCTGCGCCCTGAAAACCCATAATCGACTGCTTGGTGTCACCTACAATCAGCACGCGCCTTGCCGCGTCGGCGATGCGCCACAGAAGGGCAAACTGCACCGGATTGGTATCCTGAAATTCGTCGATGATGACGCAGTCAACCTCGGCCAGCAGCGCATCAAGGATTTCAGGGTGCGTTCTGAGTAGGCGTTCGGCATCACAGATCATGTCGGCATAGTCGATTACGCCCGCCTCGCGTTTCATTTCGGCATAGATCGACATCACCTGCTGCGCACCATGAACCAGACCAGTGAAATGGGCACAAATGTCATCAAGTGGCCCGGGGTGGATTGCAATATCTGACGCCGCGGCGACCACTGCGCCCGCCAGATCATCATAACCAGCAGGTGTCGGCGCGCCCTTCTTGCTCTGACGCAGCCCACTTAGCGCCACCCAAAGCGTCCAGTCGCGGCGCAACTCTTCCGGCCGCAGCGCCCGCCTTAGCGCCCGGAAATCCTTGGCAAAGGCCGTGCGCGCCGCGGCAGAGGTTGCCACTGCCGTCAGATCGGCAGGAAAGGCATCCAGCAATTCCTGGACCGCGGCCACTAAGCGGGTTTCCAAAGGCGCAGCATCGGGGACCACATCGCCATATAGCGCTCGCAACCTTACAACTGCCGCTTCGGCAAGCGTTGGATCAGTGCCGCTGTCGCCCAGCCCGTGCAGAAGATCCAAGGTGCCAAGGATCCTTGCCCGGAAACTGTCTTCGACGCTGGCATTGGCGTTGAAGGCAGAGCGATACCCGAAGCGCGGCAGATCGGCCTTGATCTTATCAAGAGCAGGCGCATGCGCCATCGCCTGCCGGATCAGAAGGTCGCGCTCAGGCTACAGCAACGCCTCTGCGCATCCTAAGGGCGCAACTCGCCGGTCAGAAGCCTCGTCTGTCGGAAGGATCGGCCCCAATCCAATCAGCTTGACTGAGATCGCCTGCTATGCCGCGACGATGTGCCTGTCATTGGCACCGCACCACGTCGAGATCCTCAGCGCCCTGGTGATGTCTGGCTGGAACACACATATGCGGGTTCGGGCAACAAGACGCTGGACTGGATGAAGACCATCGCGGGCCGGTCTGCCCAGCCTCTGACGGCGGCGATGTTCGAGGCAATGTTCTGACCAGCGGAGGGCTGGAGATGGACATAACGCCAATGGAACCCGGTTTGCCCCATATTAAGTCACGGGTAACAGGGGTCTGCATTAAATCGTGAAGAGGGCACCCATGGGGCTTGCCGATCAGTGCGAGCCGAAAGCCATACCGTGAAAAACGTTCTTCGCCTCTCGATCCTCTCGCGGAGCGGGCAGCTTCCTCGTAAGGCCCGCTATTGAGGTGGAACTAGAGGCGGCCACGCATCCGTAGCCACCTTAGCAGCGCCTCTTCAAGCTCCGTGTCTACCGGGATGATGGGCGTGCGTGGGCCATTGTCGAGGCGGTTAACCAGTTCTTCGGGGAAGTGCTCAGTCAATACCGAGACTATTTCTGCATTCATTGACCGACCGTTTTTTCAGCTGCAACCTTTATCCGATCACGCATGCCATCTGGCAGGCGGAGCATAAACTTGTCACTTTCACGACCAGTAGGAACTGTCATTTTTCTCACCTCAGATCAGATGGCGTCACCGTGACACAAACAGAGCGGCGCATGACTAACAGAAAGCCGCTGCAACTCCGTCTGCCGCCCGAGCTGAAGGCATGGATTGAGGCCGAGGCAGAGAAGAACGGAGCGTCCCAAAACAGCGAGGTGATCCGGGCAATCCGGGCCGCAATTGAACGGACGCCGCAACTTACCACCTGAACGAAAGAGACCGCAATGAACCCGTTTGTGACCCCTCTCGGGGGACCGATGCCGGTGTATTCATCGCCATGGGTGAATATCTTTCTAACCTTCTCCGGCGCGCCACCCACCTTTCGGCATCTGCGCGCCATCGCTCACCTCGGCGCCTATGGGGAACCAGCCCCGAATTCTGGAACCATTACAACCGGCTGCTGAAAGGCCGGGAGCCTGTCCCTGCAAAGCGCAACATCGAGGGCTTGATCCTGAGCTACTTCGAGAGCGATGCGTTCAAGAAGCTGAAGCCGCGGACCAAGGCTGATTATCGCAAATACATCGGGCACATCCGCACGATCTGGGGTGCGAAAGACCCCGCGAAGATCGACACGCACCATATCTACAAGCTTCACCTGGCGAACAGGGACCGGTGGCGGCAGGGCAACCCAGCCCATGGCATCCCACTGTTCAAGCAGCCGGGGGAGGGCTGGTTGCCTTGGCCCGATGAAGTGAGGGCAGAATTCGAAGCGGTCGCGCCCCCTCGGGCGCGGCTGGTCTATGAACTGTGCATCGGCACCGGCCAGCGCATCGGGGATGTCCTCAAGTTCCGGTGGAGCCATTTCTCGGAAGGCGCTTTCGACTTCACGAAGGGCAAAGGCGACAAGCCTATGTGGGTGCCGATGACTGATCGCCTTCGGACCTATCTGACTTCGGTCGAGAAGAAGGGGCTGACGGTGGTCACCGACCTGAACGGGCGCCCGTCGCGCTATGAGGCCGTCGCCGAGGAAATGCGCAAGGTCAAGGCCTCGATGAAGCATCCCGTGGCGATGAAATACGTCACTCACGGCCTGCGCAAGAACGCAACCATCGAGCTTTACCAGTCAGGCTGCGATGACGAGATGGTCAAATCTGTGACCGGGCATTCCGGTGTCGAGATGCACGAAAAATATGGAGGGATGATCAGACAGAGAGAGCTGGCAACACGAGCGCAAGCCGCAAGGAATCGCGCAGAACAGAACAAGCCCGGAACGTGAATGTTTCAACGCTTGTTTCAAAACCACTGCACACGGAGAAACGCAATGGCACAACCTATTGAAAACATTGGAGGCGGGTACCGGAATCGAACCGGTCTACACGGATTTGCAATCCAATCATTCTGCCAACGAAAACAATTGCATAGACGCAATCGCGCATCAGGACAAAGACAGAACGCGGCGCGAACCTGATACCCGCCTGTTTCTGGGGCACCCGGACCCTGAAAACGAAAACTCCGGCGCGCTGGCGGGCGCAACCGGAGCAATTCAGGAAGTCATCTTCAAGGGCAGAGAATACAGAAAGCCGGTCAGCAACGCAATGTCGAAGTATGCCAAGGATCGCCACAAGCGGGCGGCGCGGATGCTGGGATATGCGCTGACCATCGGTACCCCGGACGCCTGGAACACTGCCGGTTTTGTCTTCGGCGCGCGGCTGACGACTGCCGAACTTGCCAGCATCGCCTATAGCGCACTTCGGGCGCTCGATCCTGACGACCGGGAAATGACCTTCAACGCAGCGCATTGGGGGGCGATATGAGCAACCGCCTTCCTGTCCTGAAAGGGCATATCGCAGACCTGCACCGGGAAATCCGCAACCACACGGTCACGGCGGCTGAAAAGGCGCTTTCCGCCGGGGCGGCACTGGTCGAGGCAAGGGCACTTTGCGGACATGGCCAGTGGGGGCCTTGGCTGCGCGAGGTCGGCGTTTCTGAGCGCACGGCGCAGCGATACATGCTCTTGCACAAGGCGGGCTGCAAACCCGCCATTGTGGCGGATTTGGGCTGGTCGCAAGCTGAGCGGCTGTGTTCGCTGGGGCGCAAGATCTGGCCGCGTGACGGCTTCGGCTTCGAGGCCGTGGGGGCGAATGGTGACGGCGCTTTCGTCTATGTCCTGACCCTTCCCCATGAAGACGGCACCGCGACCTATTGGGCGAGTTACCTGTTTCAAAACAGAGATCAGGACTTCTGGTTGACGCGGCGCTGCGGCACTCCAGTTGCGATGGGCTTGCTTTGGGAGGGTGTCGAGGATCATTTCGACCTGACCACTTTCAAGATGATGAACCCCGAGCAAACGAAAAGCGCCTGGGATGAAGTCATCGGGCGGGCAGCGTGATGATGGCTTATGACGACGACCCATTCGCCGACCTTGGCCCTATCCGCCCGCGCAATACTTCCAGCGCCGGGCCGCGTGCGATCTATCCCAACACACAACAAGCGCCGGAACGCACCTCGACATTCTACAGCGCCGCCAGTCTCAAGGGAAAGGCGGTCCCGCCCCGGCAATGGCTGGTGCACGGGCTGGTGCCCCAAAAGACCGTTACGCTTTTCAGTGGCGACGGCGGCACCGGCAAGAGCCTGCTGGCCCTGCAACTATCGGTCGCGGTCGCGGCGCAAACCGCCTGGATCGGCAGCACCGTCAACACCGGGCGCGTGATCTTCCTGAGTGCCGAGGATGACGACGACGAATTACACCGGCGGCTTGATGACATTCTGAAGGCGGAGGGCCGGGACTATGACGATCTGTCGGGCCTCACCCTGCGGTCACTAGCGGGCGAGGATGCGCTGCTGGCGGTCGAGACGCAAATCGCCCTGATGCAATCCGCTCTGTTCGAGGAACTGGACAAGCGGGCGGCTGAGGAAGCCCCGGCGCTTATCGTGATCGACACCTTGGCGGACGTGTACCCGGCCAATGAGAACGACCGGGCCAAGGTGCGGCAGTTCGTCGGTATCTTGCGCGGTCTGGCGATCAAGCGGAAATGTGCCGTGCTCTTGCTGGGGCACCCGTCGCTGACCGGCCTCAATAGCGGTTCGGGAACGTCAGGTTCGACGGCATGGAATAACTCTGTCCGGTCGCGTCTCTACCTGTCGCGGATCGCAGACAATGGCTTTGAGCCTGACCCTGACGCGCGCGTGTTGAGCACCAAGAAAGCCAACTACGGGCGCACCGGCGGCGAGATCAATCTCAAGTGGGACAGGGGCGTGTTCATCGCTGAGGCGCAGCCCACAGGCCTTGATGCACTTGCGGCCGGGGCGAAGGGCGAGCGCGTGTTTCTCAAGCTTCTGGACATGCTCACCGCTCAAGGTCGCTACGTTTCTGCAAGCCCCGGACCGACATATGCCCCGACGCAGTTTGCCAGCCACCCCGAGGCTGAGGGATGCACAAAGCGGGTGCTCAAGAGCGCGATGGATGCGCTTTTCGGTCGCGGTGCAATCGTCATGGCCAGTCACGGCAGCGGCGCAAAAGCCCGCTCACACATTGCCAGAAAGGGGGCCGACGATGCTCAGGAATGAGGGTGCAACCCCCGGTGCAATACTGAGTGCAACCCCCGGTTCAACCCCCCGCCAACCCCCCGCCAACGGGGGTGCGACACATACCCCTTATACCCCAGGCGTTGCACCCGCCCTTGGCGGCTGGGTGCACGCCATGAAGTGGGCCGAGTCGAAGAAGGAACACAACCAATGACCGACGATGAACAGATCGAACTGATAGCCGCTTCGGTGCGCAATGTCGCCCAGCACCTTCACTATTTCAACGGCATTCCCGCGCCGCTGATTCTGGCCGTGATGCATGCCGAGGTCATAGCCATGATCGCCACGACCTACGGCGGCGCACAAGCTGCACAGAGCGCGCGCAACGCTGCTGAGAAGGTCGAGGGTTTGCCGAGCTACGCAGACTGCCCGTTGGCCGCTATGCAGCCTGTAGGGCGGGCGTGAAGATGGCAACGGATGGCGCGGGTCCTTCCGGCGGCTTCCAGTCGAGGGTAATTCGCGACGTCGATGCATTTCTAGGCACAGACCTTGCGGCAAGTTCCACCACACATAGGGAAAGCAAGATATGTCGATGACAAAAAAGCACTGGTCGGTTTCGGCGCTGGCGGTCGAGTTCGGGATTGATCGCCGCACAGTCGCCAAGCGGGTGGAGGGTATTGCCCCGGCTGGCGAGGAACGCGGTTCCCCGGTCTGGCGGCTGGCCGATGTGGCGGCGGCGGTTATGGGCGTGATCGAGGCCGACGAAACCGGGCTGGACGGGGCCAAGCGGCGCAGGGCCGTGGCAGAGGCGCGCCTGGCTGAGTTCGCGGCAGATCGCGAGGCCGGGAGGGTGTTGCCGCGCGAAGATGTTGATGCGGCAGTTGTCGGTGCCTTTGCGCGGGTTCGGACGCGGCTGCTGGCGATCCCGTCCAAGGCGGCGCCGCTGGTCGCGGGGCAGACCACTGCGGAGGCGTCCGAGACGATCAGGCAGGCGATCTATGAGGCGCTGCGCGAATTGTCAGAGACCAGCATCTCGGACTTGACCCGATGACCGGCGAAACAAAACAGCGCTCCGGGGCTGCCGTGCGGATGGCCGCGCGCAAGGGCTGGTCCCCGCGCGCGCGGGGCTAGGTCTTGCGCGGTGCCACGCCGGGAACAAGGCCATTCTCGATATCATGACGTGAAATTTTGCCTTCCGACATCAACCTCTCTAGGGATTGTCGCAGGAACTTAGCCCGCTCCTCTTGCGGCACATTAGCTTCGATCCAGTCCATAAATGCATTAAACTCAGGGTCCGGAGGCGCTGGATATTTTTCTTCCAGCGTGGCCACAATTTCGCTGTTCATGGACCGACCGTTTCGGTCGGCGGCAGCCTTGATCCTGTCGCGCATGCCGTCTGGCAGACGAAGCATAAACTTGTCGCTTTCCCTGCCGACCGAATCCGCCATTTAGTGCCCCCAGATATTTCCTGTCACGGTGACACTAATTTTTTCTTGACCACAATGGCGTCACGGTGCCATATGGTGTCACGGTGACTTAAAAAGGGTTCCGCCATGACCGACCGCAAACCCCTGCAACTCCGCCTACCGCCCGATATGAAAGCTTGGCTGAAGGCCGAGGCCGACCGGAACGGCGCTTCTCAGAACAGCGAAGTGATCCGGGCAATCCGGGCCGCTATGGAACGCGCCGAACCGCAACCCACCATCTGAACAACGGAGATCACGATGAATCCTAGAGCAATCCCCACGCCGGGGACCGATACCGGCATGCCCGGTGAGGCCCTGACCAAATACCTGAATGACATGCAGATCCGGGCCTGTCGCCTGTCTGGCATCATGAACGCCATCGCCTTCCTTGAGAATGAAGACGCCTGCAGGGAGGGTCAGGCAACGCTGATCTATCTGGCCGAAGAACTGGCGGGCGACCTCTACACCGCGCTGGATACTGTGAGCCGTCCAGAGGGGGTGGAATGATGCGCGCGATTTCAACCAGTCCCGACATGATGCTTCCTGCCGACCCCGAGCGCCGCCTGCAGATCGAAATCAGTATGCTGCAACAGATCGCCCTGGCGCAGGATAGCCGGTGCGACGGTGAAGGCGCTTGGGGGCGAATGTTCATGCCGACCGCCAGCCTCGACCATGCGATTCAGGTGCTTATCAGCCTGCTGGATGATGTGGGGTGAGAACAGCGCACGGCGTTGGTGGGGCGATATTCATCTAGTGGAACGATTGCGGATATCGCCACCAGCCAGATCGGCGGCGCGGGCCGGTTCTCTAACTGAGTTATAGTAATTGACGCCCGCCCGATCATGATCTATAACTCAGTTAGAGAAAAAGGAACTGAACGATGATCAGGAAAGAACTGGCAGCGATTGTGGGAATGAAGCTACCCCTTCTCGACGCGCACCGGAGGAACGGCGACCTGCCGTTTGATCCGTCGAAGGCCGAAGCGATGGACGGCGCAAACCGCAAGTGGATTCGCTATTCGATCCACGAGGCGGCGCGGCTGATTGCGGCGTTGGACTTGGCGGCAGCTCAGGGCGTTACTTGGTCCCAAGCCTGCGAGATACTACGGTCTGAAAGCATCTTGTGCAGCGGTGGAGGTCGCCCCTTTGAAACGCCGGGCATCCACGTCGCACGGGCCGAGTTCCGCAACAAGTTTGGCGAAGCGCCGTTTCATTGGAGCGGGCCTTTCCGTGTCTACGAGGGCAAGATCGAGGCCATCGGTGCAGCCGTCGCGGCTGATGTTGCAGGCTATAACGCGCGCCCGAATGTTGAGCCTATTGAGGCCGTCAGCCTAGTCAGCGTGAACCTGTCGCGGGCCTATCAGATCGCGATTGCGCGGGCCAAGGCTCTGGGCGTCGAACATGGCGACGATGGCCAGATCGAGCCAGACCAATGAGCGCAACCTTCACCATGGATGGCATCATCGGCGAGGGGACTTGCACGGCTGCGGCGTTCAGAGCGTTCGCCGCGAACACCTCCGGGCCGGTGACGGTCTATCTCAATTCGCCGGGCGGCGCTGCGATCGAGGGTGCCGCGATCCTTGCCGAGTTCGAGCGGCACGGCAAGGTGACGGTCATCGGGCAGGGCGTGGTCGCGTCGGCGGCTTCGCTGGCGGCTATGGGCGGCGCTGAGATTGTGCTGCACCGCGACGCGCTGTTCATGATCCATGACCCGGCAGCGGTGGCCTTCGGCACTGCTGACGCGCACCGGGAGGCGGCGGGCGTTCTGGACAAGATCGGCGACACCTACGCGAAGGCATATTCGCGGGCATCTGGAAACCCTGTCGAGCGCGTCAAAGCATGGATGCGGGCCGAGACGTGGCTCGATGCCGCAGAGGCGCTTGCGCTCAACTTCTGCGACCGGATCGAGGGCGGCACCGATGCTGTCGCGGTCGCGGCTTTCGACTTCACCCGCTTTCAGCATGCCCCGGCGCGGCTGGTGCAGATGGCGCGGGCCAACGGCTGGGCGACCGCTTCGCCCGATACAGGCAAAAAGGAAACCACCGATGCTTGATCACATTCAACCACCCGCGCGCCTGCTGGCGCAGATGCGCGCGATCACCACGAAACGGAAAATGCCCGACGGTATCGCCGAAATGCTGGCGAAGCGTCCGGGCATGTCGATTGCCAAGGCCGAGGCCACGGCGGAGAACATCGAGAAAATCTCGACCCTCGCAAAGCGGTTCAAGATCGACGCGGACGAATTGAATACGCTGGTCGCGGGCATGATCGAGGACGTTCCCGAGGAAGGCGACACCGTTGCCCCCGAAATGTTCGCCAAGGCGCTGGACACCCTGAGCGCGCTTCACAAGGCCACGGGCGACGTTGATACTGCAATGCACGGGCGTCCGACTGACCGCTCGTTTGTCACCGGCTCGTTTGAGCAAGGGCCGGGCATGCGGGCGAAGCTGGCCGAGGGCCTGACCGCGCGCCTCGACCCCAAGAACGCCACTGCGATGGGCCGGGACGCTGCGCAGATGACTATGCCCGACATTTGCCGCGTCATCTGTCAGGCGAACGGTCTGCGCCCGTTCAACGAGGCCGAAGCGGTGCGGATGGCGCATAGCACTTCCGACTTTCCGCTGATCCTTGAAAACTCGATGACGAACCTTGTTGCGCGGCGGCTGGAACAGCGGATGCCGGATATTGCGCGCGCGTCTCATGAGGTCGCCCGCTCCGATTATCGCACCGGCAACTCGCTGACCCTTTCCGCAACCGGGATGCCTCAGGAGGTCAACGAGGGCGGCGAAGTCAAATTCGTAACCGCCGAGGAAAAGGGCGAGGCGCTTCCGGCAATCCGCGACTTTGCCGCGGGCTTCAACATCACCAACAAGGCGCTGGTCAACGACAGCACGGCGCTGGGGATGCTGGCCGACATTGGGAACCGGATGACGCAAGGCGCGGTCGAGCGTCTGCGCAACGTCCTGCTGGAGCCGATCCTTGCGAACGCGGGCGCAGGGCAAACCATGGCCGATGGTGTCACCATGTTCCATGCCGATCACGGCAACCTTGCGGCCGCCAATGCCACGATCACCGTTACCAGCTTGTCGGTCGCTCGCACGGCGATGCGCAAGCAAAAGGGCCTGAACGGCGAACTTTTGGCGGTCGAACCTTGGGCGCTGGTTGTGCCGGCTGAACTGGAAACGATCGCTCAACAGGTGGTCGCCTCGATCAACGCGACCAAGTTCAGCGATGCCAACCCGTTCAGCAATTCGCTGGAAGTCATTGTCGAGCCGGGCCTGACCAGCGCCACAGCTTGGTATCTGATCGCCAACCCGACCCGCTATGATGGTCTCGCCCATGCCTTCCTTGACGGACAGCGTTCGCCGCGTGTCGAGACCCGCGCGGGCTGGAACACCCTTGGCACCGAAATGCGCCTGGTCTGGGCATTGGACGCCAAGTTCATCGAAACCGCGACCTGGTTCAAGAACGCAGGCGCATAAGAATCCGTCCGGGCGCTAACGCGCCGGGATGAGCGGGGGCCACTCCTTTGGCGGTGGCTGTGCACCGTAAAAGCCCTGTCCGGTGGCCCCCGCCTTGGCCCCCGAGGCCGGACAGGGCACGCAGAACCAGATTGAGAGGTTACGCTACCGATGGCCGCACCTGCCCCCCTTTATGCCAGTGAGACGAAAGCGGCGCAGCTTCTCGATATGAAGCCCGCCGAGTTTCGCGCACTGGTCGAAGCGGGGCATCTGCCACGCGGGCGAGAAATCGCGCCGGGCTATGTGCGGTGGCCGGTAGACGACCTACGCCAGATCGGCAGCGGTGGCGCGATTGATGGAGAGGGCATTCAATGGTGAAGCGGAAAAAATACCTTTGGAACCATCCGAGCGGGCGTGTCTATTTTCGGCGCGGGAAATTGCTGGTGCGGATGCTCGCCCCCGAGGGCACGGCAGCGTTTGACGCGCAGTATTGGGAAATCATGACCGGCAAGCGTGCCGAGGCCAAACGGTCCTGGGCCGCGCTTATCGAGTTGCACATGCAGTCGGACAAGTGGGCGAGCGCATCGCCGCGCTACCGCAAAGACCTTGAACCGATCTTCGCATATCTCGTTAGCAGGATCGGAAAGGCCGATGTGTCAAAGCTGACGCAGCCTGACATTTACGACGCGATGGAGGCCAACCGACACCGCGTTCGATTCGCGAACTACATTCCAACCGCAATTTCCATGCTGTCCAAGCTGGCAATCCGCAAGCGGTGGAGGCTGGACAATCCCGCAATCAATATCGAACCGCTACGGGTTCCGAAGGAACGCCAGAAACCGCACCTGCCGTGGCCAGATTGGGCGGTAGCGAAGATGCGCGCCGAGGCCGAGCCTGTCGCGCGGCTGATCTTTGAAATTGGCGTCGGCAGCGTCCAGCGCCCTGGCGATTGGGTTGGGTTCACATGGGGCGACTATGACGGCGAAACGCTCAAGCTACGCCAGAACAAGACTGACGTGCCGTTGACCCTGCCATGCACTGAAAAGCTAAAGGCGGCGCTGGACGAGGCCAAGGCGGCGCTGGCTTTCACGCCAATGCCGCAACGCCACATTCTGACGAACGCGCACGGCGCGCCGATGACCTATCGCACGATGGCCGATGCAATGATCAGGGAGCGCAAGCGGCTGGGCCTGATGGCGTTCGATCAACACGCGCTGCGCTACCGGGGCGTGATGGAACTTGCTTGGTCTGGCTGTGATGATGACGAGATTGCCAGCTACAGCGGGCACACGACCAAAGCCATGATCAAAAAATATGCAGGAGAGGCGAGGCAGATCATGCGGGCGCGCCAAGCGGCTGCAAAACGAATCTGAACAGAACGAGACCAGAACAGAAACCTGATACCAAAGGTGATACCATGCAAAGCAGGATACAGGCTAACACGTTGAAATCATTGGAGGCGGGTACCGGAATCGAACCGGTCTACACGGATTTGCAATCCGCTGCGTAACCTCTCCGCCAACCCGCCTCGCGACCATTCGTCTAGGTTCTTGTGTGGCTTTCGTCAAGAGCGGATCATGCCGGTGCGGTGCCGGAGGCAGGGGGCAGCGAGGGGCGGCTGCGCAGCAGGATCAGGAGCAGGATCGCGATATTCAGCCCGTTCCAGGCGATGCCGTTGATGAAGGCGAGCCGGTAGGAACCCGTCAGGTCATAGATCCAGCCAGACATCCAGCCGCCCAACGCCATGCCGAGAATGGTCGCCATGATGACAAAACCCACGCGTGCCCCGGCCTCGCGCGCGGGCATGTATTCGCGCACGATGATCGCATAGGCGGGCACGATACCGCCCTGCGCCAGTCCGAACACCATGCTGACGACGTAAAGCGAAGCCAGGCCATCAAACGGCAGGTAGAGAAACAGCGCCATCGCCTGCAATGCTGAGCCGATCAGAAGGGTCACGACCCCGCCCAGCTGGTCGGCCAGCATGCCCGACACCACCCGCGAAACCACGCCGCCTGCAAGCATCAATGCCAGCATCTCGGCACCAACAGCCGGGCCGTAGCCGAGATCGACGCAGAACGCGACGATATGCACCTGCGGCATCGCCATGGCCATGCAACAGCCCAGCCCGGCCAGCGCCAGCAGCCACATCAGTGCGCGTGGCGACCACGGCACGGTGCGCGGTGCGAAGGGCGATTTCTGTGCCTCGGCTGTCAGGCTGGTTTCGGCTAGACGATGGCGCAGCAGCATCGCCAGCGGCAAGATCGTTGCCGCCAGAACCAGCGCCAGACCGATATAGACCACACGCCAGCCCTGCCCGGCCAGTGCCGGGGCCAGAAGGATCGGCCATATCGCGCCGGAAAGGTAATTGCCACTGGCGGTAATCGCCACGGCGATGCCGCGCCGCCGCCGGAACCAGAGCGAGATATCGGCAATCAGCGGCCCGAAACAGGCGGCCGTTCCCAATCCGATAATGAACTGTGCAAGCGCCAATGTCGCCACTGACGGGCTGGCGGCGGCCAGCAGGAACCCCAGCCCTGAAGCCAGCGCCGCGCCGATCAATGCCGCGCTGATGCCGAAGCGATCCACGGCGCGTCCGATCACCAGATTGCCCAGCGCAAAGCCCAGCATGGTCAGGGTATAGGGCAGCGCCGCATCGGCGCGCCCGCCCCCGAATTCGGTCTGCACGGCGGGCATGATCAGCACGATGGACCAGTTGCCGACATTGCCGATCGTCGCGATCATCAGCGAGATGGCCAGTCTGTTCCAGGAGGTGCGGCTGTCCAGTGAATCGGTCATCCGGGCAGGATATGACCGCGCGTGACACTTGCCCAGCGCAAAAGTGAACAGGTTAAGAGAATCGGGCGCCCGTTTTAAGATGCCCGGTTTTCAGCGGCGTGAGCGCACCATGCCGACGATCTCGTAGCAGCGTTCCATGATCGGTGTGGCGATGGCTTCGGCGCGTTCGGCGCCGCGGCCCAGAATCCGGTCGATCTCGGCCACGTCCTGCATCAGTTCCTGCATTCGCGTCGAGATGGGCGACAGCGAGGCCACCGCCAGATCGGCCAGTTTCGGTTTGAAGGCACCGAAACCCTGGCCTGCGAACTCGGTCAGAACCTCTTGCGGGCTTCGGTTGTCGAGTGCGGCGTAAATATTGATCAGGTTGCGCGCCTCGGCCCGACCTTCCAGCCCCTCCAGCGCCTCCGGAAGCGGCTCGGCATCTGTTTTCGCTTTGCGGATCTTCTGGGCGATGGTGTCGGCATCGTCGGTCAGGTTGATCCGGCTCATGTCCGACGGATCCGATTTCGACATCTTCTTCGTGCCGTCGCGCAGGCTCATCACCCGCGCCGCCGCTCCTTCGATCACCGGCTCGGTAACCGGAAAGAAATCGACGCCATAATCATGGTTGAACTTGATCGCAATGTCGCGCGTCAGTTCCAGGTGCTGGCGCTGGTCCTCGCCCACCGGCACATGCGTGGCGTGATAGACCAGAATGTCGGCGGCCATCAGCGCGGGATAGGCGTAAAGGCCAAGCGAGGCGGCCTCCTTGTCCTTGCCTGCCTTGTCCTTGAACTGGGTCATGCGATTCATCCAGCCCATCCGCGCAACACAGTTGAAGATCCAGGCAAGTTCGGCATGGGCCGAAACCTGGCTCTGGTTGAACAGGATCGAGCGCTCGGGGTCGATTCCTGCTGCAATGAAGCCCGCGGCCATCTCACGTGTTGCGTGGCGCAACCTTCCGGGTTCCTGCCAGACGGTGATGGCGTGCATGTCGACCAGGCAGTAGATGGTTTCCACCCCCTCATCCTGCTTCTCGACGAAACGCTTGAGAGCGCCCAGATAATTGCCAAGCGTCAATCCGCCCGAGGGCTGGATGCCCGAAAAGATGCGGGGCTGGAATCTGGAAGCGGTGGGCGCGCCGGTCATGCCGTCAACTCCGTGGTGGAAAACTGGTGTCATGTCGCTTATCGCTCGCTTGGCGGGGCGTCAACCAAGGCCGCACTGCCAGAGGAAGGCCATGACCCAGGATGACCACGAAGACACGCTGCGCGACCTGAACGCCGCACCCCTCAACCCACTGCCCGGCGCAGTCTGGCTTATAATCGCGCTGATTGCCGGGATCGAGGCGGTTTTATGGGCCGGCGGCGCGGGGCTGATCGGTGGGCCGCAAGCGGTGGGCTGGCGGTTGGAGGCAATCCAGCGGTTTGGTTTTTCCAGCGCGGTGCAAGACTGGATGTGGGAGACTGGGCGCTACCCGCTGTCGCATCTGTGGCGTTATCCGGCCTTCGGGCTGGTCCATGCCGGGCCGATGCACGCGTTTTTCGTGGTGGTGCTGCTTGCTGCACTGGGCAAATACGTGGCCGAAGCCTTTGGCACGCGGGCCTTTCTGGTGGTGTTGGCGCTGCCGCCGATGGTCGGGGCGATAGTGTTCGGGCTGGTAATGGGGGGCGATGCGCAGGGTTGGCTCCTGGGTGGCATGGCGATGGTTTTCGGGCTGGTTGGCGCGCTGACCTGGTGGCGCTGGCAGGTGGCCGGAGATGCGGCGGGGCGCAGGCGGGCGTTCGCGCTGATCGGCGTGTTGCTGACGGCACGGCTGGGTTTTGGACTGATCGCCGAAACCGGCCATGGCTGGATTGCCGAGATCGCCGCGTTCGGATCTGGTTTTGGGCTGTCGGCACTGGTGGGGCCGGGGGGCTGGTCGCAGTTGCGTGCAAGGCTGCGGCATCGGTGAGGGTAACGTCCGGGTCAGGGGGCTTTGCGCCCCCTCGGCGCTGCGCGCCTCACCCCCGCAGGATACTTTTGAACAGATGAAGGATCAGGAAAGGGCGGCACGACCGGTATTACGGCCCGAGAACAGGCAACCGCCGAGGAAGGTGCCTTCGAGCGCGTTATGGCCTTGATAGCCGCCGCCACCGAAGCCCGCGCATTCACCGGCGGCGAAGAGGCCGCCGATGGGCTGGCCCTGGGCGTCGAGAACCGCGCCGTCGAGGTTGGTGTGGATGCCGCCGAGGGTCTTGCGGGTGAGGATGTGCAATTTGACCCCGATCAGCGGGCCTTTTGACGGGTCCAGTATGCGGTGGGGTCTGGCGGAGCGGATCAGCCGGTCGCCCAGATAGGTGCGGGTCTGGCGCAAGGCGATGATTTGGGCATCCTTGGCGAAGGGGTTGTCCAGTTGCGCATCGCGGGCCTCGATCTGGGCGCGGATATGGACCGGGTCAAGCGGGTGGTCGGCGATGTGGTTCATGCCGGTGATCAGAGTTTCCAGATTATCGGCCACCACGAAATCGGCGCCATGCTGCTTGAAGGCTTCGACGGGGGGCGGGGCCTTGCCACGGGTGCCTACCCGCGCGCCCAGCACCGCGCGCCAGCCGCCTTCGGTCAGATCCGGGTTCTGTTCCGAACCGGAGAGGGCGAATTCCTTGCGGATGATCGCCTGGGTCAGGACGAACCAGCTGTAGTCATAACCGGTCGCGAGGATGCGCTTCAGGGTGGCGCGGGTGTCGAAGCCGGGCAGGCACGGCGCCTCCAGCCGTTGGCCGGTCGCATCGAACCACATCGAGGAGGGGCCGGGCAGGATGCGGATGCCATGGTTGGGCCAGATGGGGTTCCAGTTCTGTAACCCCTCGGTGTAATGCCACATCCGGTCGGTGTTGATCAGCGCGGCACCGGCGCGGGCGGTGGTATCGATCATCGCACCATCGACATGCGCGGGAACGCCCGCGACCATGCGCTTTGGTGCGGGGCCAAGCCGGGCGGTGGGCCACTGGCGGCGCACGCGCTCCAGATCGCCGCCGATCCCGCCCGAGGTGACGATCACCGCATCGGCGAAGTGCTCAAAATGGCCGGTGACATTGCGACTGGAGGGTTGACCGCGCAATGTGTCGGTAGGTTCCAGCACCTCGCCCGCCACACCGGTGACGCTTTCGCCCTGTTTGAGGAGTTCCGTGGCGCGGTGGCGAAAGGCAAAGGTCAGCAGGCCCTGATCGGCGAAAGTGCGGGCGCGGGCGATGAAAGGGGCCAGCACCCCCGGCCCGGTGCCCCAGGTGATGTGGAAGCGCGGCACCGAATTGCCGTGACCATCGGCCAGCGCACCGCCGCGTTCAGCCCAGCCGACCACCGGGAACCAGCGTATGCCCAGCGCGTGTAGCCATGCCCGCATCTCACCGGCCGCGAAATCAAGATAGGCTTCAGCGGTGCGGCGGGGCCAGTGGTCCTGCGGGCCGTCGAATTGTGCCGAACCCATCCAGTCGGCCCGCGCCAGCGCGTGGCTGTCGCGGATGCGCAGCCGCCGCTGTTCTGGCGTATCGACCATGAAAAGCCCGCCGAGCGACCAGAATGCCTGCCCGCCAAGGTTTTGTTCGCCCTCCTGATCCAGCACGATCACCCGTTTGCCGCGCCCCGCCAATTCACAGGCTGCCACCAGCCCCGCCAGCCCCGCGCCCACCACGATAGCGTCGGCGCGGGCCATGTCAGCGCGCCTGAACCTTGGCGGCATCGCGCGCCAGTGCCTCGCGCGTGGCGCTGCGGCGATACCAAAGCGTGATGAAGGTCGAGGTGATGACGATGAACAGGCTGTAGAGCACGGGGATCAGCAACACCTCCTGCTGCATGTCACCAGCAAAGCTGAGCGTGATCACCAGCACCGCCAGCGGCCCGTTCTGGATGCCGGTCTCCAGGCTGATGGTGCGGGCGCGGTTGGTATCCTGCGCCAGCCCGCGCGCCACCCAATAGCCGAACAACATGCCGATCAGCCCGATGCCGATGGTCACGAAATAGACCCCCGGCCCGGTATCGAGCAGCAACTGGTAGTTGCGCGGCACCCATGAGGCGATCAGGAACACGATCACCACCACCCCCATGAACGAGCCTATCAGCTCGATCGTGGCGCCGATATTGGCGTTGACCTTGCGCAGCACCATACCCAGCGCGGTTGGCACCAGAAGCACCACCAGAACCTGTGCCACATTCGCCGCCGGGATGTAATAATCGCCCGTCACCCCTGCCATGCTGCTGTAAAACGACAACAAAACCGGCACCATCACCACCGCGACCATGGTAGACACCGTGGTCATCATGATCGACAGCGCCAGCACGCCCTTGGAGAAATACGCGAAGATGTTCGAGGTGGTGCCGCCCGGCATGCAGGCGATCAGCAAAAGCCCGACGATCAGCGGCGCCGGCAGCCCCAAGGCCACGGCCAGGAGAAAGCCCAGAAAGGGCATGACGGCAAACTGGCTGAGCAGGCCCACAAGGATGCCCTTGGGTTTGCGGAAAGCGATGAGGAAGTCGCGCGGGGTCATCGAGGCGCCCATGCCCAGCATGATCACCATCATCATGATGCCCAGAAGGGTGGTTTCCAGTTCTGTCAGCATGATTTACCCTTTCGCGGCGAATTCGGCCCTGACCTCGGCTTTGAGATCCTTGCGCAGGATTTTCCCGATGGGCGATTTGGGCAGCTCGTCACGGATGATCACCGATTTGGGCACCTTGTAGCCGGTCAAAAGCGTCTTGCAGTGGGCAATGACGGCGTCGCGCGTCATTTCACCCGGATGGTCGGGGTTCTTGACAACATAGGCGCGCACCGCCTCGCCGCTGGCCTCGTCAGGAATGCCGACAACCGCAGCCTCCAGCACGGCATCCATACGTGCCAGCGCATCCTCAACCTCGTTGGGATAGACGTTGAAGCCCGAGACGATAACCAGATCCTTCTTGCGATCGACAATCTTCAAGAATCCGTCTTCGTCCATCACCGCCACATCGCCGGTATAAAGCCAGCCGTTCTTCAGCGTCTGGGCCGTGTCGTCAGGGCGTTGCCAATAGCCCTGCATGACCTGCGGACCCCTCACGATCAGTTCGCCCGGCTGGCCTTGCGGCACGGGGGCGTCATCATCATCGACCAGCGCGATTTCGGTGCCGGGCACGGGTATGCCGATGCTGTCGGGGCGCAGGCGACCGGTCAAAGGGTTGAAGCTGACCAGCGGCGAGGATTCCGTCAGGCCGTAACCTTCTGCAATGCGCGTGCCCGTTACCTCATCCCAGCGCCGGGCAACGGCCTGATGCAGCGCGGTGCCGCCCGCGATGGCGGCGCGCAGCTTGCGCGGCGGGAAGGCGGCGAACCACTCCTCGTTCATCAGGCCGTTGAACAGCGTGTTCACGCCGGTGATCCAGGTGATCGGATAGTTTTCGATCGCGCGCTGGATGTTCTGAACCGGACGCGGCGAGGGGACCAGAATGTTGCGCGCGCCGAGTTCAAAGAAAGTCATCAGGTTCGCGGTGAAGGCAAAGATATGATAGAGCGGCAAGGCCGTAAGCACGCAATCGTCGCTCGACATATGCGAGCGCCCCATGGCCTGCACCTGCGCCAGATTGGCCAGAATGTTGCCATGCGTGAGCATCGCGCCCTTTGCCACGCCGGTGGTGCCGCCTGTGTATTGCAGCAAGGCCAGATCTTCCGGTTTAAGCCATTCCCACCATTGGTGCGGGTCGATAGCGTCCGACCGGCCCTTGGCCAGCGCCTCGGTGATGCGCAGCACCGGAACGTCAAGTTCTGGCACCGGGGGCAGGGTGCGGTTCCAGACCTTCTGCACTCCGCGCACGACCGCCTTGGGGATGAGCGGAAAGAACTCGGGCACGCCCGCCAGAACCACGGTGCGGATGCCGGTCTGCGGAATGACCTCGGCCAGCTTGTCGGCGAACAGGTCGACGATCACCAGAACCTCGGCACCGGAATCATTGAACTGGTGGATCATCTCGGCGGGGGTATAGAGCGGGTTGGTATTGACCAACACGCAACCGGCCTTGAACACGCCAAAGGCCGCTACCGGATAAGCCAGGCTATTGGGTAGCTGTACGGCGACCCGTGCACCGGGCTTCAAACCGCAATCATGGCGCAGGAAGGCCGCAAAGGCATCCGACATCGCATCGACCTGTTCGAAAGTCAGCGAGCCGTTCATGCCGTTGGGTACCACACAGGTAAAGGCAGTTCGGCCTGCGAAACGGGTGCTGGTATCCTTGATCAGGGCGGCGATGTTGTCAAAGCGAGGTGCGGGCAGGTCGGCTGCAATTTCGGTGCCATAGGCGGCAATCCACGGCCGCGCGTATCGGTTGGTCGCTGTCACATTGCCCTCCCAGACATCTGCCCGGCCGCTGACCGGGAAGAAAAGCTTAGCGCCCGTTTATACGAGCGCATAGCCGGTTTCTGGTCAGCCATGCAGCAGCGGGCAAGCCCCGACGTTGCGTTAACCGACCGATGCACGAAAAGCACGATGCTTCGGTCAAGTTTCGCTGGTTCCGTCGGACCGGCCCACAATCACACCGGTTCACGCTTGCCGCAATGGATTATCGCAGGTAACGTCTCCGCCAGCCAGGCATCGCGCGCAGGCACTTCTTCTGCTCTTGCAGACCCACGTTGAAACCGACACAGGCAAGCCCGATCATGCATCTCGCCCGAGACCTGTCGCCCTCCCTTGCGGCTGTCCCGATACATTCTGACCTGTCGCGCGGGATGCGTTCTCTGGTTCGGTTAATAGCGATTTTGTTGCTGGTACCCATACTGGCGGCCTGTTCTATGCCCCGCGGCGCGGCGATGCAAACCGAGGTTCTGCGCGGGACGCAGGGCGAAGATTCCGATTATCAGGTTGTCGAGGTCACACGCGCCTCGCTGGCCGAAATCAATTCCTGGCCGCGCCCGGTTGGGGCAGTGCGCTATTCATGGGTGACGACCGGTGCCGGTGCCACGACGCGGCTGATCCGGGCAGGGGATCAGATTTCGCTGGCGATCTGGGACAGTCAGCAGACTTCGCTTCTGACCACGCCTGAGCAACGGTTCGCGCCGATGCAGAACATCAACGTCTCGACCAGCGGGCACATCTTCGTTCCCTATGTCGGCGAGATCAGGGTTTCAGGCATGACTGCCGATACAGCGCGACGCGATATCCAGCAGCGAATGGAAATGATCGTGCCGGATGCTCAGGTGCAGATGTCGGTTGCACCCGGATCGAACAACACCATTGACGTGGTGACTGGGGTTGCCTCGCCCGGGCGCATCCCGCTGACCGAGATAAGCCCGACCATCCTGACCGTTCTGGCCGAGGCTGGCGGCATCAATCCGAGCATGCGTAATCCGCTGGTGCGGCTACAGCGCTCGGGTGTCTCCTATGAAATTCCCGCGCACCGCTTGTTCTCCGAACCCGCTCAGGACATCCAGTTGCGCGGTGGTGATCGCATTCTTGTCGAACCCGACCAGCGCAGCTTTATCGCTCTCGGAGCGGCGGGGCGGCAGGAGGTGGTCTATTTCGAGCGCGAGGAGATCAACGCGCTGGATGCCTTGTCCACCATTGGCGGGCTGTCCACGGCGCGGGCCGATCTGCGCGGCGTGATGGTGTTGCGCGAATACGCACAGGGCGATGTCCGAGCCGAGGGGCCGCATCCACGCAAGCCCTGGGTGATCTTTACATTCAACCTGACCAATGCCGACGGACTGTTTGCCGCGCAGCGGTTCCTGATACAGCCAAACGACGTGGTGTTGGCGACCGAATCGCCGGTTCCGGCCATCAGTCAGATGCTGAGCCTGTTCCGTATCGTGCGCAACACGCTCTGAGGGCGGCTTGCAGGCTGGAAGGCCCCGGCACAGGTGCCGGGGCCTTGGTGTTTACTGAACTGATTCTGGCGCGTAGTGCTCAAAGGTGATGTTCTGCGCGACCTGCCGGGCAATTGCCTCTTCTTCCGGGCTGCGGATTGTCCAGCAAAGGACCGCCGCACCCTTCGCTTTCAGCTCCGCAACGCGCGGCCGCGCCAGGTCGCGCCAGTGGTGCGAGATGAACACGGCGCCGGTGCGGTCATAATCGGCGATAGCAGCCAGGGAAGCGCGCCGGGCCTCCAGAACCGGGTTGCCCTCGGCCTGTGGAAAGTCGCTGGACGGAAAGGCATAGGTGGTCAGACCGCGCGGCAGGTGCGGGGCGGCCTTGACCAGTTCGGCGACGGAATGAGGGTTGAACGACATCAGCGCCACGGGGCCCTGATACCCTTCAAGTGCGTGAACGGTCGCCCGTTCCAGCGCACCATCCACCGGGCCAAGGCTGCCGCTTTGATCCTTGATCTCGATCAGAAGGGGCACGCGTCCGGCGACCGCGCGCAGCACCTCGGCAAGGGTGGGTATGCCCGCGCCCTTGCCGTTGTTCAGCGCGATCCGGCCCAGCGCCTCTGAGGAATGTGCGGCGATAGGGCCGGTCTCAGCGGTCATACGGTCCAGCGTTTCATCGTGAAAGACCATCGGCACGCCATCGGACGCAGGCTGCAGATCGATCTCGATACCATAGCCTGCATCAACCGCGGCCTGTACGGCAGCGAGGCTGTTTTCCGGGCGGTTCTGCGCGATGTTGTGAAAGGCGCGGTGCGCGATCGGGTGGGAAAGGAAGTCTGGGTGGAGAGGAGCGCGCATCAGGCAATCTCGAACAATGCTTCGATCTCGACCGCGACACCCAATGGCAACGAGGCGACGCCCACCGCCGAGCGTGCATGCCAGCCGGTTTCGCCAAGCACCTCGACCAGAAGCTCGGATGCGCCGTTGATAACCTTGGGCTGTTCGGTGAAATCCGGCGTGGAGTTGACGAAACCTGTCAGTTTCACCACGCGCCGCAGTCGGCCGAAATCACCGCCGCAGGCGGCGCGAAGCTGTGCCAGCAGTGCGAGTGCGCAGGCGCGCGCGGCCTCTGCACCCTGTTCGGTGCTCATGTCTTCGCCAAGTTTCCCCTTGATCAGGCCGTTTGGCCCCTGGCTGATCTGGCCGGATACATAAACCACCTTGTCGCTGACGACAAAGGGCACATAAGCAGCGGCGGGTGCCGGCGCGGCGGGCAGGGTCAGGCCCAGCTCGGCAAGGCGCTGGTCGATGGCATGGGGCATGGCATGGCTCCTTCGGTTGCTTTCGCGGTATTCCTTGGGGCGAGAGTAAGCACACCGCACGCCGGACGGAAAGAGCCTATCCCGGCGCAGGGGATGAAGGGCGTTCAGCTTTCGCGAAACGCGCGGAAAAGAAAGTCGGTCAAGGGGCGTGTGAGGTAATCAAAGGCGGTCCGCTCGCCGGTTCGGATAAAGGCCTCGACCGGCATGCCGGGTACGAGGGAGTAATCGCCCAGCCGCGCCTGCGCCTCGGCCGAGAGCATGATCTCGGCACGGAAATAGCGTTGGCCCAGGCGTTCATCGAGAAAGGCATCGGCAGAGACCAGGGTTACCGTTCCGTGCAGCGCCGCCGCGTCCCGCAGGCCGAACGCGGGAAACAGGACCGAGGCCGGCCGCCCTACGAAAACCTGATCGATGTCGTCGGGCATGATGCGCACCGACAGCACCAGCGGCCGGTCATCGGGAACGATTTGCAACACCGGCTCCGCCGGCCGCAGAACAGCGCGGGGTGTGGTGATCTGAAGCCCATGCACACGGCCCGCGACCGGCGCGCGCAACTCCAGCCGGGCGATGACGTCACGCAAAGCGCGCCTGCGTTCGGCCAGTTCGATGATGTGGATGCCGAGATCACGCAACGCGCTTTCCGCTTCTTCGCGGCGCGTCGCCTCCAGGGCGACAACTTGCAGTGCAATTTCGGTAATGCGCCCATGTACCAGCGCCGTTTCGGCGCGGATGGCACCCAGCGCCCCCTCCAACCGTGCGGCCTCGCGTTGCAGCGCGCTGACCCGGGCGCCCTGCACAAGCCCTTGCGCCAGAAGCGTTTCCTGCGCGATCAGTTCGGTATGGATCAGATCAGCCTCCCGCGCGGTGGCACGGCCTTGGGCTGAAAGGCCCTCAAGCTGGGCGCGGTTCTGTTCGCTCCGTCGTTCAAGCTGGGCGACCTGCTGCGCCAGCGTTCCGCGCCGCGCCTCAAAGAGACGACGCTGGCCTTCGGCGATATCGCGAACGTCGGCACGCGTTGCCATGGCGGCCTGAAAGGGCGGAGCAAATCGCAAGTTCTCTTGCCCCTCGCGTTCGCCATTGAGCCGGGCCTGACGCGCAAGTGCCTCAAAATACTGGCTCTCGACAATGGCCAGTTCGGGGTGCAGCAGCGCACCTTCCAACTGCATAAGAACCTGTCCGGCCTCGACCCGCGCGCCTTCGGATACCAGAACAGCCTCGACCACGCCGCCATCAGGGTGTTGGACCACCTGCAGATTGTGTTCGACCTCTATCTGGCCGCTGACGACCACCGCGCCGGAAAGCGTGGCGGTGACCGCCCAGCCACCAAAACCGACAACAAGCATCAGCGCGGCCATCATGCCGATCACAAGCGGGCGCCACGCGCTCCAGCCTGACGCGCCGCTCATCCCGCTGCCCCGGTGGCAACACGTGGCGAGGCGGTGGCTTCGGTCGGCGGGCGTATCAGTTCGGCATGATTCTGGACCATTTGGCGCAACACAGCGTCGCGCGGGCCAAAGGCAGTTTGTGCGCCGCAGTCAAGCACCAGCAGATCATCGCATTCCTGAATCGCGGCGGGCCGATGGGCCATGATCATCACCGACGCGCCTTTGCACTTGGCGGCGCGAATGGCCATGTTGAGCGCCTGTGAGCCGTCTGCATCAAGATTGGAATTGGGTTCATCAAGGACCAGAAGCACAGGGTCGCCATAGAGCGCGCGGGCCAGGCCGATCCGCTGCACTTGTCCGCCAGAAAGCCGACCGACATGTTCGCAGATGCGGGTATCATAGCCATCGGGCAGCGCCACGATCATCGCATGCGCCCCGGCCAGACGGGCGGCGCGCACGATCTCGGCAGGGTTGGCGTCAGGGTCGAGACGGGCGATGTTCTCGGCCACGGTGCCATCGAACAGAGTGACGCGTTGGGGCAGGTATCCCAGCAGGCGGCCCAGCGCGTCAGGTTCGAACTGATCAAGCGCGATGCCATCCAGCCTGATTTTCCCGGTAGCGGGCTGCCAGGCGCCCGTCACCGCGCGCGCCAGGGTCGATTTGCCTGCCCCGCTTGGTCCGATGACACCCATCGCGCGCCCGGGCATCAACTCGAAATCGATCATGCGCAACGCAGGTCTTGCTTCACCCGGTGGCACGATGGTGACACCGTCTACCGACAGATGCGCGCGCGGGCGCGGCAGGGTCATGCGCGGTACATCGGGCGGCAAGCCGGCCAGCATGGCCGACAACCGGCGCCAGCTCTCCCAGCCGCCTTGCAGCACGCCCCATTGACCAACTACCTGTTCAACCGGTGCAAGCGCGCGGCCAAGGATGATGGATGCGGCAATCATCAGCCCCGGCGTGATCTGATCGCGCAGCACCAGCCAGGCCCCCAGTGCAAGCATCGCCGATTGCAGGAACAACCGGAAGCTCTTGGTTGCGGTGGTGAAGAACCCGGCACGATCACTTGCTGCGAGCGCTGTATGCAGAGCGGCATCGCGATTGGTTTGCCAACGACGAAAAGCCGATGCACGCATGCCCAGCGCGCACGCCAGTTCCGCATCATTACCGATCTGGTTGCGAAAGCGCTCTGCCTCCTGGCTGGTTCGCGCCAGTTTCTTCAACGGCGGGCGCTGCAAGCATTGGTTGATCAGCGCCAACGCCACCAGAACCGCCCCGCCCGCCAGGGCAAGCCAGCCCATTTCCGGGTGGAAGGCGAAAATGAGAGCAATGAACACAGGCGTCCACGGGACATCGAACAGCGCCAGGAAAATCGGTGCGCCCAGCAGTTTTTGCACCGCTTCAAGATCACGCTGGACCAGCCGCGCTATCGGGTCGTCGGGTCGCAATGCCTGGCGACGCAAGGCGGCGTCGAACACACGGCGGTCAAGCCGCGCCTGAAATGCCGCGCCGATCCGCGCAGCGATTCGGCCGCGCGCGTGATCCAGCATTGCCAGCATGGCATAAAGGAAGGCAACCAAAGCAAAGAGCGCCATCAGCGTCGCCTCGGATCGTGATGCCAGAACGCGGTCATAGATCTGGAGCATGAAGAGCGGGCCGGTCAGCATCATCAGGTTGACAAGCATGCTGAATGCCAGAACCCCCGCGAGGAACGGCGCGTTCCCGTGCCATATCGCTGCCGCAGGCCCGTTCACTTCGCGAGGAGAAACTGAAAGCTCGGTCGTTGGCGTCATCCGTTTCCGGCACCCCCATGCCGTGGCCGCGCCCTGCGGCTGTTGTCATCCACCGCCGGCAGCCTATAAACAGCAGGGTAAGGGCAATTCGCTAGCAATCGGTAAACGATTTCAGGAGGCCAGAGGTGCCAGCTAGGACAAACCGTTTTCTGATGCTTGCAGCAGGTCTTGCGCTGGTGCTGGTGGCCGCTTGCAGCCCGCGGCCGCCCGGCGTCGAAATCCATGACCCCTATGAGGTCACCAACCGTGCCTGGTTCGAGAACAACCTCGCGCTCGACAATGCCGTTCTGGGCGACACGACCGAAACCTCAGACAGCGGTCTGCGGCGCGTGGTGCGCAACTTCGGCACCAATCTGTCGATCCCGGGCAGCGTGGTGAACAACCTTCTGCAGTTCCGCCCTGACCGGGCGATCGAGAACACGCTGCGTTTTGCCATCAACTCGACCGTCGGCATCGGTGGTTTGTTCGACCCGGCCGGACGGATGGGCCTGCATGGCCGCCGCAGCGATTTCGGCGAAACGCTCTATGTCTGGGGGGTGCACGAGGGCGCTTTCGTGATGCTACCCTTCTTCGGCCCTTCGACCGAGCGTGACGCCGCCGGGATGGTGGTGGATGCCGCACTTGACCCCTTCCGCTTTCTGTTGCCCGGACGCGAACACGCCGCCACGGTCGCTGCGCGGCTGGCAGCGCAGCTGGCCGAACGCGCAGAATACGGCGATCTCATCGACGCAAATGTGATGCAGAGTGCGGACCCCTATGCCCAGAGCAGGCTGTTATTCCTGCAGGCCCGGCGTTACTATCTGGGGGAGGAATCCGAGGAATACTTCATTGACCCCTATGCCGAATTTGTCGATTGATCGTCGCACACTGATGACCGGATTCGCCACAGCGGGCTTTCTCGCCATGGCAGGCCGGTCGGCCAGTGCCATGACGCAGGCTGAAGCCCGAACACTGATCGGCAGCGTGATGAACGCTGTGCATGAGATAATCAATTCGGCGCGCTCCGAGGCGCAGATGATGCGCGATTTCGAAGCATTGTTCACCCGGTATGGCGATATCCCCGTGATCGCCCGTTCAGTGCTGGGTCCGCCTGCCCGCAGTGCCAGCGCTGCGCAACTAAACGCATTCACCGAGGCTTTTCGCGGCTATATGGCGCGGAAATATGGCGGCCAGTTCCGTCGATTCATCGGTGCGCGTGCCGACGTGACGGGTGCGCGCCAGGTGCAAAGCTACTGGGAGGTCATCTCGACAATGACCATGCGCGGCGAGGCACCCTTCGAGGTGCGCTGGCATGTTTCCGATCGCAGCGGACAGCACAAGTTCTTCAATCTGATCATCGAGGGCGTCAACCTGCTGGCTGCCGAGCGTCAGGAAATCGGCGCCATGCTGGAGCGTCGCGGCGGCAGTATCGACAGACTGATCCAGGATCTGCGGAGCACGAGATGAAACGGGACGGTTGCCACAGGCGGATACTCTTGTCGGCCTTGTTGCTGCTTCTGCCCCTTCCCACCCTCGCGCAGGACAGTGCGTTCGAAGGCGACTGGGCAGCGGGCGATCCCTTGAGCTGTGACATGAGCGGCAGTGATTCCGAAAACTTTGCGCTGCGCATCCGTGGTAATCAGTTTCGGGGGCTGGAAACCGAATGCCGGATGACCAATCCGTTGACCGTACCCGGAATTGGTGGCGTTCTTTATGACATGGATTGCACCGGCGAAGGCGATCAATGGAACTACCGCGCGTTTTTCATGATCGACCGTGATGGCCGGTTGGTAATGATCGCGGACGGCAGCGCCCGGACCTATCCGCGTTGCGAAGGCTACGTCCGGCCGCAACCTGATCAGACCTCCGCACCGGGGCTGCCTGAAAAGTAAACCGCAGCCAGGCCTGTCGCTGAAAAATTCCATGAGCAAACGCCGCCGCACAGCGTGCTTTGCTCACCTGTTCAGAAATATCCTGGGGGAATCGCCCAAGGGGCGATGGGGGCAAAGCCCCCGCATGCCGCGGAGCGGCAACAAGGCAGGTGTCTGCGCAGCAGGCAATCGGCTCAGGCGGTCAGGCAGGCAGGGGCACGCGGGCGTTCCGGCCGTTCAATTCCCCAGAATGCCGCCCAGGATATCGCGGATCGCGTCTCCCAGTGCATTGCCCGGCTGTCCGGTGGTGCCTGGTCGGCTTGTGCTGGGCGGTTCAAGGGAAGGGCGTTGGGGTTCGATCATCGGCAGCGGGCGCAGGGGCATGCCGCGGTGAATGCGTTCCATCGTCTCGCGCCAGATCTCCGCAGGAAGGCCGCCACCCGTTACGCCGGTCAGCGGCGTATTGTCGTCATTGCCCATCCAGACACCGACCACGAAATCAGCGGTGAAGCCAACGAACCAGGCATCGCGTGCAGCCTGGGTGGTGCCGGTCTTGCCAGCGGCCTCGCGTCCGTCAGAAAGCCGTGCGCGCCGCCCGGTGCCATACGGCGCTTCCAGCACTTGCGACATCATCCAGGTCAGGCGCATCGCGGCCTCTTCCGAGATCACCCGTGTGGTGATTCCGCCGCCGATCCCCATCAATGGCTCACGCTCGGCGGCAAGCCGCAACGAGGTGAAGCCATAGGGCCGCACGGCATTCCCGCCATTGAGGATGCCGGCATAGGCCGCGGTCATTTCCAGCAGCGTCGCTTCGCTGGAGCCCAGCGCAAGCGCGGGCCCTTCGGCGAGATCGGAATGCAGGCCGAAGGCGTTGGCGGCGCGGCGCACCTCTTCACGGCCCATGGCTTCTGATATTCGCACGGCGGGGATGTTCTGCGAGCGGGCCAGCGCCTCGGTCAAGGTCATCATGCCCAGAAAGTCGTTGGAATAATTGCGCGGTGACCAGGGGCCAGAGCCACGGATGTTGAGGGTCAGCGGCGCGTCCTCGACCATGTCATAGGGCTCGTAGCCGACTTCCATCGCCAACGCATAGACGAAGGGCTTGAAGGCTGAACCCGTTTGCCGCTGGGCCTGTGTGGCGCGGTTGAAGCCGCCCGAGACATGCGAGCGCCCGCCGACCATGCCGCGCACCGCGCCATCGGCCGACATCACTACAATCGCGGCCTCAGCCACCGATCCGCCGCGCACGCGGTTTTCAAAGACATGGTTGAGCGCCTCTTCGGCGGCGCGCTGAATTCGTTGGTCCAGCGTGGTCTGGATCACCACATCCTCGGTGGTTTCGCGTGTCAGCCACGATGGCCCGGATTGCATGATCCAATCGGCAAAATAGCCGCCTGTGCGGCTTTCGGCGGCCTCTGACAGGGTGGCGGGATAGGCGCGGGCCTCGGCCACTTCGACCGGTGTCAGGTAGCCCTCGCGTTCCATCAAGCCGATCACCACAGCGGCGCGTTCCTGCGCCCGGCGAAGGTTGCGGGTGGGGGCGTAGTAGGATGGGGCGACAAGGAGCCCGGCCAGCATCGCCGCTTCCGACGGGCCGACTTCGGCAGCAGAACGGCCGAAGTAGCGTTGTGCGGCGGCTTCGAACCCGCGCGCACCCGCGCCAAGGAAAGCGCGGTTCATGTAGATGGTGAGGATCTCTTCCTTGGAATAGCGCAGCTCCAGTGCAAAGGCATATGGCATTTCCTGAATCTTGCGCCAAAGCGTGCCGCGGCGGCAATCGGCCTCGTATTCGGCCTCGGATTCCCATTCATCCGGGTTATAAGCATTGCCAAGGCACAACAGCTTGGCCACCTGTTGCGTGATGGTCGAGCCGCCTGCGCCGCTGAATGCCGAACGCCCGGCAGCCAGGTTGCCCCGGATTGCCCCGGCGATGCCACGCGGGCTGATGCCGAAATGCCACCAGAAGCGGCGGTCCTCGGTGGCGACGATGGCGTTGCGCAGATGCGGCGATACATTGTCGGCGGTGATGAAGCCGCCAAAGGTTTCACCGCGCCAGGCAAAGACCTGGCCGTCGGCGTCGATCATAGTGACCGAGCCGCGTGCACGGCCATCCAGCATTTCGGTGAGTTGCGGCATTCCTGCGTAGAAGTAGAGCGTTGCGCCCGCCAGCAACAGCGCCAGAACCGCCGTCACCCGCCAGGCGATGCCCCAGATTACCCGCCAGAAAAACCCGAAAATCGCCCCGAAGAAGCGTGTCACTACATTGCCCCGGCGCGGCGGGTGCGGATTGCTTCGGGGTTTTCTGCCGCCTCTCCCTCCGTTGCCGCCCTTTCCGGTGCGTGATGTCGCGCGCCGTTCCGCCACGATTGGAGGTCGCCGATTGCCTGAACTCGTCATACTGCTTGCCGAACTGCTCTTCTGTTATCGCCTCACATTACAGGCCGCATTCACTTTTGTGGAGATGCCGGACGGCCCGATTCGCCTTCGTGAACTGATTAATAATTAATCACCGTACCAGATTTGTGCAAAAAAACGGCATTAGTCGGTGGCTGGCCCCCTGACTTGCTGCTCGGAATTGTTGCTCTTTGCACCTGCAGCATCCCCTGATGGCCACAGGACGTCCGCCGGGCGGCCCTGGGACATATCGTAAAGGGGGCATAGTCGTGAAATTCATCATCGCTGCAATCAAGCCGTTCAAGCTGGAGGAGGTGCGCGAGGCGCTCACCGCCATCGGCGTGCGCGGATTGATGGTTACCGAGATCAAGGGGTTTGGTGCGCAGTCAGGCCATACCGAGATCTATCGTGGCGCTGAATACGCCGTGAACTTCGTGCCGAAGGTCAAACTGGAGATCGCGGTGAGCGATGCGCTGGCCGATCAGGTGGTGGAAACCCTTCAGGTCGCCGCCAGGACCGGCAAGATCGGTGATGGAAAGGTTTTCGTGCTTGATCTGGAGCAGGCCCTGCGGGTGCGCACCGGTGAAGCAGGCGAAGACGCCCTGTGATCGCAATTCAGCAAAGGTTGACGGATATGAAACTGAAAAACTCCCTTCTGCTGGCGTCGGCTGCGATCGTTGCACCGATGCTGGCCCACGCGCAGGATGCCGGGGAAGCGACCGAGGCCGGTAGCGCTTTCGCCTCGGTTGACGCCCTGGGTGCGCTCAATGTCGAGATGGTATTCATCTTCAACTCGCTGCTGTTTCTGCTGGGCGGCATTCTGGTTTTCTGGATGGCGGCCGGTTTTGCCATGCTGGAAGCAGGCTTTGTACGTTCCAAGAACGTGACCATGCAGCTGACCAAGAACATCGGCCTCTTCGCGATTGCGGCATTCCTCTACTACCTTATCGGTTTCAACCTGATGTATCCGGGTGACGGCTGGATGGTCGATGGCTGGCTGGGCGCCTTTGGTCCAACGGTGCTGGAAGCGGTGGGTATCGGTGCCGCCGACGCCGCCGATGTCGAATACGCTTCGGTCGGATCGGATTTCTTCTTTCAACTGATGTTCTGCGCCACCACCGCTTCGATCGTATCGGGCGCGCTGGCCGAGCGCATCAAGCTCAACGCCTTCTTTGTATTCGTCATCGTGCTCACTGCGCTGATCTACCCGATTCAGGCCAGCTGGACATGGGGCGAAGGCTTCCTCGATGCCGCAGGCTTCTCGGACTTCGCGGGATCGACCATCGTGCATTCGGTCGGTGGCTGGGCCGCGCTGGTGGGCGCACTGATCCTCGGGCCGCGGATTGGCAAATACGCCAAGGATGGCAGGGTCAATCCGATCCCCGGCTCCAACCTGGCGCTGGCCACTTTGGGCATGTTCATCCTGTGGATGGGCTGGTTCGGGTTCAACGGCGCGTCACAACTGGCGATGGGAACCATCGGTGACGTCGCCGATGTCAGCCGGATCTTTGCCAATACCAACGCTGCTGCTGCTGCCGGGGCGCTGGCCGCACTGATCCTGACGCAGGTGCTGTTCAAGAAGGCCGATCTGACGCTGATGCTGAACGGTGCGCTGGGCGGGTTGGTGGCAATCACTGCCGAACCGCTGACCCCGGGTCTGGGCATGGCCTCGTTCATCGGTGCAATTGGCGGGGTGATCGTGGTCTTTTCAGTGCCGCTGCTGGACAAGCTGAAGATTGACGATGTGGTGGGCGCAATCCCGGTGCATCTTTTCGCCGGTATCTGGGGCACGCTGGCGGTGGTTCTGACCAACAGCGACGCATCCATCGGGGCGCAGCTTTATGGCATCATTGCTATTGGCCTCTTCGTGGTGGTGACTTCGGCGATCACCTGGCTGGTGATCAAGGCGGTCATGGGCCTTCGGGTTGAAGCCGAAGCCGAAGTAACCGGGCTGGACAAGACCGAATTGGGTATGGAGGCTTATCCGGACTTCACCCGCGGCTGAACGGAAAACGACTGACCTGAAGGTCACCCCGGGCATTCTGCCCGGGGTGACTGCTTTTTGCTCTGACAGGAAGGGGGGCTGCCTGTCCCCTGGACCGCTTTGCGGCCCTCGCCCCGCCAATCTTGAACATCGACGGTGTCAACGCCGGAGTAAAATTAGGCCACGTGTGGAGTGCGCCCCTCGGGCTGGACAGTTTGAGCTGAAGATATTGACTGGATCGTGGTTCTGATAAGGAGAACCGCATGACCAAGAAGCACCGTCGTCACAGCACGTCCAAGAAACGCGAAGTCGTCGAAGCCTATTTCAACGGCGAGTCGATGCGCGCGCTCAGCCAGAAGCACGATATCTGCCGCACGCTGATCCCGATCTGGATCGGCAAGTATGAGCGCGGCGAGTTCGACGATGACGCCATCGAAGAGGAATTGCTTCCAGAATACGAAACGCGGATCGCGGCGCTCGAACGGCTTGTCGGCCGCCAGGCGCTCGAGATCGAGTTTTTAAAAACGGCGCGGGCGCGCACACGGTCGCAGAGAAACGGATCTACATCCGTGATCACCGGCCCGACGGCCTCTCGGTCAGACGGGGGTGCGAGCTGATGGATCACCGATGCCAACACCGACGAGCCGGGCGCGGCTTCGGTCACCGACACTGCCCGGGTGCAGTCGATGGGCGAGGTGATCGCCACCACGCTCGACTTTCCCGGCATCCGCTACCAGGGGCTGGCGATCCGGGTGGCCGAACGCGACCTGCGGCGCTCTCGGTGCCGTTGCTCACAGGCGAGATCGTGGTGAACCGCGAAGGGTCCGATCTCGGCCCCGGGGATGTGATCCGGCTGCGCTCCAGCCGCCTCGGGCTCGACGACGTGGCGATGCGCATCTCCGAGATCGGTCAGGGTGACGGGCGCGACAATGGCATCCGGCTGAAGCTCGCCGAGGATGTCTTTGCGTTGGGGGCCACCGCCATCGCGGGCGGGCGCATGCCGACCGGGTCCGGGGTGGCCGCACCGCCGCGGGCACTCGCCCGGCGCATGGTCGAGGAGGCCCCGTACTGGCTGCTTGTCCGCGAACTGGGCCACAGCGAGGCCGACCGCATCCTGAGCGAGAATCCGGACGCAGGGGCGGTTGTGGCCACGGGGGAACGCCCCAGCGCCGACGCACTCGCGGCGGAACTCTGGATCGATCCCGGCACTGGTCCGGCACAGGAAGGCGTGGTCGCGTTCGCGCCGACAGTGCTGCT
>ERZ869909.707-NODE-707-length-34083-cov-7.509381_pt1 | contig 34083 bp, 24 predicted proteins | sample MGYA00520892_ERZ869909 | MGnify/ENA primary metagenome ERZ869909 (study PRJEB32215, sample SAMEA104723947) | bioreactor metagenome | biome: bioreactor; feature: anaerobic bioreactor; material: water | place: China | collected 2015-03-12 ...
TGAGCCCCCTGAATGCCCCAGCTCGCGAGGACGCTCGGCTCCCGGGATTGAAACCGCGCTGTAGAGGCGTGACCGCCCACGCCCCCCCTTGCGTTCTTAGCGGTTCGACTCCGGCTTTCCCAACCGTGTGCGTGTGAAACGCGCATTCTCCCCCCTTTGAAAAAGGGGGGCCGGGGGGGATTTCCGGGCATCGAGGTTGACGAAGAACATTCGCGCTCGCGGCGGGGCCGCATCGCGCAATATCAAATCCCCCTAAATCCCCCTTTTCCAAAGGGGGACTTGATTGCGTCCCCGCGAAGTGCTCGCGCCCTCGTTGGCCCGAAACTTGCACCTCTCTCCCCACACGCAACCGGCCCGGGGGCCGTGGGAGAGTCGTCGCAATGAGCATTCCGTTGGTTGGACCCATCATCGGCACCGTGGCATCGCTGCCGCTCGGAATCCTGCAGGGGATCGGGCAGATCGTCAATGGAAACGGGCCCAAAGCGCAGGCCGCCGCGCAGGAGCAAGCCGTATTTTCCAACACGGCCAAGCTGATGAACACCGCGTCACGCGCCGGGGTCGAGCCCTCTCCCGAAGGCCTGAGTCTGACGGAATTGCGTGCCAAGCAGTCGGAACTTCTTGCCGTGTTGCAAGCCGAACTCGGCAACATCTTCCAGGAAGCCGGCATCTCCCCCGACCAGCGCGTGGTGCTGCAGAGCAATGTGCTGGGCAGCCTCGGCGTGGCCAATGACCTTCCCGGCAGCTTCCACCTCGAGTCCCTGCTCGCCCAGCGCCCGGACCTCGAGGAACCGTTCAAGCAACTCGCGGCCGTGACCGGCCTCATCCGCGCGACGGAAGCCGCCAACGCAGCGGGCCAACCGAATGCACAAGGCGTCGCCACCTATCTGGATGCCTTCGCGCCCGCGCCCGGCCGCTTGCTGCTTTCGATGCAGAACGGCCAAGGGTCGGTGCAATTCACCTAGGTTTTTTCGTATCCTCGGCCTTTTCGTCACGAGGAGGCCGCTGGTATGTTTCGAGTTGTCCCCGCCGTTGCGCTCTTGATTGCCCCGCTCGCCTGGGCCGATGCCCCGTTCGGCCCCGGGCAGCGCTCGATGCTCTGCGCCCACAACTGCTACCCCGAGCACGGCCAGTATCACGACCGCCTCGCTCGCGCGCTGTCCACCGGCGCCCCGCTGTCCATCGAGCAGGATGTCGCGTGGTTCGTTGACCCGGACACGGGCGAGGGGCGCTCCATCGCCTCGCACGGTGCGCCGCTCTCGGGCGATGAGCCCACCCTGGCTGATTACTTCTTCGAGGGCGTGCGCCCCATCATCGAGCGGGCCCTCGCCGAGGGCAACACCGGCGACTGGCCCCTGATCACGCTCAACATTGAGTTCAAGGACGGCAGCCCCGAGCACCGGCGCGGGGTGTGGGCCGTGCTCCAGGAATATGCGGACTGGCTGTGCTCCGCCGAGCGCGTGGACGACCCCTCCGCCGTGCAACCCATCACCGTGCGGCCCATTCTCGCGCTGACGCAGGGCGGGGACAGCGTCTTTCACGACGAGGTGCCGGTGGGCGGACGCCTGCTGGTATTCGGCAGTGCACGCACCCGCAGCGTGCCGATGCCCGAGGGGCTTTCCCGCCGCGAGCAGGCGGACTGGTCCGCCACCGTCGACCCGCGTGACATCCTCGTGGACCCCGCCACGAACTACCGCCGCTGGTGGAACAACTCCTGGCGCGCGATCGAGTCGCGCCCCGGGCGCGGCGGCGTGGCGGTGAACGACGCCATCCGCGCGCGCCTCGAGGCCTTCGCCGATCACGCGCACGCGATGGGCTACTGGCTGCGCCTGTACAGCGTCAACGGATATGACAGCAGCCCGAACCTCGGATGGAGTCCGCTGTACAACACCGGCTCCCTCGAGGCCGCCCAAGCCCGCTGGCAAGCCGCCCGCGACGCCGCCGTCGACTTCATCGCCACGGACCAATACGAAGACGCCGCCGCGGCTCTACGGAAGTAGGGACCTTCCAAAAAGCTTCTGGCGTGCTTCGGTGGTAGAAAATTGTGGCAAATCCCCTTCAAATCCCCCTCGGTCCCCCTTTGCTAAAGGGGGAGGAATGCGGGCGACTTCAAATGCGGAGCGCGACCGAAAGTCCTTGGATTCAAGTGGGTTTTGGGCTGTCACCGTTGCTTCTGCCCATAGTGAAGCGCGCAAAGTTCCCCCCTTTGGAAAAGGGGGCAGGGGGGATTTGAATGAGCTTGGGCATGGATTCCTGCAGACCGAACAATCTCCCGGGACTTTTTGGAAGGCCCCAGTAGGCGGAGAGCGGGCTGGAATTCGCGCGCATTTAAGGAAGCATCGCGCTCAGCCACCGAAAAACCACCTGACAATCCCCATCACACCCTCGGAACGGCCACCGCTCTTGGGAAGGCGGCCGTGTTGATCGAAGGCGAGGTCCTCCGCCGTCAGCTCGATGTTCGCCTCGGGTTCATAGTTGGTGACCTCCTCGGTGGAAAACCCCGGCAGCACGGCACCACCCTCAATGCGTCGAAGCAGCAGGTCGTCCTTGCCGATCCACAGGGTGGTGGGGTTGCATTTGTAATCAAAACCATGGATGCCAAGGCAAAGCACACCCTGTACCGTCTGTTCTTCCAGCAGTTGCAAGTCGCGCAGTTGGGCTAGCCCACTTCCGTCCTCGAGGACTCCGAGAAGCTCGGCCACCGTGGAACCAGTACCCCCGGAGACGCCATGCGCACCGGCGAGCGCCATGTCGATCTCCAAGTCTTGTTCCAGCTCGCGGGTGACCGTCCAGTGTGTCTGCACCGCGTCGCCGTCCTGATGCACCACATAATTGTGGCCGTCGGATTCAAACTCAAAGCGAAACTGCCGTGGTCGCTGGAATGCGGTCATAAATTGAAGCGTGCTCGTGTGGCCCCCGCTGAATTTCGTGCTTTGTTCACCACGGTCACGATAGGACTCGAGCGTGGCATAGTGGGCGATCACGCTGTCCAGCAAGGCGCGCGCCGCAGGGTCTTCGGGCGGGTCCGCATCCGTGCGGCAATGCGCCACCCCCGTATCGACCAGACGGATGTTGACCGATGTCCGCGGCATCCGTGCGGATCGCGGCAAGCCGCTTTGGTCGCTGATATCTACACTGCCGCGTATGCCGCCCTTCTGAACACCAAAATAGGAGGACCTTTCACTCGCATGCTGATGCTCAATGGACCAACCACTCTCCGCCAGTTGGCCCCTATAGAACTGAGACACGGTCTCCATGTCGTCATTGGTGCCAAATTTTGCGTCGATGCTGTTGACCGTTCCCGCAACCGCGTCGTATGGTGCGTAGTGCGGAAATTCGTCCAGCAGTTCGCGAAGGTGCTGGGGCGGCCCAGCGGCAGCGCTAAAACAGCCCAAGATCATCCACCAGCAAGACATTCTCTTCATCACGCCCCCTCCTCTTCCTGATCAGTCTCCACTCGGCCCGGCATTATGAAGTACCTGTCGAATACAGTAAAGATATGGATCTGCGGGAATTCGCCCCCGCCCTGCACTTCTTCCCCCCTTGCCGCCACGAAACCCCCGGAGCTACACTCTCAGGCGGAGGGTCAGGGTGATGTGTGGAATCGTCGGATATTGCGGACCGCGTGACGCCGCCCCGATTCTCATCGAGGGCCTGAAGCGCCTCGAGTACCGCGGCTACGACTCGGCGGGCATCGCCGTGGCGCACGACGGGCGGCTGGAAGTCATTAAGCACGCCGGGAAAATCCGCACGCTGCGCTCCCATGTCCCCGCGGGTCTTCCGGGGCACGCAGGCATCGGGCACACCCGCTGGGCCACGCATGGCGGCGTCACGGATGCCAACGCGCACCCGCACACCGGCGGCGGTGGCCAGGTGGCAATCGTCCACAATGGCATCATCGAAAACTACCTGCCCCTGAAAGAACGCCTCGAGAAAGAGGGATGCGCCTTCACTTCCGAGACCGATTCCGAGGTCATTGCCCATCTGATCGCCGGTTTTTACGAGGGCAACCTCGAGGCGGCGCTGCGTCAGGCGCTCGCGCTGGTCAAGGGCACCTACGGCATCATCGCCATGCATTGCGACGAACCCGGGCGCCTCGTCGGCGCGCGCAACGGCTCGCCGCTGGCTCTCGGCATCGGCGAGGGGGAGATGTTCCTGGCCAGCGATGTCACCGCGATCATTGCGCACACGCAGCAGGTGGTCTACATCGAGGATGGCGAGGTCGTCTCGGTGAGCGCCGACGCCTACGCCACCTCGAATCACGGCAACCAGGCGATCACGAAAACGGTGGAGAGCATCAGCTGGGAGCTGGCCGAGATCGAGAAGGCCGGCTACACCACCTTCATGGAGAAGGAAATCCATGAACAGCCGGAGGCGATCCGCCGCTGTTTGCGCGGCCGCATCGACCATGCCTACGCCACGGGCCATTTGGGCGGCCTGAACCTCACCAACCGCGAACTGCTGGATGTCAGCCGCATCAAGATCCTTGCCGCGGGCACCAGCTATCACGCCGGCATGGTCGCCGGGTATGCGCTCGAGACCCTCACGCGCATCCCGACGGCCGTCGAGTTGGCCAGCGAACTGCGATACCGCAACCCCATCATCGAGCGCAATTGCCTCTACTTCGCCATCAGCCAATCCGGCGAGACGGCCGACACGCTCTACGCCATGCGCGAAGTGCAACGCAAGGGCGGCCGCGTGCTGGGCATCTGCAATACCGTCGGCTCGACCATCGCACGCGAGTCGGACGGCGGCGTATACATCCACTCAGGCCCCGAGATCGCCGTCGCATCAACGAAAGCGTTCACCAGCCAGATGACCGCCTTTTACCTCTTCGCGCTGCTCATGGGCCGCATGCGCGATGTGTCGCAAGAGGAAGGCGAGCGTTTCATCGAGGGACTCGAGGCCGTGCCCGCCCTGCTCGAGCGCATTTTGGCCGATACCGCGCCCATCCAGGCGCTTGCCAAGCGCTACGCCCGGTTTCAGAACATGCTCTTCCTCGGGCGCGGCATCCACTTTCCCGTCGCGCTCGAGGCCGCATTAAAACTCAAGGAAGTCAGCTACATACACGCCGAGGGATACTGCGCCGCCGAGATCAAGCATGGGCCCATCGCCCTGGTCGACGAGAATATGCCCTCCTTCTTCCTCGTGCCCAACGACGGCCTGCGCCAGAAGGTGCTCAACAACATGAAAGAAGTGAAAGCGCGCAACGGGCCCGTCATCGCCCTCGCCGTCGAGGGGGACGACGAAGCCGCGGATATCGCCGACGACACCCTCTTCGTGCCCGAGGCCATGGAACTGGCCTACCCCTACCTCATGGTCGTCCCCACGCAGGTATTCGCCTACTACTGCGCCCTCGAACGCGGCTGCGATGTCGACCAGCCCCGCAACCTCGCCAAAAGCGTCACTGTGGAGTGAAGTGGGAACACCGACAGACACGGACATTCACGGACGGATACGAGGGCACCTCACACGGGTTCACAGGTCCGTGCGAGTCCGTGTAGGTCCGTGTAGGTCCGTGTCCTCCCTCACCCCGTCCCGCCCACCGTCAACTTCTTCACGCGAATCGTCGGCTGCGCATCGCTGACGGGGACGCCCTGACCGTTTTTGCCGCAAGTGCCGATGCCGAAGCCGAGGTCGTTGCCGATCGCCTCGATCTGCCGCAGCGTCTCCGGTCCGTTGCCGATGAGCGTCGCGCCGCGCACGGGGGTCTCGGCGCGGCCGTTCTTGATGAGATACCCTTCGGTCACATCGAATACATAGTCGCCATTGAGCGGGTTGACCTGGCCACCGCCCATTTTCCGCACGAACAGACCCGATTCCGTCTCGCTCAGGATTTTTTCCGGGTCATCCTCGCCGGGCATGAGCAGGGTGTTCGTCATGCGCGGCATGGGCTTGTGCGCGTAGGACTCGCGCCGGCCGTTGCCGGTGGGCTCGTGCCCCATCTTGTAGGCGGACTTCAAGTCGTGCATGAAGCCGACGAGCACGCCTTTGTCGATCAGCATGGTGGGCTGCACGGGCGTGCCTTCGTCGTCGACGCTCAGGGTGCCGCGCATGCGCGGGAGCGAGCCGTCATCCACCACGGACACGGCCGGCACGGCGATTTCCTCGTCGAGGTGGCCGCAATACTTCGACATGCCCTTCTCGATGTGGTCGGCCTCGAGGCCATGGCCGACGGCCTCGTGGATCATCGTGCCGCCAGCATTGCTGGAGAGCACCACCGGCATCGAGCCGCTCGGGGCCGCGTCCGCCTCAAGCATGAGGCAGGCTTGGCGCGCCGCCTCGATGGCGACGGACTCGGGCGTCTTCTGGTCGAATATCTCGAAGCCCATGCGCGCGCCGACGGGCTCGTACCCAGTCTGGATGATCCCCTTGTCCGCCGCGACGACCTGCACGAAAAACAGAATCGCGGGCCGCTCGTCCTCGACGAAGGTGCCCTCGCTGTTGACGATAACCACCCGCTTCATGCCGTCGCCGTACATGACGGAAACCTGTCGCACGCGCGGGTCGTGATCGCGCGCGGCGGCGTTGGCCGCCGTGACCAGCGCGAGTTTCTGCTCCATGGGCACATCCTTGGCGGGAACCTTGACGGGCATGGAAAAGCGCTTTGGTTTAAAATCGTAGTCTTGGTCGCCCTTCTTTCCCGAGGCCCCCGCGGCGACGATCTCCGCGCAACGCAGCAGGCCCTCGAGCGTGAGGTCGTTCGTGTGCGCATAGAGCGTGCGGTCGCCATCCAGCACGCGCAGACCCGCCCCGGCCGTCGCGCCCGCCGTGACACGCTCAGTCTTGTTGTCATCAAAGCGAATCGAGGCGGCGTGCGTTTCCTCGAGATAAATTTCCGCCATCAATCCGCCGCCCTTCAGCGCGCGCGAAAGAATAGCCTCGGCGTGTTTCTGGAGATCGAGCATCGGGGGAAAGGTCCTCTACGGGTTAGGGGCTACGGCAATCCCCAGTATTGCACACAGGCGCGCGCCGGAGCGATGAGACAGCTCGGAACGGCCGGGCGCAAAGCCGTTCCAATTGGGAGATTGTGGCGCAGAGCCCTGTCCAGACTCTTGTCAACACCAACATAAAAAGTCCATCAAAACGCGACACCACCTCGATATTGCTGTACATAAACTAACCACTACTAGAAGCGTATTGACAGCACACAGGTTTAATTTTATTGTGACCCGATGATCCCCCCAATTGGAGGCCTTCCGTAAGGGGTCGGTTGGCATTCTGGCAGGGGTCGAAAACCTAACTTCTGAGGAGGAGTGACGACATGCGACAGCAAGTGGGTAACGAGGGAAACTGGAACTGGCAGCGCCTGGCACTTTGGGCAATTTCGATGGTGGTGGCGCTGACGCCCTGGACGGTACAGGCCGGCCAGTTGGTGCAGCGCTATACGCTCGCGAATGAATTGTCGGCCGTGGCGATCTCGCCGGGCGGCACGCAGGTGGCCTACGGTGGGTTTCGCATGCTCCGGCTAGTTGATCGTAACACGGGGGAACCGATTCAAACGATGGAGTACACCGACAATTCCCCCGCACTGCAAATCGCCTATTCGCCGGACGGGTCCCGCGTCGCCACGCTGCACAGTACCTCAAACCCGGGGGAAGTGCGGGTGCGCGCCTGGGACACGGCCACGGGCACGCTCGCGGGCACGATCCCACATCAGCCTGACGCCTTCCGACAGATCTCCTACGCGCCGGACGGCAGCACGATTCTCACCGCCTCGGCCGACGGCACCGCCCGCCTTTGGGACGCCTCGACCTTCGCGGAGATCGGCATCGTGGGTCAACACGCGCAACCCGTGTGGACGGCGGTGTTCACCCCGGACGGCACGCATGTGCTGACCGGATCGGAGGACACGACCCTGCGCCTGTGGGAGGTGGCCACGAGTACGGAGATCCAATCGTACATCGGGCACACAGGAACGATCTTCCGTGCGGCATTTTCCACGGACGGCACGACGATCATTTCCTCCTCGGCGGATAACACGACGCGCACCTGGGAGACGGCGACGGGAAGCCAGTTGAATTCGTTCGCTTTCAGCTCCGGGGAGGTGTCGTTCACCGCGGACGCGTCGGCTTTTATTCGTACGACCGGCTCCTCCGCTCAACTGCGGGACGCGACCACCGGTGATCTACTCCAGACATACAGCGAGTTTCCCCCGTTCCAAATGCCGGCGGTATTCGCCTCGCCGGCGCACTCCGTGCTGCTTGCGGGTCTCGAAGGCGGTGCGAGCGCCGTCCTCTACGATATCCCCACGGGCGATACCCTGCGCGTGTTCGCCCAACACATGTTCGGGGCGGAAATCACTGACTTGGCCTACGCGCCGGGGGGTGATCGCATCCTCACCAGCTCCTGGCTGGACCCGGATTTCTTCATGCCCATGTTCTTTGATCCAGAGCCCGCCATTATCTGGGACACGGCGCAGGGATCCCCGATACGCCCACTAGAGGCCAACACGGGCCACAACCGCAGCGTGGCCTTCTCCCCCGACGGCACCCGCGCGCTCACCGGGTCGGACGACACCAACGCACGCCTGTGGGATACCGCCACGGGCCAATTGCTCCACACCTTCTCCGCGCACAGCGGCTCGGTGCGCGGCGTGCGCTTCACGCCGGACGGTACCCGCATCGTGACGGGATCGCTGGATGGCACCATCCGCGTGTACAACGCTTCCACCCAAGCCCTGATCACTTCGTTTTCCACGGCAGGGGGGGTGACCGGCCTCGCCATCTCGCCTGACAGTACGACAGTGGCCGTGGCAACGGGCACCGATGGATTTCCCAACCCCAGCATCAACGCCTACCAGTATGACCTGGATACCGGCGACCTGATCCAATCGTTTGGCAGTTCGATGTCCGCCTCGTCCAGCGTGGACTTCTCCCCCGACGGCAGCCAGATTGTCACGACGGCCGCGGCGGATGTACATGTTTGGGACACGGCGACAGGCGACGCGGTCCATCAATTCTCCGGACACACTTGGCTTGTTCAATCCGTCGCTTTCTCCCCGACGGGTGATTTCGTACTCAGTGGCGGAGATCGGCCCGTTCCGTCGGGAGTGCACGAAACGCTCAAGCTATGGGATCTGCAATCGGGCCAGTTGGCATTCGGGGCCAATTTCGGCGACATCAGCGCCGTGAGTTTCTCCCCCAATGGAATGCGCATCGTGGCGGCCGATCACATCACCCGGATCCACGAATGGGACATCTCCGGCATCACGCCCGGCCAAGGTGGCGACGGCGACGGCGATGGTGACGGCGATGGTGACGGCGATGGTGACGGCGATGGTGACGGCGATGGTGACGGCGATGGTGACGGCGATGGTGACGGCGATGGTGACGGTGATGGTGACGGTGACGGTGATGGTGACGGCGACGGTGACGGCGACGGTGACGGCGACGGTGACGCCACGGCGCCCTTCCCGCCGTCCAGCCCGGGCGTTCCCGCCGCCGGTGCGTTGGGATTGAGTCTACTCGCGGCGGCCCTGCTCCGCGCGGGCCTGCGCCGGAGGCGGTAAGAGAGGACTTCAACCAACATCTGTTGCCCACCCGTGCCGCACCTTCGCGGCATGGGTGGGCATTTGCGTTTTCGGCGTTGATTCTGGCCTTTTAAAAACTCCTTCATCCATGGTGGCCGGTGACAGAAAGCCCTCCCGGATGGGGGATGATGCCCAACACACCGTAATTGTCCTAGGTATGCACAACACCGCCACGAAATCGCCATGGAGTGTGCGTGGGCGCATTCGTTCGCCTTCCGATGCCTAACGGAACCAGCCTTTACGGGAGTTTTTCTTGAACCTCTTAAGCGAAGCCAGGAATACTGATGCTCACTGGCTTTCTGGTCCACTCACAAGGCGCTCCACCATGCCCCCCTCGAACTACCACCGCCTGATTCGCCATTCGACGGTCATCGGGCTGGTTTTGCTCGGCGTGGTGGTGCTGGCGGGGCAGTCCCATGCGGTCCCCCGGCATGTCTATCTCCTCCTCGGCGAGGAGGGCAGCACGGAGATGGGGGTGCACTACCACACCCTCGAGGCCGCCGCTGATTCGCGCGTGCATTACGACACGGTGCCGCGCGGGGGCGAGCCGTCGGCGTATGCCCACACCGCCGAAGGCACCTACCGAACCATCAACGGCCTGGCGGATGGCCGCCAGGTGCATGGGGTCATGCTCACGGACCTGATGCCCGGCACGGTGTATTACTTCATCGCGGGCGACGAGCAGGCGGGCTACAGCCGGGAACATTCCTTTCGAACACCGCCGGGGGACAAGAAACCGGTCCGGTTCATTGTCGGCGGCGATATGGGCGTTTCGAAGTTCGCGAGTCTGTTGACCGCGCGTGCAGGCCTGCTGGATCCCGATTTCGCGGTAATTGGGGGGGACATGGCCTACGCCGACGGAAGACTCGAATTGATTGGCCTTTGGGACCAGTGGTTCAGCAACTGGCAACACCACATGGTGACCCCCGATGGCCACATGATCCCCATGGTGCTCGCCATTGGCAATCACGAGGTCAATTCATTGGCGGGCTCCGACCCGAAGGTTCGCGCACCCTTCTACACCGGATTCTTCTGGCTTCACGGCGAGCGCACCTACTTTGTGCGCAGAGTCGGCCAGTTAATCTGCTTTATCGTGTTGGACTCCAACCATCTCGTCTCGCACAGGGACCAGGTCGATTTTCTGCGCACCGAACTTCAACGCCATGAGGACTTCCCTCACATTTTCCCCGTGTTTCATGTTCCGCTGTATCCAGGCGTCCGCGACTTCCTCGGGCCTTCCTCGGTGGCTGGCCGCACGCACTGGGTGCCGCTTTTCGAGCAGTATGGCGTGCGCTATGTTTTCGAGCACCACGACCATGTGCTCAAGCGGACGCACCCCATCCGAGCTGGCCAGATTGATCCCACGGGCATTGTGTACATCGGCGATGGTTGCTTTGGGGTGGGCACGCGAGCGGTCGAACCTCGCTGGTACCTCGAACTCGTCGAGAGCAAGAAGCACTTCTGGCTCGCCGAGGTGAGCGAGCAACGCGCTCGCTTCGTCGCAATAGATATCGATGGCGTTGTCTACGGCGACGGCGACGGCGACGGCGACGGTGACGGCGACGGTGACGGTGACGGTGACGGTGACGGCGATGGTGACGGCGATGGCGATGGTGACGGCGACGGCGACGGCGACGGCGATGGTGACGGCGATGGCGATGGCGATGGCGATGGCGATGGCGATGGCGATGGTGACGGCGATGGTGACGGCGATGGCGACGGCGACGGCGATGGCGATGGTGACGGCGACGGCGACGGCGATCATCTGCCCGAGGACATCAACGGCGACGGTATCGTCAATGCCATTGATGTGCAACTGGTCATCAATGCCTCGCTGGGAATTCTCATCGACCCGGCCTTCAACGCCGATGTCAACGGTGACGGGGCCGTCAACGCGATCGATGTCCAGCTGACGATTAACGCGGCACTCTTGGGCCTGGCCGGGCCCGAGAAATAACGGCCTCCGCCTGACAAGCGCGCACTCTGCAGCGCACTACTCCGGATTCGCCTCCAACCACGCCTCCGCGCGGCGCTTTCCTTCTTCGGCGGCTTCCGAAGGAAATTGCTCAGCAAGACGCTCCATCATCTGCTCGGGAACGGGTAATCCGCGCGCCTCGGCAATGAACGCCCATTGATATATTTCCTCAGGCTCGGTGAAGTGCTGTGAGGTAAAGGATGCCTGTAGAATAGCCAACCCGCACATCGAAAAGAGGTCGCCCTGCGGTGCGCCGCGTCCCAGAAACCAGCGACTGGCGACGACATGGTCCCTATTTTCTGACAGTTCCTCTGGAGTATGGGAACCCTGACGGATTAAATCATGACGGCTCTGCACGCTTTCAATCGTTGTATAAAGTAATGAGGCTGCTCTCTCGTCATCTTGCTCGACGCCGTCCCCCTCGAGGTATCGCTGGCCAAGGGCAAAAGAAGCAAGGGGATGCCCTTGCTCCGCGGCGGCCTCCAGCCATCGAAGTGCGGCGTCCGTGTCGGGCTCCATGTCTCCTTGGCTGTACTTAGAGTGGCCGGAAAGTAGCCACTGCGCCCAAGCCTCGCCATCCTCCGCCGCGAGGTGAAAAGTTTTTTCCATCGGTTCGGCGGTATCTTCGGGATCGTAAAGCGGCAAGAGGACCATGCCCAACAAGTCGAACAGGTTCATGTCATCGCCTCGAAGTGCTCGAAACGCCCACTCGGCCGATTTTCGCGCGTCTCGCGGCACGAAGTTGCCCTCGCCGTAAATGCGGGCCAAGTGGCGCATCGACTCCCGATCTTCATCTTCTGCAAGAACGCGGTAAATGTCCATGGCGAGTTCCGGATTGGCAGATACGGCCCATCCGTTCTCGTAGAACCGCGCCAACGCCAGAAAGGCGGTCTTGGAGCCACGCGTACCCGCGCGCAGGGCGTCCTCACCCGGAGTCCCATCGGGGCGCAAACCATCTGGATTGAGCCCTGCTGCTTTTCGGTACCAGAACAAAGCCTCCTCGTAGTCCTGCTCGACGCCGAGACCATACTCATAATATTGGCCGATTGTGGCTGCCGCCCCGAGTTCTCGATACCACCGCAGGGCTTCTGCGTAGTCTTGGTCGACACCGATGCCGAATTGATAGTTAGCGGCCGTTTGGCGCTGCGCTTCTCGATGGCCCTGCTCAGCCGCCTTGCGAAACCATAGAGCAGCTTCCTCCAAGCTGGATTCCACCTGTCGACCCGACCAAAATTCGCGGGCGTACTCCACTTGAGCCGCCGCAAGCCCCCCCTCCGCTGCCAGTTGAAGCCAGTAGAACTCCTTCTCTTCGGTAAGGCGCATTTGCTCGGAGTAAATGATGGGGTTATCGCTCCAATCAACACCATGTATCGCTGTGCGCGACGCCATAAACTGCGCCTCGGTGTGCCCTTGCTCCGCCGCCTTCTCGTACCATTGGTGGGCTTCGCGGTTTTCCCCCAAGGACCGGAAATGCTCGCCCAGCGCGTACTGGGCCGGGGCGCGCCCCTCTTCCGCGTGGATTGTTGTTGCTTCCAGCGTATCAGGTTCAAGCGTTTCCGCGGCTGCCGTGAGAATCGGAAACAAAACAGCAAGAATTACAAAAAAACGAGTCATTTGTTTCACCCCACTTTTGATGAACCCACATCCCACTTATCCCTTCTAGCCTGAATGCGGGTGATTGTCAACCGCTTTCCGCATCGCTTTCACCGGGTGGTACAATCCCCGCCATGCCCGCGCCTGCCTCATTTAATCCCGCGTACCCGCGTGCCGCCCTTACGCGGCATGGGCGGCCGCTTGCGTTTCTGGCGCTGATTCTGGCGCTGCACACGGTTGTCAATGCGTGGTGGCTGGCCACGGACAACCTCCCGCGCATGGGCGATGATGCCCAGCACGCGGTGTTCGCGCGCGAGATGCACGCGATCGCCACGAACGCGGAGTGGAGCGTGCAGGGGCGCATCAAGGCGCTGGCCTTGGCATCGACAGGCATCTACCCGCCGCTGTTTCACTACGCCTCGCTGGCGGGTGGGCTCGTGTTCGGCCCGAGTCGCGCGGGCTTCGCGGCGATCAACACGCCCATCCTGTGGTTGTTGACCTTCGCGGCCTATGCGCTTGCCGCCCACTGCCTGCGCCCGCGCTATGCCCTGCTCGCCGCGGCCACCTGCTCGGCCCTGCCGATGATCGCGGGCGTGAGCCGCCTGTGCGTGACGGATCTGCTCACGGCCCTATGGGTGACGCTCGCCCTCATCGCACTCCTGCACGCAGACGGGTTTAATGCGCGACGGTCCGCGGCTTTGTTTGGACTACTCATGGGGTTGGGTCTTCTCACGCGGTGGATGGTGCCGCTCTACCTCGTCGTGCCCGTGCTTGTTGCGCTGGCGGTGGGCTGGGGCATTGTGCGCGCTCCCTCGCTCCCGCCAGAACGACAACGCGCGGCCACGCGCCGTTGGATGGCAACCTTGGGCCTCACGGCCGCCGTTGCCCTGCTCATCGCCGCGCCGTGGTACGCCCCGCGCATCCCGCAGATGCTGGGCGTCTACACGGATTACTTCCGCCCACTGGACGGCCCAAGCCCATTCCACGCAGGCGGCGCGACGGAGGCAACACCCCCTCCCAGCCAAGTCGTGCCGAGTTCGCGCATAACGCTCGATGAATTCGGCCCGTTCGAGTTGCGCACCTGGATTTCCTACGCCCTATTGCTCAACAACAAAGGCCTGTTTCTTCCGACCTCACTCCTGACGCTCGCGGGCCTGCTGCTCGCCGTGTGTTCGCCCCGGCGCCGCGACTTCGGCTATCTCCTCGCCTTCGTTGCGGGCGCCTACCTTGTGCTGACGCTCTTCTGGGCCGTGCGTGCCCCGGCCCCGCGCTACCTCATCCCCATGTTGCCCGCCCTCGCGGTGTTTCCGGCCCTCGCCCTGCAGTCCATCCCGTGGGACCGATGGCGCAAAGCGGCTGTCGTCCTATTTGGTGTCTGGCTGCTCTTTCAGTTCGCGCACTTCTCCATCGCGTCGATCAGCGGACTCGTTCGAGCGGATATCCCCCTCTTTCGCGCTCACCCCCTCGTGCGCGACACGGATGACCGCGGTCTCGTGGTCTGGTCGGCCCATGTCAATGCCAGCGGCGCGCGCATCGGTCCGCCCTACACCGGGCTCAACTGGATCGACCGCGCGTACGAGGCCATGCGCACGCACGAGGTTCAGACACTGCCCGGCAACCGGCACCAGGCGAATGTCATGCTCGCGGGCGCACTTAAACCATCGCTAGAAAGTGTCCAGCACGAACATTGGCCGCAAGCGGATCCACTGGAGTCCGATTCGCCCCGTGTCCGCGCGATGGTCAACCCATACACCCCCGTGGCGCAATGGGAGACGGATGGTGTTCGTCTCGATGTGCGCTTCACGGAGCCCCTCTGGCTCGATGCCATCGGCGTGGAGGGCGGCGCCGTGGAAATTGCCCTCGAATACCGCGACAGCGCGCATGACTGGCAGCCGCTCGTGTCGATCAACAACCTCGACGGCTTCGGGTTTCAGTCCTTCGCACGCGTGCGCGTGCAATCGCTACGCACGGTCGAGCCCATCGAGGGCACGGCGACGATCACCGCGTACCGCTTCATCCCGCAGCCGCGCCCGTCCATCCTGATCGAGCAGGCCGTGCGCCCACGCGATTGGCCCGAAGATCGCATCGAGGTGGCGGACTATCTCGTCGTGGTATCGCCGAAGGGGCGTGATTATTTCGCCCATGCCCCGCAAGGTTTTGAGGCAATCGAGCAATTCGAGGCCAATCTTCACGGCTATTGGGACGAACGCCGCATCAGCGTTCACGCGCGGAATCACATCCGTCCGCTCGCCTTGGATACCACACCCGGCATGCGCGTTGAGGTCATCGCCGGCGGCGAGACGCACGAGGGCCGGTGGGATATGCCGTGGTGGCGCCTCGGCCGCTTCAACGCCCCGGGCATCGAGGGCCGCCCCGAGGCATGGGTCGTTAACGGCCCAGCCACCATCGAGGTGACACTCCCGGAGCCTATCGCCCTTGGCCGAATCGAAGCCGAAGTGACGACGCGCGGCACGGTTGCCTCGTGGGAGATGCATGCGAACGGCCAGTGGTCTCCGCTCGACCCGAGCGCCCCGCCCGATGCCCCGATCGACGCGCTGCGCCTGACCCTCACCCCCGCCGAGCCGGGCGGTGTTGTGGGTCTGCGGCAGGTGCATCTCGAGCCCCGGAGGGACCCCGCGCGATGACAACGCCCCGTATCGCCATGCTCGGGTCGTTCCCGCCGCAGACCCAGGGCGTCCAAAGCTATTGCGGACCGCTCGCCGAGGCACTCGGGCATGTCGCGCCGCTGACGGCCATCGGTTTTAAACGCATGTACCCGCCACTCGTGTTTCCCGGCGTCCAGCAACCGCTCGACCCGACCTGGCCCGCCCCCACCGCGCCGCAGCTCGATTTACGCCTCGCGCTCACCTGGTACAACCCCGCCGCGTGGTGTTGGCACGCCGCCCGCACGCCCTGCGATGTCTTCCACGCGCAATGGTGGAGCCTGCCGCTCTTTCCCGTGACGGCCACCTTCGTGGCAACCATGCGGCGCCGCGGCAAACCCATCGTCCTCACGCTGCACAATGTCGTGCCGCATGAGCCGGCCCCGCGCTTCGAGCGAGCGACCGAGTGGCTCTGCAATCGCGCGGATCGCATTTTCGTGCACGGCGCCCGCAACCGGGAACAGGCCATGGAGCGCTACGGCCTGCCTGCCTCGCGCGTGGTGACGGTGCCCTTCGGGGCCTCGCCGCCGCCGCCCATCACCGATACCCCCGCCGAGGCACGCGCCCGGCTCGGACTCCCGGCCTATGCCCCGCTCATCCTCTTCTTCGGCATCATCCGCCCGTACAAGGGGCTGCACGATCTCATCGAGGCCTTTGCGAGCATCGCCCGCGCCCACCCGGCGGCCCGGCTCGTGATTGCCGGCAAGCCCTGGGAGGACTGGGCGCCCTACGCCGAGCGCATCCGCGCGCGCGGACTCGAGGAGCGTGTCATCACGAGACTCGAGTTCGTCCCGCAGGATGAAGTGCAGCTCTACTACCGCGCCTGCGATGCCAACGCGATCCCTTACACACACTTCGACGCCCAGAGCGGCGTCGGCACGCTCAGCCTTGCCCACGCAATCCCCACCGTGGTCACCCGGACGGGCGCATTGCCCGATTGGGTCGACAACCAACCGGAATGGGTCGTGCCGCCGGAGGATCCCGTGGCCCTCGGTGACGCACTCGGCGCCATCCTGTCGGACCTGCCCGCAAAACGCGCGGCATTCGAGGCGCTGGCAGCCCGCATGCGGGAAACGACCTCGTGGGGGCATGTGGCCGAGACCCACCTGGAGGTCTATCGGCAGGCCTTGGACGCGCGGGAATCCCACGGCCCGAAGTAACCGCTGGCCGCTGGCGGTACCCTGCACTTCCCGTGAGCCGGAAACCCCCGGTGCTGCATCCCGGTCTCACTTTGCGTATTATTCTGTGTGGGCGCCAACGCGCCCCGCATGCCGCAGACTTCGGGAGAATCTCCATGAAGACCCTGCCAATCTTGGCCGCATGCCTGCTCGTCGCCATGCCCGCAATGGCCGGGGAGGCCCCTGCCCCGGATATCGTGCCGATGGCTGAGGCGACGCAGTGGGCCGAGCGCCCCGTGACGGTTCTCGTCTTTCTCTTTCCCGATTGCCCCGTGGCGAACCGGTTCGCGCCGGAAATCAACGCCATTTACGACGATTACGGGGAAAAAGGTGTGGCCTTTTACCGGGTGTACGCCGGCACGCACATCAGCGCGGAAGCCGTCGAGACCCACACGCGCGAGTACAGCCACCAATTCCCCGCCGTGCTCGACCCGGACCTCGACCTCGTCCGGCTGACCGGTGCCCGTGTCACGCCGGAGGCGGTGGTCATCGATGCCGAGGGTGAGCAGCACTACCGCGGGCGTATCAATAACCGGTATGTTGATTTCGGCCAGTACCGGCCCGAGGCCACCGTGCACGACCTGCGCGACGCCCTGGACGCCGTGTTGGCCGGCGAACCGGTCGCGGAGCCGGTGACGAAGGCCGTCGGGTGCTTCTTGCCCGTGCCGCCGGAAGCCGAACCCAGCCGGGAAACCAAGGAAGAGGACTGACCGATGCTCGTTTCGTTCGTATTCATGGCCGCGACGCTGACAGCGGCGGACGACCCGCCCACTTTCAGCCGGGATGTCGCCCCCATTCTCCACCAACATTGCGTGACCTGCCACCGGCCCGACGGCGGCGCGCCGTTGTCGTTCGTGGAGTACGAGGACGCCGCCAACCGTGCGCGCCTGATCGCCCATGTAACCGGCACGGGCTACATGCCGCCGTGGAAGGCCAAGCGGGGCGAGGTCAAGTTCACGAACGAGCGCGGGATGGACGAATCCGAAATCGCCACCTTGCAGGCATGGTTCGAGGCGGGCGCCCCGATTGGCGATGAGGACGCGATCCCGCCGACGCCGGTGTTTCCGACGGAGTGGCACTTGGGTGAGCCGGATATCCTCCTCGAAATGGAGGAGGACATGCCGATTCCCGCCAGCGGACCGGACATCTACCGCAATTTCGTCGTGCGCATCCCCGATTTGCCCGAGGGCACTTACCTGCGCGGCATCGACTATCGCCCGCGGGCGATCACCACGGCGCACCACACCCTGTATCAGCTCGACAGCACCGGCCGCATGCGCCGCCGCTCGGAGGCGCAGGACCGCCCCGGCTTCGGTGGGATGGAGTCCAACTTGAGCCTTGATCGCATCGGCGGCTGGGCCGTCGGCGCGCAACCGCAAATGCTGCCGGATGGCGTCTCCATCGAGGTACCCCCGGGCACCGACCTCGTATTGAACGCCCATTTCCACCCGACGGGCAAGCCCGAGGTGGAGCGGGCGCAAATCGCGCTCTACCTCTCCGAGGAGCCCCCCACACGCTACGGCATCGGGCTGGATGTGCCCTTCGGCTTCGGCCTCGCGGCGAACATCAACATTCCGCCGGGCGTAAAGGACCACGAAGTCACCGACAGCTTCACCATGCCCATCGGGGCGGAGCTGGCCGGTATCACACCGCATGCGCACATGCTCTGCACCGAGATCTCCGCCGTGGCGACCTTCCCCGACGGCGAAACGCTCACGCTGATTCATGTGACGAACTGGGATTTCGCATGGCAGGAGCAATACCGCTACGAGGAGCCCATCTTTCTGCCGGAGGGCACCCGCATCGACACGCGCTTCCTGTATGACAATACCGCGGACAACCCCAGCAACCCGAACAATCCGCCGCAACGCGTCACTTGGGGCCCGGAAACCACGGACGAAATGGCGAGCATCGTCTTCACCATGGTTACCGAAACCCAGGAGCAACGCGCGGCCCTCGGGGCGGGTTACCGGAAATGGGTCGAGGCGCAGGTTGGCACCATCGACCTCGGCATTCTCGGCCCTGCCGCACGCATGCAACGGCGCGACATCTTCGACCTCGATGGCGATGGCCGCATCTCATTCGCCGAGGGCGTTCAGGGCATCCGCTACATTGCCGGGCGCGCCATCGGCCGCACCCCGAACGACATGGATGCCGCCTCGCTGATTGGCCGGCATGTCTTCATGACCCGCGTGCTGCCCCGGGCCATTCCCGTCGTGATCATCGTGATCGCCGTGGCAGCGCTGGGCATCTATCTGCTCGTTCGCCGGCGCCACAACATTCGCCACCGGCACACCCTTCACGAGGCCTGACGGCCAAGGGCACGCACCGGTCCACGCACGCACACGCCACCAAAGGTTCTCAGGCTGCGGCGCCTGCCATCTTCCGGCACTCTTCGGCACAGCGTCGGCATGCTTCCGCGCACTGCTTGCAATGATCATGCTCGTGTTTCGAGCACTCATCGGCGCAGGCGGTGCAAATCTCGGAGCAAAGTTCACAGACACCGCCAATGAACTCCGAGTCACGACTCATGAACCCAGCCGCCATCCAGCACACCTGAGCGCAATCGCGATCCAAGCGGATGCACTGCGCCATCTTCGCAGCATGCTCCTCGCCAAGACATGCGTCGGCGCAGTGTTCACACGCCTGGGCGCAGGTCACACACGCTTCGATGCACGACTGATTCTTTTGATGAGACATGGTCTGACTCTCCGTTAGCAGTTGTAGAAGGGCAGGACCAAATCGCATCGGAGTTCGTACCTGCCGTGATGCCTGCACGATATTCGCCCGAAGCCAAGCAGTGGCGAAGACGAGGTAAAGGTTCGGCAAAGCCATGCTGGAGAAAAGGGCGCGAGACCTGACCGTCACCCGCCCGACGGGTTAAATGCACAAAGGCGCCGCCCGGAAAACCGGACGGCGCCTTTTGGGTATCAATGGGATGCGCGATTGGCGATTGGCAGGGCCTAGTACATGTCGCCCATGCCGCCGCCACCGCCGCCAGCACCCGCGCCCGCCTTGTCGTCATCGGGGGCGTCGGCCACAAGCACCTCGGTGGTCAGCAGAAGACCAGCCACGCTCGCCGCGTTCTGAAGCGCGGTACGCGTCACCTTGGTCGGGTCGATGACGCCGGCCTTGAGCAGGTCCTCGTACACGCCCGTGTCGGCATTCCAGCCGACATTCTTCTTCGCCTTCACATTCTGCACGATCATCGCGCCCTCTTCGCCGGCATTCTCGGCCAACTGGCGAAGGGGCTCCTCGAGCGAACGCGAAACGATCTTCGCGCCGGTCTGCTCATCGCCCACCAGCTTGTCGGCGAACTTGAGCAGTGCATCCTGGCAACGCAACAGGGCCGTACCGCCGCCGGGCACGATGCCCTCCTCGACGGCCGCGCGGGTGGCGTGCAGGGCGTCTTCGACGCGCGCCTTCTTTTCCTTCATCTCGATCTCGGTGGCCGCGCCGACATTGATGACGGCGACACCGCCCGCGAGCTTCGCCAGGCGCTCCTGGAGCTTCTCGCGGTCGTAGTCCGAGGTGGTCTCCTCGATCTGGCGGCGAAGAAGGTTGATGCGGCCCATGATCTCTTGGCTCGAACCGGCGCCCTCGACGATCGTCGTGTTGTCTTTATCAACCACGACGCGCTTGGCGCGGCCCAGGTCGGACAGCGTGAGCGTCTCGAGCGACATGCCGAGGTCCTCGGTGACGGCCTTGCCGCCGGTGAGGACGGCAATGTCCTGCAGCATGGCCTTGCGGCGATCGCCAAAGCCGGGGGCCTTGACCGCGCATGCCTGAAAGGTGCCGCGGATCTTGTTGACCACGAGCGTGGCCAACGCTTCGCCCTCGACATCCTCGGCGAGGATGAGCAACGGCTTGCCGCTCTTCGCGATCTGCTCCAGCAACGGCAGCAGGTCCTTGAGCGTGGAGATCTTCTTCTCGAAGATCAGCACATAGGCGTCCTCGAGGATCACTTCCATGCTCTCCTGGTCCGTCACGAAGTACGGCGACAGGTAGCCCTTGTCGAACTGCATGCCCTCGACCACATCCAGGGTCGTCTCGATGCTCTTGGCTTCTTCAACCGTGATCGTCCCGTCGTTGCCGACCTTCTCCATCGCCTCGGCGATGATGCGGCCGATCTCGGAGTCGTTGTTCGCCGAGATCGTCGCGACGCTCTTGATCACTTCGTTGTCGTTGACCTTCTTGCTCAGGCCCGCGAGTTCGCCCACGACGCACTCCACCGCCTTCTCGATGCCGCGCTTGAGCGCCATCGGGTTCGCGCCGGCCGTCACATTGCGAAGCCCCTCGCGGAAAATCGCCTCCGCCAACACGGTCGCGGTCGTCGTGCCGTCACCGGCCACATCCGAGGTCTTGGAAGCCACTTCCTTGACCATCTGCGCGCCCATGTTCTCGTACTTGTCCTCGAGTTCGATTTCCTTGGCGACGGTCACGCCGTCCTTGGTCACCGTCGGGGCGCCCCACTTCTTGTCGAGCACCACATTGCGGCCCTTCGGGCCCAGGGTCGACTTCACCGCGCGGCTCAACTTCACCACGCCGCTGAGGATGCCGCGGCGCGCTTCCTCTCCAAATTCCAACATTTTCGGACTCATCGTTCATGCACTCCTGAATCGTCGTTCTATCGTTGCTTCGGGTTGGGCACAAACTACTCGATCACGGCGAGCACATCGTCCTCGCGCATGATCATGTGTTCCTCACCGTCGATCTTCACCTCGGTGCCGGCGTACTTGCCCATCAAGATGCGATCGCCCTTCTTCACCGTCAGCGGGATGTGCTTGCCATCGTCGCCCACGCGGCCGGGACCGACCTCGATCACCTTGCCCTCTTGCGGCTTTTCCTTGGCCGAATCCGGGATGATGATCCCGCCGCGAACCTGCTCGCCCGGCTCTTCGCGCTTCACCAAAATTCGGTCAGCCAATGGCTTCACTTTCATCATGCGTCTCCTCGTCGTGTTAAGGGGCCCACGCGGGGCCCGAGTTTCATGGCCCCCTTGGAAGGGGCGCCCGGTTGGTAAGCGCTGTCCTGCTCGCGTCGTCAACCCGGTGATGGAATCACGGGGGTTGAAGCGGCTGCAAACAGGTCTTCGCAGTATAACGGCCAAATTGACAAGATGCAACCCGCATTTCGCGCGCTGTATCGTCAAGGCCACCATACATTAGCAATCATTATGCCGGAGTGCTATTTTTATCATAAAGCCTTGTAAGTAAACCGCATAAGGATACGCGCACATTAGATCCATTTTTCGCTTCTTGCCCAAATGGCATGCCCCGCTGAGAATTCGCCCGAATCGAGCCCAATCGAATGCCAAAACGGCATACAATTAGCCATCACCTGAGATGAGTGCCAGATTGGCCTAAATCACCCACAGATCCCGTTCCAACCCTGCTTCCCCTTCGTGTATACTCCCCCTCTTTCTGGGCAAACGCCTCTTTTTCCACGCTGGAATAAGGATTAGGCTCGTGACGCAACTCGTCTCGGTGGTCGTACCATTGTTCAACGAAGAGGCGAATGTCGCCCCCCTGGTTGAGCGGATTTCCGCCGTCTTCGCGGAATTACCCGCCGTGGAGCATGAATGCCTGTTGGTGAACGACGGCAGCACGGACGGCACCCGCGCAGCGCTCGAGGCGGTGGCCAAGGCCGACCCGCGCATTCGCCCGATTCACCTCGTGCGGAATTGCGGGCAATCGGCAGCCCTGCTTGCGGGCATGCGCCGCGCGAAGGGGGAGGTCATCCTGACGCTGGACGGCGATCTGCAAAATGACCCGGCGGATTTTCCGGCCGTCCTGGCCTTGCTCGCGGAACACGACTGCGTATGCGGCTACCGGGAGCATCGCAAGGACGCCCTGTCCAAGCGCGTGTCGAGCCGGGTGGCCAATGCGTTTCGGCAGGCGCTCCTCGGGGATGGCATCCGCGATGCGGGCTGCGGTATCAAGGGCTTTCGCCGCGATTGCGTGGAGCATCTCGTTAATTTCAACGGGCAGCACCGCTTCTTCGCCGTCATCTTGCAGGCGGCGGGCAAGCGCGTGACCGAATGCCCCGTACGCCACCACCCCCGCGCGCACGGCGAATCGAAGTACGGCATCCACAACCGGCTGTGGCGCGGCCTGTATGACATCATTGGCGTGGCGTGGCTGCGCCGGCGCCTGGTCGTAATCGAGGTGGAGGGGGACGACGCGGGTGTTTGAGGATTTTCAGGGGCACGCGTGGTATTGGGTCGCCCTGGGCGTGGCCGGCACGCTGATATTTTACTCGCGCTTCTATGTGCAGTGGATCGCGTCGGAATTAAAGGGCCGCAGCGTGGTGCCCCCGGCGTTCTGGTACCAGAGCGCCATCGGCTCGTTTCTCCTGCTGATCTGGGCATGGATTATTCAATCCCCCATTGGTGCGTTGAGCCAGAGCGTCAATCTCGTGCCGTATTCGCGCAACCTCATTCACATCTGGCGCGAGCAGGGCCACATCTCCCGCCGGCGCGAGTGGCTGATGCAAAGCTTCGTCGCCGCCGTCGTCATGGCCGCGGTCGTGGTCGTGATCCTCGTGTGGTGGCGCGAGTACGACCAGGCGCAGCAGGGGCCCGCCGAGGAGGCCCGGCGCACGGCCTTCTGGTTGGCCGTCGGGCTGACGGGCCAGGCCTTGTTCGCGGGGCGCGTGCTGGTCCAGTGGATCGCCACCGAGCGCGCGCGCAAGAGCGTGATGCCCCTGGCCTTCTGGTACATGAGCATCGCCGCGTCGTTGCTGCAAATCACCAGCTTCTGGCAACGCGGCGGCGGGGAGCTGCTCTACGCGGCCGGCCTCGTCGCCAGTTTGTTCGTCTATGTGCGCAACCTGTGGCTGATTCACCACGGGCGGACAGACGCGGTCGTAAAAGGGTAAGATAGCCCGCATGTCGCGACACAGCATTCCAGTTTTATTGTTGACGGGCCTCTGCATCGTCCTGTTCTTCTCCAACCTCGGTGGCTACGACCTCTGGTCGCCCGATGAGCCACGCTACGGCGAGGTTGCCCGCAACATCATGACCACCGGCGAGCCCATGCGCCTTGTGGTGAATGGCGAGCCCTACCGCGAGAAACCCCCGCTCTTTTTCTGGACGATCGTCGCGGCCTCGTGGCCCTTCGGCGATGTCTCATCCGCGACCGCACGCTTCCCTTCCGCCCTTGCGGCCCTGGCCACGGTGCTGTTGGTGTACGCCCTCGCGAACCGCATGTACGGCCCCCGCGTAGCCCTCTGGGCGGGCATCATCCTCATCACCAACATGCGCTTCTGGTGGCAGGCCCGCTTCGCGCAGATTGACATGGTGCTCACCGTGTTCATCGTGATCGCCCTGTTCGCCCTCTGGAGCTGGCAGGAATCGCGCAGGGACCGCTGGTTGCTCCTCTTTTTCGGGGCCATCTCCGTGGGTCTGTTCACCAAGGGGCCGCCCGCGCTCATCTTCCCGTTGCTCACGCTCTTGGTGTACTACCGCCCGTACCCCGAGACGCGCAAGCGCACGCACTGGGTTCTTGGCGCCGGCCTGGCCACCCTCCCCGTGCTCGCATGGCTGTGGGTGGCCGGCCCCGGCGCCGCCCCGGGCATTCCCGCACACGAATCGCCGGCGGCCAACCTGTTCCGCCAGACCATCGGCCGCGCGCTCCTCGGCGTGAGCAAGGCAGCCCCGCCGTGGGATTACCTGTTCAAACTGCCGCTGGACCTCTTCCCTTGGACCCTCCTGTTGCCCTGGCTGCTCCTGTGGGCGTGGCGCAATCGCAACAAAGACGAGGCCACTCGCTTCCTGCTGTGTTGGATTGTGCCCGCGTTCATCTTCTTTTCCCTGATGATTGGCAAGCGCTCGATCTATCTGCTGCCCCTTTTCCCGGCCATCGCCATCATCATGGCCCGCAGTCTCACGGACCTGCTCGACGGGGACCACGCCATCTGGCGGCAACGCACCCAACGGGTGCTGGGCGGCCTGCTGCTTGCCATGGCGGCCGTGCTCGCCCTTGCGTATGTCGTCGTGCCGGAGTTCCGCGACACCTGGCGCGAGGGAGCCCCGGCCCTGATGGCGCTCTGCATCGCCCTTGGGGTTGCATCCATGGCCCTGACCCCGCACCACGAGGGGCGTCTGCTGCCGGGGATGCTCGCTGGCGTGTTCGCGGCCCTGGCCCTCACCGGCGCCTACACGGCCCTGCCAGCCTTCAACATTCACAAGAGCACGGCCTACATCACCGCGCCGGTGCGCGAGTTGGTGCGCAGCGGCGCGGACATCGAAATCTATTCCTTGGGATTCTCCCGCGAGGGCTACACCTTCTACAGCGAGCAGGACCACACGGAGCGGTTCACGGGCTTGGTGCCCTTCGAGGCGGATATGACGCTCATGGAGAAGCTCCGCTTGCAGAAGCAGCTCGCCGACGCCATGGCCGATGCGGCCATCGAGGTGCCGATCGAGGACCTTGCCAACCTGACGGAAGCCGAGGCCAACGCCCTCTTTGCGGCCATCGAGCAGACGGTCATCGAGGAAGGGCTTGACGGCGAAATGGCCGTCGCCCTGCGCGAGGCCCTGCAACGGGAACTCGATGCTTTCGCCGCGGAGTTCGGCGAAGGCGGGCCGGCATTCCTCTACACCCAGGAGCAGGACTGGCGCTGGGTGCTCGCGCTCACACCCGAGACTCGCCAATGGCCCGTGATCGATCACCGGGGAGTCGGCAGCCGCAGCGTGCTGCTCATTGCCAACGAGCCTGGCTACGCTCTCCTGCAGGCGCAACGAAACTAAGCCCGCCCGCTGGCGTATTCACCCCTCTTGCGAGTACTGTCACGATACGAAGAGGGAGCCCCAACCGTGGCCAAGAAAATCCTGCGCGCCCTGCTCATCGCCATCATCGTGCCACCATTGCTCGTTGCATTGTTCATCGGCCTGTGCTCGGCGTGGATTACGGCCGAGTCCTGGGGCAAACTCCACGACGACCCCGCCACGCTCCCCCAGAGCGATGTGGCCCTCGTGCTCGGCACCAGCGACCGCCTGCCCGGCGGCGGCCCGAATCTCTTCTTTCAGCATCGCATGGAAGCGGCCGCGCGACTCTATGAGGAAGGCGCCGTGCGCCATATCCTCGTCAGCGGCGACAATCGGACCCCCTACTACAATGAACCGCGCCGGATGCAACGGGCCCTGAACGCACTCGGCGTGCCTGACGAGGCCATCACGCTGGACTACGCCGGCCTGCGAACGCTGGACTCGGTCGTGCGCGCGCGTGCGATTTTCGGGCAGGAATCCGTCGTCATCGTGACGCAGCGGTTTCACAATCGGCGCGCGGTGTTTCTCGCCAACCGATTGGGGCTCGATGCCATCGGATTCAACGCCGAGCCGGTCCGCTTCCCGAACGGCATCCGCCCGCGCCTGCGGGAGCTGCTCGCCCGCTGCAAGGCCGTGCTCGATGTGACCATCCTCGATACACAACCCCGCCACCTCGGCGATGCCGAGCCCATCACCCTCGATGCCCTGTCGCTCGACGACCTGCCGGCGGAGTGAAGCCCCCGCTACAAGCCCTGAAATAAGGCCTCGATGCTCGCCGGCGTCAGCGGGACGCTATTGTGCGGCGCGCCCTCGACGCTCACGAATCGGGCACGCCCCGCGCGCCGGTTGTCCGCCACGAAACGATTCATGTCCTCCACCCAGTTCCGCCCGCGCTCCCATCGGTTCGCGCCGGTGTTGCCGATAGGGCCTTGCAATATCTCCGTATCCGCCGTGCCCACCACCACCGTCACCGGCACTTGGCCGGCAGCCACGAAGTCCGCCTCGGAGACATCAAAGAGGCGCGAGTTGGTCGTGCCGCCCCAGTTGGCCGTCAAGGTTGCCGCGCCCATTCCATTCGGAAAGCTCACGGTGGCGTTCGGCCATGCGTACGACCCCGCCGCGCTGATCACCGCCTGCCGCACCCGGTTCGGGTGCACAACGAGATAGCGCGACACGAATTGCCCACCCGCAGAGTGACCATACAGGAGTATGCGCTCATCGTAGCCCGGTAGAAGCGCCCGGTACTCGCGCAGAATGGCATGCACAAATTCATCGGCATCGATATCGCGCCCCAGGAGCGAGCGGTAACCGCCCCAGGGCCCGTCCTGGCTTCCAAAATGGGTGTTGTTGAAGGCGGGCGCCACGAGAAGCACGCCGCGTGCTTCCGCCTCCATCCGCCAGCGCTCGACCAGAACCCGGGCATCATTTCTGCCGGAGGAATCGGTGGGCGGGGTGCCGTGCACCAGGACCGCCACGCGCCAGGGCGAGCGCAAATTGACGGGGGCATACTGGTAGTAGGAGCCATGGGGAGTCTGCTTTTCGACCACGACGCCCAGCTCGGCCGGATCGAGGAAAGCCATGCTACCACTGGGGATACAACTCGCGAGCAGGGTGAGACCCAGGGCGAGAAAGGGGGCAATCAAGACGGTTCGAGCCAAATTCATGGGGCAATTCCTAACAAACTTCTAACGGTTTACCAAGGCTTACGGGGTGCGCCCGGCCGTCTGTGAACAGTATAATGCCGAACTCCATGGGCAGGGCTGCATGAACATCAGCGAAAAGAACATTCGCCGCGCACGCCGAATCGATCGCATCGCCACCGTAGTCATTACGGCCGGGGGTGTTTCGATCATTTGCAGCGTAATCCTAATCCTTCTGCTGATTATGCGGGAGGCATGGCCCCTTTTTGCCGCCACCCGCGCCACCGCCTCCGAGCAGCATCAGTCCGAAATCGACGCCATTGCCGTCGGATTGGACGAATACCTGCGTGTGACGGCCCTGATCGACGACGAAGGCCTTGTGCATCTTCAACAAGTCGAGGATGGAACGCCCGCCGGCACGCTTCGCATTGCGCCGCCCAATGAAGAGGCCTCGCGCATCACGGCGGTCACCAAGCACGGCGCTTACGATTACACCTTTCGCTGGGACGACAACTCCGCAACATTGGCGACCTTCCGCGCCATTCCCCGGTACGAGGCAGGCGAAGAGCGTGCGTTCGACTACCGCTTCGAGGTTCAGGCGGCCTTCCCGCCCCCGGAGGTGAATGTCGCGATCGCCGAGACCCACGCCCGACTGGGCGCCGGGGGCCGCCTCGCCCGTGCCGATCGCCTCGCCGATGGCAGGATTTTCCTCTCCGTCGTCGCCGTGCAGGAAGACCTCTTCGGCAACCGCACCGAAACCGTCGTATCGCACCAACTCGAGGCGCCGGATGCCGGTCCTGCGAGTGTGATCGTCATGAACGGCGCTGGAACCCGCCTGTACGCCGGCACCAGCAATGGACAAATCCAGGTGTGGGACCTCTCCAATGCCGAGAACCCGCGCCTCACGGAGGATATCCGCGCATTCGAGGACAGCCGCGCCATCACCGCGCTCGCCCTCGTGCTGGGCGACATCTCCCTCGCCGTCGGCGATGCAACGGGCCTGCTGAGTACCTGGACCCCCGTTCGCCCGTTCCCCGATGCCGAGCAGCGCCGCATGGCGCGTATCCACACCCTTGCGCAGCACACGGCCCCCATTGAGCGCATCCTGATCTCGATGCGCAGCAAATCGATCTTGAGCATCAGCGGCGATGGCGAAATGCACTTGACCCACATGACGAGCAATCGCGATTTGCTCTCCCTGCGCTCGGACGGCGGGGTCAAGGCGGCCGCCTTCGCCGCGCGGGCCAATGGCGTAGCCGTGCTGGACAACGCCAACCGCGTATTGGTGTGGGGCATCGACAACCCGCACCCCGAGGTGAGCTTCGGCACCCTGTTCGGCAAGGTGCAATACGAGAATTACGACGAGCCCGCCTTCGTGTGGCAATCCACCGGCGGCACGGACGCCGTCGAGCCAAAGCTGAGCCTGATGCCCCTGATCTTCGGCAGCTTCAAGGGCACCTTCTACGCCATGCTCTATGCCGTTCCCCTCGCCCTGTTCGGCGCGATCTACACCAGCCAGTTCACCCGCCCGCGCGTGCGCGGCCTCATCAAGACCACCGTCGAGCTGATGGCGGCCGTGCCCACCGTGGTGATCGGCTTCCTCATCGCCCTCTGGCTCGCGCCGATCATCGAGCGCAACATCATCAGCGTGTTGCTCAGCGTCGGACTCCTGCCCGCCGTGTTCATCACCTTTGTGCTCGCACTGCAACCGCTGCGCCGCCACAATTTCGTCAAGCGCCTCGAGCGCGGATACGAGTTTGTCGTCATGGTTCCGGTCGTGCTGCTCGCCTGCTTCGTCTCGTACCACCTCGGGCCGATGGTCGAGTATGTCCTCTTCGGCGGGGACTTCCAGCAGTGGTTGTTCCGCGAGACCGGCGAGCGCTACGACCAGCGCAACGCGATCATCATCGCGTTTGGCCTTGGCTTTGCCGTCATCCCCATCATCTTTTCCATCTCCGAGGACGCCCTCTCGAATGTGCCCAACAGCCTCAAGGCCGCCTCGATGGCGGTCGGCGCGAGCCGCTGGCAGACCGTGTGGCGCGTGGTGCTGCCTGCCGCCAGCCCCGGCATCTTCGCCGGCGGCATGATCGGCTTCGGGCGCGCCGTGGGCGAGACCATGATCGTGCTGATGGCCACGGGCAACACGCCCATCATGGACTGGAGCCTGTTCAACGGCATGCGCACGCTCAGCGCGAACATCGCCGTCGAGATTGCAGAGGCCCCCGTGGGCGGCACCCTCTACCGCGTGCTGTTCCTCTCCGCGGTCATTCTCTTTGTCATTACTTTCATGGTGAACACCAGCGCCGAGCTGGTGCGCCAATACCTGCGCAAAAAATACGCGCAGTTCCACTAGGCAGCGGGTACTTCCATGGCACTAGCCACGAAAAAAGGCTTCTGGTCCGAGGGCGAGCCCTTCGTCTGGATGACGGCGGGGGCGTTGTCGTTTACGCTGCTCTCCACCCTGACCCTGCTCGTTGTCGTGCTCTACTTCGGCCTCGGCGCCCTCTGGCCGCGCAACCTGGCCCTCGTCACCCTCGCGGACGGCACGCAGGCCATGGGGGAGGCCCTGAGAGAGGAGGAGCGCCCCGACGACGCCGGCCCGCGCCTGCAGATGAAAATCGGCAACCGCGACCTCTACGGCCTCGATTTCCGATGGGTCAATGACGACGACATCACCGAGATGGCATGGCCCGAGGAGGCCATCGCCCTTGAGCGCATGGAATACGGCAACTTTTACGGCTTCCTCGAGCGGCTCGAGCTGACCAGCATCGAGCCGCGGGGGGATACCCTCCATGACCGCTTCGCGGACGCCCGTCTTCAGGCCCGCGAGCGATACAAGGAAGTCGATGCGCTCGTGGCGTCCATGTCGAAGCTCAATCACCGCATCGAGCGAATCCGCCTGCAACGCTTGCGCATCGAGTACCGCGAGCGGCCGGGATACGAGGAGCGGCTGGCCGTTCTGGATGCGGAGCGCGCCACGCTTCGCACGCAGTTCGAGGCCTTGCTCCAGGAACAGACCGCCTTGAGCAACGCCATCCGCCAGGAGCGTGCCGTGCTTGTGGATGCCAATGGCCGCGAGCAATCCGTCATTCTGGTGGACATCGTGCGCCATTACCGGCCGAACCAGAAGGGCATTGGCCAAAAGCTATCGATTTACGGCTCGAAACTGTGGGAACTGGTAAGCACCGAGCCGCGCGAATCCAACACCGAGGGCGGACTGCTGCCCGCCATCTTCGGTACCGTGATGCTCATCTTCGTCATGAGCATCTTCTCCTTCCCCCTCGGCGTCGTTGCAGGCATCTATCTGCGCGAATACGCCAAGGAGGGCTTCATGGTGCGCGTCGTGCGCATCGCCGTGAACAACCTTGCCGGCATTCCCTCGATCGTCTATGGAATCTTCGGTCTCGGCTTTTTCGTCTACGGCATCGGCGGCGGCATCGACGCGCTCTTCTTCCCCGAGCGCCTGCCGACCCCCACCTTCGGCACGGGCGGCATCCTCTGGGCAAGCCTCACCCTTGGCCTGCTCACGGTCCCGGTTGTCATCGTCGCCACGGAGGAAGCGCTCGGTTCCGTGCCGAAGGGCGTGCGCGAAGGCTCGCTGGCGCTGGGCGCCACGCGCTTCCAGACCCTCGTGCGAACCGTCATCCCCATGGCCTCGCCCGGCATCATGACCGGCTTCATCCTCTCCATGGCCCGCGCGGCAGGCGAGGTGGCCCCCCTGATGATCACCGGCGTCGTCAAGCTGGCCCCGGCCCTGCCTGTCGATGGCCAGTTCCCCTTCGTGCACCTCGACCGGAAATTCATGCACCTCGGGTTTCACATCTACGACATCGGCTTCCAATCGCCCAATGTCGAGGCGGCCAAGCCGATGGTGTTCGTGACCACCATGTTGTTGGTGATGATCGTGCTCGTGATGAGCAGCATCGCCATCTACCTGCGCAACCGCATGCGCCGCCGCTTCACCGTGAGCGGCCTGTAAGGGGACGGGTCGGGGGAGAATTCCGGGCACGGCATATGCCGCTGTTGATTACGCCGTCTTCGAGGCACTCTCTTGCACGCCCTCGATCGTGTGCACGAAGCGGGGGCCGAAGGCCATGGACGGGGTTTGCGCGCCGGGCTCGAGGCCATCCTGCAGCCAACGCTCGACACCGGCGAGCGTCGCGAGCACGGTGAACCAGTAACCCTCGGGCGTGCGCAGGCGCCGCGTGACGGTGTTGCCGCCGGGACCTTCCGCCTCGCCGAAGCACAGCATGTAACCGGACTGCCGCTCTTCCTCGTTCGGGCCCTTCACATACTTGCCCACGAGGGCCTGCACCGCGCGCTTGATGGTGTTCATGCGCAGCAGCCACGCCAAGCGCGACACGGTGCGGAGTTGCCGTAACTGCGCCGGGTCCGCGTACACGAAGGTCTCGATGTTGGGAATGCCGGTGGAGTACCAGGCAGTGGCGAGGTCTCCCCACGGGATAGCCATCGCCAACTCCGCGGCGCCTTCCTCGAATGGGATCTCACGGGTCAAGGAACCCGGCGGAATGCGCTCGATCCGTCCATGGCGGCGCACGGCGGAACCTTCGCCCAAGCCCTCGATCATCGTCTTGGTGGTGCCGGCGCTCATCTTGGCCCCCGCGCCCTTGAAGGCGATCCGCAAGGTGTGGGCGTCGGGCATATCCTCCTTCAGCATGGCCGCGAGGCAATCGGTAGGCACCACATCAAAGCCCATGCCGGGGATAGCGGCGATACCGGCATCGCGCCAGCGGGCGTCGTTCTCGTGGATGTACTCGAACACGCCGATCTCGCCGGTGATGTCAAAGTAGTGGGCGCGCGTGCGCACGCAGGCATCCACCATCGGGCGGCTGGTCGCCGAGAATGGCCCCGCGCAGTGCAGCACCAGCTCGATGCCCCCGAGGTTTTCCTCGGTCACGCTCGGCTCGCCCAGGCCAAACACGCGATGCTCAAGGCCCAAGCGCTCGGCCAAGGGCACAATGCGCTCCGCGGTGCGCCCCGCCAACACCGGGCGCAAGCCACGCTTGACGGCCTCCTCGGCGCACAACGCGCCCGTGTAGCCGTTGGCCCCATAAATCATCCAGTTGCGTGCGTTCTCGGCGCTAACCAATTTTGGTGTTCCTCAATGCCATTATCCAGCGTCCTTCCCCAGTCGCCTTGTGATGACCGCACCCCGGCCCTTTGGGCGGAACACGAAAATCATCCTCACGATTCGGTACACTGGTCACAACCTGCAATTATACCGACTTGGAGCAGCGCATGCGCATTGCACGCATTCTTGATTCCAACGGCGACGAAACCTACGCCATCAAGCGGGACGGCACACTGTTCCGCGCGAGCGGCGATCCGTTTGCCGACGGCCTCTCCGCGACCGATGTACCCGTGGAGGCGGCGGCTTGGTTGCCGCCCGTCGAACCGCGCGCGATTCTGTGCATCGGAAAGAACTACCTCGCGCACGCGCAGGAGTTTGACGGCGCCGCGCCGGAGTACCCCGTGCTCTTCATGAAGAACCCCGCCGCCGCCACCGGCCATCAGCAGCCCGTGCGAATTCCCAAGGTCTGCGGCGATGAGGTGGACTACGAGGGCGAGTTGGCGATCGTCATCGGCAAGTCCACGCGGGATGCATCCACCTCGGAGGCCCTCGCATCCATTCTCGGATTTACCTGCGCCAACGACATCTCCGCGCGCATCTGGCAGAAGGATAAGGGCGGCAGCCAGTGGTGCCGCGGCAAAGGCTTCGATACCTTCGCCCCCATGGGCCCGGTGCTCGTCACCCCGGATGAATTCGGCGACCCCACGGCCGTCACCTTGCGCACGCGCGTCAATGGTGAGGAGTTGCAGGTTGGCCATACGCGCGACATGCTCTACCCCATCGTGGAGCTGGTCGCCTTTCTCTCGCAAGACACCACCCTGTTGCCCGGCACCGTCATCCTGACGGGCACGCCCGAGGGCGTCGGCTGGGCACGCACACCCAAAATCACCCTGAAACCCGGCGATTGTGTCGAAGTCGAAATCGACGGCATCGGCATTCTGCAATCGCCCGTGGAGGCATCCCCGTGAACGGCCAAGTTTTTGCCGGTACTGTCGACGGAACCTGTGTGTTGAAGCTCGTGGGCAGTCTGCGCTGCCTCGAGCCGGACTCCATTGCGCAAAGCGAGGCCATGAACGCCTTTCTGGACCAGTGCTTCGCCTCGGGCGAGTTTCACCACTTTCTCGTGGACCTGAGCGAAACCGAGGCCATCGACAGCACCAATCTCGGCGTGATTGCCCGCATCGCGCAGCACACGCGCGCGCATGACTTGCCGAAGGCCAGCATCGTGACCACGCGGCCGGAGATCACGCGGCTGCTCAGCACGATGGGCTTCGATTATGTCTTCATCATCATCGACCACCCCGTGCGCGTGCCAAAGTCGATCGAGGAGCTTCCCAGCGTCGGCCCGACAGACATCGAGATCGCGCGGCTGGTCCTGCGGGCGCACGAGGCCCTCTCCGCCCTGAACGAGCACAACCGAACGGCCTACAAGCTGGTGGTCGACCTGCTCCGCAAGGAACTCGGCGAAAGTCAAAGCACCTAGGGCATTTTAGTTAATTCTGTAGCCGATTTTTGGGATGTACGGAAGCAAAAAAGGGTATTGTGAAGCGGTTCAGGACAATCGATCAGCCTTGGATGCAGCCTGAAAGGCTGCCGCAAAACAGCCCAGGGTAAGCCTCCGCAGCTCGAAGAGCGCAGGAGGC
>ERZ869909.708-NODE-708-length-34048-cov-32.131112_pt1 | contig 34048 bp, 29 predicted proteins | sample MGYA00520892_ERZ869909 | MGnify/ENA primary metagenome ERZ869909 (study PRJEB32215, sample SAMEA104723947) | bioreactor metagenome | biome: bioreactor; feature: anaerobic bioreactor; material: water | place: China | collected 2015-03-12 ...
CCGGCTGCGTTCGTGGGCAGGGCCCGCGATCCGCGCGGAGCGGACGAGGGAGTGGCGCGCGGGGCGGCCCGGGAGCTATCGATGCTCCTGGCCGAGGAGGCAAGGGCCTACCTCGCGCGCTTCCGCGGGGACCAGACGCGTCTCGAAGGCCGAGAGTTGGCTGCGTTTCTGCCGCTTTGCCTTGTCGAGCCCTATTTGCAGGCCGCGCTCAGGCCCGGGCGGGATGCGCTTCTGGAACTTGCGGACATTTCGCCGTTGTCGCGTGTCGCCAGGCTATGGTTCGCCCGATGGCGCAGGCGCGTCTGACACCCGCGCTCGCGCGCGTTACAGGGATCGGTCACGGCATGGTTTTTCGCCTGCTCGCTTCAATCTGTTTCTGGTGTGCGGCTCTGTGCGCGCCGGCGCTGGCGCAATGGGGCTCGCCGCAGGACGAGCGCCCGTGGGGTGCGCCGCATGCGGTCGAGCCGCAGCACGTGCCGCTGCCCGCGACGCCGCAATTCGTGCCGCCGCCCGCCGAGCCGGATGCGATGAGCATCGACGGTCTCGTTGCGATGAGCGGGGTCAACATCACGTGGCGGGTCGAGAACCCGTTCCGTTTCTTCGTCGATCCCAAGGATACCGAGGTCCACCGCGCGACCTATCTCGCGCTGACGCCGGAGCAGCGGCGCGCGGGGCCGGTGCTCGCCTCCGAGCGCGCGCTGTCGCGCCGTCACGAATCCGGATGGGCGGAGAGCATGGTCAGCAAGGTGTGCTGGACCAGCCGCAAGAACCGGCACATCTGCCCCGACGGCAGCGACTACATCAATCCCAAGCACCACAACGTCGAGGTGCGGCTCGAGAACATGCCCGAGCCCACGATCGATTGCCGCTGGATCGCGTCCCCGCTCGGCGGAACGGACACCGCCGAGGTCACCGTGACGAAGCCGTGCGGCGAGCCGGTCGTGTTCACGGCTCCCTATCCCGCCGGCCTCAATGTGAGTGTGGCGGTGGGTGGCATCGAGGTCGCGTCGAGCGAGATCCGCGTCACCGATGTGTTCGTGGTCGGCCTCGGCGACAGCTTCGGCTCGGGCGAGGGCAATCCCGACGTGCCGGTGCGCTTTTCGCCGGAGCGCACCATTGCCTACGGCGGAGACAAGGCGGGAGAGCTTGGCGGCTATCCGGCGCGTGTGGGTTCGTGGAAGCAGGTCGGCGACGACGTCTTCGTCCAGAACAACGCGCGCTGGCTGGATCAAGCCTGTCATCGCTCGCTCTATTCGTATCAGTTGCGCACCGCGCTTGCGCTCGCCGTCGAGGATCCGCATCGCGCGGTGACGTTTGCGGGCTTTGCCTGCTCGGGTGCGGAGATCGTGTGGGGCTTCTTCCTGCGCTACAAGGGCAACGAATGGGTGCCCAACCCGCCCGATCTCTCGCAGGTCGCGGCGGCGGCAGATGCGCAGTGCGGCAAGGCGAGCGCGCCGCGCATCGACATGCCGGAGGCCTATCATATTCAGGGTGCGATCCCGGAGCTTCAGGGCGGGTTGGTGCTCAACAAGTGCCCGATCGAAAAAGCGCGCAAGATCGACCTTCTCCTGCTGTCGCTCGGCGGCAACGACGTGGGCTTTGCGCGCCTCGTCGCCAACGCCGTGCTATCCGACAGCTCGCTCGTGCGCCGGCTCGGCGGCTGGTTCGGCCAGGTGCACGGCAATCAGGAAAGTGCAGCGCTGCTCGAGCGCCTCGACACGCGCTACAAAGCCATGAACCGTGCGCTTCACGGCATCCTGCACATCCCTTGGAACGAGGCCGACCGCGTCATCCTGACGGCCTATCCGCCGTTCTCGATGCTCGACGATGCGGGCGCGGTGTGCTCGGACGGCTCGGCCGGCATGGAAGTGTTCAGCGACTTTGCCATCACGCAGAAGGCCGCGTTGAGCAGCGCGTGGCTCGCCGACAAGCTCGACCAGATCATGGAGGAGAGCGCGCGGCATCACTCCTGGAGCTTCGTCGCCGATCATCGGAAGGCGTTCGTCGGGCGCGGTCTTTGCGCGGGGCACACGACGGGCCTCGGTTCGATCGCCGACGATCTGAGGCTGCCGCGCCGGCAAGGCGGTCTGTGGGTTCCCTACAACCCTGCGCACTTCGAGCCCTACGCCGCGCGCCAACGCTGGTTCCGCACGCCGAACGATGCGTTCATGACCGGCAACTTCCATGTGGCGGGGTCGGTGATGCAGCGGGTGCTGAAGCTGCAAAGCTTCTCCTGGTTCCAGGTGCTGCTGGCTTCGACCTATTCGGGTGCGTTCCATCCGACCGCCGAGGGACATGCGGCGATTGCGGATGCGGTCATGCCGCGGGCGCGGGAGGTGCTCTCGCGCTATGGGCAGCAATCGGTCGCTGCGGAGGGTGGCGGGGCGCCGCGCTCCATCGCCCCCGCGCTTGGCGGTGACGGGCTTCCCGCGATCGGAGGCGGATGGTAGCGCCTCGCTTCGCGCCTTCGAGCTATTCGGCGGCTTCGTTGCCGAACTGAAGCTCGGAGAGGCGGGCGTAGAGGCCGCTCCTTTGGGTAAGCTCGCGGTGCGTGCCGCTTTCCACGATGCGGCCGCCATCGAGCACGAGGATGCGATCGGCGCTTTGCACCGTCGAGAGGCGGTGCGCGACGACGATGGTCGTGCGTCCCTTCGCGAGGCTTTCGAGCGCCCGCTGCACGGCCTGCTCGCTTTCCGTATCGAGTGCGCTCGTCGCTTCGTCGAGCAGCAGGACGGGTGCGTCCTTCAGGATCGCACGTGCGATGGCGATGCGCTGGCGCTGGCCGCCCGAGAGCTGGATGCCGCGCTCGCCGAGGCGGGTCTCGTAGCCGTCGGGAAGCGCGCGGATGAAGGCATCCGCCTGGGCTGCCGTCGCTGCGCGCACGACATCGTCGTCCGTCGCGCCGGGTGTGCCGTAGCGAATGTTCTCGGCGATGGTGTCGGCGAAGAGCGCGACGTCCTGCGGGACGAGCGCCGTCGCGCCGCGCAGGTCGTCGAGTGCGAGGGTCGCGATGTCGGTGCGGTCGAGCAGGATCTCGCCGCTCGTCGTATCGTAGAAACGCAGGATGAGGCTCAAGATCGTCGACTTGCCGGAGCCCGAGGGGCCGACGATGGCCACGCGCTCCCCTGGGGTGACGCGGAAGGAAATGCCGTCGAGCGCGAAGACGTCGGGCCGGGACGGATAGGCGAAGCGTACGTTGCGGAATTCGATCTCGCCCTCGAGCGGCGAGGGGAGGGGCGCGGGTTTCGGCGGCGAGACGATCTCGGGCCTGGTGTCCATGAACTCGGCGATGCGCTCGGCGGCGCCTGCGGCCTGGGTCGTCTCGCCCCATACTTCCGAAAGGCTGCCGAGCGACGCGGCTGCGAACAGCGCGTAAATGACGAACTGGCTGAGGCGCCCGACCGAGATCTCGCCGCCGACGACGCCGGCCGCGCCGTACCACAGCACGCCGACGATCCCGGCCACCGCCAGCATGATGATGAGGCCGGTCAAGGCGGCGCGCGCCATGATGCGCTCGCGGGCGGCCTCGAAGGCGCGCTCCGATGCGCCGGCGAAACGGTTGGCCACGGCATCTTCATGTCCGAACGCTTGCATGGTGCGCACGGCCGAGAGGTTTTCGGCGGCATAGGCGGAAGCTTCCGCCAAGGTATCCTGGGCGCGCCGCGACAAGCGGCGGACCACGCGTCCGTAGCCGATCAGCGGCAGCACGATCAAAGGAATGACGATCAGCACCATCAGCGACAGGCTGGGGCTCGTGATGAGCATCATCGCGAGCGCGCCGATCAGCATGATCGTGTTGCGCACGGCTTGGGAAATGGCAGTGCCGGCGGCGGCCTTGATCTGCGTCGTGTCGGCGGTGAGGCGGCTCATCACCTCGCCCGAGTGGGTCCGCTCGTAAAACGCCGGGTCGAGGCGTGCGAGATGGGCAAAGACGTCGGACCGAAGGTCGGCGACGACGCGCTCGCCGATCCAGGTCACGAGGTAGAAGCGAACGGCGCTCGCCGCCGCAAGAACGATGCCGATGATGATCAGCATGATGAAATACTGATCGATCATTGCGCCGTCGGCGCCGCCGAAGCCATGGTCGATCATGCGCCGAACGGCCATCGGGATCGTCAGCATCGCCATCGCCGCGACGACGAGTGCGGCCAGTGCGCCTGCAAGCCGAGCGGGGTGGCGCATCAGGTAGGGCTTGAGCGCACGCAGGGGCCGCAACGAGCGGCGCTGCGCCTCCGTGTCCTTCGACACGGCCGCGCCGTCCGGGACGGCCGCGGGCCGCAGGGGTTCTGTCAGGCTCAAATCTCGGTCTTTCGCTTCAGGCATTTCCTCAGGCCGCTCTCGTGGCGGCTTTCGTTAGGTCGTGAACTCACTATCGAGCGAGTTCACGACCTAGGCCGAACCATGCTCGACAGAGGGGCCTCGCGTCAACGCCTCGAGGCCCACCTGCGCCAGATGGCCCAGGTGGGTCCACCGTTAACGAGGCTCCCTCGCGGACGCTTGATTTTGGACAAGAAATCGCAACTTTGGGGGGCGGGTTTTCGACGCTTGTGCCGCAGGGGCATCTCGATTATAGAACGGCCATCCTAGAATTCGGGGCCGAAGACCGCGCCGGGTTATCCGCCGCCGTGGGGCGCGCTTTCCACCAGGACGCGCCGTCTCGCGAAATTTGCCTTCCGACAGGCAGGCCCCTCCACTGAGAGCGACGACGATGAAGAGAGACGTTGACCTGCATCCCGACTACCACCAGATCACGGTCAAGATGACCGATGGGACGGAGTTCGTCACCTATTCGACGTACGGCAAGGAAGGCGACGAGCTGCAGCTCGACATCGATCCTTCCTCGCACCCGGCCTGGACCGGTGGCGATCAGCGCCTGATGGACCGTGGCGGTCGTCTCTCGCGCTTCAAGAAGAAGTTCGAAGGCATCTTCTAAGCACGCGGCGCGTCCGTGGGAGGCGGGGCTTGCTGCCCGCTCTCTCCAACGGATTGGTCTCTGTGCCAACGAAAAAGGCCCGGCGGTTTCGCCGGGCCTTTTCTGTTTCGTGTTTGCGTCCGTCCCGGAGCCCGGCGCGGTTCAGCCCGCAGCGGCGCGGCGGATGCCTGCGCCGAACGCCTTTTCAAGGGCGCTGATCTGGGTTGCGACGGGGTTCACGGGCTCTGCCGGCCTCGCGTCGTCAGCGGGCGGCAGCATGGCGCGGTCGAGCTGGACGATCCTGTCGTGCAGCATGAAGCTCGCTTCGATCAGGTCGCGGAGCCCCTGCGGAAGATCGGCGAAACCCCGCGTGTGCGTCGGGCGTCCCAACGTCTGAAGCTTGACGCGGGCGCGCTTGGTTTCCGCTTCCTCGGGCGTGATCTCGCCTTCCTTGAGTGCGCGGCGGATCAGGAGCCAGGAGGCGAGTTCGAGCAGGCGCGTCGTGAGGCGCATGCTTTCGGTCGCGTAAAGGACGGTGACGGGGCCGGGAAGCCCTTTCGACTCGCGGCGTCCATCGCCGTCGAGATAGGCCGCGGCTCGCTCTACGAGCGCCATGCCTTCGGAAAAGACACGGTCGAACTGCTCGGACGCCTGAAACCGCTCTCCGAAGGAGACCGTCACAGCCGCTCTCCCGAGCAGGCTTTCTACGTGGGACCCATTACTCATGATACACTTCGATACATACGCCTAACGTTTCACTCACCTTAGCATCGTCAGATCCTAAGAGGCCAGAGTTAACAAGATGGCCTAGAAAGAGACGATGCGATGACGTTGTGCCGGGTTTCGACACACGGCCCTCATCAGCAAAATGCACGAGCAAGACGCGCGCCAAAAAAATGAGCCGCCTTGCGGGCGGCTCAGAAGTCAAACAGGGAGGCGTCAAACAGGGTGGCTAGGCACCACCCCAGGATCCAGCATGTCTGGATGGCAGGACGTTACGCCGCAATTCCTAACGAAGGCTTAACGGTTAGCGATTTCCGAATCGACGGCGCGTTCACCGTTGCGCCCGCGCAGCGTTTACCCGTGTCCCGCAATGGGATGTTCGATGTCGGATTGATCAAGGGAAGACAGTGCGTTCGGCGCGCCACTTCATAAAACGCTTGTGATGCGAAAAGCGCCGGCGGCCGCTCAATCGCCCTTTGAAGATTTTTCCTCGCCAGACGTGTGGCGCGTCGCCAGCACCTTGTCGATGCGCCGCCCGTCGAGGTCGACCACCTCGAGCCGCCAGCCCGACGTCTCGATGTATTCCCCCGTGCGCGGGATGTGCTGAAGCTGAGCCAATAGGAAGCCCGCAACCGTCGTATAGCCGCGTTTCGTCGGGAGCGAGAGGCCGAGCAAGTCCGCCATCGCATCCGCTGGCATCGCGCCCGAGAGCAGCAGCGAGCCGTCCTCGCGGGTGACCGCGTCCGGGTCGTCCTCGTCGGACTTGAATGCGCCGACGATGGCTTCGAGCGTATCCGTCGGCGTGATCAGGCCCTCGAAGTTGCCGTATTCGTCATGGATCAGCGCGATCGGCACGTCGGCCTCGCGCAGCACCGCGAGGGCGTCGAGCGCGTGCATGGTTTCCGGAATGATCGGCACCTTGCGGATCAACGGGCGGATGTCGAGCGCATGGCCGGCGAGCACGGACGCCAGCAGCTCGCGCGCCTGCACGACGCCGATCAGCGTGTCGACGGAGCCTTCGCCGACCGGGACGAGAGAATGCGGCGTCTCGATCAGAAGCGCGCGGACCTCCTCCGGGCTTGCGTTCACGTCCACCCAGTCGACATCGGTGCGCGGCGTCATCAGATCGATCACGGTGCGGTCGCCGAGGCGCATCACGCCCGCGATCATCTCGCGCTCGTGCGTTTCGAGCACGCCCGAGGCCTCGGCCTCCGCGATCAGCATGGCGATCTCTTCGTCGGTGATTTGGCTGTCTTTGACCGTGGTCTGGCCGAAGAGCCGGAAGACCAGGCGGGTCGAGGTGTCGAGCAGCCACACGGCGGGGCGGGCGATGCGCGCCACGGTCGACATCATCGGTGCGACCCAGCACGCGATGGCCTCCGGCCTGCGTAGCGCCAGGTTCTTCGGGACGAGCTCGCCGATGATGACGGACAGGTAGGTGATGACGGCGATCACGCTGCCGTAGCCGAGTGGGGCGGCGATCGCGTCCTGGAAGCCCGCCTCGCGCAGCGCGGCATAGGCGCGCGAGCCGAAAGCCTCGCCCGAGTAGACGCCGTTGATGATGCCGACCAGCGTGATGCCGATCTGTACGGAGGAGAGAAAGCGCCCTGGGTCGGTTGCGAGGGCGAGGGCCTTTTCCGCGCCGGGCTTTCCGGCGGCGGCCATGGCTTTCAACCGCGTTTGGCGGGCAGAGACGATGGCAAGTTCGGAAAGCGCAAAAAGGCCGTTGACGACGATCAGGGCCAGGACGATCAGTAGCTCGGTCACTTGATATGTGGCCGACCCGAATTCGTCGAAGCCACTCCATGCTGCCAAAGTTGGCGCGGAATCTATCGGGTGGCTCGGTTCCGGTCAATCGGTCGCCATCGCAGACGAATTTCCCTTGGCCGTGCGGCGATTTGGCGAGACTAGGCTCCAAACCCAATCAGGATGGCATCACGATGAGACAAGATTGGTCGAGGGCCAGGAGAACTGCGAAGAGCGATGCCTACGCATCGGTCGAGCGGTTCATGCCGGAGGCGTGCTTTCAGCACGACGCCGCCATCGACCAATCTCGTCTCACGGCGGAGCCGCGCGGTTCTTTTGCCCGCCCGGTTCGTTGCAAGGGCTTGCAAACCATCAGGTTTGCGGCGCCCTCGCTCCTTCCGGTCGAACAAAAGCCCTCGCGTCGTGATGCCATCCTGATTGGGTTTGGAGCCTAAGGCTTCGCGGTCCTGAACAGTGCCTCGGCCGCGCTCTCGTGGGCGCGCTTGCGTGCGAGCTCGGCTTGGATGCGCTCGATCTCCGCGGTGAATGCGGCGATCCGCTCTTCCAGCTCCGCGACCGACAAGGTTTCGAGGTTGTCGCCGATGCTTGCGGACGAGCGCAAGGGCGGCCGCGTGTCATCCCAATCCATGGCGTCGTCTCCCGTGCTGCGCGTCGTTTTGCGTCTCGGCGACAAGGTGTCATTTTCGACGCCTTGTCTCAAGGCGCCCGCTGGGGCACCTATGCGTCGAAAGATCCGCCGGAGGAGCCCGTAATGACGATGTTGCCCGAAACGATGACAGCTATTGCGATCCAGGGCAAAGGCGGTCCGGAAGTGCTTGTTGCCGAAGAGCGGCCGCTTCCTGCGCCTGGGCCGGGGCAGGTTCTGATCCGTGTCGCGGCGGCCGGCGTCAATCGCCCCGACGTTCTCCAGCGCAAGGGTCTCTATCCGGCGCCGAAGGGACATTCGGAGCTGCCCGGGCTGGAGGTTGCGGGCACGGTTGCGGCTGCAGGCGAGGGCGTGACACGCTTTCAGGTCGGCGATCGCGTGATGGCGCTCCTGAATGGCGGCGGGTATGCGACGTTCGCGCTCGCCGAGGAAGCGGCAACGCTTCCCATTCCGGACGGCGTCTCCGATGTCGAGGCGGCGGCCATTCCGGAAACGTTCTTCACCGTCTGGCACAACGTGTTCGAGCGCGGCGCGCTCAAGGCGGGCGAGTGGCTTCTCGTGCATGGAGGCTCGAGCGGCATCGGCGTCACCGCGATCCAGCTCGCGACGCAACTCGGCGCGAAAGTGATTGTGACGGCGGGCTCCCAGGAGAAGTGCGAAGCGTGTCTCAAGCTCGGCGCGCTGCGGGCGATCAACTACACGAGCGAGGACTTCGTCGAGGTCGTAAAGGCTGAGACGGCCGGTCGCGGTGTCGACGTCGTTCTCGACATGGTGGGCGGCGACTACGTGGATCGCAACATCCGCTCGCTCGGCGACGACGGGCGGCTCGTCTACATCGGTTTCCAGTCGGGATCGAAGGTGACGGTCGATCTCATGCGCGTGATGCTGAAGCGGCTGACGCTGACGGGCTCGACGCTCCGCATCCGTCCGACGGAGGTGAAGGGCGCGATTGCGCGCGAGATCGAGATGCATGCCTTGCCGCTGGTCGCGAGCGGAAACGTGCGCGTCGTGATCGACAGCACGTATCCGCTGCGCGAGGCGGCAGCCGCTCATGCGCGCATGGAGACGAGCCAGCACATCGGCAAGATCGTGCTGACGGTCGCATAGTCCGCGTCGTTACGCGAGCGCGGTCATTGCGGCGAGCGGACGGATCGCGGGATCGGGAAAAAGCTCGTCCAGTCCTCGGCTCGTCAGCTCCGATTCCACATGGATGCCGCTCGCGATGAAGACACTCGCGATGCCGGCGCGCGCGGCGCCCGTGATGTCGGTGCGGATGCCATCGCCGATGGCGAGGACGCGCTCCCGGGAGACCTCCTGTGCCCGCAGCTTCGCGAGCGCGTCGAACGCGAGATCGTAGATCGGTCCGTGCGGCTTTCCGGCATACGAGACCTCGCCGCCCAGCTTTTCGTATTCGGCGGCGATGGCGCCTGCGCAGTAGACGATCTTGTTGCCGCGCTCGACGGTGAGATCGGGGTTGGCGCAGATCATCGGAATGTCGCGCGCGGCGAAGTCTGCCAGCAGCGTCGCGTAATCGTCGGGGGTCTCCGTCTCGTCGTCGAAGAGGCCGGTGCAGGAGACGATCTCGGCGGTTGCGGCGTCCGACAGTGTCATCGGCAGTCCGTCGTAGACGGGAGCGTCACGTGCCGGGCCGAGCGGAAATACGCGGCGGCCCGCATGGGCGCCGATGAGGGCGCGTGCCGCGTCTCCCGAGGTCAGGATCGCGTCCCATGCGGTGCGCGGGACGCCGATGCGGTCGAGCTGCTCGGCGACGCTCGTGTGCGGGCGGGGGGCATTCGAGAGCAGCAGAACGGTGCCGCCCCCCTCGCGAAACCGGATGCAGGCCTCGCTCGCGCTTTGGAACGGGGCAACGCCGTTATGCATGACGCCCCAGATATCGGTCAGCCACGCGTCGCGGGGTGGGCCGAGGTCGTCGATCGATGCGAGAATGGGAATGGGCGGGTCGGTCGGTTTGGCGGTCGGTTTGGTCATGGCGCATGAGTAGCACCGAATGGTGCGAAGGGGGTGCGTCAGGTTGGACATCATGAAAAAGGAGGGACCATAAAAAAGGAGGGACCGTGGGTCCCTCCTCGATCTTTTGACCCCGCCGAAAGGACGGATCGGGTCAGGCTGCCGCCGTCGCGCTGTGATTGCGCGTGACGTCGGCGCGGACCGGGCGCGGGCCGCCGAAAAGCTGGCCCTGACCCAGAAGAACGCCGAACCCGAACACGCGCGCGAGCTTGTCGTCGTCGTCGATGTGCTCGACGACGAGCGTGAGACCGTGCTTGGCGAGATGGCGGCACACGTCGCTCGACGGCAGGCGTCCGCTGGGGGCCGGCAGGCCTTCGAGGAACACGGAGGCGTCGAGCTTCACGAAGGCGAAGCCCTGCTCGGCCAAGGCCTCGAAGTCCATGTCGAGATCGGTGATGTGGCTCAGCGCGAAGCGGAAGCCGAGCGCGCGCATGTCGGCGAGCGAATCCCACTCCGGCGTGGAGAAGCCGCGCACGTCGCTCTGCGTGAAGGAGAGCACGAGCTGCGTGGCGAGGCTGGCACGCTGATGCAGCGTTTCGGCCAATTCGCCGAGGAAGTGCTCGTCGGCGACGGATTCGCCGCTGAAGTTGGAGAAGACCGAGCCGACCTTGCCCCGCTCTTCCAGGCGGCGGGCGACGGCGGCGGTGCGCGTGACGCGGACGCCGTCGAACAGCGGAAGCAGCCCCGTGCCGCGCAGGTCCGGGCCGCCGGGCGTCACGTCGAGAACGTTGCCGTCGCTGTCGCGCAGGCGCACGCAAACCTCGTAATGGCGCGTCTGCTGATCTTCGAGGCCCAGGATGGGCTCCAGCGTCACGTCGATGCGGCCGGCCGAAATGGCGTCCGCCATCAGCCGGGCGCGGGCGTCGGCTGGCGAGTGCGGGCGCGCGCTCGGGGCTGCGCCGCGCACGAACGGGGGCAGCGGCGGCGGTTGTGGCGCTTGCTCGTGCACCGGCGCGGCCAGGGGCGCATCGCGCGGGCCGGCGGCGGCCGAGCGCATCGTGCCCGCCGTCATACGGAGCGCCTCGATGGCGTGGTCGACGCTGGCTTCCGGTACGGAGCGCGCTGCCGATCCGGCAGCCGGGCGTGCTTCCATCTGCTCGGCGGCGTTGACCTCTTCGAGCAGGCGCTTGATCGCGTCCTGGATCACCTCGACATCGGCCTCGTGCGGGGTCGAGGGACGCTCTGCCGGTGCTGCGGCTTTGGGCTGGGGCGCTGGCGCGGCCTCCGCGCCCGGAACCCGGCCGCTCACGAAGGGCGGAAGCTCCTCGCGGTGCGCCGGCTCGCGGCTTGTTGGCGGTGTGGGGCGGAACGACCAGAAATCGTCCGCATCGTCATCGGCGTCACGGGCAGCGGCGGCGCGGCTTGCGGCCGTGGGCGGCGGAACGACCTTGAGCGGAGGCGGCGGCGGCACTGCGCGCTCGGCGGCCGGTGCCGCGTCTCGTCCCGGCATGCGCGGAGAAGCCGGGCCCGGCGGGTTCGCCGCAGGGCCCCTCGCCGCCGTGGGACGCGGGCCACGGGCGGCGGGCCCGTCGGAGGGCCGCGCGTCGTCCTTCAGTCGGCGGAGCTGCTGCTCCCGGCGATCCCGCGCCGGGTCGCCTGCGCGGCGCTCCCGACGCCAGGCGAGCGCGTGGCCCGTGACCAGAAGGAGAAAGATGGCGAGCGCCGCCGTCGTCGCCACAGGTCCGGGCACCCCGATGTGCTGGTAGAGCGCGACGGCGGCGGCGGTCGTGACCAGCCCCATGGCCACGACCAACACCGTCTGTGAGCCTGTCTGATTTTGCATCATGATCCCGTCTTCTCCGCTACTCTTTGCGCGCACGTCACCCGACTCCGCCGCGCGAATCGCTGGGATCAGAGTCACGGCCTTGTGGCCCTAAGGCAATGTACCGGGGCGCGGGTATCACCAGCATTTCGTGAGGCCGGAGGGCTGCTTAGGGAAGAGCGTGGCGAGAATGCATCGGCCCGGCTGCCGGGGTTGGAAAAACTCCCCCTGGGGAGAGCCGCAATGGCGCCACGGTCGAGCCCAGAGGGAACCCGAATCGGCGCGCCGTTTAGATGTCGTTAGGCGAATCGGCATGGTATCGTCCTGTCCGGGCCGCTTCGCTTCCGTCCGGCGTACGAAGGAGACCACGACCCGATGTTGATGAGTGTGATTGCGCGCTGCGCCGAGTCAGTTGCCACGCCCGAAATCATGGGTTCTCGCGTTCTCATCTCCGGCCTGACGCCCTCATCAGGCTTCGATATTGCCCGCACTTTCGCCGATCATGGCGCGCGTCTGGTCGTCCAATCCCCGGACGAGAGCCCCGAGATCACCGAGCTTGGCGCCGTGCTTGCGGAAAACGCGGCGGAGATCCGCCTGTTCAACGATCCGCTTACGAGCGACGAGGACGCGCGGCGCCTGGTGCAGGCCGCGGTGCAGGATTTCGGCGGGCTCGATGCGGTCGTCAATCTGGTTTCCGTCGAGCCGCATGCGATCGCTGCTCTCGAGACGATGGAAGATGTCGAGGGGCTGGTCGCCGAGACGTTGCGCTTGCCGCTGCTGCTCACGGAGTGTGCCGCCAACCGCATGCGGCTCGTGTGGACCGAGGGGATGGTTCTCAACGTGGTGCGCATTCCTCCGTCCCGCAGCGGCCGCGCCATGATGTTTGCGGACGTGCTGCGTGCGCGCCTTGCGGACATGACGCGGGGTCTCGCGGAGGACTGGGCGGAAGCCGGCATCCGCGTCAACGCGATTGCGCCTCCTTCCTCGGTGGCGACGATGAGCGGGGATGCGGCTGCATCGGATGCGGATCTCGCGACCGTTGCGCTCGACCTTGCAAGCCGCAAAGCCCGCAGCGTGACAGGCCACGTGCTCGATGCAGAGGGCGCCGCGCGGCGCTGGTGTTGAGACACGCCCTCCGCTGTCCTCCCGGCCAGGCGAGGCGAAGCCAAGCGCCGAGCCGGGACCCAGGAAAAGCGTCTATCGCGATATTTTTCCGAGCGCCTTCGGCGCGCTTTTTGCGCTGGGTCCCGGATAAGGCTCCGGCATGCTCCTTCGCCTTTCCGGGATGACAGCGGGGTGCTTACTCCGCCGGTGAGGGGGCGGGCTCGGCTGCGGGAGCGTCCTCGGTCGCCTTCGCATGGCCCACGAAGCTCAACACCGTCGGCACGACGAACAGCGTCAGCAGCGTGCCGAGGCTCAGTCCGCCCACGATGACCCAGCCGATCTGCTGGCGGCTTTCGGCGCCCGCGCCGTCTGCGAGCGCGAGGGGGACCGCGCCCAGCACCATGGCGCCCGTCGTCATCAGGATCGGACGCAGGCGCAGCGTGGAGGCCTCCACGACGGCCTCGACGCGCCGCATTCCCCGTGCCGCGAGCTGGTTGGTGAACTCGACGATGAGGATGCCGTGCTTCGTGATGAGGCCGACGAGCGTCACGAGGCCGATCTGTGAATAGACATTGAGGGACCCGCCGACAAGATAGAGCGCGCCGAGCGCACCGGCCATGGAGAGCGGGACCGTCACGAGGATGATCAGCGGGTCGCGGTAGCTTTCGAACTGCGCAGCCAACACGAGATAGATGAAAGCCAACGCCATGACGAACACCATGGCAAGGCTCTGGCTGGATGCGCGGTAGTCGCGGCTCTGGCCGTTGACGTCGGTCTGCGTCGTCTGCGGCAGGATCTCGTCCACGACGCGCTCGATGTGATCGAGCACCTCGCCCAATGCGTAGCCGGGCGAGATGCTCGCAGAGATCGTGACGGAGCGAAGCTGGTTGAACCGCCTGAGCTCCTTGGGCGCGATGTCCTCCACAACCCTCACAATGTTGGACAGCTGGATCATCTCGCCCGTCGGGGAGCGCAGGAAGATCGTGTCGAGCGCGGCGGGTGTCGAGCGGTCGGGAATGTCGAGCTGGACCATGACGTCGTACTGCTCGCCGTTCATCTCGAAGCGCGTGACCTGCCGTCCGCCGAGCAGCGTTTCGAGCGTGCGGCCGACGACGTTCACGTCGAGGCGCAAGTCCGACACCTTGGCGCGGTCCATCTCGATGCGGAACTCGGGCGTGTTCAGCTTGAGGTCCGTGTCGAGGCTTTCGAGGCCCGGATAGGTCTCCAGCCTGTCGAGGACCTTTCTCGCCATCTCGTCGAGCTCCTCGTAGCTCGCCGAGGATTGCAGCACGAATTCCACGGGCTTGCTCGATCCGCGCTGGCCGAACGCATTCGGATTGGGAACGGCGGCGAGCACACCGGCGATGCGGCGGACCTTGGGGCTGATCTCGCGGGTGATCTCCTGCTGCGAGCGCTGGCGCTCGCTCCAGTCCTTGAGGGGGGCGAAAATCAGGAAGCCGGACACCTCGGGATTGCCGTCGATGACGAGGCGCGAGCTGATCTCGGGCACATCGGCCAGGATCGCGTCGGCCTGGGAGCTGTAGCGGCTCGTATAGGCGAGCGTTGCGCCCTCGGGGCCGCTGCCGCGCACGCGGATCACGCCGCGATCCTCGACGGGTGCCAGCTCGGACTTCAGGTTGACGAAGAAATAGGCGCACGAGCCCGCGACGGCGACGGCAAGCAGAATGACGACGCTGCGATGCGCGAGGGTCGCGTGGAGCAGGCGGCGATAGCCGGTCTCTACGCCGTTCAGCAGGCGCTCGATGAACATGAACACGCGGCCGGGCTTCTGCTGATGCGTCAGGAGGCGCGAGCACATCATCGGCGTCAGCGTGAGCGCGACGAAGCCGGAGATGATGACGGCGCCCGCGAGCGTCAGCGCGAATTCGAGGAACAGGCGGCCCGTCTTGCCGGGTGCGAACGCGATGGGCGCGTAGACGGCGGCGAGCGTCAGCGTCATGGCGATGACGGCAAAGCCGATCTCGCGCGTGCCTTTGACCGCAGCGTCGATAGGCTTCATGCCCTCTTCGATGTGGCGATAGATGTTTTCGAGAACGACGATGGCGTCGTCGACGACGAGGCCGATCGCGAGCACCATGGCGAGCAGGGTCAGCGTGTTCACGCTGAAGCCGAAGGCGAACATGAGCGTGAACGTCCCGATCAAGGAGATCGGGATGGTGACGATGGGGATCAGCGACGCGCGGGGCGAGCGAAGGAAGAAGATGATCACGATCACGACGAGGACGATGGCCTCCGCGATCGTCACATACACCGCCTGGATCGACCGCTCGATGAAGATGGCGTCGTCGTTGGCGACGTGCGCCTTCATGCCGTCCGGCATCGTCTCGTTGATTCTGGGAAGCAGGTCGCGGACGGCCTTGGAGACGTCGAGCGGGTTCGAAACGGCCTGTTTGATCACGCCGACCGCGATCGCGGTTCCGCCTTCGAAGCGGCTTTCGCGGCGCTCGTCGAACGCGCCAAGCTCGACGCGGGCGACCTCGCCCAATTTGACCTGGTGATTGCCCGAAACCTTGATGATGATGTTGCGGAATTCTTCCGGCGTCACGAGGCCCGTGCGGGAGAGCACGCTGAACTCCCGGTTTGCGCTCTCGATCCGCCCGGACGGCAGCTCGACGTTCTGGGCGCGGAGCGCGTTCTCGATGTCCTGCACGGTCAAGGCGAACGCGGCCAGCCGCTCGCGGTCGATCCAGATGCGCATGGCATATCGCCGCTCGCCGTAGATCGTGACGTCAGCCACGCCGTTGAGGTTCTTGAACTGGTCGATGACGAAGCGGTCGATATAGTCGGTGATCTGCAGCGGGTTCAGAATGGGCGAGTTGAACACCAAGAGCATGATCGGCTGGGCGTCCGCCTCCACCTTGGCGATGACGGGCTCGTCGATCTCGTCCGGCAGGCGCCCGCGGACGCGCGAGACGCGATCGCGCACGTCGCTGGCCGCGACGTCCTGATCGACCTCGGGGCGGAAGCGCACGCTGATGCGGCTTTGCTCGGAGCGGCTGGAGGAGTCGATGACGTCGATGCCGGGGATGCCGGCGATGGAGCCTTCGAGGATCTGCGTGACCTGGGATTCGATGATTTTGGCCGAAGCGCCCGGATAGCGCGTCTGCACCGAGACCACGGGCTCGTCGACGTTCGGATACTCGCGCACGGACAGGCGCGAGTAGGAGACGAAGCCGATCAGAACGACGACCAGGCTCAAGACCGTCGCAAACACCGGGCGGCGGATGCAGAGCTCGAACAGCCCCATCAGGTCCCCCGTGCGCGGGGCTCGCGCGAGCCGGTCACGATCTCGACCGGGGCGCCATCTCTGAGCTTCTGCTGGCCGGCCACGACGACGACCTCTTCCGCCAGCAGGCCTTCGAGCACCTCGACCTTCCCGTCCCTGCGGTTTCCGAGCGTGATCTTGGTTTCACGCGCCTGCCCGTTTTCCACGCGGTAGACGAACTTGTCCTGGCCGCGGGGAACGATGGCGCTTTCGGGCACGACGACCACGTCGCGCTTGATCTGGCCCTCGATGGAGATCCGGGCGAACAGGCCCGGACGCAGAAGCAGATCCGGATTTTCGAGACGCGCGCGGATGTTCAAGGCCCGTCCGTTCACATCGAGGTGGGGATCGATCACGTAAATCGCCCCTTCGAACGTGCGATCGTGAAACGCGTCGACGGTGATCTTGATTTTCTGGCCGGTCCTTATCTGGGACAGGAAGAGCTCGGGCAGCTTGAAGTCGATCTTGAGGGTGTCTATCTTCTCCAGGTTGACGATGGGGTGTCCGGCCGCGACGTACGCGCCGGGGGAGACGCGGCGGATGCCGGCCACGCCGCTGAAGGGCGCGCGGATCGTATGCTTGTCGAGGCGGACCTTCGAGAGTTCGAGCGCTGCGCGCGTCGTCTCGGCGTTGGTTTTCGCTTCGTCGCGCGCGCGTTCGGTCACGTTGCCGGACTCGGCCAGGCGGTCGGCGCGCCTCAGGTTGCTCACGGCCAGCTCGTAGCGCGCCTGCACGTCCGAGACTTCGGCGAGGGCCAACGCATCGTCGAGCTTCACGAGCACGTCTCCCGCCGCGACCGGCTTGCCCTCGGAGAGGGGGATGTCGGTTACGCGGCCGGCGATCTCGGGACTGATCTGGACGGACTCGTCCGATTGAAGCGTGCCGATGGCGCGCAGGTCCTCGGTCGAGGTCGTGGCCATGGAGATGGCCGTTTCGACCGCGACCCCATCGGGCGGGCGGGCCTCCGCCTGGGGGGCGCTCGGCGTTTGCGGGGCTGCGGCGGAGTTCGAGACAAGCTGACCCAGGCGCTCGGCGAGCGCTGACGGGCTTTCGCCCGACCAATGCAACGCCGCGCCCGCCGAGACAATCAGCAAGGCACTGACCACCAACAAGACTTTCAACATTGTCGGCACCCTATCCCGGTGGTCGGAGGCTGTCACGTGTTGGGCCGTAGGTCATGAACTCATTATTCGATGGGCATTGACGCGAGGACTTTCGTGCTGCCGGCAGGAGCGAAAGCGCAGCAAACCTCCGTGGTTTGCAAGCTTTCGGGACGAACCGGCAGTGCGAAAGGACCGCGCCCCTTCGGGGTGAGCCAAGACAAGCCAATGGCGGCGTCAAACCGCTTGCCCGATGCATAGGCATCGCGCTGCGCGCTTTTCCTGGCCCTTGGCTTGTCTTGGCTCATCAATGTCCCATCGAATAATGAGTTCATGACCTAGCCTGCAGAGGACCCGTCGCGTCCGGTGTCCGAACGTTCGACGGACGCGTGGTCGGTGGTCGTCTGCCGGGCCAGCCATAGTACGGTGTACGTCTGCTAACGTCGGAGGCCCTTCCGACCCGTCGAAAAATTTTCCGGGCGGTGAGGGAAGAGCTACCGGGACGTGAGTCTACGCGCGAAATATGGCGGGAGCTACCGTCCCTCGCGGGTTCGGCCGCTGTGAGGCGCCCGGCTGCCGCGGCCGTCTGCTCGAAGGGCTTGCGGGGCGTCGCTCAGGGCGTGTGCGGGTCGGCCGCCGAGGTCTGCGTTTCGCCGCCGCGCGCCCGTGGCTCGGGCGCCAGGGTCGTGACCGCCGGCCGGCCGCCTTCGCGCGTGCGGGCCTCGGCGGGCGGCCCATGGATGGGTTTCAGGGCGCCGGGCCTTGCCTTGGCGAGTACAGGCTGCAACTCGGCATCGAGCGTTGCGAGCGGCGTCAGGGAGGTCTTCGGCACGAGATGGACGACCTTGAAGCCCCGCGCTTTCAGGCCGGCCAGGATTGCCGGCAGGGCGCGGGCCGTCGGGCGCTTCAGGTCGTGGAACAGCAGGATACTGCCGCCTTTGCGGGCGCTCGTGAGCCGGAGCGTGCGCTCCGCGATGGCGCGGGGATTGCCGATGTAGCTGTCGTTCGAAATGACGTCGACGGTGAAGCTCGCGATGTTGCGGCGCTGCAGGTAGTCCAGCAACTCGTCGCTGTCGTTCAGGCCGGGAAAGCGAAAGAACGGCGCGATGTTCGTCGAGGCCGCGAGCGCGAGTGCTGCGAAGCCGCGCTCGATCTGGTCGATGGCTTTCTCGGTCGAAAGGCGGGTGAGGTTGTTGGGGTGCGACCAAGTGTGCCCGCCCACCGTATGGCCGCGGGCGACCACGTCCTTGAGCGTGGCGGGATAGGAGAAGGCCATGCGGCCGACCGGGAAGAATGTCGCTTTCGTGCAAAATTCGTCGAGGATGTCCAGAATGGGTCCCGTCACTCTCGGTACGGGACCGTCGTCGAAGGTCAGCACCACCTCGTCGTCGGCCAGGAAATTCTCTTCCTTCTCGCGCTTGGTGGCGGTGCCGAACATCGGACCGTTCGTCGTGTCGATTTCGACGATGCGCGAGACGCCGAGGGCTTTTGCCGGGTCCTTGCAGTCGTCGGCGCTTGCGGGTGCGCTCCACATCGCCCAGGCGGCGAGCGCGACGACGGCGTGAGCGGTGATACGGCGCATGGGTACGATCCCCCTCGTTAGGTCCCCCTCACGGGACGATCCGGCGACGTACGCGTACGCTGCATGCTTGCGCCCTTCTCTCGGCGCGCGGCGGTCGTCCGGCTTAGTGACCCATCGAGCGGAGTTGCCAGGGGTCGTTGTCCGGATTGGCCCAGTCCTTGACGGCCGGCGGCGCTTTGCGTTCGGCCTGCGGTGGAGACGGCGCGGGCCTTTCCACGGGGGCCGACGGCTCGTCGCCCGCCACGGGCCAAGTCACGGCGCGGTCCGCGAGCGGCGCCTTGGCCGTTGCGCCCTTGCGGCCCTTGATCGATTTCGCCGCGATGGCGTCGAACTCGGGGAGCGTGGTGGCCGGTGTTTTCGGCACGATGTGGACGACCCGGAAGCCGCGGGTTTTCAGCTCGGCGAGCAGCTCCCGGATGCCGCGGGCCGTCGACACCTGAATGTCATGAAACAGTAGTATTCCCTTGCCGTTGCGCTCCAGCCGGTTCAGCAGCGTCCGTTGCATCACCGCCGCGTTGCGGGTGCGGAAATCCTGGGAATCCACGTGAATACCGAAGACGCCGATCCCGCGACTTTCCAGATAGGCGCGCGACGATTTGCTGTGGCCGAGGTAGGGAAAGCGGAAGAAGGGCGCGATGGGCCCATCCACGGCTGCCGCGACAGCGGAGATACCGAGCTCGATCTCGCGCTTCATGGCCTCGGCGCCGAGGCTCGCCAGGTTCTTGTGCGACCAGGTGTGCGTGCCGATGGTGTGCCCGCGATTCTGGACCTCCTGCAGCGTCGTAGGATCAGAGACGGCCATGCGGCCGACCGAGAAGAAGGTGGCCTTGGTGCATTGCTCGTCGAGCGCGTCGAGAACGGGGATCGTGTGCCGGCGCATCGGGCCGTCGTCGAACGTGATGACGACCTCGCCGAAGTTGAGGAAGTCGTCCTCGAGGCCTCGGTACTGCTCGCCGAAGTGGGGGCCGCGGCTCGTGTCGATCTCGACGATGCGCGAGACGCCGAGGACATCCGTCCGGTTGGCGCATTCCGGCGCTATGGTGGGGCGCAGGCTCGTGGCGCCGACGGTGATCAATGCGGGCGGCTCGGCGGCCGCTTCCCGAATCTCGGTCTCTTGGGCCAGGGCACGCTCGGGACGGAAATCCGTGCCGGCAAACGCGGCCAGCCCGATCCCAATCGCCATGAGCCATGTCGCACGGCCGGCGCTCATCGTCCGTCTCTCCTTCAGCCCGGTCCGCCGGTCGTCTTGCCCCTTGGTTCGTAGAAGAGTTTGTAGCGATTTGGCAACCGGGCTCAAGATCGGCACCTTTTTTGGTGGTTCGCAGTGTCGCCGGTGTGACGGCTATGCTACGCGAGTGCGGTTTTTCACAAGGGGCGCCGTGATGCAGGACTATCGCGGCGTCTTTCGGGCAGACCCAGTGAGGGTCGTCTTCGGGCCGGCCCTCGGGGCCTTGGAGCATTGATGGCGGGCGTAGAAGAGCAGGTCACTCCGGCCCCTGAGGCGCTGAGCGCCGACGAGCTCGTGCGCGACGTCACGCTCGCCATGCAGGAGGGCGAGAGCGCCCGCGCGGCCGAACTCGTCAAAGACTTGCGTACGCGCGACCTCGCGGACGTCATCGAGCTGCTCACGCCCGAGAATCGTATCGCGCTGATCCAGGCGCTGGGGCCGGCGTTCGATTTCGAGGTGCTCTCGGAAATCGACGAGACGGTGCGCGACCAGCTTTCCGAGGCGCTGCCGAACGAGCTGCTCGCCAAGGCCGTCACCGAGCTCGACACGGACGACGCCGCCTACCTCATCGAGAACCTCGAGGACGAAGACCGCGAGGAAATTCTCGCGCAGCTCCCCCGCAGCGAGCGCGCCATCCTCGAACGGCAGCTCGAGTTTCCCGACTACTCGGCCGGGCGCCTCATGCAGAGCGACTTCGTCGCCGTCGCGCCCTATTGGACCGTCCAGCAGGTGATCGAGCACGCGCGCGAGACCGACGACCTGCCCGACACCTTTTCCGAGATCTTCGTCGTCGATCCCGCGTTCCGGGTGCTCGGCAGCGTCGATCTTTCGCGCGTGATCCGCAGCAAGCGCGAGGTTCTGGTCTCCGAGATCATGGAGACGGACATCCATCTCGTGAAGGCGACCGACGAACAGGGAGACGTGGCGCGCCAGTTCGAACGCTACGACCTGATGGCGGCGCCCGTCGTGGACCAGAACAACAAGCTCGTCGGCGTGATCACGGTCGACGACGTGGTCGAGGTGATCCAGGAAGAAGCCGACGAGGACATGCTCGCGCTCGGCGGCGTCGGCGACGAAAGCATCGGCGACACGGTCGCGTCGACGGCGCGCAGCCGCATCCCGTGGCTGATCGTCAACCTCGGCACGGCGGTGCTGGGCTCGCTCGTGATCCAGCAGTTCGACGCCACCATCGAGCAGATGGTCGCGCTGGCCGTCCTGATGCCGGTCGTGGCGTCGATCGGCGGCAACGCGGGGACACAGACGATGACGGTGACCGTGCGCGCGCTGGCGACGAGCAAGCTCGGTGCTGCGAACGCGCCGCGCATCATCACGCGCGAAACGCTGGTCGCACTCATCAACGGCGTCGTGCTGTCGACGATCATCGCGGGGATCGTCTTCCTGTGGTTCGGCTCGGGGATGCTGGGCGGCGTGATCGCGGCGGCGATGGTCGTCAACCTGCTCGCCGCGGGCCTTGCCGGCATCCTGATCCCGCTCGCGCTCGACCGGCTCAAGCTCGACCCTGCGCCAGCGTCGGGTGTCTTCGTCTCGATGATCACCGACGTGGTCGGCTTCTTCGCCTTCCTCGGGCTCGCCTCGCTGATCCTGCTTTGACGTGTTGTGCCTAGAGCCTTTCCGATTTTGGTGGAATCGCGGAACGGCTCTAAGTTTTTGCTTTATCGTGCTTCTTATCGGACACTTTGCGGTGCATGGCTCCGCCATGACCCGGTTCCCACTTTTCCGGAAGCACTCTAATCCCCGCTCGGCGAGATGCGGAACTCCAGCAGGTCCGTGCGTGTCTTGAGCGAATCCACCAGCTTCTCGATGGCGACGCCGTTCTGGGTCCGGATCATCATGCGGTACTCGAAGAAGCCGGACTGCCGGTCCAGCCGGTAGGCCATTTGCGCGATCGAAAAGCTTTTCTGCGAGATCAGCGCGCGGACGTCGCTTTCGGCCGGAACGCTGTCGTCCGCGAACCGCAGCACGAGCTGGCTGAACGACTGGCTCGGCATCCAGCCCTCGATGCGCCGGAAGACGGCGAGCGTGCCGAGCGTGGCCACGGTGGCGATGGCGGCCGGATAGAAAAAGCCTACGCCGAACAGGATGCCGATCGCCGCCGTCATCCAGATCGAGGCCGCGGTGGTGAGCCCGCGCACCGTCAGGCCTTCCTTGAAAATCACGCCGGCGCCGAGAAAGCCGATGCCGGTCATGATGCCTTGCGCGATGCGCGTCGGGTCGGTGCGCACGGTGTCGAGCGGCACCTTGCCGAGCCAATCCCACTGGTAGGCCGTCACCAGCATCAAGAGCCCGGAGGAGAGGCAGACGAGCGCGTGGGTGCGGAAGCCGGCGGGGCGGCCGTGAAAGCTGCGTTCGAGGCCGATGAGGCTCCCCGCCGTCCAAGCCGCGCCGAGATGGATGGCGATGTCGATGTGATGTTGCGCCATTGAGCTCCACGTTCCGATCATGCATGGGAGCGCGCGCGCACCTTCGCCGCGTATCGGAGAGGCGCGGCGTGTGACGGCTCCGTGAAACTACGAACGTAGAAGGGCTTTGGCGCCGGGCGAACGACGAATTGCCGATAAACAAATTCCGCTTCCCGGAAAGCGGGCGCGAGACGCGTTCGCTCGCTCAGCTCGTGGGCGAGTCGAGCTTTCGCGTCAGGTTCTCGAATTCGCGGCGCAGGGCCTCGTTCTTGAAGATCTGCTCGAAGGTCGGCGCTTCGAGCTTCTGGATCGCCTCGAACGACGTGCGGCTGTCGCGCATGAGGTTGTGCAGCTCCAGGCTCGCCTCGACGGTTTCGAAGGTGTTGTCGGCGATCCTGAGATCGTGCACGGCGCGGGTGCGGGCGCCCGCGATCTGCTCGCGCTGCTGGGCAAGATAGCGGCGATAGCCCTTGGCGGCTTCCTCCGCGAGCGCCTGACTTTCCCGATTGGCTTCAAGCGCGCGCTGCTGGTCGGGCCGGTTGTCGGCGCGCATCAGCTCGCGCGTCTTGGCCTTGGCCTTCTCCAGATCCTTCAGGATGGCGTCGAGGCGCGGCAGATACTGCGTGTCGATCTTCTCGATGGCCGCGTCCTGAGCGTGCACGAGCACGGCGAACAGGGCCGCGTGCATGGCGAAGTATTTGCGCGCCGCGCCCGCGTTGTCGGCGGTCGCCTCCATCAGCCGCGAGAGCTGGCTGTCGATCAGTTTGGCGGCGTGGAAAGTTGCGGCGAGACGCACCAAGTCGCCCGAAAGCACGCCGTCGAGCAGCATGTCGAGCTGGTTGTCTTCGAGTGTGACGCCGGTGTCGGAGAGCGCCTTGCCGACCTCGCCCTTCGCGGCGGCGATGGCGGCTTCGTTGTCGACGATCCGCTTCTCGCGGTCGCGGATGTTTCCGCCCAGGCTGTCGACGGTGTCGGTCAAGACGCCCGGTAGCATGCCGTCGGCCGGCGCCTTGAGCTGCTTTTCCTTCAGCGTCACGATCTCGGTTTCGAGATCGCGGATGTTGCGGCGATGCGTTTCGATGCGCTTCTGGACATCCACCACGGGCACGTCGGTGACGATGCCGAGGGCGCTGTCGAGAAGCCTGCGGATGCGAACCTCGCGGTCCTCGCGCGTTTCGGTCCACAACGGCGTGACGATGAAGTCGTCCTTGGCCGGGAGCTTGCGGGCTTCTGCGCGCTGCTCGGCCACGTCGGCGAGCAGCTTGTCGATGGCGTTCATCAACGCGCGGGCCTGCTGGTAGGTGGGGTCGTCCGCGCGGGGATCGCGCGGCTCCTCAGCTCCCGGCGCGGGGCCTTCGGCCAGCCGCATGGGTGTTTCGGATCTCAGGAGATCGCCGATGGCGTCGCCCGTGCGTGGCGTGTCCGCCGCGGCGGCGGTTGCGAAAAGAGGCGAGGCGAGGAGCACGCACACCGCAGCACCCATCGCGCACCGGCGGCGGGCGGAGAGAAACGCGGGAGCGTGCGTGGTCGTTCTCAATCGATCCTCCTCAATTCGGGCCATGCAGCGCTTCGAATAGGGCAAATCGATGATGTGGGGGCGCGTTCGCCCCACGCCAATCCTCTCGGCGCGGGGCGTGATGCGTCAGGGATCCTTGGCAGCCTCGGACACGGCGCCGATCAGGGCTGGCGTGATCTGGCGGGCATCGGTGAGCACGGCCATGTGGGTCATGGCCGGCGCTCCCCGGAGCGGGGGCGAGAAGCGCGCCGGTTCGAGGGCGGCGCTTGCCGATGGATTGCGTAACGCAAGTCCGAGACGCAACTCGCGCGGGCCGATGGTGAGGACGGCGAACGCTCGCCCGTTGGCATCGAACGCGATGTAGCTCTCGTGCGGCCTTGCCGCGACGCCGGGAACGGCTTTGCGGATCTCCGCCACCACGTACTGGGCTAAAGGGCGATAGGCCTTGGCGCGGGCGAGAAGGTCGTCGAGGGCTGCCGGATCGGGTACGGCTGGAGCCGTCGAAGGCATTGGCGGCGCGGGAGCCGGTGTAGGCGGTGACGGTGCCGGCGTCGCGGGCGCGGGTTGTGCCGCAGTTGGCGTTTGAAGCCCGCGAGGCGGCGTGCGGCGTGCGACGGCCCGTGGACGCTGCGTCCCCGCGCCCGCATAAATCGGCCGGCCGCCGTTGTTGTGGATGCGCTCGATCCACGAGGCCTTCGAGAACATGAATCCCTGGCGGCGCAGCCAGTCGATGACGTCGTTCCTGTGCGAGAGCCCTTCGGCGGCAATCGCGGCCATCCACTCGTCGAGGTCGCGGCCTGTGTCGGCCTTCAGCGTCGCCAGGAACTGGCGCTCCTTTTCGCCGTAGTCGATGCTCACGGGGCTGCTCGCTTCGGTTCGTCTTCGGTGTTCATGATCCAGCTCACAAGAGGCGCCGGGTCCGCTCCTTGTAGTCGCGATAGGTGTCGCCGAATTGATCTTCGAGGTGGCGTTCCTCGGGGAGGATGGCGAGCCACGTCACGAGCGCGGCGTAGGGAACGACGAGGATCGCGAACCAGACGTTCTTGGTGATTTCCGCCAGGCCGAGCAGCATCAGGAGGTGGGCGAGGTAGATCGGGTTGCGGCGGAACCGGAAGGGTCCGTCCGTGACCAGGACGCTCGCCGGCCGGTCGGGGCGTACGGTCGTTCCGTGGCGGTGCAGCGTTGCCGCGCTCCAGACGAAGAGGCCCGCGCCCGCGAGCCCGAACGCGTAGCCGACGAGGCGGGTCGCGGCGTCGTCCACTCCCGGCCAGGCGAGGGGAACGATCTGGGCGAGGCCGATGGCGCCTGCGACGACGGACACGAGGAGAACGGGCGGCCAGGGAACACGGGAGAGCTGGCTCACGGAGGTGTTCGTTTGCGTCATGGTCTCGACTTTCAGGGACGGCCGCGCCATTTTGCGGCGTGCCGATTGCGGTCACGAGTTTGGTTGACCGGTGATTCACGCTTCGGGCTGGCAGGGCCCGAAGCGATCACGGGTCTAGGGTTAACGGCCCAGGGCGCGTCAGGCAAACGGACGCGGAGCCACACTTTTCCTCCGTCATCGGCCACACGAGCGGCAGGGCCCGAGCGATCGGTTCAATTCCCGTTCATAAAAGCCCGTGTACGGGGTGTCTCGACGCGCCCTGCGTTTCAAGTTTCGAGGAGGGATGTCTCATGAACCTGTTTTATTCGATTGCCGCGGCCGCTCTCGGCGCGATGATTTTCACGGGCACTGCTACGCAAGCGGAAGCCTCGCCTTACGGATGTTTTGTGGTGACCACGGATTCTCTCAACATCCGCGCCCGCCCGCGTGCCGCATCCGACGTGGTCGGGATGGCGAAGAAGGGGGACATCCTCGAAAAGCGCAAGCTGATCTGCACGCCGCGCGGCTTCTGGTGCGCAATCCGCAAAGGCTCCATCGAGGGCTATGCGGACAAGAATTTCATGCGTCGCGTGAAGTGCCCGGGCTAGAGCCGTTCCGATTTTGGTGGACTTGCGGAACGGCTCTAAGCTTTTGCTTTATTGTGCTTCTTATCGGAAAACCGGTTCCCACTTTTCCGGAAGCACTCTAGCCGCCCGCTCCGACCCCTGTTCGGGTGCTCTTGCCTCTCGCGGGCCGCTTGACGGCGGCCTGCGCCTTCCGGGCTCGTGATGCCGTACACGCTCTCGAAAATCCTCGGATTGCTCGCCCAGCCTTCGTCGGTCGCGGTGCTGGCGCTGCTCGCCGGCATCTGGCTGCTGGGGCGTGGACGCGCGCCGCGCCTCTCTCGCTGGCTCGCCTGGGGCGGTCTTCTCCTGCTCGTCGCCGGTGGGCTTTCTCCGCTCGGCAACGTCGTCATTCTTCCCCTGGAGCAACGTTTTGCGGCGGTGCCGGCGCCCCAGCCGGGCTCGCGCGTCGATGGGATCATCCTGCTCGGCGGCTTCGAGGATGCCCACGTTTCGGCGGGACGCGGCGGGCTCGGTCTCAACGAAGCGGCGGAGCGCGTCACCGAAGGCTTGCGGCTCGCGCTCAGCCATCCGGAAGCCAAGGTCGTCTTCACGGGCGGCGCCGGCGGCCTTTTCGCGACGGCTGAGGCGTCCGGGCCGGTCGGGGCGTTTCTTGCCGACGCCGGGATCGATCCGGCGCGCCTCGTGCTCGAAAACCGGTCGCGCAACACCTACGAGAACGCCGTGTTCACGCGCGAGATGGTGAAGCCCGCGCCAGGGCAACGCTGGTATCTCGTGACGAGCGCCTATCATATGCCGCGCGCCGTCGGTCTCTTTCGCAAAGCGGGGTTCGACGTCATCCCCTATCCGGTTGACTACCGCACGCACGGGCCCGACGACGTGACGCGCACGTTCGCCCGCATCCCGCAAGGGCTCATGCGGCTCGACGTGGCCGTCAACGAATGGATCGGACTTTTCGCCTATCGCGTGCTCGGCCGGATCGACGAGTTCTTTCCCGCGCCCTGACGCGGCTACGAGCTGGTCCGCGTCTCTACGTGCGTTTGGACGGCCGCGTGCGGGGCGGCTCCTTGGCGCCTGGGCTCAGCTCCGCCTCGAGATCGAAATTCGCGCATTGCTTTTCGGCGAGGAGGCCATTGTAGGCCACGAGTTGCGCCCGATCGCGCCGGTAGCGGCCATCGGGGTCGAGGCCCGCCCCCGAGCCGCCGAAGAACACGGGGCTCGTGGTGGACTGAATGGCACGGGAGACGAGGGATGCCTGGTGGCGGTTCTCGTAATCGCGGAGCTGCATGATCCGCACCGCCATGCGTCCGGTCAGGGCCCGGCAGTCCATATCGCGCTCGGCTGCGGTGAGCTGATAGGCGCCTTCGGCCGGCAGGCGTGAGACCGTCTCGGCGGGCGCAAGGCCCTGGGACGTCGCCTGATGGGCGGAGCCTGCCGCCTGCGGAGCCGGGCCCAGGCTGCTGGTCGTAAGATTGCTCCCGCCCTGGGACGCGCATGCGCCCAGCAGTAAGGCCGCCAGCGCGGCTGTCAGGTGGGATGTCGATGCGGCGGTCATGGCAACGGCAGTGTTTGGCTCAAAGACTCGGCTTCGTCCAGTCTACGACAGGTCATGCCCTCAGGTGTGACCCCGCCACCACATGCCGCAGAAACGAGGCCCAAGGAGGGCAAGGCAGGCCGCGGTTGACCCTGATTGGCCTCACGCGCTACCCCATCCCGGAAGGTGGTCGAGCCCGGCAGGGCTTCTGGCGAGCGAGGGTCTATGGAACGCGGATCGGGATTCGAATGTGGTCGGAGGGTTTTTCCCGCCCGGCGATTCGCTCTTTTGGCCTTGGCCGCTCTCGCCGGCATGGGAACGGCCGTTGCGCCGCTCGCGGCGGACGAGGCGCCGCGGAACCTCGCCTGTACGTTCGAGAGTGGGGCCTCGTGGAGCTACGAGGACGGCGCGTTCAAATCCACGACGCCGCAGCCCTTGTCGTTCAGCATCGGCGACATCGATCTCGAAGAGCAGACAGCGATGCTGCGCCTCAAGCCGGGCGCAGAGGGCGGCAAGCTCAGCGTCGTCCGGGCCATCAATGCGAACCATTTCATCGAGGCCGTGACCGAAGGCTTTCTCAATCTCACGACCGTCTACGACCTCGATCAGCGGACGGGGCAGCATCCCGCCGTCCACTCGCGCCATTTCGGCCTCCTCGGCCAGCCCGTCTTCGGCCAATACACGGGGTTCTGCCGCCCGGAGTGATCCGCCTGTGGACGGCCGGCTTCCCGGCGCGGCGTTTCGCGGTAGAAGATGAACGGACCGGCTGCCGTGCCGGACGTTCGGAGAGAGGCATGTCGCTCAACCTGGTCAAGCTCTGTGTCGGTGCGGCCTCCATCGAGGACCTTGCCGCGTGGCAGACGGGACGCCTTGCCGAGCAGGCGGCCCGCGGCGAGCCGGCGCGGATCTTTCATGCGACCTTCCAGACGCCGAAACGGCAGGCCGAGCTGCTCGACGGCGGTTCGCTCTATTGGGTGATCAAGGGCGTCATCCAGGTGCGCCAGCGCCTCGTCGGCTTCGAGGACGGCCGGCGCGAGGACGGCTCGTCGTGTTGCCTGATCCTGCTCGACAGGCCGCTGGTTCCGGTCCGTCCCGTTCCGCGGCGCGCGTTTCAGGGCTGGCGCTACCTTTCGGCGGACGATGCGCCGGAGGACCTCGGCAATGGAGGCGGGGGCGACCTCGCGTCGTTTCCGCCCAAGCTGCGCCAGGAGCTGCTGGAGCTCTGCCTGATCTGACCGCTGATTTTCCGAGGATCCGATGGGACGACCGACGCTGACGCGCATTGTGCGGGACTTACCGGCGCTCGTCCCGTTCGTGGGGCCAGAGGCGCAGGAGCGCGCGCGGGGCCGCCCGTTCGTGCTCAGGCTGGGCGCGAACGAGAGCGTGTTCGGGCCGAGCCCCAATGCGATCCGCGCGATGATCGAAGCCGCGCCCCAGAACTGGATGTATTCGGATCCCGAGAACCACGATCTCAGGAAGGCGATTGGCGCCTATCACGGAGTCTCGTCCGATTGTGTCGTGGTCGGCGAGGGCATCGACGGGCTTCTGGGCCTCGCGGTCAAGGTGGCGGCGGATCCGGGAACTGTCGTCGTCACGTCGGACGGGGCATATCCGACCTTCAATTTCCATGTGGCGGCGCAGGGTGCGCGGCTCGTCAAGGTGCCGTATCGGGACGACCGGGAGGATCTCGATGCACTGCTCGATGCGGCCCGCCGTCACGAAGCCCGTGTCCTCTACGTTTCCAATCCCGACAACCCGATGGGCTCGTGGTGGCCGGCGGCGGATCTGGAGCGGCTGATCGCGGCGCTGCCGGACGGTCTGCTGCTCCTGCTCGACGAAGCCTATTGCGACACGGCGCCGCCCGATGCCGTGCCGGCGATCGACGTCGGCAATCCGCAGGTGCTGCGGCTGCGTACCTTTTCCAAGGCCTATGGGCTTGCGGGCGCGCGGATCGGTTATGCGGTCGGCGCGCCGGAGCTCGTTTCCCAATTCGACAAGGTACGGAACCATTATGGGATCAACCGCGTCGGACAGATCGGTGCCCTGGCGGCGATCCAGGATCAACCCTATCTTGTGGAGGCCGTCCGCAACATCGTGCAGGCCCGGGAGCGGATTTCGGACATTGCACGAGCCTGCGGACTGGTGCCGCTTCCGTCGGGCGCAAACTTCGTCGCCATCGATTGCGGCGCAGACGGGACGTTCGCAAAGGCCGTGCTGGATGCGCTCATCGAGCGGGACGTGTTCGCGCGAAAGCCGGGTGTTCCGCCGCTCGACCGCTGCATCCGGGTGTCCTGCGGGCGGGACGAGGATCTCGGCGTCTTCGCGCGGATCCTGCCGGACGCGCTCGCCGCGGCGCGGATGCGTGTCGCGGCCGTGTGAGGGCTCACGGCCCCACGTCTACGCTCAATCGAATTGCGGTAGGATGATCGCGGCGCCTGATTCACGAGATCGCGAGATCGACAGTTACGAGATCAATGGCGGCCGGACGCGCATATCGGTGTGCGGCAGGCCAAAACTGGAAAGGGAGTCCGATGAAAACTGCCCTCTGGGGGACGATCCTCTCTTCGCTCTGGCTTGCAGCATTCGCGATGCCGGCGGCGGCCGATTCCTTGCGCGGGGCGTGGCGCGGGAGCGGCACGGTCACGTTTTCCAACGGCTCCCAGGAGCGCGCGACCTGCCGCGCCAACTTCAAGCCGAGCGGGCAGGGCGCCTATGACGCCACCGCGTCGTGCTCGTCTCAAACCGGCACCGTCACGCAGGAAGCGTTCGTACGCGGGCGCGGCAACCGGTATCGCGGCACCTTCTACAATCCAGAGTTCGACACCACCGGCAACATTCAGCTCAACCTGAGTGGCGGCAGCATGGTGGCGCGGCTCTCGAGCAACAGGGGAACGGCGGTCATCCGGCTTTCCCGCGCGCGGTAAGCCGCACTCCCGGTGCATACGGGAGGTGTGGTGTCCTTACGGCCAGCGGCGGAGCTGGCTGCGTGGAAACGTCCATTCGGGCGTGACGAGCGTTTCACCGATCGCGGTCGAATACCACGGCGAGCCATCTTCGCTCGACGGGTTCTTCAGCACGTGAATGTCCTGCGCGGGCATATAGCTTTGCAGCAGCAGGAAGCGCTTTTCGCCGGTGTCGCGGTTTTCGGCCATGTCCGCTACGAGAACCGCGTGTCCGGGGAAGCCGCCCCGGATGAACACGTCGCCGATTTGCATCTCCTCGATTGCGATGGGTTTCAGCTCACGTTCGAGAGAGTAGGTGCCGGCGTAGGCAAACACGTAATTCAGGTAGCGGCGCAGGTTCGGATAGTCGTTTCGCTTGGCGCGGTTCACGAAGACGAGCCGCTTGCCCTTGGTGTCGTTAAACGCGATCTCCTTGTCGCGGCGCGCGCTATAGAGCCATTCGGCTCGCAACCGCATGATCGCATCCGCGCATTGCTGCAGGTCGCGCTCGCCGACGTCGATGTCGATGACATCCGTGTGGACGTCCTGACGCCATTTCGGCTTGCCGGTGTGAGTGAGGACAGGCGCGCCTTCCGGTTTCATCGGCAGCCCGCGCAGCCAGTGGGCAAAGCTGCCGTTCTCCGCGGCCATGCGCGTAAATCCAGCCGGAGGCGCGATCCGTGCCGACAGCGGCGTCGAGGCGCGTTTCTCGGATGTCCAACCGTAGGTGGGGCGCGCTTCGGCCGTGGGGGAATAGAGCGCAACGAAGGTGAAGGCGAGCGAGGCCGCAGCCTGCATCGCGCGCGTGCGGAAGGTGCGTGTCATGCTGCTGTGGCTCGCACGCAATCGTGGCATTGCCGCGACGGCGCCGGCGTGGAGCGGGCTCAGAGCGTGATCATTTTCGATTGAATCGGGATCACGCTCTATCTCTTTGGCGAGACCGATGAGTCACGCTTCAGGCTGATAGGGCCTGAAGCGATCATGGTCCAGAGAAACGGGCTGCTGAAAGGATGCGAGCCCGCCGCGGGGGATATCCGGGGCGGGCTCGCGAGATCACGATCAAGGACCGATCAGATTTTGCGGCGGGTATCGCGTCGACCCGTTGCTCCTGTCCGAAGATGCTCCGTTTTCGGGAGGCGGTTTCGGTGCTCGGAGCGGGTGCGTACCGCCCTCTTGTCCAAGTCGTCGGATCTTCGATTTCGCGGAGCCTTGAAAAACTGCAGTCTTCCGACGGTGCTGCGTATCGGCCGAGTTCGCTCCGGGGGCGGGTCGGATCGGGCTCCGTGAGACGATCCGGCTATCACAGCCCTCGTGCACGGTTCCGGCGACCGATCCTCGGTCTCGCCTGGGCGTCTGCACGCGAACGCACGATTATCGAGCACGATCTAGAACGATCGCAGTCTCCTTCAAATCTCCACGCACAAATTCAAATTGTTTTGTCTCGCGCCGCTCGCCGATGACCGACGTTGTCGAGCAATACGGTCTCGATCGAGCGGCTAATACTGATCCGGTGGCCACATTTTCTTAGACCTCCTTCCAGTGAAGTAGGAGAAGTGTGCGCTCAATCTTTTGACCTGTCAATTCACGAAGTCTGCGCGTGCTCGCGCTCGCACGCATAGTTAACCGAGCGTTGACGGCCGACCGCTTATGGTCGTCCGAGACCCGCACACTCGATGCGGTCGCATCTTCCTTCATGCTCTCGGTTCGAGCCGGCGGGGCTTCTCATGAGATCGGCACTCGGCGTTCTTTCGCTCTTCGCATTCGGCGTTCTTGGCATCGGTGTGCTGACGGTCGTCGGTTCGGGTTCGGGCTCGCGCGATGTCGTGCTTGCCGAGCTCCTCGGGTTGCACGATGGCGAAGGGCTTCATTTCGGCTCGCTTGCGGTCGGGCTCGTGTTCGGCGTCGTGCTCTCGGCGCTTGCGCGCGTTTCCTGGTCGGAGCTACCGCACAGGTTCGTCGCGTGGCTGCTCAGTCATGGGCGCATCTTCTTTCGCCTCGGTCTCGTCGCCGTATTTCTCGGCATTCTCGTCTTCTACTGAGCGCCTGCGGGCATCCTCCGAACATGAAAAAGGCCCGGCGTCGCAGCCGGGCCTTTTCCATTGTCGTCTCGCTCCGAATGCGGGCGATCAAACCGAGTAGTACATATCGTACTCGACCGGATGCGGCGTCATCTCGTAGCGCATGTTCTCGCTCATGCGCAGCTCGATGTAAGCGTCGATCATGTCGTCGGTCATGACGCCGCCGGCCTTCAAGAAGGCGCGGTCGGCATCGAGCGCTGCAAGAGCCTCGCGCAGGCTGCCCGCCACGGTCGGGATCTCGGCGAGCTCGGCCGGCGGCAGGTCGTAGAGGTTCTTGTCCATCGGGTCGCCCGGATGGATCTTGTTCTGGATGCCGTCCAGGCCCGCCATCAGGAGGGCAGTGAAGGCGAGGTAAGGGTTCGCACCCGGATCGGGGAAGCGGACCTCGATGCGCTTGCCCTTCGGGCTGGTCACAATCGGAATACGGCAGGACGCCGAGCGGTTACGCGCGGAGTACGCCAGCAGCACGGGCGCCTCATAGCCTGGGACAAGACGCTTGTAGGAGTTCGTCAGCGGGTTCGTGAAGGCGTTGATGGCCTTCGCGTGCTTCAGGATACCGCCGATGTAGAACAGGCACGTTTCCGAAAGATCGGCGTACTTGTTGCCGGCAAACGTCGGCTCGCCGTTCTTCCAGATCGACTGGTGGACGTGCATGCCCGAGCCGTTGTCGCCGTAGACCGGCTTCGGCATGAAGGTTGCGGACTTGCCGTAGGCCTGCGCGACCTGGTGGACGACGTATTTGTAGATCTGGAGATGGTCGGCCATCGTGATCATCTCGCCGAACTTGATGCCAAGCTCGTGCTGGGCGGAGGCCACCTCATGGTGGTGCTTCTCGACGACGACGCCCATCTCGGAGAGCACCGAGAGCATCTCGGAGCGGATGTCCTGACCGCTGTCGATCGGCGGAACGGGGAAGTAGCCGCCCTTCATGCGCGGACGGTGGCCGAGGTTGCCCATCTCGTACTCGGTCGCCGAGTTGGTCGGGAGCTCCGAGCTGTCGACCTTGAAGCCGACGTTGTAGGGATCGACCGTAAACTTCACGTCGTCGAAGATGAAGAACTCGGCTTCGGGGCCGAAGTAGACTTTGTCGCCGATGCCGAGGGAGGCCATGTAGGCTTCGGCCTTCTTGGCGATGGAGCGCGGGTCGCGCTCGTAGGGCTGGCCCGTCAGCGGCTCGACGACGTCGCAGAAGATGGCGAGCGTGGTCTGGGCGAAGAACGGATCGATGTGGGCCGAAATCGGATCGGGCTTCAGGAACATGTCCGAGCTTTCGATGCCTTTCCAGCCGGCGATCGACGAGCCGTCGAATGCGTAGCCCTCGAACATGTCGGCGTCGACGCAGCTCACGTCTGCGGTGACATGCTGCATCTTGCCCTTCGTGTCGGTGAAGCGAAGGTCGACGAACTTGACGTCCTTGTCCTTGATCAGCTTCAGGACATCGTTGACCGTTGTCATAAACACTCCCCTTTGAGA